>RRZU010731026.1_pt1 | contig 18715 bp, 15 predicted proteins | sample 2165561 | NCBI WGS metagenome assembly RRZU01 (sample SAMN10456909, study PRJNA506462) | wastewater metagenome | isolation source: wastewater sludge | place: USA: Moscow, Idaho | reverse complement strand
CTGATCATCCACGGCAATGAGGTCAAGGCCGACCTGCCGCTGTCGAAACTCAGCTCCAGCGCGCCGGAATACGACCGCCCCTGGGTCGAGACCCCGGCCGCGGCGCCGATGCCCGCCCTGCCCGCCATCACCCCGATCGCGGCGCTGAAGACGCTGATCGGCAGCCCGTCCCATGCGCATAAGGGCTGGGTGTGGGAACAATACGACACACAGGTGGGCGCCGACACGGTCCGCCGCCCCGGCCTTGGCGCCGGTGTCGTGCGCGTCCATGGCTGCGACAAGGCGTTGGCCTTTACCAGCGACGTGACGCCGCGCTATGTCCGCGCCAACCCCTATGAGGGCGGCAAGCAGGCCGTGGCCGAGGCCTATCGCAACCTGACCGCCTGCGGCGCGCTGCCCTTGGCGACCACCGACAACCTGAACTTCGGCAATCCCGAAAAGCCCGAGATCATGGGCCAGTTCGTCGGCGCCATCAAAGGCATCGGCGAGGCCTGCGCCGCGCTCGACTTCCCCATCGTCTCGGGCAACGTCTCGCTTTACAACGAGACCGACGGCAAGGGCATCCTGCCCACCCCCACCATCGGCGGCGTCGGCCTGATCGCCCATCTGGACGAGCTGATCGCCGGCCTGCCGGCCGAGGGTGATCTGGCGCTGGTCATCGGCGAGACGCACGGCCATCTGGGCCAGTCGGCGCTGGCGGCCGAGGCTTTCGGCATCGAGGCCGGCGACGCCCCGCATGTCGATCTGGCCGCCGAGCGCCGCAACGGCGAGTTCCTGCGCGCCAATCGCAAGCTGCTGAACGCCGCCACCGACCTGTCGGATGGCGGGCTGGCGCTGGCCGCCTTCGAGATGGCCGAGGGGGCCGGACTTGGCCTGACGCTGGACAGCGGCGACATCGCGCAGTTGTTCGGCGAGGATCAGGCCCGCTATCTGGTCGCATGTTCGGCCACGAATGCCGGTGCCCTTCTGGACGCAGCCATGGTCGCGGGCGTGCCGGCGGCGCTGGTCGGCCGCTTTGGTGGCAAGACGGTTTCGCTGGGTGGCGACAGCGCTGAACTGGCGGCGCTGTCGGACCTTTATCGCGGCGCCTTCAAGGCGGCGCTGGACCTGCACTGATTGCAAATGCCGCAGAGAGCCCCGCCGGGCTCTCTGCCAGGCACGGCAAGGACGCGCCGGGCGCTTGCGCCGTCATCGCGCCCCTTGGGCGCTTGATATCTCACAGATTTTGCGGTGGTACCCGAGGTCGGACTCGAACCGACATGCCTTGCGGCGGCGGATTTTGAATCCGCTGCGTCTACCATTCCGCCACTCGGGCCTGTTGATCCGCGTAAGATGTCGCGCGCAGATTCGCAAGGCCCCGTTTGCAGATTGCGTCCCGCGGATAGCGGGGGGCTTTGCGCCCCCCGCACCCCCCGCAGGATATTTTCCCATGAAAGAAAGTCTGAGGTGCCTCAGGCGCGGCCCAGTTTCTCCAGCCGCGCGGCGCGCAGGCGGGCGAAATCGTCGCCGGCGTGATAGGAGGAGCGCGTCAGCGGCGTCGCCGACACCATCAGGAAACCCTTGCCGAAAGCCGCCTTTTCATAGCTGGCGAATTCCTCGGGGGTCACGAAGCGGTCGACGCGGTGGTGCTTGGGCGTCGGTTGCAGATACTGGCCGATGGTGATGAAGTCGATATCGGCGGCGCGCATGTCGTCCATGACCTGCAACACGGTCTGCCGGTCCTCACCGAGGCCGACCATGATGCCCGACTTGGTGAACATGGCCGGGTCGAGTTCCTTGACCTTCTGCAAAAGCCGCAGCGAATGGAAATAGCGCGCGCCGGGGCGCACGGTCGGGTAAAGGCCGGGCACGGTTTCAAGATTGTGGTTGAAGACGTCGGGGCGTGCCTCGACCACGGCTTCAAGCGCGCCGGGTTTCGATTTCAGGAAGTCCGGCGTCAGCACCTCGATGGTCGAGCCGGGCGCGCGGTGGCGGATGGCGCGGATCGTCTGGGCGAAATGCTCGGCCCCGCCATCGTCGAGGTCGTCGCGGTCGACGCTGGTGATGACGACATGCTTGAGCCCCAGCTTCGCCACCGCATGGGCGACGCGGCCCGGCTCGAACACGTCGAGCGCATCGGGGCGGCCGGTGGCGACGTTGCAGAAGGTGCAGCCGCGGGTGCAGATCTCGCCCATGATCATCATGGTGGCGTGGCCCTGACTCCAGCATTCGCCGACATTGGGGCAGCCGGCCTCTTCGCAGACGGTGGAAAGCCGGTTGTCCCGCATGATGTCGCGGGTCTGCTTGTAGCCCTCGGAGGTGGGCGCCTTCACGCGGATCCAGGCCGGCTTCTTCGGCTGGGGCTGGTCGGGACGGTGGGCCTTTTCGGGGTGGCGCAGAACCGGGGGCTGATCCGCCATGTCGGTATCCTTTGCTGATTTCGGCTGAACTTAGGGTCTTTTCCGGGCTTGATCAACGGGCCGCGATGGATACATCTGTCACAGTCGATGCCGCAACGCAGCATCGGCATGAGGGAGGAGCGAAGATTGAAAGGAAAAACAATGAAACAAGGCGATCAGCTTCCCCAGGTGATCTTTCAGACCCGCGTCCGTGACGAAGCCGTCGGCGGCCCGAATCCCTATCGCTGGCAGGCCGTCACGACCGAGGACTATTTCAAGGGCAAGCGCGTGGTGCTGTTCTCGTTGCCGGGGGCGTTCACGCCGACCTGCTCGACCTACCAGCTTCCGGGCTTTGAAAAGGCCGCCGGCGAGATGGCCGGCCTGGGCATCGACGCGATCTATTGCATGTCGGTGAACGACAGCTTCGTGATGAACCAATGGGCCAAGACGCAGGGGCTGGAAAACGTCCAGGTCATCCCCGATGGCTCGGGCGAGTTCACCGAGAAAGTCGGCATGCTGGTGCGCAAGGACCACCGTGGCTGCGGCGCGCGGAGCTGGCGCTATGCCGCCATCGTCAATAACGGCGTGGTCGAGACCTGGCTTGAGGAACCCGGCCGCATGGACGACTGCCCCGAGGATCCCTATGGCGCCAGCTCGCCGGAATCGGTGCTGGCCTGGTTGCAGGACAACCCGGCCCGGGCCGCGGCCTGAGCCATGAACGAAAGGGCGCCACTGGCGCCCTTTTCCATTGCCAAAGACTGCGCCCGGGACTGCCCGTTCAGCCGATCAGCGGCGCGCCCGTGCCGTAGGTCTCGCGGTAGTGGCGTTCAAGCCGCATCAGCGCCAGCCGCAGCACGATCTTGCCCGAGCGCGCAGACCAGCCCAGCCGCCGCTCGGTCATCTCGATGCCTTCCAGAAAGCAGCAGACGCGCAGGCACATGTCCCCCATGCCCGGCCCCAGTTCGCGCAGGGCGGCGGCGACACGGTTGCGCGCGCCCTCGGACCCGCCGCCATGGCTGCCGCCCGCGCGCGAGGTATCGATGCCCGCAGTCAGGAAGCGGTCCCAGTTCTGCGTCACCCGCGCGCCCATCTGCGCCAGCTCGAAATCCTCGCGCAGGCGTTCGCCAGCGGCGACAAGATCGGGGCTGAGAAAGGGAGTGCCGTCCGCCTCGCGCCGGCGGGCCAGCATCAAGAGCGGGCTTTCGGCGATGTTGACGCGGCTGCGGCGGCGACGGCCATCCTCGGGGTCGGTGATCTCGCGCTCTTCCCATTGGCGGTGCTGCTCGGCATGGGCGGGGCCGGTATCGGCCCCCGGCTCGGCGACCGGGTCGGCGTCGATGAAATCCTCGCCGCGCGGCAGGACATTGCCCCGGCGCTTCGACAGCAGCGCCCGCAGCGCCTCGCGCCCCTGGGCCGAGATCGCATAGCGGCAGACGCGCCCCTGCCCGACCTGCTGCACCCAGGCGCGCATCGCCATATGTTCGGCCAGTTCGCGGTCGAGGATGGCGGTGCGGATGTCGTCGCGCACAACGATGGCCTTTTCCATGCCGTCCGCCACCACCATCTGCGCGCCCGGCTCGGCCAGCCGGCGCAGGATGCGGCCGATCTGGCGCATGCCGGTGCGGCCGGGCGCCGGGCGCGCGCGGTCCGCCGCCTGCGCCTCGGAGGCGCGCTCAACCGCGCGGTCGACCAGCGGATCGTCGCGGCGGGCCTCGAACCGGCGGATGCGGCGCAGGATGGTCGAGGCGTGGCAGCCCGCCTCGCGCGCCAGAGAGCGGATCGATTCGCCGCGCTCGACATGGCGCAGGTAAAGCGTCAGGTCGAGGTCGCCGGCAACACCCTCTGCCGGCTGATCCGCCTCGGCCCCGGGGCGATCGCACAGGGGCACGCTGATCGCGGCCGGCAGTCCGGCGATCGCGGCGTCCAGAGCGAAGTCTCCCGTCAAAATTGTCATGGTCATTCCTTCATTTCCTGAAGGCGAACCGGCAGAAGCTCGCCCGTGGGTTGTTTCATGCCCAGCAGCCAATTGCGGGACAAAAGCCGAGATGCGGCAATATTTGCTAAGAATTACTAAATATTCCTTGCCGCTCCGCGCGCAGCATCGCGGGAATGCGCAACACATCTTTAGGTTGCAGATACTGCGGGCCAGTCAGATGACCCGGAGGACCGAAATGACGATGATGACAAGCGTGATCGCCTTTGAACCGCGCGCCAGCCAGCCGCTGCTGCGCCGCCCGCGCCTGCTGGTTCAGGCAGCGCGCGCGGGCCTTGCGGGCTGGAACCGCGACCGCGATCTGAAGCGCGTGCTGAAATGCGAAAATGTGCCGAAGCCGGGCGCGGCGATGACCCGCCTACACGGCGAAGAAGCGCGGCTGGACACGGCCCGGCGCGAAAACCGGGCCGAATACGACCTGCATCGGCACATCATGGTGCTGATCGCGATTCTGGCCGAAACCGCTGCTGCCGCGCCGCAGCCGGTGCCGCGCGGCATGGGCGCTGTCACGCCGTTCCGGCCGCGCGCCGCTATTTGCCCCTGAAAAGCGAGCCGAGAACCCCGCGCACCAGCGCCTGCCCGCTTTTCGTGCCCAGTTGCCGCACGAAGCTTTTGCCGAAGGCCTCGACAAGGGAATCGGTGGTCGAGGCGCGCGCGGCGCGCGGACGCGGTGCCGGTTCTGCCGGGATCTGGATGCCGGGATCATAGCGGCGGCCACGATTATGTTCGCGGCCCATCGACCACAGGTCGTCGTCGCCGCCCTTGGCGCCCGGCGCCCCGCTCTGGCCAGCCGCCTGCCCAGCCGCCTGTGCGCCCTGCTGCGCCGCCTCGGCGGCCCGCTTCGCCAAAATCTCCGAGGCGGATTCGCGGTCAAGCGTCTTGCCGTATTTCAGCGCCATCGGCGAGGCGGCGATCATCGCCGCGCGCTCGTCATCCGGAATTGGCCCAAGCTGCGCCGAGGGCGGACGAATCAGCGTCCGCTGCACGATGCCCGGCACGCCCTTTGCCTCAAGAAGCGAGGTGACCGCCTCGCCGGTGCCGACCGCCTGAATGGCCTCGGCGGTGTCGAAGGCGGGGTTCGGGCGATAGTTCTGCGCGGCCATGCGCAACGCCTTCTGGTCCTTGGCGGTGAAAGCGCGCAGCGCATGCTGCACGCGGTTGCCAAGCTGGCCCAGCACCGATTCCGGCAGATCGGCCGGGTTCTGGCTGATGAACCACAGGCTGACCCCTTTCGAGCGGATCAGCCGCGCGACCTGTTCGATCTTGTCGATCAGCGCCGGCGGCGCGTCATTGAACAGAAGATGAGCCTCGTCGAAGAAGAAGGCGATGCGCGGCTTGTCGGGGTCGCCGACCTCGGGCAGTTGCTCGAAAAGCTCCGACATCAGCCACAGCAGGAAGGTCGCGTAAAGCCGCGGCGCGTTCATCAGCTTTTCCGCCGACAGGATGTTGATCATCCCCTTGCCCGAGGCATCAAGCCGCATGATGTCGGCAAGTTCCAGCGCCGGCTCGCCAAAAAGCAGGTTGCCGCCTTCGTTCTCAAGCACCATCAGCGCGCGCTGGATCGCGCCGACCGAGGCGGTCGAGACATTGCCGTATTTCAGGCTCAGGTCCTTGGCATTCTCGCCGACCCAGACCAGCATCGCCTGCAGGTCCTTCATGTCCAGAAGCGCCAGCCCCTGTTCGTCGGCCACGCGAAAGGCGATGTTCAGCACCCCCTCCTGCACGTCGCTGAGGCCCATCAGGCGCGACAGGAGCAACGGCCCCATCTCGGACGGTGTCGTGCGGACCGGGTGGCCGCGTTCGCCCCAGATGTCCCAGAAGGTGACCGGAAAGCCCTCGTATTGCAGGGTGATGCCGATCTGCTCGGCGCGTTTCTGGAAGGCTTCGGCCAGCTTGCCGTTCGGGTCGCCCGGATTGGCGATGCCCGCCAGATCGCCCTTAACGTCTGCCATGAAGACCGGCACGCCGGCGCGCGAAAATGATTCGGCCAGCGTCTGCAAGGTGACCGTCTTGCCGGTCCCGGTGGCCCCCGCGATCAGCCCGTGACGGTTTGCATATTTCAGCAGCAGCGTCTGCGGCTCGGCATAAGCCGCGCCTCCACCGCCCACAAAGACCGTGCCGGCATTCAGATCGACGATTTCAGTCATAGTTGCTCCTCGGATCGGCAAAAAAACGCGCGGCTGGGACAAAAGGACAATACAACCGTAACGAATTTGTGCCAGTCTTTACCTGTCGGGCCTTCGTCCCCAACTGGCCGGCCCGACTTCCTCCCTGTTGGACTGCCGCGCCTTCGGGCGCGGCTTTTTTCGTTGTCGGCCAGTTTTTCGTCATTTGGAAAAGCCAAACCGGACATATGGCAACATATCGATTAGTATAGTTGACGCATTGCGGTGCGCAGCCTAGCTTGCCACGCAATGATGACCGGCCAGTCCGGCAGGGAAGGAAAACTGGGGACCCGGGGCGGCTGCCGTCTGCGCCGGGTCCTCGTCTTTTTTCCCGCAATGATTTGATTTTCACGGATTTCCACCGCTGAAACCCGACTGTCACGGACGGGGGCGCCGCCTGCCGTTGCGGCGGTCCGCGCGTGGTGGCAAAGGAACGCAAAGGTGACATCGCACCGCAGCGATCCGCCCTGACATTGCCGGATCGGCGTGATACGACCATTGCGGGAAATCTGGACCAAAGGAAGATAACCATGGCCAAACGGACGTCCACGGCATTCATCGCCGCCCTTGTCACCCTGGCGGGCAGCGCCGGCTTCGTCTCGGCGCAGACCGCCGAAACCCCGGCGACCCCCGCCGCCGAAGCGCCCGCTGTGGCCCCCGCGGCTGAAGCCCCCGCCGCCGCGCCTGCTGCGGCCCCCGCCGCTGCGCCGGCTGCCACGGCCCCGGCGACCGCCGCGACCACCGTCCCGACCGAGGCCAATGCCCAGGTCGGCCAGCCCTATGCCAAGGAAAGCTTTGGCGACTGGACGCTGCGCTGCATGAAGACCGAAAACGGCGCCGACCCCTGCGAGCTTTACCAGCTTCTCAAGGACCAGCAGAATTCGCCCGTGGCCGAGGCCTCGGTGATCCCGATGTTCGGCCAGAAGGTCGAGGCGATCATCACCTTCATCGCACCGCTGGAAACCGATCTGGGCGCCGGTCTGGGCCTGCAGGTCGATTCCGCCAAGGAAGCGCGCTATCCCTTCATGCTGTGCGCCCGCGTCGGCTGCATCTCGCGGATCGGGCTGGCCGCGGCCGAGCTTGATCCGCTGAAGCGCGGCAGCAAGGCCACCGTCTCGGTCGTGCCCTTCGGCGTCGGCAAGGAACAGATGGTCAAGCTGCCGCTGTCGCTCTCGGGCTTCACCGCCGGCATGAACGCGCTGATCGAGGTGAACAAGAACCTGCCCGCAGCCAATCCGGCCGCCGCCGCCCCGGCGCCTGCCGCGCCCGCCGCAGCCCCGGCCGCGCCGAAGCCGTAAGCGGACATGACATGAGGCGCGCCGCAAGGCCGTGCCCCGATCGGGCCGGGAATTTCCCGGCCCTTTTTCATGTCTTTTTCTGGGTGCAGCGCGGCAACAGCCCACGGGCGGAAACGAAAACGGGGCGCCACAGGGCGCCCCGTTCCGATCCGGGCCGGGAATATCCCGGCGTCCTTCCTGGCCTTATTCGACCGGCAGCGCCACAAAGCGCGGCTCGCCGGCGCGGCGCACCATCATCAGCAGCGACTTGCGGCCGGCATCGCGGGCTTCCTTGATCCGCGCTTGCAGATCGGCCAGCGAAGTTACCGGCTGCTGGCCCGCCTCGGTGATCACGTCACCGGCCGACAGGCCCTTGTCGGCGGCGGCCCCTGCCGGGTCGACCGACTGCACCACCAGCCCGGTCATGTCGCGCGACACGCCCAGTTCGGCGGCGATCTCGGGCGTCAGCGGCGCCACGGTCATGCCCATCAGGTCGCTGGCGCTTTTGCTGGCGCTGTCGACCGAGCCGGTGCCGGTGCCCTCGGCCAGCTCGCGCCGGCCCAGCGTCACCTTCAGATCGACCGGCTTGCCGTCGCGCTGCACGACCACGTCCACCGCCTCGCCCACCGGCGCATCGGCCACCCGGCGCACCAGCTCACGCGGGTCCTTGACCTCGCCCCCGGCGAAGCTGGTGATGACATCGCCGGCCTTCATGCCGGCATCGGCGGCGGGACCGGCGGGAACGTTGGTGACCATCGCGCCCTTGGCGTCCTTCAACCCCAGCGAATCGGCGATATCGGGCGTGACCGGCTGGATCTTGACGCCCAGCCAGCCGCGGCGGGTCTCGCCGTATTCCTCAAGCTGCTCGACCACCTTCGAGACCACGTTCGACGCCATCGAGAAGCCGATCCCGATCGAGCCGCCATTCGGCGACAGGATCGCGGTGTTCACGCCGATCACCTCGCCATCCATGTTGAACAGGGGACCGCCCGAGTTGCCGCGGTTGATCGCGGCATCGGTCTGGATAAAGTCGTCATAGGTGCCCGAAAGCGCGCGATTGCGCGCCGAGATGATCCCGGTCGAGGCCGAGAAGCCCTGCCCCAGCGGGTTCCCCAGGGCCAGCACCCAGTCGCCGACGCGGCCCTTGTCGCTGTCGCCGAACTTCACGAAGGGCAGCGGGTCGGCGCTTTCGACCTTGAGCACGGCGATATCGGTCTTTTCGTCCTTGCCGATCACCTTCGCCGGCAGTTTCTTACCCGAGAAGAATTCGACCTCGATCTCGTCCGCGCCGTCGATGACGTGGTTGTTGGTGACGATCAGGCCGGTCGAGGACACGACGAAGCCCGATCCCAGCGCGTTCGAGCGCTGCTCGGCCTGCGGGTCGCCGCCATCGGGCATGCCCGGAAAGCCGAATTCGCGAAACAGGTCGCTGAACGGGCTTCCCTCGGGCAGTTGCGGACCACGCGCCACGGGCGCTGCAACGGTTGCGGTGGTGGTGATATTGACGACCGCCGGGCTGACCATCTCGACCAGGTCGGCGAAGCTTTCGGGCATGACCTTCTGCTTGCGGGCCGAGCTTTCCGGCGCGGTCAGTGGCTGGTTGTCATTGGCCGCCGCCTGGGCCGCCTCGGCGGCGGGCGAGGTCGCGTTCTGCGCCAGCGCCGGCGACAGCGCCAAAAGCAGGGCCAGACTCGACGCGGTCAGGAGGTGGCGGGGGGAATGTTCAGTCATCGTAAAGTCTCCATACATGTCGGGGCATTGGTCCGCGCGCCCCGGCAATCTGGTAATGTTCAAGGGGATTTTCGAGTCCGTTGCAAATAAACCACGCTCGCATGGAATGAACTGATCGTGACTTGTCGCGAATGTCCAGTCCATAATCGCGAAAAGCCGGGTCCGGCGCAACGATTGGGGGGAAAGGCATGGCGGCTGGAACGACCGCAGCGGCGGCGGGTGGCTATCCGCTGCGCCTGCATCAGGTGCGCGTCCCCAAGGCGTGGCTGGACTACAACGGCCATATGACCGAATTCCGCTATCTTCAGGTGCTGGGCGACGCCACCGACGCCTTTCTGATCCATGCCGGGCTGGGGCCGGATTACCGCGCCACCGGCCGCTCGGCCTATACGGTCGAGACGCATATCCGCCATCTGGCCGAGGTCCGCGCCGGCGAACTTTTGCAGGCCGAGACCCGGCTTCTGGGCCATGACGCCAAACGCATCCGCCTGCATCACCGTATCCTGCGCGAGGATGGCGCCGAGGTCGCGACCGGCGAACACATGCTCGTGCATGTCGATACCGGCGCGGGCCGCGCGACGCCGATGCCGCCGGCCCTGATCGCCACGCTGGCAGGGATCGCCGCAGAGGACCGCGCGCCGCCGCCACCCCATGCCGGGCATGGCATCCGCCCCACAGGGGCCTGAGGTGGGGCCTGAGGGCACGAAAAAGGGCGCCCGAGGGGGCGCCCGTTTTCTTCCGCCGGCGGCTGGTTCAGGCAGCGCGCGCGGTCAGGACGGTTTCGACCTTTTTCTGGGCGCCGGCCTCGTCCATGCCGCCGACGGCCGCGACTTCGCGGGTCAGGCGGTCAAGTGCGGCCTCGTAAAGCTGGCGCTCGGAATAGGACTGCTCGCGCTGGTCGTCATTGCGGTGCAGATCGCGCACGACCTCGGCAATCGACATCAGGTCGCCCGAATTGATCTTCTGTTCATATTCCTGCGCCCGACGCGACCACATCGCACGCTTGACACGGGCCTTGCCCTTCAGGGTGTCCAGCGCACGCTCGACCAGGTCGGGCGTGGAAAGGCCCCGCATGCCGATCTCGGTGGCGCGCGCCGTCGGCACGCGCAGCGTCATCTTGTCCTTCTCGAACGAGATTACGAACATCTCAAGACGCAGCCCGGCAACTTCTTGTTCTTCAATGGAAACAATCCGGCCAACGCCATGGGTGGGGTAAACCACGAAATCGTCCGGACGGAACTCGGTCTTTTTGGCTTTCGACATTGGGCTTCCTTCGCAGCAGCGCCGCATTGCGGCACAAACGACCCAAAAGGGGGACGATTCCCCCTTCTGAGCCAATCTCTTGTTCATATCGATCCGGTCTGGCAGAGACCGGGCTTGGCAGCACACCAAACGGGCCGCCTATGCAGCCCGATCAGAGGATTGTGTCAGGATATAGCACAAAAAAGTGCCGAATCAAAGCCTCGCGGCGAATTGGCACCGGCCCCGAGTCGGGGGAAAATATTAGAAAATTCAATGACTCGGAAACTCGCAACCGCAGGACCGGTGCCCGACGAAGCGCGAATCAATCACGTCCGCCTTGGGCATTTGATTAACCATTCGTTCGCCCGAGAGCCAGAAACCGGCCGCCACAAACCCGATTGTGAGACTTGTTTGGCACAGTTTCGCAGCGGTTGAATCGCTGGGGCGGCTTTCGACTTTCAGTCGCCCTCGCCCGGCGCTTCCGAGAAGTATTTCTCAAGCTTGCCGGACACGCCGTCCATCTCCTGATAGCCGGGCATCGGCTCTTTCTTGCGGGTGATGACCGGCCAGAGCTCGGAATATTTGCGGTTGAACTCGACCCAGCTTTCCATGTCCGGCTCGGTGTCCGGGCGGATCGCATCGGCGGGGCATTCCGGCTCGCAGACGCCGCAATCGATGCATTCGTCCGGGCTGATGACCAGCGTGTTCTCGCCCTCGTAGAAACAGTCGACCGGGCAAACTTCGACGCAGTCGGTGTATTTGCACATGATGCAGTTATCGGTGACGACGTAGGTCATGGCGCGTATATTCCTGTTTCTGTCGCGGCTAGTTACGCCCGCAGCCCCCGGCAATCAAGGCCGGCGGGGCGGAAAAGACGCGGATATGGCGTTAACGTCCCCGGCTGGAACAGCGTTCCCGCGCGAAGCCGCCCGGCGAAACCGGGTTCCGGCCCCGGCTACGCGCCGCTTTCGGGCGCGATCTCGTCGTAAAGCGTCGCCGCCTCGGATGCGGGGCCGCGCCTTTCGCCCGGATGCAGCATGCGCAGGACGCGCACCTGGCGATGGGCCGAGACGGTGACCAGATCGCCGGGCCGCAGGATCTGCGCGGGCTTGCGGCAAGGCTGGCCGTTGACGCGGACACCCCCGCCGCCGACAGCCTCGGCGGCAAGGGTGCGGGTCTTGAACAGGCGGGCATGATGCAGCCAGCGATCCAGCCGGATCGTTTCGGCGCCCGCCTCCCCCGTCACGTCTTGTTCTTCAGCGAGGCCAGGATCGCGAAGGGGCTGTCGGGATCTATCTTCTTCTCGGCGCGCGGCGGGCGTGCCTCGAAGCTTTTCGGCCCCTCGTGGCGCGGCTTGCCCTTGGGCTTGCCCTTCGGGCCGCGCTCGGGGCGGTCGCCCCCCTGCTCGGCGCGCTTGCCGTCATGATGGCGCTTGCCATCGTGATGGCGTTTCCCCTCATGCGGCTTGCCGTCGGCCTGCCCCTCGGCCGGGCGGTCGCGGCGCGGGCCCCGTTCGCCCTGCCCCCGATCGCCTTGGCCGCGTTCGCCCTGACCACGCTCGCCGCGCTCACCGCGCGGCTGGCGTTCGCCCTGACCCTGGGCAGCATGACCATGGCCGTGACGCTCGCCGCGCTGCGGGTGGCGGTTGCCACGCGGACGCGGCGCCCAGGTGAAGGTGTAGAAGACCTCCATCTCGGGCGGCTCAGCCTCGGCCTCGGGGGCCGGTTCGGCGGCATCTTCCACAGCCTTGCGGGCGGCCTGCTCGGCCTCCCAGCGGGCACGGGTCTCGGCGGCCAGCACGCTTTCCTCTTCGGTCAGCGGATGGGCGTGATCGGTCGGATCGGGCGCGTCGGCCTCGGCCACCGGGGCGGCCGCGATTTCGGCGCGGGCCTTGGCGCGTTCGCCGCGCTCGGCCTTGTAGCCCAGACCGCCCATCAGCCCCGAGAACTGCTCAAGCGTCATGCCGGTGATCGACAGCATGTCCGCCGTCGCCTCAAAGCCGCTACGGCTGTCCTGCGTGCGCAGCATGTCGGCCAGCCGCTCAAGCATGTCGATGCGGATGGCGCGGTCGCCCGCCGGGTGATAGCCCGACAGCGTATAATAGCCCTTGGGCACGTCCGGCAGGTTCGGGATGGTCACCAGACCCGGGGGCGGGCTTTCCGGGAACTCGGCCAGACCCTGATCCAGCCCCCACAGGACCAGCCGCAGCCGCGTCGGCGCGGGCTTCAGCAGCGCGGGCTGAAAGATGGTGAACTGGCCAAAGCGCACGCCATGCTTACGCAGCAGGCCGCGCGCGTCCTGATCCAGTTCCTTGACCTCGTTCGCCACGCCCTCGCGCGGCAGGACGCCAAGCTGTTCGACCAGCCGGAAGGCGAAGCCGCGGGCCAGACCGGCCAGCGTCTCGTCATTCTTCAGCGCGAGCAGCGGCTCGAACGCGGTCGCCACCTTGCGGTCGATGAAATGCTGCAACCGGCGGCGCACCTTTTCCAGGATGTCGGGGCCGGCCTCCTCATCGACGAAGGCCTCGACGCCGGGCTTCATCGGCTCGGCACCCTTGACCAGCTTGCCGACCGCGAAGCTGCCCCACATCAGGCCGCCCTGTTCGGTAAAGTCCAGCTCGGTATCCGGGGCGTTGTAGAACCTGTCGGCGCGCAGGTGAAATTCGGGGCGCAGCGCCTCATAGGCGGCGCGCGCCAGCATGCGCGCCTCGTCCCCGGTTGCATTCGGATCGGCGAGGAAGCGGAAACCTTCCAGACGGCCGGCAAATTCGCCCTCGACCGTCACTTCGCCCTTGTCGTTCACCTCAGCCAAAAGGCTCTCCTTCTGTTTGAGCCGGCGCATCAGCACAGACGTGCGCCGGTCCACGAATCTTTGCGTCAGAGCGGCATGCAGCGCATCCGACAAGCGATCTTCTACAGCGCGAGTTTCGGCGCGCCAATGACTTTCGTCCGAAACCCAACCCGAACGCTGTGCAACATAGGTCCAGGTGCGGATATATGCCAATCGTTTGGACAGCGTATCTATGTCGCCCTGCACCCGGTCGATGCGCTGGATCTGCGTTGCCAGCCAGTCGTCGGGCACCTTGTTACCGTCTCGCAGGAAACCGAAAATCCGCGCCAGCAGCGTCGAATGTTCCCCCGCCGAGATCGAGCGGAAATCGGGAATCCGGCAGACGTCCCACAGCAGCCGCACATCCCTGGGATGCGTCACCTGGTCGCGGATGTCGGGCGTGGCGGCCAGCGCCTTCAACGCCTGCAGGTCGTCCGCCTCGCGACCGCGGGCCAGCCATTCCGATTGCGGCATGGTCTCAAGGCTTGCGACCAGCCGTTCGGGATTGCCGAATTCCAGCACCCCGTTGCGCCACATCAGGCGTGAGATCGGGGCGAAACGGTGGTTCTCGATGGCGTCGATCAGGCCCTCGTCAAGCTGCGTCGCATCGCCGGTGACGCCGAAGGTGCCGGGTTCGGTGTGGCGCCCGGCGCGGCCGGCGATCTGGCCCAGCTCGTGCGGGAACAGCGGCCGATAGCGGCGGCCGTCGAATTTTTCGGTCGCGGAAAAGGCGACATGGCGGATATCGAGGTTCAGCCCCATGCCGATGGCGTCGGTGGCGACCAGATAATCCACCTCTCCGGCCTGATACATGGCGACCTGCGCATTGCGCGTGCGCGGGCTCAGCGCGCCCATCACCACCGCGCAGCCGCCCTTCTGGCGGCGGATCAGCTCGGCCGTGGCATAGACCTCTTCGACGGAAAAGCACACGATGGCCGAGCGCGGCGGCATCCGGCTGATCTTTTTCGAGCCCGCCCAGGTCAGGGTCGAGAACCGCTCGCGCCGCATGAACTGCACGCCCGGCACCAGCGCCGCGATGGCCGGGCGCATGGTGTCGCTGCCCAGCAGCATGGTTTCGTGCAGGCCGCGCATGTTCAGCAGCCGGTCGGTGAAGACATGGCCGCGTTCGGGATCGGCGCAAAGCTGGATCTCGTCGATGGCGACGAAATCGGCACCGACCTCGGGCATGGCCTCGGTGGTGGCGACCCAGTATTGCACCCGCTCGGGGACGATGCGTTCCTCGCCCGTGACCAGCGCCACGACCGAGGGGCCGCGCGCCTTCACGATGCGGTCATAAACCTCGCGCGCCAAAAGCCGCAGCGGCAGGCCGATGACCCCGGTGCGATGCGCCAGCATCCGTTCGATGGCATAATGTGTCTTGCCGGTATTGGTCGGGCCAAGAACGGCCGTGACCCGCGATCTGTCCTGCATGTCAGGCGTCCGTGCCCTGCATTTCCTGCTCCAGCCGCTTGACCGCGTCCTGCGCGTCCTGCTGGTGGGGGTGGATCTTCAGGCTCAGCCGGAAGGCCTCCAGCGCGCGCGGCCTGTCGCCCAGTTCCTCAAGCATGGTGCCCAGTTGCGTCAGCGCCGCGAAATGGCGCGGCTCAAGCGCCAGCGTGCGCTGCAGATCGGCCAGCGCCGGACCGAAATCGCCGTCCGAATAGAAGGCCACGGCGCGCAGATACCAGCCGGCGGCAAAGTCGGGCGCGTGGTCGGTCAGCGCCGTCAGGTGGCCGATGGCGGTGACGCTGTCGCCCGCGTCCAGCGCCGCCTCGCCCCGCTTGTAAAGCAGGTCCATGGCGGCCGAGCCCGAGCGCGACCAGATGCGCATGATGTCGGTTTCGGCCCGCGCCCAGGCTTCGCCCTCGGGCTGGGCAAGCTCGGCAAACAGAAGGTCGAGGTCCTCGCGTTCGCGCAGGCGGGCCTCGACCGTCATCTCGGCGGTTTCGGCCTTGTCGGTGGCGGTTGGGTCCGTCGGTTTATCGGCAGTTTCGCCTTGCTGCGACTCACCCTCAGCTTGTATCGACCACAGCAAGGGCACAGCCCCGAAAACCGATTGCGCATATGCCCCTTGCACGCCCGCAGCCGTCAGGATCAGCCCTGCCGCAACGACATGATGGAAATGGGGGACTGGCAAACGCATATACACCATGTAAACGTCCATTCCGGGCAATACCAGACACGAGAACAGGAGATCGAGAGAATGAGCAAAGTGGTCGAGGCCGCAGTTGCCGCTCTGGACGCGAAAGCCAAGGGCTTTGACGGCACCGCCAAATTCGTCATCGAGGACGAAGGCGCTGTCTATATCGATGCCAATGGCGCCCGCGCCGCCGATGATGAGGCCGACGTCACCCTGACCGCCAGCCGCGAAACCTTCGAGGGACTGCTGAGCGGCGACGTGAACCCGACCATGGCCTTCATGACCGGCAAGCTCAAGGTCGACGGCTCGATGGGCACGGCGATGAAGCTGGGCGCATTGCTGTCCTAAGACGGCCCGCGCCATGACCCCCGCGCCCTTCAACAGCTTTCCCGGCGATCCCATTCCCCGTGCCGACTGCTTCTGGCTGCGGGCCGAGGACGGGCTGCGCCTGCGCGCGGGGCTGTGGCGGGCGGACAGGGCGACGGGGACGGTGCTCTTGTTCGCCGGACGCACCGAGTATCTGGAAAAATACAACCAGGTGGCGGATGAACTGAACGCGGCCGGCTTCGACGTCCTTGCCATCGACTGGCGGGGACAGGGGCTCTCGGACCGGCTTCTGCCCGATCCGCGGCCCGGCCATATCGCCGACTTCGCCGATTACCAGCGCGACGTGGTCGAAATGGTCATCGCCGCGCAGGAACTGGACCTGCCGCGCCCCTGGCACATGCTCGCCCATTCCATGGGCGGCACCATCGGCTATGCCGCGCTGCTGGGGGGCCTGCCGGTGCAAAGCGCGGTGCTTTCGGCGCCGATGTTCGGCATCGACCTGCGCAAACTGCCTGAGGGGCTGGCGCTGGCGCTGGCCAACCTGTTGATCCGGCTGGGCCGGGGCGATCTGCCCGCGCCGGGTGCCGGCGGCAATGACAATTTCGTGCTGAGCGCGCCCTATCTCGACAATCTGCTGACCGGCGACGGCGCGCGCTGGGGCCGCGCCGTCGCTGAAAATGCCACCTGGCCCGAGGTCGGGATCGGCGGCGCCACCAGCGCCTGGATCCGCGCCGCACTTCTGGAATGCCGGCGGCTGGCGGCGCTGCCCTCGCCCGAGGTTCCGGCCCTGATCGCGCTTGGCACGCAAGAGCGCGTCGTCTCGGCACCCGCCATCCGCGCCCGCCTCGCGAACTGGCCCGGCACACGATTGCTTGAGCTGCCCGATTGCCACCACGAGCCGATGATGGAGCGTGACGCCATCCGCGACGCCTTCATGCAGGCCGCGATCGCGCACTTTCGCGGCCACGGCCGCTGACAGCGCCACCATCAGACCCGCGAGACGACCACGGCACCCTGCCGGATTCGTGATAATGGCGTTCATCCAGCCCTTGCAGCGGGCGCACCAAGACACCAAGTTCGCGCAATCGAAGAAGGACAAACGATGACGATTCCAGCGTATAGCCCGTTCAGCCCGATCCTGCCGCGCGACGAGAACGCCCTGCCGGTCTCTGGCGATACTCCCGAACTGGGCGCCCTGCCCGACTGGGACCTGTCCGATCTTTACACGGCGCCCGACGCGCCGGAACTGGCCCGCGACCTCGACGCGCTGGACAAGGCCTGCGCAGAATTCGCCAGCGACTATGAGGGGCGGCTGGCCACGCTGACGCCGGCGCGGATGCTGGAATGCATCGAGCGTTACCAGCAGATCGACCTGCTGGCCGGGCGGATCATGTCCTATGCCGGGCTGCGCTATTACCAGAACACCACCGACGCCACGCGCGCCAAGCTTCTGGGCGACCTGCAGGACCGCATCACCAACGACACGACCAGGCTCGTGTTCTTCAGCCTTGAATTCAACCGCATCCCCGACGCGCGCTATGAGGAAGTCTTTGCCGCCGCCGACGGCCCGGCGCGTTACAAGCCGGTCTTCGACCGCATGCGCGCCATGCGCCCGCATCAGCTTTCCGATGAGCTTGAGCGGTTCCTGCACGACAATTCCGTCGTCGGCGCCGCCGCCTGGAACCGGCTTTTCGACGAAACCACCGCCGCCCTGACCTTCGATGTCGATGGCGAGACCATGGGGCTTGAGGCGACGCTGAACCTGCTCAGCGATCACGACCGTCACCGCCGCGAGGCGGGCGCGCGGGCGCTGGCCGTGGTCTTTGGCAACAACATCAAGACCTTCTCGCGCATCCACAACACCTTGGCCAAGGAAAAGGCCATCGAGGACAAATGGCGCAAGATGCCGACGCCGCAGACGGCGCGGCATCTCTCGAACCATGTCGAACCCGAGGTGGTCGAGGCGCTGCGCAATGCCGTGACTGCCGCCTATCCGCGCCTGTCGCATCGCTACTATCGCCTCAAGGCGCGCTGGCTCGGCCTCGACAAGCTGCAAATCTGGGACCGCAACGCCCCCCTGCCCAGCGAGACCCCGCGCCTGATCGACTGGCCCGAGGCCCGCGCCACCGTGCTGGACGCCTATGCCGGCTTCTCGCCGAAGCTTGCGGAACTGGCCGAGCCCTTCTTCGACAAGGGCTGGATCGACGCCGCCGCCAAGCCCGGCAAGGCGCCCGGCGCCTTCGCGCATCCGACTGTCACCACCGTCCACCCCTATGTGCTGCTGAACTATCTGGGCAAGCCGCGCGACGTGATGACCCTGGCGCATGAACTCGGCCACGGCGTCCACCAGCGCCTTGCCGCCGGTCAGGGCGAACTGCTGGCCTCGACGCCACTGACGCTGGCCGAGACCGCCTCGGTCTTTGGCGAGATGCTGACCTTCCGCGCGCTTCTTGCCAAAACCACCGACAAGGCGGAACGCAAGGCGTTGCTGGCCGGCAAGGTCGAGGACATGATCAACACGGTCGTGCGCCAGATCGCCTTCTATGATTTCGAATGCAAACTGCACGCCGCCCGGGCCGAGGGCGAACTGACGCCCGAGGACATCAACGCGCTCTGGATGTCGGTGCAGGCCG
>RRZU012988507.1_pt1 | contig 18717 bp, 12 predicted proteins | sample 2165561 | NCBI WGS metagenome assembly RRZU01 (sample SAMN10456909, study PRJNA506462) | wastewater metagenome | isolation source: wastewater sludge | place: USA: Moscow, Idaho | reverse complement strand
GTTGGCCGAGCAGATGTCGAGCCAGACGGGGGCCCGGCCGTCGCCGGGTGAGCAGCGGTCGGGGTCGCGCAGCATCCCGCAGCTTCGGGCCGACCTCATCGACGCCGGCCTGGGCGGCGTCGAGATGCTCCTCGAATACCAGCTGCCGCTGACGAGCAAGCGCGCCGACGTCGTCCTCGCGGGGACGCACCCGCGCACCGGCGACCCCTCCTACGTCGTCCTCGAGCTCAAGCAGTGGAGCGGCGCGAGCAGCTTCGAGGACAACGACACCCTCGTGCGCGTCGATCAGTACGGCGACCGCGGCGTGCTCCACCCCGCGGTCCAGGTCGAGGGGTATGTCGAGCACCTCGCCGACTTCACCTCGGCCCTCGCGGATCAGCCGCACAGCCTCGTCGGCGCCGCCTACCTGCACAACGCGACCGACCTCGGCGTCGAAGACCTCCTCGCCCGCCCGGCGTCCGAGCACGGGCGGATGTTCACCGGCCAGCGGCGCAGCGACTTCGTCGACTACCTGCGCCAACACCTCGCGACCAGCAGCGGCGCCGACGCCGCCGACCTGCTCGTGCGCAGCGCCACCGCCCCGTCGCGCAAGCTGCTCGCCGTCGCCGCGGACGAGGTCCAGCACCGCGAACAGTTCGTGCTCCTCGACGAGCAGCGCGCCGCCTACGAGCACGTCCTCCACGCCGTCCACCGCGCCCGCCACGCGAACCAGAAGACCGCCGTCATCGTCACCGGCGGCCCCGGCAGCGGCAAGTCCGTCATCGCGCTCTCCCTCATGGGCCAGCTCTCCCGCGAGGGCCGAACCGTCATGCACGCCACCGGTTCTCGCTCCTTCACCCAGACCCTGCGCAAGGTCGCCGGCCGACGGGCACCGCGGGTGCAGAAGCTCTTCGGCTACTTCAATTCGTTCATGACGGCCGAGCCGCACAGCCTCGACTGCCTCATCCTCGACGAGGCCCACCGCCTGCGAGAGACCTCCGTCAACCGCTACACCCGCAAGGAGCTCCGCACCGCCGGGCGCCCCCAGGTCGACGAACTCCTCTCCGCGGCACGGGTTCCGGTCTTCCTCCTCGACGAACACCAGGTCGTGCGCCCCGGGGAGCGCGGGACGGGCGACGACATCGCCGCGCACGCCGAGGCGTTCGGGCTGCGGGTGGAGCGCATCGCGCTTGACCAGCAGTTCCGGTGCGGCGGCAGTCGCCTGTATGTCGAGTGGGTGCTGCGGCTGCTCGGGCTCGCCCCCGGCGGGCCGGTCGCCTGGAGGGGTGACGACGGGTTCGAGGTGTCCGTCGTCGACTCGCCCGGGGCGATGGAGGCGCAGCTCGAGCGGCTCAACGGCGACGGCGCGACGGCCCGGATGGCGGCCGGCTACTGCTGGCCGTGGAGCGACCCGCGCCCCGACGGGACGCTCGTGCCCGACGTCGCCATCGACGGCTGGGCCCGCCCGTGGAACCTGCGCGGCGACCGCGGCATCGGCGGCGCGCCACCCTCGGCGCTGTGGGCCACCGACCCCGCCGGCTTCGGGCAGGTGGGCTGCATCTACACCGCTCAGGGGTTCGAGTACGACCACGCCGGCGTCATCATCGGCCCCGACCTCGTCTGGCGCGACGGGCACTGGGTCGTCGTCCGCGCCGCCAACCGCGACCCCGACTTCCGCAACCGCACCGCGGTCGACGACCGGCAGGTGGACCGCCTCATCCGCAACGTCTACAAGGTGCTCCTCACCCGCGGCATGCGCAGCGTCCGCATCTACTCCACCGACCCGCTGACCAGAGACTTCCTGCGCTCGCTGATGCGCGCGTAGGCGCCGGAATCCCGGCACCCACCAACCGAACACCGACGGATCGACAGGCTTCGCACCGACACGCCTCCCCCGTGACAAGCACCGGGCAGGCATGCCATGACCAGCTGGGTCGCCACCGTCTCGGACCAGTTCCCCGAGCATTGGGAGGCCGCGCAGCGCGCCGGCTTCTGGGACACCGAGAAGCGACGCAATCCCGGGCCGGACCGCCCGGCCCTCGAGCCGGGGGACCTCGTGTTCTTCATCGGAGGCGGGTCTCGCGGGGAAGTGCTCGGGATGGTGCGGGCGACGACCGGTCAGGATCCCATCACCGATCTCGTGCGCCCGTGGAGTCCCCATGATCCTCGGGACTACAAGAAGCGCTTCCGATTCGAGGTGCTGTCGAACAACCCCGAGATTCCGACGACTCGCGCCGAGGCACGCGAGCGTTTGTCGCTCGACGCGGGGAATCAAAGGGCCGTCCGGCGTATCACCAACGAGGACGGTGCCCGCTGGTTACGACTACGCGTCGAGGGGCAGGACGTCCTCTTCACCGAGGATGTGGAAACCCTCGCAGCGTCGGTGGAAGCAGAGATGGCGGAGGCCATCGACGAGACCACGGACAGCCGCGAGCGGGCGCTCGTCGCCATCCGCTTGCGCCAGGGACAACCCGCCTTCCGCAAGAGCCTGCTGCGCGCCTATGACGCGCGGTGTGCGGTCACCGGTCTCGGGCTGCCGTCGCTGCTCGAGGCCGCCCACATCGTGTCGCACGTCGGAGCGCACACGAACCGCACGGACAACGGGCTACTCCTTCGGGCCGACATCCACACGCTGTTCGACCTCCACCTGGTCACCGTGGTGCTGGACGACGGGTACCGCGTGCGCTGCTCCCCGGATCTCGATGGCACGGAGTACGAGACGCTCGACGGACGCGAACTTGCCGCTCTCCCGAGCCAGTTGGGTGACCGTCCCCACCCTGATCACCTGCGGCGTCACAACGCGAAGTGCAATGGTTGGCTCTCGACCGCGGGCCTGGGTCCGGGACGATGACGCCATGACCGAACGCTCAGCACAAGCCGACCTCGACACGCTCCTCTCGGACATGGATCGGTTCACCACGGAGCGAGGGTGGGAGCGATTCCACGATCCGAAGTCGCTGATCCTGGCGCTCGTCGGGGAGGTCGGCGAACTGGCCGAGCTGTTCCAGTGGGTGCGGGCCGAGGAGGCGGTCGAGGTCTTCTCGGCGCCCGAGCGGCGGCAGCGGGCCGCCGAGGAGATGAGCGACGTCTTCATCTATCTGCTTCGGCTCGCTGAGGTTCTTGACGTCGACCTCGTCGCGGCAGCGTCCGAGAAGCTGACGGCGGCGGAGGCTCGCTATCCCGCAAGGGCGGGCGGCGAGACGCCTGCGCCGGAGAAATCGTGAGGGTCTCAGCGACTCCCGACGGTCATCGAAGCACGCCGATTGGATCAATCGCACGACTGAACCTCTCCATAAGAGGCCGTAGTGTGTAGTTGTGAACCCTGCACTGTTCCAGAACAGCCCTTCTGGAGAGCTCGTCGCCATCACGGGCTCGACCGACGGCGCGGACTGGGAGCACCACGCGTTCCTGCCTCATCCCCTCCCCGACGAGAGCCCTGACCTCTCAGGGAAGGCGTACCGCAGCGTCGCCGACGCCAGGGCAGCACTGGCCGGTCTCGACGCCACCGCAGCGCGGCTGCCCAACCCCCGGCTCTTCCGCCACGCAGCCCTTCGTCTCGAAGCGCAGTCCACTGCGGCGCTCGAGGGCACCTTCGAGCCGGTGGCCAAGGTGCTCGCCGCACAGGCCGATCAGCCCAGCGACGCCGAGAACGCCTCGATGCGCGAGGTGCTCAACTACGTCCACGTCGCCGAGACAGCCTTCGCCTGGGAGGCCGAAGGCCGCCCCTGGTCGGCATCTGCGCTGTCGCAACTCCACACCGAGCTCCTGCGCGGCACGTCATCGGAGCGGGACCACGCCGGCGTGCGAGCCATTCAGGTGGTCATCGGTCGACGCGACGATGCCGCTCCGAACGAGATCCCGGTCCGGGCGGCACGGTTCGTCCCACCACCGCCGGGGCCGGACCTCCAGGCGCGGCTGACGGCCGTGCTCGACTGGATGGGAAGGGGTCGCCACGGCGACATCGACCCGGTGGTCGGGGCCGCGATGGTCCACTACGGGTTCGAGGCACTCCATCCCTTCCACGACGGGAACGGTCGGCTCGGCCGCCTCCTCATCGTCGTCAATCTCCTTCGGTGGGAGGTGCTGAGCGAGCCGACGCTCACGGTGTCGCCGTGGTTCGAGGCCAGGAGACAGGCGTACTACGACGCACTACTCGGGGTCTCCACCCAGGGCGACTGGTCCACCTGGGTGGCGTTCTTCGCCGACGGCCTCACGTATGCAGCCACCCAGACGCAAGCCCGCATGCTCGCCCTGGCCGACGTCCGCGCCGAGCTCAAGGAGCGCATCGCACAATCACGCCTCCGCACCGCCAATGCGCACGCACTCGTCGACCTGGCCATCTCGTCGCCGACCTTCACCGTGCGCGACGCGGCCACACACCTGAACATGCAGAACCCCGGGGCGAGCAAACTCATCGACTCCCTCGTCGACCTCGGCCTCCTCGCCCCGATCGACGAACGCACCTATGGACGCCGCTTCCATGCCCCGGCCGTCCTGCGCGTCCTCCTCGGTGGTCACCCCTGAGTCCTGCGGCCAAACACCGCGTGATGCCAGGGTGACGCCGGCGTCACAGGATCACGCGACCACTGACCGCGCTCCAGCCACAGGTGCGTCGCTTATGAGCTACGCACGTGTGCCTCAAGTGAGGTCAGTGCCGCGACGCACCGAAGCCTGCACCCGGCACGGCCAGCGCTGCTGCGGCAGGATGGCGCGATGACGACGACGCACCTGCAGGAGCTGGCGCGACTCCTGGGCGGCGAGTCCTCGATCCGCTCGAGCGCGGCCCTGTCCGAGCTACCTGAGTGCCCGACGGTGACCGTCGAGGGGTACGGCGAGCTTCGCCTCCCACTCACGGCCGCGATGGCCAAGAAGCTCATCGCCCACGGCGAGCCCGCGCCCTTCGGCAAGGGCGAAGAGACGCTGCTCGACACCACAGTGCGACACACCTGGTACTTCCCGACGGCGACCGTCGACGTGGACTGGCACGGCCGGCTCGACGACGTCCTCGAGGACGCCCGCAGCGCGCTCGACCTTCCGATCGGCTGCCGACTCGAGGCCCAATTCCATTCGCTCCTTGTCTACGAGCGCGGCCAGTTCTTCGCTAGGCATCAGGATTCGGAGAAGGACGACGCGATGGTCGCGACGCTCGTCGTCGTGTTGCCGTGCCCGTTCAGCGGGGGCGAACTCGTCGTCCACGGTCCCGACGGTCCGGCGATCTACGAAGGATCGCGCACGGCCACGACGCTCGTCGCTCTCTACGCGGATGCGGTGCACGAAGTGCTGCCCGTGCGCACCGGGCACCGGGTCGCCCTCACGTACAACGTGCTCATGCACGGCAACTCGACGGCGCGGGCCGCCGGGCGCGAAGCCGTGGGCGATGCCGAGACCCTGCTCACCCGACACTTCACGACACCGGAGACACCCCGCTACGGCGGGAAGCCCGCCAAGCCGACCCGGCTCGCGTACCTGCTCGACCACAGCTACACGCCGCGGACGCTCGCCCAAGGCGTGGGCCGTCTCAAGGGCGTCGACGCCCAGCGCGCCGCCACCCTCACCGAGGCCGCCCGCCGCGCGGGGTGCGACGTCGCGCTCGCGCTCGCCGACGTACACGAGTGCCGCGACGACAGCGCCGACTACGGAGGCGAGGAATACCTGATCGACTCCGACGTCACGATCACGCACTGGCGTACAGAGGGAGGCGCGGTCGAGGAGGCCGGCCTCGAGCTCACCGACGACGAAATCGTCGCCACGACACCGTCACGGTCGCTGCGCGCCTACGCCACAGAGCACGAGGGCTACATGGGCAACTACGGCAACACCGTCGACCGGTGGTACCACCGCGGTGCCCTCCTGGTGTGGCCGACTCACCTCGCGTTCGCCAATCGGGTCGACGCGGCTCCCGCCCAAGAACTGCGCGGAGCACTTCTGCGGCTCGCCGACCGCGACGAGAGCGTGACGAGCGACCTCGCCGGGCTACTGCCGACGTGGCCGGATCTCGTCAGCGAGATGCGGTATCGCCGCCCGGGTCACGGTCGGAAGGCGACGGGCCGCTTCGAGGTCTCGCAGCTGTTCGCCCAGGCGTTGGCGCTCGCGTCGTTCCTAGAGGACGAGGCCATCGGGGACGCGCTCGTCGATCCGTTCACCATCGACGACCTGGGGCCCGAGGCGACCGAGAGCCTCATCCGGCTGGCGGAGGCTCGGGGGCCGGCCTGGACTCGGACCCACATCGCGCACTGGGTCACCCGTGAGGAGAACCGCGGCCACATGGCCCTCAGCGAGGCGTGGGTCGAGAAGCTCCCGGAGCTGTGCCGCGCGCTGGCGGGGCACGCGGATCTGACGCGGCTCCTCCTGGAGCACACGTGGACCTGGTTGCGGCGCCAGATCGCACCGGCCATCGCCACCGACAGCACGACCGTTGTCCGTCGCCGGCTCGCCGTGCTCGGCAGGCTCCTCGCGGCGTTGCTTGCCGCAGTGGCGGAGGCACAAGGTGCCGCCGACGCGGTGCGCGACGACCTCGTGGCCTGGTGCACGCAGGAGGCCGGCGACTCGCTCGTGGAGCTTCTCGTCCCAGCGCTTCACGCTGCCGACGACTGGCCGAGAGATCAGCAAGGTGCGTCGGGCATGCGTGACCTGGCCGGCGTCACCTCCGAACTCTTGGAGAAGCGAGCCTCTGCTCCTCAACGCGCGGCCGACGACTGGTCGATCGAGCTGCGCGCCGGGTGCTCCTGCGATCTGTGCGAGAAGCTCGTGGCCTTCCTCGCCGACCCGACCGAGCGCGTGCTCGAGTGGCCCATCGCCCAGGCCAAGAGAGAACACGTCCACCGGCGGCTCGACTCCGCCGAACTGCCGGTCACGCACGTGACGCGGCGGATCGGGAGTCCGTACACGTTGGTCGTGACGAAGACCTCGGACCTGTTCGATACCGAGACGCACAGGCGCACCGACGCCACCCGCGAGTTGACCTGGCTCGCTCGGCGGAGCGCATAGATCACCGGCAGGTCGATCCTCCAGCGCGAGTGCGGCACCCACGGCCAACCTTCGTCGACCACCGCTTCCGCTACATCGGCACGAACCGCGTGGAACGCCCGGCGCCTTCGCGACGCAGGACGTGCCCTTCGAGATCGCCGAGGGCTCTCTGGGCGGTGCCTCGGGAGGCTCCCGTGAGTTCCATGACGTCACCGGTCGTGATGGCGTCATGGGCGGTGAGCCACGTGGAGACCGTCTCGGGAATGCCCTCCGGGCCGAGATACGACATGACCGGAATGACACGGGTCGTATCGCGCGCCAGACGCGCATAGTCGAACGCCGCGTACCCGAACAACCACACGTTCTTGTAGCGACGCAGGAGCGGAGTCCCAGCGATCGTGGTCTGCCGCGCCGCCTCGAACGCGCCGCGAGCCGACAGAACGTCGGTCTGCAGCACGACGGCAGCGGTCTCATCAGTGAGGAAGGGACGATGGAGCAACGTGTCGATCAAGAGCACGATCCGCACGTCCTTCTGACGCGCTTCGGGCCGCACGTGGCGGATCAGCGCCATCACCGCGGTGTTGGGAACGCCGCCGACAAGCTCGCTGACCACGTAGGGGCCCGGCGTCTCGGTGACTCGCGGAGGCCGATGACCCAGGCTGATCATCGCCGTGTACATCCGGTCCACCCCAAGGCCCTGCTTCTCGACCAAGCCCAGCACGCGGAAGAGATCAGCGAGCGCGGGATGGCGGGGGTGGCGGTGAGTCAGCACGTTGTCCTCTGTCACCCCTCCTGTGAACCCGCCGGGGCTGCGGACCGTCAGCGAACTGTCCGCCTCGACCCAGCGCACTTCGGTCGGGTGATGGCTGTTCCAGTCGCGGTGGATCACTCCGTTGAGGAGCGCCTCCCTGACAGCCGCCATCGGCACCCGGCGCACCACCTCATGGGCGAAGCTCGCCCCCAAGGTGATGCCGGTGTTCACGACGTCGCAGGCCCGCTCGATCACGTCGATCTGTTCGAGCAGGGTGTGCCAGGGCTCCGGGCTGACGCGGTTGAGGACATCGCCACCCTCGACCTCCAGGATTGTCAGATCGATCAGCACTCGGTCAAGAGGTGTCAGCAGCACGACGGCAGCCTGGGAAAGACGCCCCTGCGTGTCGACCGCGCCGATGCGGTGCATAAGGTCCGTGTCGGATTCCGTGTCGTCGGCCCCCACCAGACGCCTGACCCGCTCGATGGCGGACCGAGGGACGTCATTCAGCGTGGCTGAGGAAGGTTCGGCCATGGGGTCTCCGCCCTGACGCTCACGGCGATGGGCCCACCACTGGGCGCGATCGACCGGGACGCACGCGTCGCCCACCCGCCAGCGCAGCGCGCCCTTGGTGTTCTCCACGGGTTCGACCCCCTCGGCGACGTAGAGCGCGAGCAGCCGCTGGCCACCGGTGAAGTGTTCGACGACGTCGGGAGCCACGTCGATGGCGCGATAGATGCGGTGCCGCAGCCAGTCGATGTCGAGCTCGGTGCCGATGACCTCCGACGTCTTGCCGTCGACGCCAAGGATGAGGACGCCACCGCCGGGACTGTTGGCAAAGCACGCCACCTCGTCGGCCAGCTTCGTTGCCGCCTCAGGATTCTCGGGGGATCCCGGATCCAGCTCACCGGATCGGCCGCGGCGGCCGGCCTCCTCCTTGAAGTCCAGCGACGTGGACTCGTGCGTCGAGGTGAGGAAACCGTCGTCGACGCTTGCGAGCGCTGTTCCCACCATCGCCTCCAGCTCGAGACGACGCTCGCGCCCTGTGAGCATTTGAGTCTTCCTTAATGTGCCAGTCGGGACGAGAAACAGTCCTTCACTGTCAGATTAGCACTGGTCAAATCTGACAGTGACGGAGAGACGCGGCAGGTTCAGCGCAGATTAGATGTGGAACTCTGCCCATGCGCAGTAGCCGCTCCGCAGCGAAGCGTCGTGACACCACCGATCCCACCCGGCTCGGCATCAGTCCCACCAGAACTCCCAGTACGGATTGCCCCGCATGCCCTCGAAAGCTGCGGCCCAGTCGTCGGTCTTGAAGGCATCGATGGAGAAGGACTGCATCTCGATCACCGCCGCCCGCGGCTCTTCGACCGTGCGCGGAGGGCGGCGGATGCTCAGGACGAGCCGGTCACCGCAGAACCGCAGAGGAAGCGCCCCTGCACCATCCGTGCGAAGCCCGCGCGGATGGTGGCGAGGCTACGAGCGCGCGAAGAAGGTCTGCGCCACGGTTCCGCCCTTCCCCCACGGCGCAGTGGTGGTGGCTCCACGACCGAGTTCCCAGGCCACGACCACGCTGGCACCGGCCTTCATGGAGCCGAGCTTGGCGGTGGTCCGGACATCGCCGGTCTTCTTCGTGGCCGCGTTGATGGCCTTCATGACCACCGCGTCGGAGACGCGCACCGGGACGCGCACGGTCACGAACTCCCAACGCGACGCGGAGGAGACGGCCGTCATCGTCGAACGCCGCGACGGCGCGGGTTGCTCTGGCCGTCTTGGGCGCGTAGCGGTCCACCTGGAAGGTGCGCGTCACGTACGTGGGCTTGGCCGCCGGCTTGGTGACGGGCTTGCTCGGGGTGCCCGGCTTGCCCGGCGTCGTCGGCGTGACCGGGGTGACGGGCGTACTGGGCGTACTCGGCGTTGGCTGAGGCGCCGGAGTGGTCGGGGTGACAGGCACATCGACGGGCGTGCTCGGCGTCTGCACCGGCGGCGCGGAGTTCGAACCCCCACCTGGCTTCGGCGTGTCACCGTCCCCCTCTGCCGAGACCGTCGACCATGCCGCCGTAGCCGGGTAGTGGACCTTGGCCACTCCCTTCGCCTCGATCGTGCCGATGTCGGTGCAGCTCGGGCGATCGAAGTCGGTGATGTCCGCGGTGACCTCCAAGCGCAGCAGCTGGCCCCTCTTGAAGTTGGGAATGTTCACCGCAACGAAGGTGTCGGACTCGCAGTCGACGCGCTTGAGCTCCTCTTCCGTGGAGGTGATGTCGAAGAGGACCGCATAGGCGCACTTCTGGCCCGGGCCAAGCGTGTCGCTGATTGTCACGTCAGCCGTGTAGTCCTCGGCCTTCACTGCATTGGGCACGTAGGCGGCGTGGGTGAAGATGCCCTCGGAGATCTGTGTGCCGAGGGTGATGGCCGAGATGACAGTGGCGCCTTCTTGCTCGACGACGGCCCACTTCCCGGAGTAGATGGTCTTGTCCTGGCACCAGTCACAGTCGGGAATGTTGATGACCACGGGCTGTGCCTCGCCCGGAAGATCCCACGTGAACGAGTACGCCTTGTAGTCCGGTCCGTAGCGCAGCTGGCCGCCGAAGGCGAGTTCACCCTTGAAGGTCACCTTCTCGTGGGCAGCAAGGTAGGTGTCATCGAAGATGAAGGTGATCATGCCGTTAGCCACGGGCATCTGTGCGACGGTGGCGCTTGCGCGGTCGAGCACCGGGTAGTCACCCAGGAGTCGCGGCCACAGATCCTGGTGGATCGGGATCTTCACACACGAGCCGGTCTCGCGCGGGCCGTCGGCGAGGCTGCCCTCGAAGCTCACCTTCACGTCGTTTCCGACTACCTTGGCGGTCCCGGTCAGCGTCGCCGGAGTGATCTCCTTGCACGTCGCAGCAGTCACGGCGGTCGGGACCGGCGCTGCGGCCGTGGCCGCCTCGGATTGCGGTGCGATCCCCGTGAAGGCCAGTCCCGCTGCGGCGAGCACCCTGACCGCGCTCCTGGCCATTCGGCGTCCTGTAAGCATGTCTTTCCCCCACATCCCCGCTCGCCCATGTTCTTGTGCGAGCCGACTTGCCCGGGCCCCCAAGGTCCGGCAGATCGTCGCCGTTCTGGCGATCCGATCCACCCCCCTCATCGACCATGGAGGCGGGCGTTCAAGTCATTCGTCCAGTCGAAATTGTGCGCTCGTCCAAGACTGCGGGCCTGGCCCTGTCAGCTCGGGGCGCGAGGTGTGCCTTTCGAGCCCTGCGGCCACCCGATCCACCGCGGCACCCGATCGCAGTAGCACACGTACTCATCGCCGAACAGCACGGCGAGCGCCCTCTCCTCGGGCCCGATCTGAAGCCGGTCGAGCGCGATCCACGCCGCGAGGATCGGCGCACCGGCCAGCGCATTCCCTCTCCACAGAGCATGAGCGCCGAGTGCCCCAACGAGGGCTACATACATGGGATTCCGCGAGACGGAATACGGACCGTCGGCCACCAACGTCGAGGCCCGCGAGGGATCGAGCGGATCCACCGTCGTGCCATGTTTCGCGAACGCCAGCACCCCGGAGACGCCGAAGCCCGCCGCCGCACTTGCCGTGACCACTGCCGCAGCCCGTCGCAGACGACTGGGTCGCCGCGGCGCGACCCAGCGTTGGGCCGCGAACGCCAGGCCCGCGATGACCACCGGCGGCACGTGAACCTTCATGCCACCGCATCCTGCTCTGCCCTATCGACCTTGTCCAGTGTCGACTGGCCGCACCCAAGGACACGCTCGATGCGTGTCAGTCCGACGACGTGAAGGTGCGCGCTTCGCCCCAACCCCGCCCTCCGTGGCGGGTGGTGTCACGGGACGGAGCACGGAGAACGCATGGTGAGGCGAGGGCAGACGACCTCACCTCACCGCGTTCCGGTCCGGGTTCGCCAGTGCTGCTCATGCGCCCGGACGGCGAACGCGTTGACCGCATCGAGGTCCGGCTCTTCTCGCAGCGACCCCCGAGAAGGGTCACCAACAGCATCCGCGAGGTCCCCGCGGATGCCCGAGATGAGCCGGTCGGCCTCCGCACGCGTGTACTCCCCGGAGCGCATGGCCAGGCACAACTCACGGTCCGCATCACGCAACGGCAGCGTGAGCCGCCCGGTGTCGATGAGCTCGATCCCCTGGAGGCCGAGCCGCAGGGCGTGCGCCGCGTACTTCGTGTCGTACCCGTGGCGCTCGACGAGCTCGGGCCGCGACGGCACGCGCGACTGCCGACCACCCCCACGCATCCGCTCGAGTTGCCCGTCGAGATAGCCGAGGAACCGGTGCCCGGCCCGGCGCGACACGATCGCCGGCGCGAGCGCGCGCAGCTCATCACCGAGCGGGGTCGACGCGTGCACCGTCGAGCCGTAGAGGACGACGAGCACCGTCGGGTTTCCCGAGGTCGCCAACCGCAGGAACTTGCGCAGGCTGTAGGCCACGTAGTCGACGTCGCCCGGGCCGGAGCGCGCCCCCTCGGGCTGGGTGCGGCCGACATAGTGATCGACGTGCTCGGCGATGCCCAGCAGTTGTTCGGGCGTCTGGAGGTACACCGCCATGAGGTCGAGGTCGTCGTTGCCGACGCTGATGCCGTGCGCGGTCGAGCCGACCTCCACACGGAGGATCTCGTTGGCGGTCGCGGTCGCTCGGTCACCGACCGACAGACCGGACAGATCCGCGTCGAGGTCCAGCGTCATGACTCCTCCTTCGATGCCGTAAACCGAGCGGGACTCATCAAGTCTCAGACAGGCACGGAGCCTGCGCCACCGACTTTCCCCGCTGTCGGTCGACGCCCTCTCGACCGCACCTGGCGACCAGGCGATGCGCCACCCTGACCGGTCGCGGGGAGCCCACGGAGGCAGGCTCGCCGAACGTTGCGCCATTTGGACGTAGTCACGAGCCCCCGCTGGCCAGGGCTCGACGCATCTGTGCAGGTCAGAGCTTTGGCCTGAAAGTGAGCCATATCTGCACTACGTCCAAATGGCGTTACGTTCTGCGCAACCTCCGCGGTAACGACCGGTTCGGGACCGTGCGACGGGCCGCCGGCGGCCGAGATCAGGCGACGAAGGATGATGCACACGCCTGAAGCGACGCCCCAAGTCCTCGGGCGCAGAGAGACGTTGTTTTTACACGAATATTTCCAGATAAAGTGACGCAAGTCCTGTTCAGAGCCCCAACGACCGACCTAGGCTCGGGCCATGGCTATCGACACGACGTCCACCCTCGGCGATCTCGTCACCCAAGACCCCCGTCGCGCCCGGGTCCTGGAGCGCTTCGGCCTCGACTACTGCTGCAACGGTCAGCGCCCGCTGACGGAGGCGACGAGCGAGGCCGGGCTCGACCTCGCCGAGGTCGCCGGCGCGCTCGACCTGCCCGACGCCGCCCCCGCCGCCCCGTGGCAGCACCTCGAGAACGCAGCCCTCGCGCACGACATCGTCGACACCCACCACACCTACCTGTGGGAGGAGATGCCGCGGCTGCAGGCGCTCGTCGACAAGGTCGCCGGCGTCCACGGCGACCGCCACCCCGAGCTCGCGCGCGTCCAGGCCGCCTACACCGAGGCCGTCGCCGATCTCGACCCGCACATGACCCGCGAGGAGCGCGCCTACTTCCCGGCGATCAGCAAGCTGGAGAAGGCACAGGCTCCTGTGACGTTCGCCTTCGGGTCGCTCGCGGTCGCGGTCAAGGAGATGCTCGCCGAGCACGACGAGGTGGGCGACCTCTTCAAGGAGATGCGCGCCCTGACCAGCGGATACACGCCACCGGAGGACGCCTGCAACTCCTACCGGGCGATGCTCTCCGGTCTAGAGGAGATGGAGCTCGACCTCCACGAGCACATCCACAAGGAGAACAACGTCCTCTTCCCGCGCGTGCTCGAGCTCGAGGAGCGCCTCGCCGCCTCCTGACGCCGACGCGGGTCAGCCGCGCCGCGACCGCCGTGACACCGGGAAATCGAAGAAGGTGTCGGGGTACGGCTCGTTCGCGAGTGTGTCGTGCCGGCCTGAGCAGTGCCGACGCGATCCATCTGGCGACGGCCTTACGTCTCGACGTCGACGAGACGGTGGCCTACGACGAGGAGTTCGTCGACGCTGCCGAGGGCCGCTGGCCTCCGCAGCTCCAGACCCACGTGAGCTGGGCAGGATCGCCAGGTGGCACTCATGTCTGGCCCCGGCCGAGCAGTAGGTGCCTGAGGTCAGCTGCGGGGAGGTCGTGCCGGGACCGGCCTCACCGGCGGCGATTCGCGAGTGTCGAATCGCGTGCTCGCCAGGCGTCGCTCCGCCACGGTCACGAGGTCCAGCAGATCGTCCGCAAGATAAGCCCTCGCACCGCGGGAGATGCTGCGCGAGGAGAGGACATCCGCCGCTGCCAACTCCTCCAAAGCATCCACGGCGGCGTTGACACTCACCCCGAGCAAGCGCCGCACCGTTGTCGACGTGAGGACCGGAGCAGACGGCAGCAGCTGCAGAATCCGGGCGGTGGCCGAGTCGGTTCGCGGTGGCCCACTATCCTTCATCCCGCGCGCCATCTGGTGAGGTTTAGCTCCTTACCCTTCACCGGATGCCTTGCGTGCTGAAGGATACGAGCGATCCTCATGACCGCAGCGCCGAGCGTCAGACCCGTAGCTCCCTTCTCACAGTCCTGAATCGAGGGTCTAGCAGCCGTCGATCACAGGTCCCACAGCCTGTGACAGGTCTCGCTCGGCCGCTCGGCGCAGGGTCTCCACGGCATGTGCCCAGGGGATGCGTTCTTGTTCAAGGCGTACATGACCCTCGCGCCGGAGCGCGTGCAGGGCGCGTGTCTCCGACTCGGTCAGGGCGTCGATGTCGCCGCGGACCGGGGTGGGTTCGGGCACCCAGAGGTCCCGGTGGGCCAGGAGGGTCGGCTCGTCCATGAGCACCGAGGTCACGTTCGGGTGGTTCAGGCGCAGGTGGCGCAGGATCGCGAATCCGTTGGAGTCCAGGTCACCCCTGTAGAGGACCGGCACCGCGCGCACCCACGGCAGACCGCCCACGACCGACACCGCGTAGCCCGACCCGTGCAGCGCGACCGCGCCCGGCCACGGCGGGAGCGAGAGCATCGACTCGAGGTTCTCCAGGACGATGACCAGGCTCGGGCGCAGGCGCAGGCCGGCGAGCTGAGCGGCGGGCGCGGCAAGGTCGTGGAGGCCGCCGATCGCCAGGGTGTCGTCGAGGATGCGGAGGCGGATGAGCCGGTCCGCGTCGACGAGCCCCAGGTCGGCAGATCCCGTGACCGCTGCCACCAGGTCGGTGACGAGTCGCCGATGGGCGCTCAACCACTTGGAGTCGACCCCGCGGACCGGCACCTGACGCGGTCGCAGCCCGGCCACCGGGTGCGCGGCCAGCCACGTTGCGACCGAGGCGACCTGCTCGAAACGGTCCGGTTCGTAGGCCCCGAGGTCGCGGGCGTGCCGCCGCACCACCGCGCCCAGCGCCGCGGGGGAGCCGAGCCGGTCGCCCAAGGTCAGAGCACGGTCCCGCAGCCGGCGCCACTGCGCATCGGTCGCACCACCGACGAAACGCCCCACCGCGTCGGCGTCGCGCAGGTGCACCCGGATCGGCACCCGTTGCCGCCCGATGCTGCGCCAGGACCGCGTCTGCCACTCGACCTCGACACCCTCGACCGGCGCCAGCGCCGCCCATTCGCGGGCCCACGCCTCCGCGGCGGACTCGTCGGCGAGCATCTGCCGCTCCGTCGGCGGCTTGAGCGGGATCAACACCAGCGCCCCCGCCGCCGCTGCGCCGGGTGCCAGGGGATCCGCAGTGCCGGTCACCGCATCCGCTGCCCACTGCGCGGACTTGGTCTGCAACCGCGCCCGCGCAACCGCCCGCGCTGCAGCGACATCGATCACGGCGCCGAGCCCTGCCGATCCCACTCGATCGTCGCGACCTGCGACCGCCGCCGCGTCGGGTTCTCGATCGAGGTCGCCGCCCCGACGTACGGCTCGATCGTCTGCAAGAGCTTCTGTGGGGTCGCGAGCACGAGATGGAAGCCGAACTCGCGGAAGATGTCGAGCGCCATCCGCGTGTAGCGGGTGTCCGCCTTGTCGAAGGCTTCGTCGAGCACGATCGTCCCGTAGCGCGGATGCGGCTCGTCCGCGTCGGCGAGTTGGTAGCGCAGCGCCGCTGCGAGGCAGAAGACGACGAGCTTCTGCTGTTGACCGCCCGACATCGCCGCCCCCGAGTCGTAGGTCGCGTGGGCCCGACCGTGCGCGTCGATCTCCTCGGCGCGGAAGGTCACGTGCAACCGGGTGTCGAGGCACTGTGTGCGCCACACCCGGTCGACGTGATCGCTCGAGGCGAACCGCCGCATCAGTTCGGCGAGGGTCGCGAAGCGGCGCTCGGCGGCGTCGAGATCGTCCTGCGCCCACCCTCCCTCGGCGATCGAACGCAGGTCGCCGATGAAGCGCGTCACCGTCTCGCTGCGCCGCGTCTTGACCCGCAGCCGCAACCACCGCTCGTCGTCGAAGGGCGAGCGCCGTAGCGACCCGTTGACCGGGACCACCCGATCCTCGATCTCGCGCGGCGCGGCGAGGATGTCGCTGACCAGCTCGCCGATCATGTCCCGCGAGCGCTCCCGCAGCAGCCGCAGGAAGGTCGCCTCGTGCTCGGGCAGCCCGTGCGCGATGATCTGGTCGAGGATCTCCAGGTAGGCGTGCCGGTCCTCGACCCGCGGCACAAGATCGGCCGACGAGGCCGGCCAGCGCTCCTTGAATCGGGTCGCGAGCGTCGAGATCGTGCCGGACGCCTCGCGCGCCGCCTCCTGCGCGACGTCCCGTTCCCGCTGGAGTCGGCGCATCACGTCGTGTCCCACATCGGCGATCGTCGCCCGCGTGATGCGTCGCTGCACCGCCCGGAAGCGCCGATCGAGGTCGGCCCACGTCGCCTCGTCGACTTCGGGCACCTCTCCCGTGGCGATCTGGGCCTCAAGCGTCTCTGCTGCGGAGGTCAGTTCGTCGTGCGCGGCCCCCGCCTGGCGCAGGGCGAGGCGGGCGTCCTCCCGCAGCCGGTTCGCGGCGTCGCGGGCCTCGCGAGCCGTCTCGGCCTCCCGGACCGCCACGCCCAGATCGCCGTCGTGGGCGGTGAGCTCGGCCAGCGTCGCGGTCAGCCGCCCGACCTCGCCCTGCGCCGCGGCCTGGTCGAGGTCCGCCCAGGACTGGCCGCGGATCGACTCCAGGGTCGCTCGGCGATAGTCCGCCTCGCTGCGCAACCGCGCCGCGCGATCGACGACCGCTCCCGCAGCCTCCTCCTCGCGCGTCGCCTCCTGCAATTGGGCGATGAGTGCTTCGAGCTTGCCCTCCCGGTCGCCGAGCACCCAGTGCGCGCGATCGTCGAGGCGCTGCCGGTCGTCCTTCTCGTAGCGCAGCCGCGACTTGATCTGCCCGTGGATCGTCACGGCCCGCGGGTGCGCGTCGAGGTCGTCCGGGCTGTCCACGCAAGCCACGTCGAACCGCTCCGAGAGCTGCCCCGACACCCACGCGGCGAATGGCCCGTCCGCGACCCGGACGCGATGGACGAGGGAGGCATCCGAGGCGGCGGGGCGCGGCGCAGGGGCGTCGGCGCTCACCTCCTCGTAGACCAGGCGCGCCGGGATGCGGTGCGCGTCGACCCAGCGCCGCACGACCGGCAGATGCTCGCTGCGCACGAGCAGGGTGAGCGCGAAAGGCCGCAAGACCCGCTCGATCGCGCCGGCCCAGTCCGCGAACTCCGCACGCACATCGATGAGTTCGGCCGCGAACGGCAGCGCGCTCACCGGAAGACCGGTCGCCCCTGCGATCGAGGCCCGCACCGCGACGAGCCGGTCCGGCACGGTCGATCCGCTCTGGCGCAGCGAGCGGATCTCGATCTCGATCCGCTCCTTCGCACGACGGGCCTGGGCGTGCCGATCGAGCTGCTCGTGGCTCGGGCCGGCCGCGCTCGGCGCGGGAGCGGCGTCGATCTGGGCGAGGAGTTCGGCGAACTCCGCCGATGTCGTCGGGGTGTGCGCGATCCCCGCGGTCGTCACGAGGCGCCGCAGTTCCTCCCAGCGTCGGGTCGTCGAGACCGCAGCCTCCCGCGCCGCGCGGATCCGGTGCTGGAGGTGTTCGGCCTCGGCGCCGCCGAGGTCGCGGGCCCGTCGCTGCGCCCGCTCGAAGTCCTCCTCGGCGCGGGCGGCGGTCTCCTGAGCGCGCTGCGCGTCGAGGCTCAGCCCGGCGATCTGCTCCACCACGCCCCGGATCTCCGCGCGCGTGAGGTCCAGACCGCGGCGGGTTCGATACGGGCCCAGGGCATCCGCGAGGGCTCCCGCGGTGCCCACGGCGGAGTTCGCGCGATCGAACTCCTCAGCGACCGTGCGCAGATCGAGCAGGAGGTCGCGCTGCTTGCGGAGCTGGACGACGTGGTCGTGGGCGTCGCGCAGCTCGCCGAACTGGGTCACCGCCGCCTCCGCGAGCGCGAACGTGCCGGGGCGCTCCAGCATGTAGTCGCGGAACAACTGGTCGAGGCTGTCGAGGCTCTTGGCCGACTGCGTCTTGTGCAGGAGTTGCAGGGCACCCTCGTGCGGGATGCCGAAGAGCGAGCGCAGGCGCGCGTAGAAACGGGCGTGCGCACCGCCGGAGGTGACGACCGCGTCCGGCCACGCAGCCTTGACCTTGCGCGTCTCGAGCCCGGTGCGGGCGTACGGCTCGAGGTCGCGCAGGTCGATCGCGCTCCGGTCGAGCAGGTAGAGGTCGCTGACATCGGCCGACGTCGTGCCGGTGCCCTTGACGAAGAAGAGCCGGCACAGCGACACGGGCCGATCGCCCCCGTTCTCGTAGCGGAGCACGATCCCGCTCCACGTCGCCCCGGTGCGCAGGTAGGCGGAGACGACCCGGTCCTCCAGCTCGTCCGTGGTCCGTGACCACGCGCCGCGGACGTAGCTGACGACGCTGCGCTGGTCGACCCGCGCACCCGCCCCTTGGGCCGCCTCGTTGAATCGCAGCCACCGATCCGGGGTGAGGACCGCGGCGATCGCGTCGAGGAGCGAGG
>RRZU012180075.1_pt1 | contig 18717 bp, 15 predicted proteins | sample 2165561 | NCBI WGS metagenome assembly RRZU01 (sample SAMN10456909, study PRJNA506462) | wastewater metagenome | isolation source: wastewater sludge | place: USA: Moscow, Idaho | reverse complement strand
CGGTCTGCTGCCCCCGCCCGACGGCGACCTGTCAGCCTGGGCGGACCAGGGCGTCCTCCTGCTCAACCGCGTGCTCACGGTGCGCGCCGGCGAGGCTGGCTCGCACCGCGGCCAGGGCTGGGAAGAGGTCACCGAGGTCGCTGTCGACGCGCTCGCCGCGCGGCCCGCCCCGCTCGTCGGGGTGCTGTGGGGCGCCGACGCCGCACGCCTCGCGCCGCACCTCGCACCGCACCCCGTCCTCACGAGCGCGCACCCGAGCCCCCTCTCCGCGCGCCGCGGCTTCTTCGGGTCGCACCCTTTCAGCGCCGTCGACGCACACCTGCAGGCTGCAGGCAGCGCACCGATCGACTGGACCCTCGCCCACAAGCCGAGAGAGACTCTCCTGTGACCACTGCAGACTCCGCCCTGCCTGTCCCCGCCCCCGAGAGCGCCCCGACCCCCCGCTGGCGGCGCTACGTCGCCGTCGGCGACTCCTTCACCGAAGGCCTGTGGGACCCGACCCCCGGCGACGAGGACCGGTGCCGCGGCTGGGCCGACCGGCTCGCGGAGATCCTCGACGCCCGCCGCGGCGGCGACCTCGAGTACGCGAACCTCGCCGTGCGCGGCCGCCTCCTGCGGCCGATCCTCACCGAGCAGGTGCCGGCCGCCCTGCGGTCCGAGCCTGACCTCGTCTCGGTGATCGGCGGCGGCAACGACGTGCTGCGGCCTGGGTCCGACGTCGACCTCCTCGCCGACCGCCTCGAGTCCACGGTCGCGCGCATCCGGGAGACCGGCGCCGACGTCCTGATCTCGACAGGCGTCGACAGCGCCGAGTCCCCCGTCATCAAGCTGACGCGGTCGAAGACCGCGATCTTCAACTCGCACATCTGGTCGATCGCCCGCCGGCACGACGCGTACGTCCTCGACCTGTGGGGCATGCGGTTCCTCAAGGACTGGCGGATGTGGTCGGAGGACCGCATCCACCTGACACCCGAGGGCCACCGGCGGATGGCGCAGGGCGCGCTCGAGGCGCTCGGCCTCGTCCCTGACGACCCCGAATGGGACACGCCGCTCCCGCCGCCCGACGCCGAGGCATGGGCGGACCGCGTGCGGCAGAACGCGCAGTGGGTCCGCGAGCACGCGTACCCGTGGGTCCAGCGGCGGGTGCGCCACCAGTCGTCGGGAGACTCCCGCGTCGCGAAGCAGCCCGTGCCCGGTGCGGTGCGCCGGTCCCAGGACTAGCGGCGGCGCCCGGACTAGGCGAGCGGCTCCCGGGCGTCATCGGTCCGGGTGACCTCCGGCGACTCCGCGGCCGGATCGCTCGGGCTCGTCGGTGTCGGGACCGCGTCGCGCCGCGCCGGGTCGAGGAAGCCGCGCACGGTCCAGCCCTCGAGGACGTCGATCGCCTCGACCGCCGTGAGCCGGTACTGCCCTTCGAGGTCGAGCGGGACGACGCCACGCAGGTGGACGTGCAGCCTCTCGGTGCGCGTCAGGTCGGCCCCGGGCCGGTGCAGGTCGTCGGTCAGGACGATCGTCCCCCCCACGATCTCGAGGCGCTCGCGGAGGCGGGCGAGCACGGATCCTTGACCGAGGCGCGCCTTGTCGACCGTGTCGCCGCTGTTGGACAGGTGCACGAGCACCGCCCCGTCGACGACGTCGAGCTCGAGGCGGAACTGGGTGGCGTGCCCGTGCCGCAGCGCGTTGGTGACGCCTTCTTCGACGATGCGCACGACGAGCAGCCGGTCCGACTCGCTGATCATCGAGTTGCCGGGCTCGTCGATCTCGCGCAGCGCCTCCCCGATCTCGAGGTGCGTCGCGATACCCGTCGGCAGCCGGCGCAGGAGCATGCGGACGGCGGCGACCACGCCGATCTCGAGCCCCTCGGGGTAGAGCATGCGGCTCATGACGCGCACGTCGTCCTCACGCGTGCGGTCGAGGTCCGCGCGCATCTCTGCGAGCTGCTGCGCGATCCCGGGTGGGGCGTCGTGCTCCGCCGCAGCCTCGATGAGCTGGTCGAGCCGCACCGCAAGGATGACGAGCCGCTGCTGCAGGCTCCCGTGCAGTCCCTCGGCGATCGACCGGCGGACCTTGATCTCCTCCTTCTCGAGCGCGCGCAGGGCGAGCTCGCGCTGCAGGTTCTCGTGGGCGCGTCGTCGCTCCTCGAGCCTCAGCCGGTGCTGCGAGACCATGTAGCGCAGCCCGAGCAGGGCTGAGGTCGTGAAGAAGGCGACCCCGGCGAGGAACTCTGCCACGTGCAGGTGCCCACTGTGCTCGTCGACGACGCCCGTGGCGACGAACGCCCAGTTGCGCGCGAAGGCCGCGATCGCGGCGGCAGTCAGCACCCTGCCTGCGGAGCGCCACGACGCTCGGAACCTGACGACGCCGCTGAACCAGAGCAGGCAGCAGTAGAACAGCGAGACGACGAGGTTGGCGAGCGCCCGCACGCTCGCTCCCACGAGCTTCGTCGGGTCAGAGAGCACCCCCACGGTGGCGACGTAGAACCCGCCGACGACGCAGAAGAGCGCGAGTATCGCGAACGTCGAGGCCGCGAGCGCCCACTTGTCCTGGCGTTCGTCAGACTCACGGATCCAAGACGCGAGTCCGCGCGTGCTGTCCATCCACCCAGTATTGCGCCGATCTTCAGCAATACTGGGGAGATGACGAGTGATGACGCACGGATTCGCGTGGCTGTGGTCGAGGACCACACCCTGTTCCGCAGCATGCTCGAGAAGATCTTGGGGGACGACGACGCCCTCGACCTGACGTGCTCGACAGCGACGGTCACCGAGGCTCGCGCCCGCATCACGCCGGGCTCGACGGACGTCGTGCTGCTCGACGTCGACCTCCCCGACGGCAACGGCATCGGTCTCGGCGTGGTCCTGTGCCGCGCCGACCCGAACATCAAGGTCGTCCTGCTCAGCGCACAGGACGCGATGGACCTCATGCTCGACCTTCCGCGGGACATCGCCGGCGGGTGGAGCTACCTGTCCAAGACGTCGACGAACGACTCGGCCGCTCTGCTGCGCGCGATCCACATCGCGGCCGCCGGAGGGTCCACGCTCGACCCTGCCCTGCTCAACCGGATGAAGCCCCGTGCGGGGTCACGGGTCGCCCAGCTGACCGACCGCCAGTACGGGGTGCTCCGGCTGCTCGCGGCGGGCTACTCGAACGGCGGGATCGCCCACGAGCTGGGCATCGCCGAGAAGTCGGTGCAGAACCACGTCAACGCGATCTACTCGACGCTCGGCATCGACGCCTCGCCCGAGCGCAACCCGCGCGTGAGTGCTGCGCTGCGGCTGATCGAGGAGACAGGCCCCGCCTGACGCGGCTGCGCCGACACGGTCACACCCGGACGGGCGTCGACCTGCGGCGGCCGTGCGGCCTGCCTCCACCTTGCGGCCTGCCTCGCAGCGTCGCGCCGTCAGACGAGCTCGACGTGCTTGTCCGTGAGCTCCTCGCGGGCGAGTGCGGCGGTCTCGGGCGCGACAGCGGCCGTCAGGTTCGTCAGGACGCGGCTCCGAACGCCCGCGTCGACCGCGTCGATCGCCGTCGCCCGCACGCAGTGGTCGAACGCGAGGCCCACCACGTCGACGTCAGTGACGCCTGCCTCCGCGAGCACGTCGGCGAGGGACAGACCGGTCGGCGTGGTGCCCTCGAATCCCGAGTACGCCGCCTCGTACATGCCCTTGCGGACGGCGACCGGCGCGGTCGGAAGCTCGGCGACGGCGGCGGCGAGAGCTGGGTGCAGCTCAGCCCCTGGGGTGCCTGCTTCGCAGTGTCGCGGCCACGTGTCGCGATAGTCGGGCTCGGTCGACCAGTGGGAGCCCGGGTCGACGTGCCAGTCCTGGGTCGTGACGACGAGGTCGTAGCTGCTCGTACGGAGCAGCTCGGCGACGTCGGCCGCGACCTGGTTGCCACCAGCGACGGCGAGCGTGCCGCCCTCGCAGAAGTCGTTCTGGACGTCGACGACGATGAGTGCGGTCGTAGCCATCATGTGCTCCTTCAGGGTGCGACGGAAACGGTCGACGTCGTGCGAAGAAGACCCCTGCCAGCGTCGCCGCAGGTCAGGGGCCTTCTCGTGTCGGAGCCGCCTGTCGGGTTCGAACCGACGACCTTCGCTTTACAAGAGCGGTGCTCTACCAGCTGAGCTAAGGCGGCGCGGAGCCGAGACTACCAAACGGGCGAGTCCCGCACCGAGGCGGTGGTCGGCACCACCACCTCGGTGCGGGACTCTCCAGCGTCAGCCCTCGGTCGAGCCCGTGGCCTCGTTGACGGCCTGGACGAGCGCACCCTCGACGGTCCAGTTGCCGTCCCAGCGCTTGCCCGCGATCGTGACGGTCGGCGTCGAGAAGCCACGCTCGGACTGGAGCTCGGGACGCTCCGCGACGTCGGCCGTCTGCGCGTCGATCCAGTCGGCGTACTCGTCCTGCGCCTTGTCGCTGGCGATCGCGTCGGAGACCTCGGCAGGGACGCCCGCGGTCAGCGCGATCGCGCCGATCTCCTTGTTGGTCAGCGCCTTGGAGTTCTCCTCGGGCTGGTTGGCGAACATCGCCGTGTGGAACGCGAGGAACTGCTCCGGGGCGTTCGCGGCGACATACACGGCAGCGGCCCCGGCGCGCGTCGAGAACTCGGTGCCCTGCGAGTAGCGGTTGAGGATCGCGACGGGCTGCACGACGAGGGTGATGAGGCCTGCTTCGCGGAGCTGGTCCATCTGGCCGACCGTCGCGTCCTCGAACGCGCCGCACGCTGGGCACATGTAGTCGACGTAGGTCGCGACCTCGACGGCGTCCGCACCGCCGGTCGAGCCTGCGACGCCGTCGGCACCGACGGTGATGCCGCCGTCGGCGTTGACGACCGAGGGACGCGTGACGTCGCCGAGCGTAGGAGCGGACTTGTTCTTCTCGTCGAGGTAGCCCTTGACGATCGGCACGGCGGCGATGCCGAGGCCGAGGACCGCGGCGACGAGCACGCCGATCGAGATGAGACGGAACCGCTTCTCGCGGCGGGCTGCGTCCTGGCGCATCTGCGCGGACAGCTGGCGCGCGGTCTGCTTGTTGGTGTTGCTGGAGCTCTTGGCCATGATCTTCCTCAGGTCTGGGGGCGCCGGGACGGCGCGCGGGGGTGGTCGGTCCGGGACGGCGAGGCCGTCAGGCGGGGACGAGCACCGGGGGCCCTCGACGCACGGGGGCGAGCGCGAGCCGCAACGTGTGGGCGATCTGCTCGTGGACCGTGCGCACGAACGTCGGCCGCGCCTCGACGTCGGGCACGGTGGCGGGGCGCGGGAGGCGCGCCGGAGCACGCCCGAGGAGGCGCCCGACGGCGTGGAAGGCGGAGCGCACGGCGCCGAGCGTTCCCGCGCTGACGAGCGCGGCGAGGGCGTGGGCGAGGAGGGCGGGCAGCGCGACCGAGACGACGACCGCGGCGGCGACGCCAGGCTCGCCGCCGACGGCGAGCGTTCCTTCAGGACACTCGGCCGACGTCCGGACCATCGCGAGGTGGGTACCCCACCAGCCGAGACCGAGCTGGTCGGAGAGGCAGCCGCTCGTCAGGGCGAGACCGCGCTGCGAGAGGGCGACGCCGACGTTCGCGCACGTCTGCCCGACGACGACCAGCGCGAAGACCGCAGCGGTCACGACGCGCACGGCGCGCGTCGCGGTCGAGAGCAGTCGCAGGTCCACGCGCCGAGGGTAGCCCACAGCCCTGGGAGACGGCACTCCCCTGCGCCAGCACGGCCCGGCACGCACTGGCGCGCGGTCGACGTCAGGACAGGTCGGGCGGTCCGCCGAACGGCCACCAGACGATCGGCTTGTCGACGACCGCCCACAGCACGAGGAGGGCGGTGAGCGCGACACCGACGAGCACCGCGAGCACCGTCCCGCCGCGGCCGGGCGCGAGGTGCCCGAGCAGCGTGCGGGCGCCGTCGCGCGCAGGCCACGACATGGGGCCGAACCACAGGACGAGCAGGGTCACGAGCGCGGTGACCGCGAGCGCGACGACGAACACCCAGCTCGCGTTCTGCGTGCCGAGAGCCGCGACCACCTCTCCGTCCGGGCCGCGCAGCACACCGCCCGTGAGAACCGCGGCGGGCGCCTCACCGCGCGGCACGGGCACCCAACGGTTGGTCTGCAGCAGCCACCACAGCGTGCCGAGCACGGTCACGGTGACGCTCGCTGCGACGAGCAGCCCGGGGATCATGGTCGTCAGCGCGCGCAGCAGGTACCAGGGGTAGGCGCCTGCGGCCCGGAGCGCGTCGCCGCGGCGCACGCCGCGCTCCTCGCGGCGCGTGTGCAGGGCGTCGGTCGTGACGGAGACCGACCGCAGGAGCAGCACGAGGACACCGATCCCGATGAACGTCGCGACGGGAAACAGCCCGGCGAGCGCGCAGATCGGCGCGGCGAGCGCCAGGAGGGCGACCGGGCGGCGCCCGTGGTGCGGCCGCTCGTACCCGTCGTTCTCGGGATCGACAGTGCCGTGCGCGTCGGAGCCGTGCTCGCCCGGGTCCGGCGCGACGTGACCGGCCGCGCCGAGGTCGGGGGGTGCGTCCGCACCCGTGTCGTCGTGCTGCGGGAGGGCGAGCGTGCGTCCGTAGCCGGCTGCGGGGAGCGCGGTCGTCGGGACGCGGTCGCGGTCGCGGTCGACGATGTCCTGCCAGGGCGGCAGGGTACCGCCCGTGCCGGGCTCAGGCGTGTCCTCGTCGTCGTCGGCCTCGGGCTGCTCGAACACCCCGGTGGGGACGCGCAGGACCGCGGTCCGCTCGACGGGCACGTCGCCCGTCAGGGGGGCGCGGGAGACCCCTTCGCCGTACGGGCCGACGCCTTCGCGCTCGACGAGGTCCGCGGGCAGGTCCGACGCCGCGTCGAGGGGGACGGTGACGACGACCGGGCGAGGGACGCCGGGAGCGGCGTTCGGGACGAGCTCGTGCTCCTCGCCCGTGCCGACGGCGTCGCGCAACGCCTCGATGACCTCGTCGGGCGAGGTCCGCCGGGTGGGGTCGGGATCGAGCGCGCCGCGCAGCGCCTCCGCGGTGAGGGGGCCCGCTCCCGCGAGGTCCACCTCGCCGGCGCGTACCCGGCCGAGGACGGCCTCGAGCGGGCGGACGCCGAACGGCGCACGGCCCGTGACGGCGAACGCGAGCGCGGCGGCCCAGCCCCACCAGTCTCCGGCGGGGGACGGCTCCGCGCCGTCGAGCAGCTCGGGCGCGAGGTAGCCCGGGGTACCCATGACGAACCCGTGCGACGTGAGCCGGGAGTCGGCGGTCGCCTGCGCGATCCCGAAGTCGATCAGCACGGGGCCGTGCTCGGCGAGGAGGATGTTGGACGGCTTGACGTCGCGGTGGACGAGTCCCGCCGCGTGGACGGACCGCAGCGCTCGCGCGAGCTTCTCGGCGAGCTCGAGCAGGTCTTCGGCATCGAACGGGCCGCCACCGAGGACCTCGTCCTCGAGGCTCGGGCCGTCGACGAGCTCCATGACGATGAACGCCTCGTGGCCGTCCGCCTCGGCGTCGAGGACGGTGACGAACGCGTCGTCGCGGACCTTGCGCATCGCGGCGACCTCGCGCAGGAGGCGGTCGCGGGAGTCGGGCGTGGCCGCGTAGGCGGGGTGGAGGACCTTGAGCGCGACCTGGGCGCCGCCGCCGTCCTCGGCGACGTAGACCGTCCCGGTCGCACCTGTGCCGAGCGGCCGCACGATCGTGTAGCCGCCTACGTCGTCGCCGGGAGTCCTCTCGCTGCGCTCCATAACCGCACGGTAGTCGAGTCCTCGGGTGCCCGCGGGGCGGCGCGCGCTGCGGCTCGCGGCGGGGTCGCGTCTCGTGCCGGGTCAACGGCGGTGGGCCGCAGGCCGAGGACCTGCCGGCGTCTCGGAGTGTGACGCTTCCCGCTTCCTGCTCCTCTCGCCGGGCGGGGCCTACAGGGCACAGGTATGCTCATGGGGCGCCAAAAACGTGCAAAGTCAGGTCAACTTCACGCAAAGCAGATCGGCTGCGGAGCGCCGCCGCGCCACCCGCGGACCTGAGACAGGGAGAGAACTGATGCCGACCCGCCCGAACCCGAGCGACAACGCCACCCCGCTGGGGGACTCCCCGAGCGGTCCGGCGACCCCGGGGCACCCGCGCACCGCCCTGACGCCCCGTTCTGCCCCGTCCCCGTCGGACGTCGCTGAGCCCGGTGAGTACGACCTCGTCGTCGTCGCCAACCGTCTGCCCGTCGACTTCACTGCCGCCGAGGACGGCTCCGTCTCCTGGAAGCGATCCCCCGGGGGACTTGTCACCGCACTCGCGCCGGTCATGGAGGGCGCCGACGGCGCCTGGGTCGGCTGGTCCGGCACGGCCGACGTCGAGCACGACCCGTTCGACGCGAGCGGCATCCGCTGCGTCCCGGTCACCCTGACCTCCGAGGACGTCGAGAACTACTACGAGGGCTTCTCGAACGACACGCTGTGGCCGCTCTACCACGATGTCATCGAGACGCCGTCCTACCACCGGCATTGGTGGGACGCCTACCGCCGCGTCAATCACCGGTTCGCCCGCGCGGCCGCAGCCGCAGCCGCCCCGGGGGCGATGGTGTGGGTGCACGACTACCAGCTCCAGCTCGTCCCGGCCATGCTCCGGACGCTGCGCCCCGACCTGCGCATCGGCTTCTTCGACCACATCCCGTTCCCGTCGCTCGAGATCTTCAGCCAGCTCCCGTGGCGCACGCAGATCATCGAAGGCCTCCTCGGCGCGGACGTGATCGGTTTCCAGCGCGCCGGCGACGCCGCGAACTTCCTGCGCGTCGCGCGCAGGCTCACCGGTCACACCGTCCGAGGCCGGGTCGTCACAGTCCCGACCAAGCCGTCGCGCGGCTCGTCGGGCTCCGCTCCGGACGCGACACACCGCCTCGCCCACGTCCAGGCCTTCCCCATCTCGATCGACTCCGCCCGGTTCGACGCGCTCGCCCGCACCCAAGAGGTCCAGGACCGCGCCCGTGAGATCCGCTCCGAGCTCGGCAACCCCAAGGTGGTCATGCTCGGCGTCGACCGGCTCGACTACACGAAGGGCATCCGTCACCGCATCAAGGCGTACGGGGAGCTCCTCGCAGACGGGCGCCTCGACGTCAAGGACGCGACCCTCGTGCAGGTCGCGAGCCCGAGCCGGGAGAACGTCGACGCCTACCAGCAGCTCCGCGAAGACGTCGAAGGCCTCGTCGGCCGTATCAACGGCGACTACGGCGAGATCGGTCACAGCGCCATCAACTACATGCACCACTCCTACCCCGCGGAGGAGATGGCGGCGCTGTACCTGGCTGCTGACGTCCTCCTCGTGACCTCGCTGCGCGACGGCATGAACCTCGTCGCGAAGGAGTACGTCGCCGCACGCTCGGACGACCGCGGCGTGCTCGTCCTCTCGGAGTTCACGGGTGCCGCCGACGAGCTCGGCAAAGGGGCGCTCCTGTGCAACCCGCACGACATCGACGGGCTCAAGGAGATCCTGCTCCGCGCGGCGCAGATGGATCCGCGCGAGATGCGTCGCCGGATGCGCAGGTTGCGGCGCGTCGTCATGGAGAAGGACGTCGCCGCGTGGGCGAGCAGCTTCCTCGACACGCTGCGGGCGATCCCCGAGCCGGGTTCCCCCGCTGCGGCGCGCGAGCTCGCAGCCGAGTCTCTCGGCACGCCCGACCCGGAGGCGACGACCGACGAAGCGCTGGAGCACGCGGATGCCTGACCCAGCGCGCCGGCTCCCTGACGGTCTCGAGCTCGACCTCTCCCGCCTCGCAGGCGGCGCTCGCGACCTGTCGGAGACCGCGCGTGGCCCTGTGCTCGTCGCGACCGACTTCGACGGCGTCGTCGCGCGGCTCGTTGACCAGCCCGACGCGTCCCGGCCGACCCCCGAGGCTGCGTCCGCGCTCGCGCGCCTCGCGGCGTGCCCTCCTGAGGTGGCACGCCTCGCCCTCGTGAGCGGACGCCGCCTCGAGGACCTGGCGCGAGTTTCCCGCGTCGCCGCGGGAACGCTGCTCGTCGGCAGCCACGGTGCCGAGCGTGGACACATGACCGCTGCAGGCCTCGAGCACTCGCCAGTCATCCTGGACACGGGAAAGTCGGAGCTGCTCGCACGTCTCACGTCCGCGTTCGAGACGATCGCGCAGGGCGTCGAGGGGGCATGGGTCGAGCAGAAGCCGACCGCGGCGGTCCTCCACGTCCGCCTCGCCGCGCCCGACGAGGCGGCACGCGCCTCGCTGGACGCCGTCATGGCGTCCGGGTCGCTCGGCCTGTCGGCCTTGCACGGTAAGGACGTCGTGGAGACGGGGGTCGTCGCGACGTCGAAGGGACAGGCGATCGACGCGCTGCGTGTCGAGACCGGCGCGCGCGCCGTCTTCTACATGGGCGACGACGTGACGGACGAGCGCGCGTTCGCTGTCCTTCGCAACGGGGACGTGTCGGTCAGGGTGGGGCCAGGCGAGACGGTCGCCCGGCATCGCGTCGCCGGACCCGACGACGCCGCGCACGTGCTGGCCCGCCTCGCCGACCTGCTGACCGGGCCCGTGCACGTGTCCTGACGTGGCGTCTGTGACCTGGGTCTCTTCGACGCACCCCTCTGATGTGGCAGGATGGGCCGTAGCGCCTGCCACCGTCGGCAGACGTCGTGTCAGCGAGGACATCTACTGGACCCGCAGCTCCATGACACTCTTCACTCGGATCGTCCGGCACGTACCTGCCGGTGAAGGGATTGGCGACAGCTATGGCTACCGTCACTTACGACAAGGCTTCTCGCGTCTACCCCGGGACCGAGCGTCCCGCAGTGGACCAGCTCGACCTCCACATCGAGGACGGCGAGTTCCTCGTCCTCGTCGGCCCCTCGGGCTGTGGTAAGTCCACCTCGCTCCGCATGCTCGCGGGCCTCGAGGACGTCAACTCCGGCCGCATTCTCATCGGCGACCGCGACGTGACCGACGTCCAGCCGAAGGACCGCGACATCGCGATGGTCTTCCAGAACTACGCGCTGTACCCGCACATGACGGTCGCCGACAACATGGGCTTCGCGCTCAAGATCGCCGGCACGCCGAAGGCGGAGATCCGCCAGCGCGTCGAGGAGGCTGCCAAGATCCTCGACCTCACCGAGTACCTCGACCGCAAGCCGAAGGCGCTCTCCGGTGGTCAGCGTCAGCGTGTCGCCATGGGCCGCGCGATCGTCCGCCAGCCGCAGGTGTTCCTCATGGACGAGCCGCTGTCGAACCTCGACGCCAAGCTCCGCGTCCAGACCCGTACGCAGATCGCGTCGCTGCAGCGTCGCCTTGGCGTCACCACGGTCTACGTCACCCACGACCAGACCGAGGCGCTCACGATGGGTGACCGCATCGCGGTCCTCAAGGACGGTCTGCTCCAGCAGGTCGGCACCCCGCGCGACATGTATGACACGCCCGCCAACGTGTTCGTCGCCGGCTTCATCGGTTCGCCCGCGATGAACCTCGGGATGTTCCGTGTCAACGGCGGCATCGCCGAGGTCGGCCCGGCGCGGATCCCCGTGTCGCGTGCTGCCGTGGCTGCACTCAAGGCCGAGGACGACAACAAGATCACCCTGGGCTTCCGCCCCGAGGCGCTCGACGTCGTGTCGCAGTCCGAGGCGTCCGCGTTCCCGGTCGAGGTCAACATCGTCGAGGAGCTCGGCTCCGACGCGTTCGTCTATGGCACGCTCCGCGGCTCGCTCGCTGACGCGGACCTCCACTCGGGTGCTGGCGACAACCAGATCATCATCCGTATCGACCCGCGCAACGTGCCCGCCAAGGGCGAGCGCATCTACGTCGCGATCCGTCCCGGCGAGGAGCACCTGTTCGCCGCCGGTTCCGGCCTGCGCCTCCCGAACTGATCATCTGATCGGTTCCCGCTGCACCCCGAGGGGGCGGTCCGGCTCGTCCGGGTCCGCCCCCTCGGGCGTACCAGCACCCTCCTATGCTGGTGACAGCCATCCCTTCTCGCCCCTCCTCTCGTCTCGAGGCCACCGTGCAGCAGCAGCTCACCATCTCCGCCGTCTCCCCGGACCCCGCGCTCCTCGACCTGCCGTGGCACATCCCGTTGGAGTCGTGGCCGGAGGAGATCATCGCCGCGCTCCCGCGCGGTCTCTCCCGGCACATCGTGCGGTTCGTCCGTGTCGACTCTGGCGTCATCGCGATCAAGGAGATCGGCGAGTCCGTCGCCTACCGCGAGTACGAGCTGCTGCGTCAGCTCAACCGCATCGGCGGCGTGCCCTGTGTCGAGCCGGTCGGCGTCATCACCGGCCGACGGTCGCCCGAGGGTGAGCCGCTCGAGGCGGTGCTCCTGACGAAGCACCTGCAGTTCTCGCTCCCGTACCGCGCGCTCTTCAGCCAGGAGCTGCGACCCGAGACGGCCACCCGCCTGATCGACGCGCTCGCCGTCCTGCTCGTGCGCCTGCACCTCGTCGGCTTCTACTGGGGTGACGTGTCGCTGTCGAACACGCTGTTCCGGCGAGACGCGGACCGTTTCGCGGCCTACCTCGTCGACGCCGAGACGGGCGACATGCACGAGAAGCTGACCGACGGCCAGCGCAACTACGACGTTGACCTGGCGCGGACGAACATCATCGGCGAGCTCATGGACCTCGCAGCCGGCGAGCTGCTCGAGGACTCCGTCGACACGGTCGCGATCGGTGACGCGCTCGTCGCCCGGTACAACGAGCTGTGGGCGGCACTGACGGACGAGGAGTCGTTCGGCTCGAACGAGCGCTGGCGCGTCTCGGCGCGCATCGAGCGGCTCAACGCCCTCGGCTTCGACGTGGGCGAGCTGAGCATCTCGACGCACGACGACGGCACGACGGTCCGCATCCAGCCCAAGGTGGTCGACGCTGGCCACCACTCGCGCCGGCTGCTGCGCCTGACCGGTCTCGACGTCCAGGAGAACCAGGCGCGGCGCCTGCTCAACGACCTCGACGAGTACCGCGCGTCGGGCGGGCGTCAGGACGAGGACGAAGAGTTCGTCGCGCACGACTGGGTCACCAACGTCTTCGAACCTACCGTGCGCGCAGTGCCGCGCGAGATGCGCGGGAAGCTCGAAGCAGCGCAGATGTTCCACGAGATCCTCGACCACCGCTGGTACCTCTCGCAGCAGCAGCGCCGTGACGTCCCGATGAGCGAGGCGACCGCAAGCTATGTCATGAACGTCCTGCGGCACCGCCGCGACGAGGCGGCGCTGCTCGGCGACTGAGCCGCCGCCAGTACGCGGCCCAGGACGGCCCATCCAGCATGGAGGCGGGCGCCCGCGGCGCCCGCCTCCGTCGTGCCGCCCCTGGTCGGCTGTGCCCGCAGGGGTCAGTCGCGCTGGCCCGCGACCTCGTAGAGGGCGATGCCCGCCGCGACGCCGGCGTTGAGCGACTCGGTCTCGGACGCGATCGGGATCGACGCGATCGCGTCGCACGTCTCGCGGACGAGCCGCGAGAGGCCCTTGCCCTCAGACCCGACGACGAGCACGAGCGGGTCGGCCGCATACGGCAGGTCGCGCACAGAGACGTCGCCCCCGGCATCGAGGCCCACGACGAAGCAGCCCGCCTCGCGAAGCGTCTCGAGGGCGCGCACGAGGTTGGTGACGCGGGCGACCGGAACGCGCGCCGCCGCGCCCGCGGACACCTTCCACGCCGAGGCCGTCATGGACGCGGCGCGCCGCTCGGGCACGAGCACGCCGTGCGCGCCGAACGCACCCGCGGAGCGCAGGACAGCGCCGAGGTTGCGCGGGTCGGTGATCGAGTCGAGCGCGACGACGAGCGGGGCCCGACCGGACGCGGCTGCGGCGTCGAGCAGGTCGTCGACGTCCGCGTACTCGTACGGCGGGACCTGGAGCGCGACCCCCTGGTGCACGGCGCCGTCCGTCAGGCGGTCGAGCTCGGGCTTGGTCACCTCGAGGAGGTTCATGCGTCGCTCCGAGGCGATCAGCAGGATCTCCTTGGTGCGGTCGTCCGCCTCGAGACGGGACGCGATGTAGACGGTCGTCACGGGGATGTCGGCGCGCAGCGCCTCGAGGACCGAGTTGCGCCCGGCCACCATCTCGTGGGTCGAGGACCGTCCGCCACCGGTGCGACGCCCGGCCTGGCTGCCGCGACGCGGCGCGGCGCCGCGGCGCTCCGCGGCCTCCTTCGCCTTGTAGGCGGGGTGGTACGGGCGTTCCTCGGCCTTGGGCGTGGGTCCCTTGCCCTCGAGAGCCTTGCGGCTGTGGCCGCCGGTGCCGACGCGGGCGCCCTTCTTGGATCCGGGCTTGCGGGTCGCGCCTCGGCGCTGGGAGTTGCCTGCCATCAGTTCTCGTCCTTCGGGGTGTCGGTGGCCAGGGACCAGCGGGCTCCGTTCGGGGAGTCCTCCACCACGATCCCGGCGGCGGTGAGGCGGTCGCGGACGGCGTCCGCGGTCGCGAAGTCTCGCTCGGCGCGTGCGGCAGCCCGCCGCTCGAGCTCGGCGGTGACGAGCGCGTCGAGCGCGCGCGCTGCGCGGTCGTCGGTCGTGCTGCTCGCCCAGGTGCCCGACGCCGGGTCGAGGCCGAGGACGTCGAGCATCGCCCGGACCTGCACGAGCGCCTCGCGCACCTGCGTAGCCTGCCCGGCGGCGAGGGCCGAGTTGCCGGCGCGCACGGCCTCGTGGACGGCTGCGAGAGCGACGGACACGTTGAGGTCGTCGTTCATCGCGTCGACGAACGCTGCGGGCAGCTCGGCCGCGCGCACCTCGTCGTCGGTCACCGTGCTGACATGCTCGGAGGCCCGCTCGACGAAGCCCTCGAGGCGCGCCCAGGTCGCCTCGGCGTCCGCGAGCGTGTCCTCGCTCCACTCGATCATCGAGCGGTACTGGACCGCTGTGAGCGCGTAGCGGACGACGACGGCGCGCGCGCGGGCCAGCAGCTCGGTGACGAGCAGCCCGTTGCCGAGCGACTTGCTCATCTTCGTGCCGCCCTGCGTGACCCACGCAGAGTGCATCCACAGCCCGGCGAACTCGTCACCCGCAGCGCGCGACTGCGCCTGCTCGTTCTCGTGGTGCGGGAACCGCAGGTCGAGGCCGCCACCGTGGATGTCGAAGGCCGACCCGAGGTAGCGGCGTGCCATGGCGGAGCACTCGAGGTGCCAGCCGGGGCGGCCACGGCCGAAGGGGGTCGGCCACGACGCCGTCTCAGGTTCGCCGGGACGGCTCGCCTTCCACAGCGCGAAGTCGTGCGGGTTGCGCTTGCCGAGCTCGTCGCCGTCGGAGTCAGCGGCGACCGTGAGGTCCTCGGGGCGCTGGTTCGTGAGCGAGCCGTACTCGGCCCAGGACTGCACGTCGAAGAACACGTTGCCGGGCGTCGTCGTGTAGGCGTGGCCACGCTCGACGAGCTGCTCCATGAGCTCGACCATGTCGGTCACGTGCGCGGTCGCGCGCGGCGCGTACGTGGGGCGCAGCACGCCGAGGGAGTCGTACGCCTCGGTGAACGCCTGCTCGTTGAGGTAGGCGTGCGCCCACCAGGGGCGGCCAGCCTCGGCGGCCTTCGCGAGGATCTTGTCGTCGATGTCCGTGACGTTCTGGATCATCGTGACCTCGTGGCCCGTGCGGCGCAGCCAGCGGACGAGCACGTCGAACGCGACGGCGGAGCGCAAGTGCCCGATGTGGGGTGCGCTCTGCACGGTGGCGCCGCAGAGGTAGATGCCGACCTTGCCGGGTGTCCGCGGCTGGAAGTCGCGCACCTCGCGCGTCGCTGTGTCGTACAGGCGTAGGGTCACGGCTCCAAGGCTACCGTCCGCGGCGCGTGGGCCCTCGCTGGCAGCGCGTTCAGGCGAACGCCCTGCCCTCGCCCCGGTAGGTGGGCAGGGTCCGTTCGACGCGGTCGCCCCGCACGAGGTGGACGTGGGTCACCCGCTCCATGACCTCGCCGGCCTTCGCGTGCCGCATCCACACGCGCTCCCCGACCCGGGCTGTGGTGCCGCGCGGGAGCCGCAGCGGGGTCTGCACCTCGCCCGGGCCTTCCGTGCTGACGTAGCGCATGCTCGCGGGGAAGGCGAGCCGCGGCAGGCGGCTCTTGCTCGCGGGGCCGGACGCGACGTAGCCACCGCCGAACACGGTCGCGATGCCGTCGCGCGGGAGGCGCACGACGTCGAGGCCGACGAACGCGGCGGGACGTCGGGCGACCGTGCGGTAGTCGTCGAACAGTCCCGGCACGTACAGACCGGAGCCGGCCGTCACCTCGGTGACGGTCGGGTCGGCGGCGCTCGTCTCGAGAGAGCCGGTCCCACCGGAGTTCACGAGGGCGACGGCGCGCCCGAGGGCGTCCTCGACCGCACGACGCACCTGGGCGCGGCGCACGGCGAGGTCCGCGACGGACATGCGCTTCACGAGCCGCACGGCCGGGCTCGAGTCGGGCAGCCCGGCGACCTGCGCCTCGTAGAACATGAGCCCGACGACGTCGACGCCCTCGTACGCCGCGACGGCCGCGGCGAGCGCGGCAGCCTCGGCGGGCGTGTGCACGGGAGAGCGCCGCACCCCGAGATGGGCACGCCACCGCCCGAGGCCTAGCCGGAGCGACGCGTCGACGTCGAGGCACAGGCGCACAGGCGGGCCGTCCGCGCCCCCCAGGCGCGCATGCTCCCGCACGGCGTGCGCGGCCAGCGCGACCTGCGCGACGTCGTCGACCATGAGGGTGATCGCCCGGCGCGCGGCCGGTGCGGCAGCGAGCGCGGCGAGGGCGCCGCGGTCGACCGTCGGGTAGCCGACGAGGACGTCGTCGTGCCCCTGCTCGACGAGCCAGCACGCCTCAGGGAGCGAGAAGGCCATGACACCCGCCCACCCCGGCCGGGCGAGCGCCGCGTCGACGAGGCCGCGCACGCGCACCGACTTCGAGGCGAGCCGCACGGGCGTACCGCCGGCGCGCCGCACGAGGTCGTCGGCGTTCGCCTCGAACGCGTCCAGGTCGACGACGACGAGCGGCCCGGCGAGGTGTGCGGTCGCGGCGTCGAGACGTTCCCTCAGGCTCATGGCTCCTCCTTCTCCCGGACCATTGACTCACGCGACGACGCGCGCGGATAGTGCGGTGTGGCCATCTCCTCCCGCGCGAGCGACGTCGCCCGCAGCCCGCAGCAGCCGTGGACGACCTGGGGCGGCTCGGCGTCCTGCAGCCCAGCGCACCGCTTCGCGGCACGCTCGGTCGACGACGTCGTGACGGTCGTGCGCCGCGCGCGCACGCTGGGGCTGACCGTGCGCGCGGTCGGCGCGGGGTACTCGTTCTCCCCGGTCGCGACGACGGACGGGGTGATGCTCTCCCTCGACGCTCTCGACCACGTCGACCGACCCGTCCGGCTGCCCGCTCCCGAGGGGCGTGTCACGCACGAGGTGCGGGTCGGCGCAGGGATCCGGCTGCACGCGCTCAACGACGCGCTCGCGTCGCACGGGCTCGCGCTGTCGAACCTCGGCGAGATCGACCGGCAGTCGGTCGCGGGCGCGATCTCGACGGGGACGCACGGCACGGGCGGGGACTCCGGGACGGGCGCAGGCCTTGCGGCGCAGGTGCGCGCGGTCGAGGTGGTCGTCGCCGACGGCTCGGTCGTCCGTGCGTCGCGCCACGAGAACACCGAGCTGTTCGAGGCCGCGCGCCTGGGCCTCGGCGCGCTCGGCATCCTCGTCGCGGTGACGGTCGGCGCCGAGCCCGCGTACGTGCTCGAGGCGCGCGAGGAGCCGTGGCCGCTCGAGCGCGCGCTCGAGGCGGTCGCGGACGGCTCGTTCCTCGCGAGCGACCACGCCGAGCTCTACTGGTTCCCGCACACGCGCACCGCCCTGACGAAGCGCAACGCCCGGCGGGCGCTCGACGACGCCCCGATCGACGCGCTGCGCGGCTGGGTCGACAACGAGCTCTTGTCGAACGGCATCTTCGAGCTGACGAACCGCCTCGCGCACGCTGTGCCTGCAGCGATACCGACGATCAACCGGGTCTCGGCGCGCGCTCTCGGCGCGCGACGCTTCACGGCGCCGTCGTACGAGGTGTTCGTGTCGCAGCGCCGCGTGCGGTTCGTCGAGTCCGAGTGGGCGGTGCCGCTCGACACGATCGGGGACGTGCTGCGGGACGTCCAGGACTGGTTCGCGCGGACCGACGAACGGGTGTCCTTTCCTGTCGAGGTGCGTTTCGCGCGGGCGGACGACGTGTGGCTGTCGACGTCGTACGGCTGCCCGACGGCGTACGTCGCGGTCCACCAGTTCTGGCGGACCGACGCGTCGCGGTACTTCGCGGCGGTGCAAGAGATCGCGTCCGCGTACGACGGGCGGCCGCACTGGGGCAAGATCCACACGCTCGGGGCCGAGCGGCTGCGCGGCCTCTACCCGCGGTTCGACGACTTCCTGGCGGTGCGCGACGGCGTCGACCCGGACGGGGTGTTCACGAACCGGTACCTCGAACGGGTGCTCGGCCGGTGAGCGCCGACGACGCGACGGTGCCTGACGACGTGACACCCGACGACGTGGCGCCCGACGACCTGTCGGCCAAGGCGCAGGCCTGCCGCCTGCTGTGCCTCGACCTGCCGGACGCGACGTCGGACTTCCCGTTCGGTCCCGGGGCGGAGGCGTTCCGGGTCGCGCAGAAGATCTTCGCGCTGCTCACCCGTCACCCGAAGGTCGGGGGCGAGCACTGGCACGTGAACCTCAAGGCGGAGCCGGAGCTCGTGCCCGGCCTCGTCGCGGCGCACGACGACGTGCTCCCGGGCTGGCACATGAACAAGAAGCACTGGGTGTCGGTCGTGCTGCACCCGGACCTGGATCCCGAGCT
>RRZU010070749.1_pt1 | contig 18719 bp, 15 predicted proteins | sample 2165561 | NCBI WGS metagenome assembly RRZU01 (sample SAMN10456909, study PRJNA506462) | wastewater metagenome | isolation source: wastewater sludge | place: USA: Moscow, Idaho | reverse complement strand
TAGTACTATATATCCCAGGTTTTATTGTTTTACCAGTGAAATAAGATTCATTAAGACTAGTATCAACAAATGTGTAATAATGATACATATAAGAGATACTACCAACTCTCTCTGATTCAGTATGCGAGTATCTTACACTTATTAGTTGGTTGTTATTTACTGTATAGAAGTAATGCCTTTGTTCTCCAGACATATTTTCTAACAGAACGTCAATTGGAAATTCTTTAAATAATTGATTATGACCAGATATATGACCCTCTGTTGCCCTCAAAGGAAGGCAATTCAGAGAGATACTAACAGGAGAGGTGACTCTGGTATATGATGTACCAAGAACATTTAGATCACTAGTAGCTGTTGTTCTATAATCAACATTAATATTTCCAGACGATGCCTTAAAAGCTTCTATCTGTTCTTTTAGTTTTAAAGGGAGATATAAACCTAAAGTCATAACCCTCTCCTAATTATGTTCTATATCTTAGTTGGAATACAAATTCACCAGTAACAGTACCACTTGTACCTAAATTCTGAGGTGTTCTACGTAACCAAAAAGCTACTGACTCACCAGGAAGTAATTGTTTACTAGCACCTTGGATCAAATCCACAGGAGTATTTAAAGATAAGTTATTAAATAAGATACCACCTGGAGCTGTATTCTCATCTGCGATTGTTCCTGCAGGAACACCTTTATTAGACAGTAATCCAATAGCAAATGTAGCGGTATTCGTCATTGAAACGAATTCAATCTTAGGTTCATAAATCGTTTGATTAGAGAAGTTATTTGTAAAATAAAGACATCTGTAATCTTGTGTTCCATTAATGTTTTCTGATTTTAAAACTTCATCAAAAACTAAATTAGCAGCTGTAGCACTTGGGTTAAAGATACCTAAAGTACCATCAATAAGTGCTCCACCTAGGTATTTTTTACCATTAGCTTCGTGACTAGAAAATCTTAAATTTGCAGACATTATTATCTCCTTTCTGAGGTTAAATCTGTAGTTCTTACTACAATAGTGTAATTTAAATTGTCAGCTAAAAACTTAATAAGTTCTGTAGCTAATTCATATGTTACTGTAAAGTTATTCGTTGGATAGTCAAAATGACCTAGATCCTCAAATACAGCATTCTCTGGTGTTAGGGTTTCTAGTCTAGCTTTCATCTTACGATCTTCTATTAAGAATCGTTCAGGACTGGCTAGAGAAGAATCTTGATAAATAATAGCATTATTTTCTTCATTTATAAAAATGATTTCAAATACTTTTTGAGAGTTATTAACAAGAGATTTCTTTACTTCAAAGATAACTTTATCAACCACTTTAGACTTTAGAATACCAATAGGAGAGAGTATCTCAGGTACATCCGTAAATTGCAAGCCCATAGAGGAAGGTGGATAAAACATCAAATTAAACTCTAATTTATCAGAACCTAAGAGCATGAATAATTCTTCTCCAGTTCTACTAAAATTATCTTCTATCCATTTAGTAACTTTTTTAAAATCAATATTTATCTTATAGTCTAATACAATTGTACTTGATTCTAAGTCTTCAGGTTTTAATTCTTCATAGTAACCATCAACTATCTTAATCCAATTAAAACAATCATCACCCATTTGAGCTACAATATCAGAGGATACCGCTTCATATGTGTCCATTGTATTAAAAGTTGGTTTATAGTTTCTTACCCTATTATACCCGAAATACAAATCATAAAAATCTTCTAGGGGAGTTGTTATAACATCACTCATAGATGTATTAACTTCTAATCTCTTAGCAAACTCTCTTACAGAGTCTCCTTCTGTCTTAAAGATTTGTGTTCTATGTTCATCTAACTTATCATGAGACCTATACATCCCACTCTTATTTATAGATAAGTCATAATCAAAATAGAATTTAGAGAATAAAGTTAAATTTCTTTGAGGAGAGAAATGTTGTCCAAAATACAAACTATATGTTCCATCTTCATTAAGAGGAAGAGTAGATGGTAAAGAAACTTTAATTCCTCCAACACCTCTTTCTACCTTTATAGAGTATACAATGAATGCAGTATTAGGTAAGGAGTGCTTAGAAACGTGTTCATTATTTTTAGTATATTTAAACTCTTTTAACCAAAAACTATGCGGATTGTGGTTCGATCTTTCCATTACCATCCTCTTTCTTATTAAACACAGTTAGTTCTATATTATACCTAGTTAATAAATCTCTTAACTCATTTGTACCCACTACTACTGATTGAACTCCATTTATAGTTACTGAGTAAACAGGATTAGGAGAGATGTCATTATGAGTGTACATCATCATTACTGTATCTTTGCTCTCAGTACAAATAGGGACTCTACATAGTTTTTCTTGTGTTATATTAATTGAACTAGTTATCTCTACGTCATTATGGTTTAAATCAGTTCCAACTATTTTCATAGTTATTTCAGATACTGATAAATCATATAGTTGTTCAGAAGATAAATTAAAAGCCCAAGAATTACTACTATTAACTTCAACAGCAATCTCTTGACTACCTATAACACAATATAACTTATACTCAGTTAAAAGATGTGGATTAACAACTGTACCAAAGAATGGTAAAGGAGCATCATTATTAACCATAATACAGGTTATATGAATATCTCCAATACCAAACTGTACAGCAACTTGACCCAGACTTAAATTCTGGATCGGAGTTGCATACCCACTGTAGTATAAACCACCACTTCTAGTGTTGATTGCTATAGTTTTATCAAAAGGTTTTTGATGTAGTTTTATATTATTTATATACTTACTAGCCATTTAAAACCTCTCTTAGCTATCAAGGATCAGCTGGTGGATGATTTGTGTTGATTTGATTTTGTAAGTCAACTACTGTACCTTTCAATACATTAATTTGAGCTTGTAATTTAGCAATTGCTTGCATAACAGTATCTTCTGGAACAACAGCTACGTTACCACCAACTACATACCCTGTAAGAGCTGAGTTAACAGCACGAGGAGCTGTAAAGTATTTATTAACACTTCCTTCTGTTAAGTTATCTGTGTTGACTAATCCATAGATTTTGTCTTTATCAGCTTGTTCAAAACTAAGAGTTGATAATTGTTTACCAGCTACTTTAGCTACATATTTACCATCTGCTCTTGTGATCTCTGCATTAGTTGCAGCAGTAATTTGACCATCAATACCAGTAATCTTATCTTTATCTGCTTGCTCGAAAGAAAGAGTAGAAAGACCTTTACCAGTAACCTTAGCTACATAAGCAGCTTCAGAACGAGTAGTTTCGTCTGCAACTTTATCATTAGTATAAGTTTTTAAACTGTACAGTTCTGTTTTATCAGCCTGTTCGAATGATAATGTAGACAACCCTTTACCAGCAACTTGTGCAACATACTTGTTATCAGAACGAGTAACTTCTGCTTGCACAGCGTTAGTGATAGTAGCAGGAAGAGAGTCTAATAATGTTTTGTCAGCTTGCTCAAACGAAAGAGTAGATAACTGCTTACCAGAAACTTTAGCTACATATGTACTAGCACTATATGTCTTTTCAGTTGTAATCTTACCTTCTAAAGCAATTACTTCGTCATCAATACGATCATTAATTACAACATCTTTAGCATCAATATATGCTTGCAATCCATCTAGCTTTTCTTTATCAACAGTCTCAAAAGACAGAGTGGATAAACCTTTTCCAGGGATTTGTTTAACATATAGACCTTCATTATAGTCACGTTCATCACATAACTCATCATAGACGTATTGTTCAATACCATCTATCTTAGCTTTATCAGCTGATTCGAAAGACAATGTAGAAAGCTGTTTTCCAGCTGTTACATGAACATACGCACCTTCAGTGTAAACACGTTCTTCTGCAATCTCATTAATAATAACATCTTCAATAGTGTCAAGTTTAGTTTTATCTTCTTGCTCAAAGCTTAGACTAGACAAACCCTTCCCAACTACTTTAGATACGTATGTAGCTTCAGTAAATGCATGCTCATCTTGTATTTGTTCTAAAGTAAATGTTTTTAATGCAGCTACTTCTGCAATACTTCTGTCCTTTTCCAAAGCTACTTGAGCTAAGGTATATGCATCTAGACGGTATAGTTCTGTCTTGTCTCCTGGTTCGAAAGATAAGGTAGAGAGCTGTTTTCCAGCAACTTTCTCAACATATTTAGCATCACTTCTATCTTTCTCTGCAGTTACTTTTGCATCTGTATAAGCTTCTAAACTATATAGTTTATCTCTATCTACTTGTTCAAATGACAAGCTTGATAACTGCTTACCAACAACTTTTGCAACATAAGTATCTTGGTTGAAGTGATGTTCAGAATCAATCTCAGCTAAGAACAATGGTCTTAATTGATACAATTCTGTCTTATCTGCAGGCTCAAAAGATAGTGTAGATAATTGCTTATTTAATTCTTTTTTAACGTATGTGTCTTCGTTGTAATCACGCTCTGTACATAATTCTCCATACACATAAGCTTCCATACCATCTAATTTGGTCTTATCTGCTTGTTCAAAGGAAAGAGAAGATAGTTGTTTTCCAACCACTTTATGTACGTACTTTTCATCACTTCTTAAAACTTCTTCAGTGATTCTATCTAAAGTAAACTGTTCTAAACTATATAACTTTTCATGATCTGCTCTTTCAAAGGAGAGTGTAGAAAGTTGTTTATCAGTCTGTTTAGCAACATATGTTGTTTCTGAATAAGTGTGTTCTTCTGCTATCTTTGCCATTAGATTAGGACGTAAAGCATACAGCTCTGTCTTATCTTCTCGTTCAAAAGAAAGTGTGGATAGTTGTTTATCATGTTCTTTATGAACATATTTTTCATCACTCTCAACTCTGTCTTCATCAGACTTATCAATAGTATAAGAATAAAAGTCTTCTTTAACATTCTCAAAAAATAGATTAGACAGATCAGATAGTGGTGACTTAACACTTATAAACTCACCTGTAGGTAAAGCTTTTACTACATAAACAATATCTTCATTGCTTACTTTATCTGGAGATCCATTTAATTGAGATACTTTAATACTTGTTAATGCCATGTTTAAATTAACCTGTTAGTATTTGTTCTGATTTTTCTGTATTTAGTTTAATGCCATTCTCATCTAGAAGTAGAGACTCTAATTTAGAATCAATACGATAATATGTAGTATCAAGTATCTTATTACCTCTATAGCCAGAATAAACATTCTGATTCTTTTCGTAAGCCTTATCTACCACATCATCCATCTCTACTACAGGTATCTGTGTACCATCTAAGATTGAATTATTGTGCTGATAGATTGTAACATCTCCGTGGGTAATATAATACCTCTCAGATGGGAATCTTTTCAAACTTGTTTTTACTAACTCTTTAAGAGATACCTTACTATTCATATCTACATCTGAATTGCTAAAAATGTATTCAGTTGGTTTAATAATATTAACAGGTGTGTTTAGACTCTCAGAAAGGTGTATTTTTATTTTACTTTTATCAATGTTTTTAAATATTTTAAAATCAGCTTCTTGTTCTGACAATACTTCTACAATACCTTGATCTGTTATTTTAAGTAGTAGAGTGTCTTTTATATTAAATACGTGAGATGATTGTTTAGCTGTATAACTAATCAAGTTCCTATTAGTTCTAGAGTAATAAAACGTATCAAAATACAATCTATTATACATGCTGTTATAAAAATGGTTGTTAGAATCATATACTAAATCTTTACATTGAATACTATTTCCAACATCATTTGTAAATTCAGTCTTTTCAAAGTAGTTGATATCACCTTCAATACACTTAATTAAATTCCTACCAATTTCAATATAAAAGCTGCTTAAATGGACTTTAAAAGGACTGACGAAAGAAGGTTGTAAAATATTTTTAAATAGTGGCTTAAAATATAGTTTAGAAGAACCTTTAGGGAACTCTATTTCTATATGTTTGTTCTTATGGACTATAGTACCATTAGCGGAGGTAAGAATAGGAGAGGAATAGATAAATACACTAGGAGATATCTCTAAATTAGAAAAGACATCATTAGTATATAGAAACCCATCTTTTTCCACACAATCTACTATAGTGTTTAATAATACTTGTGTAAGGCCTACCATACCTCCAATATAATCTATTTTAAAGTAATACGGCACATTATCAATAATCACATTAGTTGCGATAATATTGTCTGTATTTGCTTTAACAATATATTTTTTAGCAGTCTCAACTACCTCATGTATCTGAGTAGTGTAGTTAATATCAGATATAACCTCTACATCAAAAGACACATGACCTTCTTCCTTATAAATGAAGAATTGAGAGTCCCTTATAGAACTCTCTACGAAATTAGTTTTAAGAATACTAGGAGCAATGTTAGGGGTGTAGCTTATTTTCATACTACCTCTTTAACAGTTAATGTGAATGTTTTCTCATCTTCTATATTATGAACTATCTCATATACCTTACTATCATCATATAGCTCTAATAGATTTAAAGTGTACATATTAAAAGCTTCCTCATAAGAGTGTGTTAAATTGTCAAAATCTAGGTCAGATGTGGTTATATTATCAGGAAGTTTTATTCTTATTTTTCCATTATTAACAATAGTTGTCGTTAATGTTAGGTTGTCGTTGTTACTTTGTTTATTGAAAAAATCATATAAATCTTTATTAGAAATACTACCAAACTCTGCATCTGATTCGATGGGCTTAATAGACTCAGTAATAGAAGCTTTCAGTTTTAAGTAAAAATTAGATGGTAGCTCAGTACCGCCAATTGATAAGATATTAAACTTCTCACCAAGTACATATACTTGACTGATAAAGCTTACTGTTAGATCACCATACACTAATTTAGTAGTTTTCTTTAAATCTAGTGTGTATTGTTTACTAGTAGAGCCAACTAAATCTTTTAATAGTATCTTAACAATATTGTTAGTACTAGATATAAATGGTTCTGAGATGATCTCAATCTGTAGTTCAGTAGGGCTGATATTATTTGATAAATCTACACTAATATTAGAGTTAGACTTAGAGACTGTTTTTGAGATAGATAAGTATTCTTCTGATAATGTTTTATCAATAAAGAGTACGTACTCAAACCCAGGGGAGAGAGGTTTAACAGGCTTAACCACTACGATGAAAGATCCGTTAACCAACTCTGATGTTATAGTAGTCTCTTCTATATCAAATTTTTCTCGTATATACCCTATAGATTGATTATACGTCTCACTAATATTAAAGAGACCTGTCTGATTAGGTAATCTAATCAAACTTAATCTAGATTCTAATAACGAATCCTCTACAGCCTTTTCAAATTTTAATCGAATAGACTGGTTAATAGGGAACGATTTCAACTCTTCTGTAGAGTTAAGCGCTGTTATTTGCATAAGGACACCTAAGATTATTTAGTCTTCTTAGTAGTGCGTTTTGTTGTTGTTTTTTTAACGGGAGTCTCTTCTTCTGCTACATCTTCCTGTTCAGGTTCTGTAACTTCTTCAAGAGGTTTCTCTTCTTTATCTTCAACAACCTGTGGTTCATCTTCTAATGTGATTTTAACATCTTCGATAACAAGAGGGATTAACCCTTCTGAACTTGTAATACCACCACTAGTAATATATGCATTTAAAATAGTTAAATCTTTATTAGATAAAGAATCTGTCTCAACTTCGGTTTCTTGTCCTTTTTTAAGTTGGATAGAGTTACAGAAGAAGAATGATGAATATTTTAAAGTTAATTTGGTTTTCATTATATATTTCCTTTTTTTAGAGAAATAAAAAAGGGGCTAAAACTAGCCCCTTTAATATCTTATTTACGATTAATAACTGGTAGGTTATCAATAACAATTTGTGGATTGTTGAAGATCTCATTAGGTTCTAATGAAATATTTTTAGCAACAGCTACAGCACGACCTTGCTCATACATAGCAAGAGCATACTTCTCACGAAGTTTAAACACTTTCAAGTCGTTAGCTTTTTCATCCCAGTTGTCGATAACAAGAGGTTCGTTAGTAATAAGAACACCAGTGTTACGAGTATCTAGCATGATAATATCAGCTGTGTTAGTAGTTTCGTCGTATGGAACATATTCAGAAACAAGTAATGTTAAACCATTCAACGGACCAGCATAAGCAGGAAGCGTTGGAGCTTCACGGTTAAGAAGGTTTTGTTCTTCTTTAGTAAGACGTTGAGAGTCACCATGAGCAGATTTAGAAGCGCTTGTCCAACCAGTAATATACTTGTACGGATTAAGTGGAGTTACTTGAGAGTTAACCCACTGAGAGATATCCCCACGAGCTAAACCAGCTTCACGGATAATTGGATCTTTAGCAAACATTGCCCAATGTAATGGGTGAACAAGGATTACGTTAGGACGATAACCTTGCATTAATAGATGACTATACATATCTACTAGATCACCAGTAGTCATAGATCCGTTACCTTGTCCATGAATATCACGACCTAAAGTACGACCAATTGTAGCATTAGCAGGAGTTTGGTTATCAAAAACTACAGTACCCCAATCTCTGATCATATTGAAGATTTTAGCTTCTTTATAACGAGCAAGAGCTTGTACAGTTTTACGAATCCATTGATCAATTAAGTTCCATTGAGATGATTGAATCATTTCTTCAGAGATCTTAATCTTAGCACCATACTTACCGTATTGTGCTTGCAATGTATTTTGTTGACCACGGTTTAAACCGACTTCTGGGTATTCGCCTTCCTCAGCGATTTCAAAGTCAATTCCACCTAAAGAACCAAGAGTACGAATAGTAACTTGAGAAGTACCACGTTCAGTAGTGAACATGTTATCGACAAGTAAGTGACCAATTAAAGTTGGTTCTACAGATTCTTGGATGATTTCTGTAACAACACGTTGTACAGCTAAGTGTGAGTCAGGAGTGTCTAGAGCATCACTAATTGTGTAAGGATTACCCTTAACATCTAAACCACCTGTTCTAAAAGCTGTACGTAAGTTATCACTGATTTCTGAAACGATAGCTTTTTTATCTTCAGGTAGGTCGATAAATTCTTGATATGACATATTTAATTAAATTCCTTTGTTATTTTATTCTATTTATTAACGGGTTTGTAGACCAAAACGTACTACACCGTATGCATTAGCATAAGCTAACTTCTGAGTGATACCGCCATTACGAACGTTAGGAAGATCGTTAAGGATGCGACCAGTATGGTTCTCAGGAGCAAGTACTTTGTCTAAGTAGTTAACAGCTTGTACAACTTCTAATGTGTCAGGATCACGGTAAGCAACTACTTGAGAAACTTGACCTAAGATCGCTTCTTTAGGACCTGTACCTTGAGTAAAGTCAGCAGAAGCAACTACAAAGTGAGATGCTTTGTCATAAGTTACCCATTGTCCTGGTTTAATACCTTTACCAACGAAAGCAGCAACACCTGGAAGAGGAGCAGCATTTACTTGAGCAGTTGATCCAGCTACTGGGTATTCAAAGTGGTAATCCATTTTGAAAGATACAGTTGGCTGTGGGTTAAAGTTGTAACGCTTATATTTTGTTGGGTTATCAATGCTACCCTGGAATTCAAAGATATCGTAGTTTGCAATACCAGCGAAGAATGAAACTTCAACATCAGCGTCGATAAGTGATTGTACTACAGCTTCACCAGCAGTTACAAGTGTTCCAGCATAGTTTTTAATACCATTACGAACATCTTCAGCAGAGTAAAGAATAGTAGCAGCACCACCAGCTTTAACAGCTTCATATTCAAAACGATAACCAGCAGGAACTAAAGAGTTACCTACCCAAGCTACAGGAGTACCACGAGAAATAACTACGTGAATTTCAAATTCTTGATTAAAACGGACCAGAGGCAACCAAGCAGCTGGGAAATGTGCACCAACAGAGTCGAAACCTTCAGATACTTTTACTTCTGGAGTGATAAAACCTTCTACTAGGTAGTCAGTAGTTTTGTATGGAATATTTGTTGACATATTAATTATTTATCCTTTTATTTGTCTTTACGTGAACGTAAATAAGCAGCTAAACCTTTATCTTTTAAGATTTGAAGATCATTTGAAATAGCTTCTTGTTGTTTTGTCGTATCTTCTTTAAGATTGTTTAATGAGTCAGAGAGAGTAACTTTATCTAAGTTTTCTTCTTCAGCAGTCTTTTCTTCAGTCTCTACTTTTTGTTGAGAGTCTTTAACTTCACTAGCAACTTCTTGAGTTGTAGTTTCAGATACCTTAGTTGTAACGTATTCTAAGTCCTGTAGAGTATCTGTAAGAGACGTTAAATCACGTCCTGCTAATACTTCTGCATACTTATCATCATTTTTCAATCCCTTAAGAGATAGAATTTGGCTGATTATAACTGTTTTACATTTGTTTGTCAATTCAGAGTTTAAAGAACTCAATGCATCAATGTCAAATGTCAATTGTTTGTTATTTTGTAACAAAACATCGTAGTTAATACTATCTTCAACCTTAGCAACTTCTTTATTAGTTTGTTCTAATAGTTTCTCAGCAACTTGTTGAGCAACATTACTTACTAATTTCTCAAGAGCCTCATCAGAGAATGTAAACTCAGTAGCTTTAACTTCTTCTTTAACTGCAGTAGTTTCTTCAGTAGTCTTAGTTTCCTCTGCAGTTTGTGCAGTCTCTTCTTCCTTAGTTTCTTCTGTTTTTTGCTCAGTAGCTTCAGCTTCTTCTGTCTTAGTTTCAGTCTCTTTAGTTTCTTCTTCAGTAACTAAACCGAATGTAGCTAAATAGTCAGCAGGAAGAGTTTCAGCTAAATGTTTATCTGTGTGAGCTTTAAGTAAATCTAATAGAACAGTCTTCTCACCTGAATCTTCAAGAGATCCAACTAATAGAGCAGCTACTGCTACAGATTCTTTAGATGTTAATGGTAACAACTTTTCGTCAGAGAATAAATAGCTACTCTTACGAGTTGTTTTATAGTCTTTAGTTAGTTGGGTTTTTAACGCTTCTTTTTGAACGTCTTGGTACTCTTTATCTGTAGTAACAAGAGCGACCAAACTTTCTACTTCTGCAGCAGATTGCTTTAGTTGTTCAATATTCATTAAATGTCCTTGCATATTGTCTTGTATTTTAAAATTATCTATTGTAACAGTAGTACTATCATTATCTTGTATTGAATCATAAATGATATTAGTCTCAGTATTTGTATCAGCAGGATCGGGTACAAACCCAATGTGGTCTAAGAACATATTGTCATAAATCGCAAAACAAGTTTCACCTTCATAGGTTTTACCACGCTTGTGTTCATGATCTTTGTCGAATAGTTGACTGCAAACAGAACAATATACTCTGTTAGAATTGCCACCTATAGATACCTTACCTTTATTATCCCCAGATGTCAACTCATGAATAAGATTACTATCAAACAGTTCAGCAGCAACAGTAAGGACACCTAAGCCTCTATACTCGTTACTCTTATACTCTGGACTATTAACAAGATCTTTAACAGCTTTAACTAATTCAACAGGATTTGTTGCTTTATTAATTCTATTATTTAGTTCTTGTATATTATCTGAATACGTTTCTGAATAGTTTTTGTATTCTGCTCCATTGATAACACCAACAGCATCTCCTCTGTGTAATCTTTGGAGATGCTTTTTAAATGGATGTAATAATGTGTTTGATCCGTTTTGCATACTTCGAGGCGTATAGAAAACAAAGTTCCCATTCACCTTACCAGCATGTGATGCTTTTATATTTAAACTAACAGATACAATCTTTTCTTTAGGGTTTAGACTATCTAAAATCTCATTATTAATAGTAGAACTGTAAGAATATAAGAATTCATTTTTCATAAAAATCCTTTATATTGAGCTTTTATTTATATACTCTAGTATGTTTTTGTATATTACATTTCTTACAGTGTTTGTAAGAACACCATAATCACTAATGTTTTGGATTATATAAGTTCTAAGCGTATTTGTCAACGGTCTAACAAATTGATCACAGTCTTCTATATCAATATCTATATGATCTTTTACTTCATTATAGAGAGAGTTAATTAATAGATTATTAGCAGCTTCAAATCTGTTTTCGGTGATGTTTGTTAAATACCTATCAATTTGTAGTTCATCTTTAATAGGATTCTTCTTGTATTGGTTAGTAGGATTAGTTGAGTTACTTGTCGGTCTAGAAGAAGATTTAGGCTTACTGGTTGTTCCTGGCTTCTTAGCTGTAGTAGATGTACTGGCTTTTGTAGCTAGATTAGCCTTTGCTAGTGCTTTTTCATCTGCATGCATAGAATCAGGTATATTACTACCATCAGGAAGTTTACCAGATAGTTTTAATAATTCCTCTTTCTCTTCATTTGTTAGAGAACGTCTTCCTGTCAATCCTCTATATTCTTCAGCTGTAATGAGTTTAGCATTAGCTTCGTTAATATAATGACTTTCCAATTTAATCTTATTATCAAGATTAGTTTTGTTAAATTTAAATAGAACTTTATCTTCTTCTTCTAAATATTGTTTAGAAGAGTGTTTTGGATGTTCAAGTAATAGTGGTGTAATAATATAATCAGTAAAGAAGTTCTCCACTAGACTTTGATACATCTCTACATTTTGACGTAAAGCTTCACTTACTATAGAAGCAGCTCCACCTGTAGTTGTAGTACCAGTTCCTAAATCAACATCAGAAATGGTTAGTCCAACTAATACTCTATTTTTAAAATGATCTATATAAGAACTTAATCGTAATGCTTGTGATTCAGCACCAATCATTTTAATGTCTACCCTGTCTGTAGTAGTAATACCACCCGCATCATCCATAGTTAAGATTTGATCATTAACAACATCAATTTCAGATCTACCTGTTATCTGATCAATACCCGCAGGGAATCTCTCAGAACCAACTTTAGCATGTATTAATGGTACAGATAATTTATAAATAAGTCGTTCAAGATTCTCTTCAATCTGTCGTAGAGATAGTACATCGTCTTTAACAGCTTCTAGAGGAGGGGTTCCTATATTTAAATCTGGTTTCTTATTTAGAAACAGATGTAAGACTTCTTCTTTCTTAAACTCATTATAAATACCCCTGTTGATATTGTATTTATAGCCTATAACAGCTCCTAAGTTATTTTCGATCAAATCTACTTTAGTCTCAGATAAATGAAAGAAACCAGCAATAGGTTTTATTTTCTTTCTTCCTTCAACCCTTACATCACCTGTAGACGCATTATTCTTTCTAGCTACATATAAGAACATGTTATGGTTATGTAGAATTGACTCTACAATCTGACCTAACAGAGCGTTAGTTGGAGTATCTGTTACATACTCAATCTCACTAAGTCTTCTTTTAATATAAGTAATATCATCATTGTTTTCAGATGTAAATTTAAAACCATCTTTTAAGATTAGATTCTTTTTCTTAGAGATAGCTGCAGCAACAAAACTCTCAGTATCAACAATCCTATAAGCCTCTGTGAAGTCATAAGGCTTATTGTATGGATTGAAGTATGATAGATTGTTTCTTTTTATTCTTAAATTATCTATAAAAAGTGGATTATCTAACTTCTTAATAGTAGCTATTTTCTTAGCATCTTTAATCACTTGTTGAGTATAATTAGTATTATATAACATTAATTATTTTCCTTTCATATTTTCTAACACACTCAATACATCATCTATGTCTCTACAGATATTTTGATAAGAAACTGAGTCTGGTCTATATTTACTTTCTTTAGGGTTTTTTAATTTAGATTGATTAGGATTAGATATAATCCCAACTTGATTCAAGTCTTGTAAATTTGGTTTGAAATTCTCAACAACTGGATCTTTCTTAGTGTTAGCAAAATCTATGGTTTCAACAGGGTTGTTATAAATAAAATCAAGAATTGTTTTAACACCAAAACTAGAATCTAAATTCTTACTAAGAATAGTATCATTATCTTCTAACTGATTTTCACTTTTAATCTGATCTAAATTAAACTTAGGCTTAATGAATTGAATAGGGTATAGATCCCATCTATCTCCAACTACTACATCTTTAAAGTTTCCTTTAGGACCAGTATCTCCTGTTGTATCTACATCATCTAAATCATACGGTGAATATGTACCGAAAGTATCTTCATACTTATCAGGAGTTAGACCAGGTCTTCTCCAGAAATCAGTTTTAATAGGAGTTCGTTTTGCTCTCTCTTCTTCTCTGATGTTCTCTACAACTTTCTTAATAATATTATCAGCTGTGTGTGCTTCAATGAATTCTTTTAGATTACAAGTATCTAGAGATAGTTTAGGTAATATAGAGTCTTTAGGTTTATCATAGATGATTGGTATAATTTCATCATTCTCATCTACAGTTGTATCAACAACTTTCTCTAAGAACTCTTCTAACACTTCTACAGGGTCTAACTCGTGAGGTTCATTAACAACAATATCTTTTGCTTCGTCAGATAAGTCTGAATCTGCTACCATATTAGTATTCTTACATAGTTTCTCAACTTGCTTCTTAGCTATAACAGCAGCTACAGCAGATAATAAATTAACTACATTTATAATTTGTTGCATGTACTCTAACACATCAATAAAGTCTGTACCAGTCCTACCAGCTTCACATTGTAGATAATCTACTAATCCAAAGATACTTGAAACTTCTTCATTAAAATCTTCAACAACACTAGAGATAGTCTTCTCTAATACTTTAAATACACTTCCTAATACTTTCTGATACTCATCAGAATCTTTCTTAACTAGGTTAACGTATTGCTTAACAATGTTTTGATTCTTAGGGTTACTAAGATCTTCCATGGCTTTTTTCATACCTTCATCAGAGAAAGGATTATAAGTGTTATTATATACACTTCTATAATTTAATACATTTTCTTTAGGTAAGCTTGGTACTTCTATCTGTCCTACAATTCTTTCTTGCTCTACGCCATTTTCATCTACATATGTTTCCCACTTAGGGACAACTGGATTACTTATGATTGGATTACCATCCTTATCTTCAGTAGCTAATGTACCATTATCTTTCAATGGATTAGTATCTGGATCAGGACTAAACCAATTTTCTGGAATTTGACCAGATAAGCTTTGTCCATCTGGTAAGTTCATAGCCATCTGCTCTACAGCATTGATTAAACAACTTAAACCAGTTTGTGATAAATCGAATTGAAGTCTAATTCCACCTATTAGTTGACCTAATAAGCCAGTAATAACACCTCTAATGAATCCTTGTATAGAAACACCAGATAGTTTTCTAACAGCAAGTATAGCTGAGTACACAGAAAGGAATAGAGCGATTAGCTTAATAATATCTTGAAGACAAGAGAAATCAAACAAACCAGCGGCTTGGCAGAAGTTAGGATTACGTATCTTATCAAAAGCAGACATATATATATTAAGAGAAGCTCTTAGTTTTTCGAAAGAGAATGCAAAATTCTGTTCAAAATCTATTTTAGGCCAATCATAATCACAATCAATACACCTACTCTTTAGTTTATCTTTAATACTATTTGTAATATCATTATTAAGAGGTTCATTAGTATCTATGATGAAATCACTAATAGAGTCGTTACTAAATACTGGAACTTTTTGTCTGTTATTATTATTCTTTTCGTGTTTATTTGTTTTAGTTAGATCCCAAAGATCTTCTAGAGTTTGTTTTTGATCTCTAATCTCTTCGTGGATACCAACTAATGCTTTTACATTACATTCATTCTGATCTAATGCTTTAGTAAAGGCATTAATAATCAACTGAGCATATCTTAAATATTCATCTGATTGGTTAGAAGATTCTTCCTTATATTCTACAGATATCATGCTAATCCTTTTACAGTTGTAGTTAAAATTGGTGGTAATGTTGTCTTATTTATTATTTGAAGTGGCATAGATCTTCTTAATCCAAAAGTAGGAGCGCCTTCAAAAGCAGTACCTGGTACTGTGTAGTTATTATATAGATTAGGTTTAACACCAGACGTAAATAGTAGAGTTGGTTGTCGTAAAGCTGACCAAGTACAAGCAAAGCCAGTGATAGGAGGAGATGTCATCCCGTGTGCCCCTTGATGAGTGTGCTTAGCTAACATAGCAAAGATACGAGTCAGTTGTGTCTCTACGCTTACAAAATATTCTGTTAATCGAATAGAATATGAATTAGCATCTGCTGTTGTTAGAAAGTCTTCTGCAGCATATTGGTATATCTGCATGTATAGTTCTGCTTTCTGTTTATCAACTATACTTATTTGTTCTGGGTCTGTAAAAAGAAAAGTAGTACTTAACATTATAAGTACTCCTCTACCTTATTCTCTCCAACTCTTTTTAACGAATCTGTTAGCTGTTTAAACATATCAAAAGTTATTTCAGATGTTCCATCTGCTTTTATATATTTAGGGCCAAATACCTTTTTAATAGCATTTAGAACTTCTGTAGAACTCTTTCCCACTATAACAGTAACAGTTGATAACCTATTAGAGAGTGACACTAAGACTTCCTCAGCATCACTTATTAATTTATCGTACTCTCCTTTATCTATAGGCGCACGTTCTGTAATATCATCTGTCATTAATTAACCTCTAATTCTATAATTAATTCGGCTTCTAGGTAACTAGTAGTTGTTGATTCTATATATAAGTAAAAAGGAATAATACCAGAAGGATAGTTACTGAAAAATTCGATCATTACATTACCATCAGGTATTTGTTCTACGTTGTCTACTTTATCTGGAACTGTTTTAACTTTATAGTCACTAGACTCAGAATAAGCTTTTAATGAAACAGTGTTAAAATTAGTTTCATAGTTATCTTTAACAATATAAAAACGTCTAAAACAAGTTTCTGTAGGATAAACAGGAATACGAGTGTTTTCATTAAATTCTAGTAAAACTTCTTCCAAAGGGTCAAAGAAACAGATCCCTACTCCGTTTTTTGTCTTATAAGAGTTAGAGATGTGTTCTAAACCCACATCTGGGGTTTCTGTTACTTTCATTACCATCTTTTCCTTGTTTTAAATTCTCTATTAGATCTATCTTGTCTGAACTTACTTGTTATTAGTGATTTCTTTGTATTAATAATCATATTACTTCCATAAGAAATTATAGAACTCTCGTCAGGCAAACTAGACCCTTCTTTTAGTATAGTATTTAAACCTACTAATGGACTAGTTGATACAAACTCAGAATATTCTGTATGGAATCCATGAAGTGCAATATTAAATGCATCTAGATCATGGTCAGCTACTTGAGCATCACGGTAAGTATATGTTTTTAATCCTGAGACAGTCTTAGTCTTAATAATGTAGTTCTTCATTTGTGCGATTATATCAGCATCCTCTTTTTCTTGCAACACAATTAATCCTCGTGTTAATAAGTCAACAGAGTGTTCAATCATATATTGTTTAGTTTGTTTTCTATATTCATCACCAGAGATAGGATCTCTTAGTGTGATAGAAGCACTGAAGTTAACTGAAACAACTTTAGATAATTTCAAATCAGGATGATTAGGAGGAACTTTACCATACTGGCTTTGACTGAATAAACGTAATTGGCTGGCTTGCGTAATACCAAAACCCTCGTCAACATATATATGATCTATTTCGTACATTCTGTTCAAGTCTACAATCTTTTCTACTGCTAGTATTTGAGTCCAATTAGCTTTAGATACCTTTTCCTTAACAATGGTAAAATATCTTCCACTTAATTTGTGATAAGCTAGAATAACTATTCTAGTACCAACTTTATCGTGGTTCCAATCAACTCCCATAACTACAATAAAGTCTCGTCTATTTCTAGATACGTATTCTGCATTGATGATTACTTCTTCTCTGACTATAGCTTGTTCAATAAAGTTAATAGGATACACACTATCATTATCTGCACCAAACTCTGCTTTAACTTCTTGAATATAACCAGCTTCATCCATCTGTGCTCTTAATACAGCGTCCATCTCATCAGAGTAGTGAGGGATAACAAAAGAAGGATAGTGGAACTCTTTAAAAGATGGGTCTTGACTTAGTTTATATAAATTGGTCTCACCAATTGGTGTAGAAGAAGCCCAAAATTCAGTATTCTTACTATCCATTAAGATACCAAGAATAGAGTTAAGATCTTTAGGTCTTAAAAAGTCACAGTTGTGTACGATAAATCCATCAGCAACATAGGTATGAGTATCTTTAACTTCTAAGTTATATACTGGCTCTACGCTTTTTAATTTACAACCAATAATGCTTTCAAAGAAATATTCTCCACTTCTTGTCTCTGTAGTAGCAATAGAATTAGCTTCATGAGCTGCCATCCAACCAGATCGAGTTAGTACTGGATGTTCTGCTGTACAATGTATCTTCTTACCAGAAACAGTAGTGAAACTAAATACTTCTTTTTTACCAGTACACTTAACAGCTACAACTGGCTTACTAACTAATTTACCTTTCTTCTCGTCGAATGATAATACTTTATCACCTACTTCAATCTCTTCTATATTCTTTACAGAACCATCATGTAACTTAATCTTTGTCTTAGCAGGGAAACACTCATCCACATAAAGTAAATCAGCACCTTTACCACGAGTACCTTTAGCACCTGAAGCACCAGCTGTAACACCTTTAAAAGTAGAACCTGTATTAAATGTCAGTTGATGAATAGGACTCTGTGTAGCAGCAATAATAGGATCTTCTTCCATTGCAGCACAAAACTTCTTAATCTGTTCTACAACTTCTGTAATCATTGTTTCCATAGGAGCTACCATTAATACACGGTATCCTTTGTTAACTAGTAATCTGTGGAGCAATCCTACAGACATCGCAAATGT
>RRZU013044122.1_pt1 | contig 18725 bp, 12 predicted proteins | sample 2165561 | NCBI WGS metagenome assembly RRZU01 (sample SAMN10456909, study PRJNA506462) | wastewater metagenome | isolation source: wastewater sludge | place: USA: Moscow, Idaho | reverse complement strand
TTGGTGCTGCATTTTGGAAACGAAGTTTGATTATGGGGCTTGGAGTAGTGGTTTTAATGGCAACCGGAAAAATTGTTTGGAGCATACTGAGTGCAGGTGATGCCGGTAAATCAATTCTTTTTCCGGCAATAACCGGACTACTGATCTGTTGCTCATTAATATTATATGGGTTCAGAAAACTTGAGAAAAGAAACAACAATAGGTGAACTAATATACAATTTTAGGCTTTTTCAATTGATCCAATTGTTGGTAAAATTGCAATTTTATACAATAGTTTGATTATATTTGCGCCCCTATTTTTTTTGGTTAACCCCGATGTCTAATAAATCACATTCTGATAATTCAGTTGAAGATAAAATCCTTTTTACCTTGTGCAAACAGCAGGATAAAGAGGCATTTACTGCTATCTATCACAGGTATCATAGGTATTTGTATGCCTTGTCGATGCGATTTCTGAAAGATAGTGATATGGCAGAAGAGGCTGTACAGCAGGTGTTTGTGAAGTTGTGGGAGATTATACAAGAAGTGGATGTCGAGATAAATCTTAAGAATTACCTTTACAGTATGACTAAAAACCATATTCTGAATCAGTTCAGAAAACATCGCGAAACAATTTCAATAAATTTTGCTGAAGCACAGGTTGATATAACTGATACTGAGGCTGATATTTATAAAGCCATGGAAGACGCTGAACTTAATAAATGGTTGGTAAAAGGTATTAATAGCTTGCCCAATCAGAAAAAGGAAATCTGTAATTTAAAGATTAATGAAAATCTAAGTAATCAGGAAATAGCTGATCAAACGGGATTAAGTATAAATACCGTAAAGTCACATTATCAGGAGGCTGTAAAAATGTTAAGGGTCTATTTTAAACAAATAAAAATGTTGATATTTTAAAAAGTCTTTAAAAACTAATCCGATTATCGCTTTCATGTGTCAAAAATATACGTATTAGCACAGGTATGAAAACTCCAGATAAAGAAATAATTGAAAAAGTAATTGATGGCATTGCATCGGCCAATGAAGCAAAGCTTGTAACTAATTGGTTTTCGTCAACAGCAGAAGGTCATGTATATCTGGCTTCACTAATGGACAGAGATATGCTACGCATAGAGAAAAGCGAAATAGATGTACATTATCCATGCGATACGCATACACAGGAAATGTTGTCAACTATTTTGAAAAAAATTCGCCGGAAGAAACTGGTTAAGTTTAGCTACAGGGTGGCTGCTGTTCTTATTCCATTTTTTTTCGTACTGGGATTAGGCATGTTTACCAATTCGCAGATAAATATTTTTGGAGAGCCGGAGTATACTGAAATATATGCACCCAAAGGAGAGAGAATACATGTTTTTTTTCAGGATGGTAGTGAAGCATATCTTAATTCGGATACGCGTATACGTTACCCACGAAAGTTTTCATTGTTCAGTAGAAAAGTTTTTCTTGATGGTGAAGCATATTTTAAAATCTCGACAAACAAACTCAGACCTTTTATCGTAGATGTAGATCAATCGGGAATTAAAGTAACCGGAACATCATTTAATATAAAAGCATATAAACATGACGACTTACTGGAAGTGGTGCTTGAGGAAGGGAAAATAATGTTTAAAACCGAAAAACATTCATATTCAATGATTCCCGGTCAACTAGCTGTTTACGATAAAATTAATAAAAAACTTACGCTTCGTAATATTGTTGATGCGTCGGAGGTTTCGCTATGGCGAGACAACTATTTTATGTTTAAAGATACTCCGCTATCCGAAGTATTAAAAACAATCAATAGGAGATTTAATGTGGATTTCAATATACGCAGTCCCAAGGCGCTAAAATACTCTTACACACTTACTACCCGCCAAACTTCGGTAGAGAAATTGATAGATGAATTAGAAATAATTGCTCCTGTTAAATTTAATATTTCAAATAATACGATAAATGTTACGGCTGATTAAATAGTTGTTTATCTGTTACTTCTGCATTGAATTTTATTGCTTATTGTAATAATTTATCATTCCCGCTAATACTTTTTATCTCTTGTTGTGTCTAGTATATAGACTCAGATTTTGTATATCAGATAAAATTCCTGAATTGTTTTAATTTGTTGAAGATTACTTATTGTAGTTTTTACAGTTGCTTTCTTTTTCAGTATCTGGAAAATCCGATAGCAAAGTCAGTCTAATACTATTATTGTTTAACTTTATAATGTCTGTATCATGAGAAAATCCGTAATTAAAGTGCGGGCTTTGATTCTATTTGCAATTTTGCAGTTTGCCTTTATTTCACTCCAGGCGCAAAAAGTAAATCTGAATTTCAGCAAGCAGAGTTTGAAATCTGTACTGAACAGCGTAAGCCGCCGAACCGGTTTAAGTTTAGCCTACAGCAAAGAGGTAGTCAATTTGGATGAAAGTGTAAGTATTAATGTGACGAATGCTGAGCTTTCGGATGTAATGGCACAATTGTTAGCTCCTTATAATCTCAGCTATGAGATGAAGGAAAATAAAATTTTCATTTTAAAAAATACCGAAGCGGGGGTTAATAATCAGCAGGGCGACAATACTCCGGGTGCTGTATCGGTAAAAATTCAAGGTGTGGTAACTGATGAGCAAGGTCAACCTATTATTGGTGCTAATGTTTCGGTACCTAATAGCAACATTGGTACTATTACTGACATTAATGGTACATACACATTAGTAGTATCGAGAGGAGCTGTTTTAAAGTTTAGCTACATAGGGTATGCCGAACAAAATGTAACCCTGAAAAATCAAAAAACAATAAATATCCAGCTTTCCGAAGATATTGAAAGTCTCAACGAATTAATTGTAGTAGGCTATGGTGTACAAAAGAAAAGTGTTGTTACGGCTGCTATTAGCCGGGTAACTGCCGACGATCTTAACAATGCCAAGCCATCGCGGGTTGAGGATGCGCTGAAAGGTAAGGTGTCGGGTGTTCAGATAACACAAAGTTCAGGTCAACCTGGTTCCGATTCAAAATTTCGTATACGTGGTATTGGTACTATTAATAATAGTGAACCGTTGTTTATTGTAGATGGTATGCCGGTTGATGGCGGTATAAGTTATTTGAATCCTGTTGATATTCAATCTGTTGAAATTCTAAAAGATGCGGCCTCTGCCGCAATATATGGTGCACGTGCAGCCAACGGAGTTGTGTTGGTAACCACCAAAAATGGAAATTCAGGTAAAACATCTATCAATTATAACTTTAGCTACGGATGGCAAAATCCATGGAAAAAGAAATCGGTATTAAACGCCACCGAATATATGGTTATAATGAACGAATCATTGCTCAATGATGGTGTTGCTCCTCGTTATACTGCCGATCAGGTAGCAGCAGCCGGAAAGGGAACCGATTGGCAGGACGAAACATTTAATTACAATGCACCCGTTCAAAGTCATCAGGTTAGTATCTCTGGTGGAAGTGAAAAAGCTCAATATTTTCTTTCTTTAGGCTATTTTGATCAGGAAGGTATAGTCGGCGGAAACTACGGACGTTCAAACTATAATCGTTGGAGTCTGCGTTCAAATTCTACCTATACAGTTTTTGAAGAAAAATCGCGTATTTTTTTATACAAACTAAAAGTTGGAGTTAATGTTGGATATTCACGTAGCAAAAGTTCTGGAGTTGAAACAAACTCGGAGTATGGTTCAATTTTAGGTAGTGCACTCACCTTCTCTCCACTTGTGCCGGTTTATGCCGACGATGTGACTGCTGTCGAAATACTCTCAAAATATCCAAATGCAGTGAAGGACCAAAAAACTGGAAAGGTATTTTCAATACCACCTGCTGGATTTCAGGAAATTGCCAATCCGGTGGCTATGCTTAACCAGCCCACAAGTGCTGTAAATAATGATGATAAAATTGTGGGCACTTTTTGGGGTGAAATTGACATTTTACCAAACCTGAAATTCAAAAGCAGTTATGGTGTCGACCTAGCATTCTGGGGATACGATGCCTACACTTTCCCTTATTTTCTGGCAACTCAGGGTAAAACACTCGACTATAGCACTGTACAAAGCGAAATGAATCGTGGATTTAAATGGCAGGTTGAAAATACAATTTCGTACAATAAAACTTTTAACGATAAACACAATGTTTCATTTGTATTGGGTCAGTCGGCTCAGAAGTACTCCTACCGTAATTTAGGAGGAACCGATCGCGATTTACTCGAAACAGATCCATTAAAAGCAAATATTAATTCGGCCATAGCCGATCCTAAACTTGGTCGCGTGTGGGGTGGAACAGGAGGCTACAACGCTACTTCGCTCGCTTCATATTTTGGCCGTGTAGATTATAACTATGCCGAAAGATATATTTTACAGGCATCGGTTCGTCGCGATGGGTCTTCTAACTTTGGAGCAAATAACAAATGGGCTGTTTTCCCTGCTTTCTCACTTGGTTGGAATATTACCAATGAACAGTTTATGGTTAATAAGCCTGATTGGCTCGATGCTATGAAATTTAGGTTTAGTTGGGGTAAAAATGGTAACGAACGCATAGGTGGATTCCGCTACACTTCATTAATGGATGGTGGACAAAACTATTATTTTGGTGGTGGTTATGTTGTTAATCAGGGTGATCCCACTAAGGTTGGAGAAACCGTAGGTTCAATGCAGTATGGTAGCTCACCAGCTTCCATTCCTAATCCAGATGTGAAATGGGAGGAATCAGAACAAACTGACTTTGGTTTCGAAACATATTTATTCAGAAGTTCGGTTACTTTTAGCTTCGATTACTTCAAAAAAACTACGAATGGCATGCTTATGGAACAACCCATTCCTTCCTATGTAGGTCAGGGTTCACCCATTGCTAATGTGGGAGATATGCAAAACTGGGGTCTTGAATTCGAAGCTGGTTGGAAAAAAACATTTGGCGACTTAAAACTGGGTGTATCAGCAAATGCTTCATATCTGCAAAATAAATTAATTAAACTGGGTAATGCTTCCGGCGAGCAAATTTATGAAAATGCAGGTGCATCGGGAGTTGGTAGTTATGTAAAAGGCAAAAATGGTGAAGTTTTCCCATACTTCTATGGTTTTAAAACTGATGGTATTTTCCAGACCCAAGCCGAAGTTGATGGTTATGTAAATGCCAATGGTGAAAAATACCAATCGACAGCTAAGGCGGGTGATGTACGCTTTGTGGATTTTAATGGTGACGGTGTAATTAGCGATGCCGACAAAACAAAAATTGGCAAGGGTATGCCCGATTGGACTTTTGGTTTAACCCTGGATGCTGAATGGAAAAATTTTGATTTAAATATGTTCTTTCAGGGCACTGCGGGTAACGATATATTTGACTTTTCGCAACGTGGTGATATCCCTGCAATGAACCGTCCATCGTGGATTCTAAACCGCTGGCATGGCGAAGGAACCTCTAACTTCCTTCCACGTATGACAAACGCTAATCCAAACAGCAACTGGCGTTCATCTGATTTATATATCAAAGATGGTAGTTATATTCGGTTGAAATCAACACAGTTAGGTTATACACTACCTGTTAAGTGGACTAGAAAATTCTCGGTTGATAAACTTCGGGTATATGTGTTGGCTGAAAACCTTTTGACTTTCACTAAATACGAAGGTTTCGACCCTGAAGTTGCCTCGGGTGGTTATACAACAATTGGTATCGATCGTGGTATTTATCCACAATCACGTACCATTTCGGTAGGAGCAAATATCATTTTTTAAAAAAAATTGAAATACAATATTATGAAAAAATATATAGCTATAATGATGATAGCCCTCGTAGGTTTAACATCGTGCGGAGATGATTTTCTTACTTCACTCCCAACAGAAAAGCAACAGGCGGGCGCACCTGCAACTGAAGGCGCCATATTATCGAACCTGGCCTCGGCTTACCAAATACTTTTATTCGATAGTTATGCCAATAATAATTATAACAGTGTTCTTTTAATGTCGGATTTACGCTCCGACGATGTATATAAAGGTGGTGGCGATGCCGGCGATCAACATCAGTTGTATTTGTTATCGTTATTTACATCAACTCCCCAGGAACAACCTGAAGGATTGTGGAGTATATACTTTACTGGTTTGGCACGTACAAATAACGTAATTATTGCATGCAACAATGCTGTAAATGTAACTGATGCCAAACTTAATCAATACAAAGCTGAGGCGCACTTCCTTAGAGCATACTACGTACATTTATTGTGGAAACTTTGGGGCAACATCCCGTATTTCGAAGAACCATTATCAAAACCACCTTATATGGCTAAACAAATGAAAGCCGACGATGTATACAACGAAATAATGGCGGATTTGGATTTTGCTTGTGGCAAAACTGATGCTGGTGCCGATAGATTGCCGATGAATTATGCAAAAGGAAATATTAACAGTGGACGTGTTACAAAAGCGGCAGCTTTAATGCTGAAAGCCCGTGTGGTACTTTACCAAAAAGATTCTCAACGTTATGCCCAGATAACCAGTGATATGGCTGAAATAATCAATAGTAATAGTTTTGATCTGCTTTCAGATTTTAAAGCTATATGGCTCGACGAGAATGAGTTTTGTGTTGAGTCGATATTTGAAAGTAATCAGTTGCCTGAAGGTAAAACATGGGCGAGTGGCTGGCAGGGTTACGGTACAAATTTACCCGCATTTATTTCTCCAAACGGATTGAATACCGGTAGCAAAACCGGCGATTTTAAAGGTGGTTGGGGATTTAGTCCTGTTCGTCAGGCAACCTGGGATATGTACGAAAATGGCGACACTCGTCGTGAAGGATCAATTAATAAATGGGATGCCAATCAGTATACAGCACGATTTCAAAATACAGGCTTGTTTCCAGCAAAGTATGCAGCTCGAGTGGGTTACAATCCTCAGGGCGATGTGGATTTGAACTATTGTAATAATCTTCGTATTTTTCGTTACGCCGAAACATTGTTGAACTACGCTGAGTTGATTGCAATTCATGGTCAAACCGAAGTGAACGGGGTAACCGCTCAAGCTTGTTTGGATAGAATTCGATTACGTGCATATGGCATGTCAAAAAGTATTCCTGTTAATGCTGCAAATGTAAAACTTGAACGACGCAAAGAATTTGTGGGCGAAGGTCTTCGATTTTGGGATATAGTTCGATGGGGCGATACCAGTATTTTGACAGAGACTACTCCATTAAGTACGCGTACCTGGAGCGATCATTGCAAGTATTTGCCTATCCCTCAGAGCGAAATGGAAAAAACTACAGGCACAGAGTATGCTTTAGAGCAAAACCCGGGTTACAATTAATTTAATTAAATAGAAAGTATATGATTAATTCAGTTTTAAAATATATATGGACTTTATTTATTGCTGCTTTGTTAGTAGCTTGTAGTCCAATGGTTGACGATTCGTATTCGTTAGGTGATTTGGGAATTTTATCAGCCGATCAGATAACGTTTACGCAAACTCCTTCAGAGTCAAGTGCTAATATTATTACTTTTACAAATACTACTGATTTGAAAGGTGTGGCTTTGTTAAACTGGAACTTAGGTAATGGAGCTTCTGGCAAAGACAATGTTATTGTAGGTAAATTTCCTTTTGCCGGCGATTACAATGTATCATTAACTATCTATACTGCCGATGGTTCTGCTGTGTCAAAAAGCGCAGTTGTACACATTGCTGCAAATGATTATAGTTTAATTAGTACGCCGGCTTATGTGAATTTAACAGGTGGTGCTTCTGATGTTGATGGTAAAACCTGGGTGCTCGACCAATACAATAATTTTGCAAAAGAAGTGGCCACTGCTACAGGCTTAAATATTTCAGGTCATATGGGGCTGGGGCCGCAAAATACTTACGGACAGAGTTGGTGGGGTGCTGGTTCGGATGCAAAATCAGCTTGGACATTATACGGTCACAAGTTTACATTTATTCAAAATGGAGTTCAGCTTAAAATCCAGAATGCTGGTGTGGGGTATGGACGCAAAGCTTCGGCTGAAACCAAGGGTGGATTTACTGTTAATGCTATAGAAGGCGACGATGCCATTTTTACATACAATGGTGGTGATTATACTTTTGCACTTGTCGAAGGCGGTACTTACCCGGTAATTACTCTCTCTGGAAATGCATTTATGGGTTATTATTGCGGTTCGCAGGATTACGAAATTATTTATCAGACCGACAAAGTGATGGCTTTACGAGTTAATAATACTGTTGAAAGTCAGGATTGGGTGTTTGTGTCCTGTCTCGAAGAACTAAATGTAGCACCACCTGCAATTATAAAAACTCTGAAAGCAATTCCGTTATTCGAAAACTTCGAAACAGGTGCTTCATCAATAGTTTTAACTAAAGAAGATATGGGTGTTAAGAGTGCTATTACTGATAATCCAGTTCCACTACCTGTAAATGAATCAGACAAAGTGTACAGATATCAGAAATCAGCTGGTTTCTATAGCAATCTTTCTTTTACGGCATCCACTTATTTGTTTGATCTTACTACGCAGAATAAAATTAAAATGAAAGTGTTCATTCCGTCATATAACGATTATTCAACTATCAATGGTGTGGCTGGTTCGTGGATTTCCAATGCGCTGTTGCAACCTCAGGTTGCTGTAAAACTGCAAAATAGTAGTATGGGAGGTAATGCATGGCAAACGCAAACCGAAATAGTGAAAGCGAACCTTCAAAAGGATAAATGGATAGAGCTCGAATTCGATTTTAGTATAGTAGCCGATCGCAAAGATTACGATAAAATTGTAATTCAGTTTGGTGCCGAAGGCCATTCCGGAGCTGGCTTATTTTTCTTCGATGATTTTACTTTTAGCGAATAAATCTTCATATTAAGCGGCTACAATAGCTGTAGCCGCTTATTTATATTGAATCAATGAATAAAATGCAATTAATACTTCTGTTTGCATGGATGCTTATGAGTGCCTGCAATTCAACTTCTGATACACCGGAGGTCCCCACCGTTGATTATAAAATACAGTTCGCCCCTTCAAAAATTACTTTTGATGCATCCGAAAGTTCGCAAAATATTAGTGTAACAGCGAATAAGAACTGGACAGTTACCTCGTCTCAATCCTGGTGTACTCTGGCTATATCATCCGGATTTGCCGGCGAATCGAGTCTGAAAGTAAATGTACAGATCAACCGTTTAAATACGGCTCGCACAGCTGTACTTACATTTAAAATCGCTGAAAAAACCAGCGAATTACTTGTAATGCAAAATGCAGGTGCCGGCGAAAATTATGTGCCAGCCGGTTATAGTCTGGTGTGGAACGAAGAGTTTAATGAAGCCCGTCAGGCTAACGGTAAACCAGCACTACCTAACACTACCAGATGGAGCTATGAAACCGGTGCAAGTGGTTGGGGTAATAACGAAATACAAAATTATATCGCAGCCTACAGCGGAACAGATACCTGTGCAATTATTACCAATGGGACATTAAAAATAATTGCAAAAAAAAGAGCTTCCGAAGTAATATCTATCCGAATGAATTCAATCAACTCATGGCTTTATGGCTATTTTGAAGCTCGTTTAAAAGTTCCTGGAGGCAAAGGTACCTGGCCAGCATTTTGGATGCTTCCCAAAAACTTTGTAAGTTGGCCGCTCGATGGTGAAATAGATATTATGGAATACGTAGGTTACAGACCAAATGTGGTACAATCATCCGTCCATACCTATTCTTATAACCATTCAATAGGTACTGAGAAAACGGCTACGCGTCAAATAGCAAATGCTGAAACCGAGTTTCATGTTTATGCAGTGGAGTGGACCGCTGATAAAATTACCGGATTTGTGGATGGTGTTTCTTATTTCAGTTTTGCTAACGATAAAACCAATAATAAAAATACATGGCCATTCAATGCCCCGTTTTATTTGAAACTAAACCTGGCCTGGGGTGGAAACTGGGGTGGTTCGCAGGGAATTGATGAAACAAAATTACCCGCAACTTATGAAATTGATTATGTTAGGGTATATCAAAAATAAAAGTTAAATCTGAAAAACGATCAAATATGTGTAAATTAAAATTTTTAATACTCACTTTATGCGTAATGATGTTTGTAAATTGTTCAACAAAAAAATCAGCTTTATCTGAGGCCGAACGTAAAATTGAACAACGCATTGATAGTGTAATGGATGATCTAACACTGGAAGAAAAAGTGGGTCAAATGGCTCAATATACTGTGGATGTTATTGGCAGGCAAGCGTCGCCAAATACTTCGATAGAGCCATTTGAGTTCAACGAAGAAAAAATGGATACTTTATTGAGTATAATGAAAGTTGGATCCATATTAAATACTACGAACAACAAAGCGCAAAGTGTACAAACATGGCAATTTATAGTTAAAACTATTCAGGAAAAAGCACTGAAGGCAACCGGAATACCGGTATTATACGGTGTGGATGCAATACATGGTACTACCTATACTGTTGGAGCCACACTTTTTCCACAGCAAATAGGTATGGCTGCTACCTTTAATACAGCGCTGATGGAAGAAGGCTCCCGTATTTCTGCTTACGAAACCCGTGCATCTAATATTCCTTACTCATTTGCGCCGGTACTCGATTTAGGACGAGATGCCCGTTGGCCACGTATGTGGGAAACTTTTGGCGAAGATGTTTTTCTGGCAAAACAAATGGGTTTGGCATCGGTCAGAGGGTTTCAGGGAACTAATAAATCTGAAATTGGCAAATATAATGTGGCGGTAAGCTTAAAACATTTTATGGGTTACGGTGTGCCTGTATATGGAAAAGACCGTACACCTGCTATTATTACCGAAAGTGATTTGCGCGAAAAGCATTTTGAAGCTTTTCGTGCGGCAGTCAAAGCAGGAGCATTGTCTATTATGGTTAATTCAGGAATAGTCAACAATGTTTCTACTCATGCCGATGATCGCTTGTTAACTAACTGGCTCAAGACTGATTTAAATTACGATGGTGTATTAATTACTGATTGGAACGATGTGGAAAATCTTTATTTACGTGATAATATTACCGGCGATTTTAAAACGGCTGTTCAGAAATCTATAAATGCTGGTATCGATTTGGTAATGGTGCCTTATCGTATGGATTTTTGTAAAGTTCTTATCGAATTAGTAAACGAAGGAAAAGTTTCTGAAACTCGTATTGACGATGCTGTACGTCGTGTGTTACGAATGAAATTCCGATTGGGATTGTTTGAAAAACCTTATTGGAACGCCGCTGATTATGCTGATTTTGGTAGCTCAGCCCACAAAGCTGCTGCTAAAGCCGCTGCCGATGAGTCTATAACTTTACTCAAAAATGAGGATAATGTATTACCTCTTAAACAAGGTGTCCGAATTTTGGTTTGCGGTCCTAATGCTAATTCTATGCGTACGTTAAATGGTGGTTGGAGTTATTCGTGGCAAGGCGAAAAAACAGAGTTGTTCACACAGCAATATAACACTATTTACGAATCAATTCGGAATAAATTTGGTGAAAAAAATGTGCACTATGTGGCAGGAATTGAGTACGATATGAATGGTATGTATTCCGACGAAAAAGAACCTGCAATAGCAAATGCTTTAGCAGCTGCAGTTGATGTTGATTACATTGTATTATGTGTGGGCGAAAATACTTATTGTGAAACTCCGGGAAACCTGGACGAGTTAGCACTTTCCGATAATCAATTATTACTGGCTAAAGCACTCCAAAAAACAGGCAAACCTGTTATTCTGGTTCTAAACGAAGGGCGACCACGCATTATCCGTACCATTGAACCGGGATGTAAAGCAATTGTTCACACTTATCTGCCGGGAAACTATGGTGCCGATGCCCTTGCAGATATATTGATTGGCGAAGTTAACCCTAGTGGAAAGTTACCTTTTACTTATCCTAAATATGAACAGGGTTTAATCACATATGATCACAAACCTTCTCAGAATCTCGAAAAGAAAATGGAAGGGGCTTACGATTATGGAGCACAGACTTCAGTGCAATATCCCTTTGGTTTCGGATTGAGCTATACAAACTTTGAATACTCATCCATGAAGGTAAATAAACCCACATTTGTATCAGGAGACACTTTGACCATAACTGTAGATGTTAAAAATTCCGGAACTGTTAATGGGAAAGAAGCCGTGATGCTTTTTAGCCGCGATATGGTTGCATCAATCAGTCCTGACGTACGCAGGCTAAGAGCTTTTAGTAAAACAATTCTAAATCCTGGTGAGAAAAAAACAATTACTTTGCAGTTAGCTGCTAACGATTTATCGTTTGCCAATGAAAATGGTAAGTGGATACTTGAAGCCGGTGAATTTGCATTGCAGGTTGGTAGTCAGGTTGTTATGGTCAAATGTATTGAAACAAAACGTTGGGATTCTCCTAATAAAGATTAGTTTTTAAGAGAATAAATACGATGTGAATTTTATAATTTATTTTTTTAATGAAAATGGGAGTGGAGAGATTTGACCTCTGTTCCCGTTTTTTTATATAAAAATTGAGTATTTCTTTGCTGTTTTAAAAAATTATTTGTTTCTTTGTGGCATAGTAGAATAGTACACTAAAACAATATGCCATGATTCAAATTAAAAATCTATCGTTTAGTTACAAAAAGAATGCTCCGTTGTTTCGTGAATTGGAACTGGAGTTCAGTGATGGCCACATTGTAGGGTTGTTAGGCAAAAATGGTGCTGGTAAATCCACACTATTAGGTTTGATGGCAGGTTTGCTGCAAAATCAATCCGGTTCAATTATGGTGAATAATCATATACCTTTTCAGCGGTACCCTGCTTTTTTGGCCGATATTTATATGGTGCCTGAGGAATTTGTGTTTCAGAATGTAACTATTAATACATATGTAAAAGCTTATGCTCCTTTATATCCGGGTTTTGATATTCAGAAACTGTATCGTATTTTCGAGGAGTTTGAATTGAAGCCTGAGTCAAAGCTTAATAAACTGTCGCACGGACAGCGTAAAAAATTCCTTATTGCTTTTGCTCTTTCAACCAATTGTCGGATTTTGATTTTCGATGAACCTACCAATGGTCTTGATATTCCATCTAAAAGCCAGTTTCGAAAAATTTTGGTTAGTTCTGTGTCAGACGAACAGTTGGTCATCATCTCAACCCATCAGGTAAAAGATATTGATACCATAATAGATACAGTAGTAGTAATTGATGAAGGTAAGTTTATTTATAACAAGAATACCGATGCAATTGCACAGGAACTCTATTTCGGGATTGTACCAACTTTCACTGATAAGGATGCTGTTATTTATTCCGAGAAATGTACATCAGGTTACCGTATTATACAACCGTTGGAATCACAAAACGAATCCACAATCGATCTGGAATTGTTGTTTAACGCAATTATTAATCATAAAATTTAATCCTGAACAAATATGAAAAATCATTCATTTTTTAGTATAACACGTTTTTACACATTGCTTCGTAACGATTTGTTATTGAACGCTAAACAATATCTTGTATCCGTTACTGCGGGATTTATACTAATGGCAATTATCATTTATATGGTAATGTCAACAATGACGCCAATTACCAGTTTTAGTGCACAGGGATATATGTACGCATTTTCAATTTGTTTACTTGCTTTAGGTGCTTTTATCGGAAGTGCTTTTCCGGCAGTAAGTAATAAACGAAGCTTATCGGTTTACCTGCTCACACCGGCATCTGTATTTGAGAAATTTCTCGTTCAATTTACAATTCGTATTTTGTTGGGTGCTCTTGTCTTTTTGGTAATTTTTTACATTGATGCATATTTTATAAGAAGCATAGTTTTAGAGGGAAATATTAGAAAGGGTATTAATACTGATATTAGTTACTTTAGTTTGAATGAACTATTCTTACTTACTCACAGGGTTTTAGATAGGATTTCATTTGTTTTTATGATAGTTTCATTTGCCAGTTATTTGTTTAGTGTTCGTTTGTTTTTTCAAAAAATAGGTTTAATTAAAACGGTTGCTACTATCCCTATTCCTATTCTATTTATTGTAGCATTTTTGGTAGTTCTATCACATATTTTTACACCTACAACCATTGGAATCGATATTAATGTATATGACTATTATATCGATAAAAACATACAAAATACCCAATTATGGTTTTATACACTTTTTTCCATACCATGGCTTTTCTTATTGCCAATGGGCTTCTTTAAACTTAAAGAAAAACAATTATGAGTATAGATTTTAAATCGACAAAAGGAATATTTCAGCAAATAGCCGATAACCTTTGTCAGCAAATGCTCGAAGCGAAGCTAAAACCCGGCGACCGGGTGCCATCAGTACGCGACCTTGCAGTTGAGTTTGAAGTTAACCGCAATACTTTGCTGCGTACATTTTCAATCCTGGAAGATGCCGGTATAATTGTAAATAAGCGCGGTATAGGCTTTTTTGTGGCCGAAAAGGCGCTTGAACTAATTCATGCAAATGAGAAGAAAACCTTTTTCTTACAGGATTTACCCGATTTTATTCAAAAAGTGCAACTGCTTAAAATAAATGAAACTGAGGTGCAAGAGCTTATAGAAGTTTTAAAAATGAATTCTAAAAAATAATTCTCTAAATACAGGTTCAGAACTCGAGCATACAAATCGGATTTGGATCTGAATATAATTCTATTTACACATGAAAACAAGTAACATTATTATACTATCTTTTGCCATTGTAGTAATGGCTCTGACACTTTTGTTTTTTATCGATGCAAAGAACCACGAAAAATTAAGAAAAAACGATTTGGTGATTGTTTATCAGAAAACAGCACCTTTTAAGGTGCTCGTTGCGGAGAAAAATTGTAAAATTGACATCAGAAATGGGCATGATTTCTCGATAGGAGTTTACGGTAAAAACAATAAACTTGATAATAAAACATACCGTATTGTAAACGATACCTTGTACATCTCTGGAACAGAAAGTATGGCAGTTGTCTGCAGGGGAGTTAATTGCTTTGTAAGTAATAATTGTGAAGTAATGGCTCTTCAGGCCTATAAAACTGATACTTTGCATTTGATAGCTAACGGAGGAAATATTAATGTAAATAGTATTAGTACTGATTTGATTAAACTTCAGTCTGTACAGGTTGATGCTACTAAAAAAGGTCGTGTCAATATATATGGTGTAAAGGCTGAAAAGCTTTCGGCCAATATTAGCAATGAGTCATCAATGGAATGCAGGGCAGCTATAAGCAATGCTACTGTTAAGGTGCAAAACAAATCTTTAGCCGGCTTTTACTCTGAAATACCACAATCGCTGAACTTTAAACGTGATTCATCAAGTAAAATCCAAATTTGGTAATGCCAATTGGCTTTATAAGAATGTTCGCTATTATATTTACAATAGTGTTTTAACCAATACTTAATTTTCATTATCTTTGCAATCCTGTAAATTTTGAAGCAAAAACTAGTTATCAGATTGATAAATAATGATTTGCCGTTTTACGGAAAATGGATAATTGAAACGAAATAACTGTAGATTAATAAAAATGGAACTTGCAAGTAAGTATAACCCGACGGAAATAGAGTCGAAATGGTATCAGTATTGGTTGGACAACGGATTTTTTAGTTCAAAACCCGATAGTCGTGAGCCCTATACTATCGTCATTCCACCGCCGAATGTAACCGGGGTACTACACATGGGCCATATGCTCAATAATACTATTCAGGATGTTTTGGTGCGTCGTGCACGTATGCAAGGTAAAAATGCTTGTTGGGTACCCGGTACCGACCATGCTTCTATTGCTACCGAAGCAAAAGTGGTAAACAAACTGGCACAGGAAGGAATCAAAAAAACAGACCTTACCCGCGAAGCATTTCTGGAACATGCCTGGGAGTGGACACACAAGCACGGTGGTATTATTCTTGAACAGTTGAAGAAGCTTGGTGCTTCGTGCGACTGGGATCGTACTTGTTTTACCATGGACGAAAAGCGTTCCGAAAGTGTTATAAAGGTTTTTATTGATTTATACAATAAAGGACTGATTTATCGTGGGGTACGCATGGTTAACTGGGATCCTCAGGCGCTGACAGCGTTATCCGATGAAGAAGTAATTCACAAAGAACAACAGGGTAAACTATATTATTTACGCTACAAGGTGGAGGGTGAGGATGATTATGCTGTTGTGGCAACCACTCGTCCCGAAACTATTTTTGGCGATGTGGCTGTATGTGTAAATCCGAACGATGAAAAGACTGCCCGCTTTCGTGGAAAAAAACTGATTGTACCTGTTGTTAACCGCGTTGTGCCGGTTATTGAGGATGAATATGTGGATATTGAATTCGGTACAGGCTGTTTGAAGGTAACTCCAGCACACGATGTAAACGATTATGTGTTAGGCGAAAAATATCAGTTGGAAGTAATTGATATTTTTAATGATAATGGTTCGCTGAATGCTCATGGTTTGCATTATAATGGTAAGGACCGCTTTGATGTACGCAAAGAAATTGAACAGGAACTCAACGAAAAAGGTCTGATGGAAAAGGTGGAATCCTATACCAATAAAGTAGGATGCTCAGAACGTACCAATGCACCTATTGAGCCAAAATTATCCACTCAGTGGTTTCTTAAAATGGAACAGTTGTCTAAGCCGGCTTTGGATGCGGTTATGGACGATACAATTAAATTTGTTCCTGAAAAATTCAAAAATACATATCGTCACTGGATGGAGAACGTACGCGACTGGAATATTTCGCGTCAACTATGGTGGGGACATCAAATACCGGCTTACTACTTGCCCGATGGTAAATTTGTAGTGGCCGAAACAAAAGAGTTAGCGCTCGAAAAAGCACAAAAGTTAAATCCGGCAGTTACACTCAACGATTTACGTCAGGACGAAGATTGCTTGGACACCTGGTTTTCCTCCTGGTTGTGGCCAATTTCAGTATTTGATGGTATAAATAATCCGGAAAACGACGACATTAAATATTATTATCCAACCAACGATCTTGTAACCGGTCCGGATATTATTTTCTTTTGGGTGGCACGTATGATTGTGTCGGGTTACGAGTATCGTGGCGAGGCCTGTTTTAAAAATGTGTATTTTACAGGTATTGTACGTGATAAATTGGGTCGTAAAATGTCGAAACAACTTGGTAACTCACCTGACCCTATTGAATTGATGGAGAAATTCGGGGCCGATGGCGTTCGTATGGGTTTGTTGCTTACAGCTCCTGCGGGTAACGATATTCCGTTTGATGAGTCGCTTTGTGAACAGGGTCGTAACTTCAACAATAAAATATGGAATGCCTTCCGTTTGGTAAAAGGCTGGGAGGTAGCTGATATTGAGCAGCCTGAGACTGCCAAACATGCTATTCGCTGGTTCGATAGTGTTTTGACCAAAACAGTATCCGAAATGGACGATTTGTTTTCGAAATATCGTTTGTCCGAAGCTCTGATGGCTGTGTATAAACTGTTTTGGGATGAATTCTCTGCATGGTATCTCGAAATTGCAAAGCCGGCATACCAACAACCTATCGACCGTGCTACTTACGAAGCAACGCTCGGATTCTTCGATTCTTTATTGCGATTATTGCATCCGTTTATGCCATTCATCACCGAAGAGTTGTGGCAGGCACTGACTGAGCGACGGGTTGGAGAGAGCCTAATGGTGTCCCTACAGCCAAAAGTCGCAGCATATGATGAAAGCGTTATTACGGATTTCGAAAAACTAAAGGAAGTTATCGCTGGCGTTCGTACTATACGATTACAAAAGAATGTACCGAATAAAGAGCAGCTCGAACTTCAAATAGTTGGCGAGAATGATAGTATATATAATAGTGTTGTTGCTAAAATGTGTAATCTCTCAGCAATAAATATTGTTTCTGACAAGTCGGCCGGTTCAATTTCATTCCTCGTAGGTACTGCCGAATATGCTGTGCCAATGCTTAATCTTATAAATGTGGAGGAGGAAATCGCAAAAATGGAGGCCGAAATTAAGTATTTTGAAGGTTTTATCGATTCGGTGATGAAAAAACTGGGTAATGAACGTTTTGTAGCCAATGCAAAACCTGAAGTTGTAGACGGTGAACGCAAAAAGAAAGCCGATGCCGAAAGTAAAATTGCATCATTAAAAGAAGGAATTGCGGCTTTACAGAAATAAAAATAGCTATGATATTGTTAAACGACAAAATAGATTGAGTTCAGTTTTGTCGTTTTTTTATTATTTCTTGTTTGATAAACCCGGAAATTTCTCAACATTTTAATCTGAAGTCAGATATTCGGTTTTATTTTATAATAGATTTTTGCTATTCTTTTGGCTAATTTTTGGTGTGTGTAGTAAATTATTATTAAGAATAGTATTCATTCTATCTTGAAATTTATATCATAATGTCGGTTTTGATATGGTTTGTTATATGCTTCATATGTTGTTTGTTTTATAAATATGAATTCAAAGCTGATTAGTTGAAGCTTATTGACAAATATTTTTGAAAATATTTTCAATGTATAACTGCGGTATATTCAGCCATATAGCCCGAAATTTATGTTTTAGAGCAGAAAAAGTGGGTAAAACTATTTGGATAATTAAAAAATAGTGTCTACTTTTGCACCCGCTTTCGAGAGAGACAGCGAATAGATTGAGGTGATGGAAGGGTATTATATAGCCTTATGTTTTGAAGGATTTGAGAGAAAATAAACTTGAAAAATTATTTTAAAAACATTTGGTAGAATGAAAAAAAGTTTCTACTTTTGCACCCGCTTTTGATGAGAGCCGCGGAGGTGGTTAGTGGTTGAAAGACCGAGTCAGAGAATAGCGAGTGGTGGTAATTGAAAGAAAAATTTTTTTTGAAAATTT
>RRZU011027277.1_pt1 | contig 18727 bp, 13 predicted proteins | sample 2165561 | NCBI WGS metagenome assembly RRZU01 (sample SAMN10456909, study PRJNA506462) | wastewater metagenome | isolation source: wastewater sludge | place: USA: Moscow, Idaho | reverse complement strand
CCACCGCGAGCTGGATAAAGCGCAAGCCCTGCAACATGCGCCGTGGCTCAAGCCCGAAGCCTTTGACGTGGCATTCTTTTTTGAGCAAGAAATCTATTGCGACCCTTACCAGCTCGCCAGCGCCTACCTGCGCGGCGCAACGCGCATGGGTGCCAAGCTGCTGCATGGCGAAGTGGCAAGCATCCACCAAGGCGAAGCACCCGCTGCCACTACGCAAGCGGCAAAAGCAGGAGAAGCAGAAGAAGACGCAACAACAAAGCCAGCCACCAAGCCCCGCGCCGCCCAAGGCGTAACGCTGGCTGATGGCACGTATCTGCCCGCCAGCCAAATCGTGGTGGCAGCAGGTGCGTGGTCGAGCCTGCTGGCAGAGCCTTTGGGCATTGCCCTGCCTATGGCGCCCGTGCGCAGCCAGTACTGGATTACGCAAACCGCCCCCCACTTTGCCCGCGATGGCGCCATCGTGCTTATGCCTGAAATTCAGGCCTATGCCCGCCCCGAAGTAGGCGCACTGATTTTTGGCATACGCGAGCAGCACGCCGTAGCAGCCAACCCGCGCACCTTGCCCGCCGATTTGTCGCGCCTCGTTTTTGATGCAGACAACCCCGATGGCTTTAACGACCTGGTTGAAAACGCCGACAAGCTCAACCGCTACTTTGCCCACTTCGAGCAAACAGGCATCGCGCACCATATGAGTGGCCCTTCGTGCTACACGAGCGATGGCGCACTGGTGCTGGGCGAGGCAGAGCACATCAGCGGTCTGTACTTTGCCACGGGCTGCAATGGCGGCGGCATTGCATTTGCTGCTGGCATGGGGCGCGTTATTGCCGAACTGATTGAAGGCGTAAAGCCCTACACCGACATTGCCGCCCACCGCCCCGAGCGTCTGGGCTATTTCGACGCATTCGCCCCCGAATACTTGCAGCACTGCGCAACAAGCCGCAGCAACAAAACATCGGGCTAACCGTGCAATGCCTACCCCCATGCTGCCATTTCCGCGCAAAGCCTGCCGCCGCGAAGGCGTGGGGCAGGAGCCCATGTTCGCAAGAGGTGCAGTAGCAGATTTGCGCTTGTGCAGCAACGACGGGAAAAGTGCATTTTTGCCCTGAAATTGCAACAAGCCATTCACCCACCAACCAACCCCAACCTCATCCACCAAGCAACCATGAACACCCAAAAACCCACTTTTTCCCAAGCCTACGCCAGCCACCCCGCCATTGAAGCCGTCATTTTTGACTGGGCAGGCACCATCGTCGATTTTGGCTCTTTTGCCCCCACGCAAATTTTTGTTGATGCCTTCAAACAAGCCTACAACTTCGAGCTCTCCCTGCCCGAAGCACGCGGCCCTATGGGGCTGGGCAAGTGGCAGCACATCGAAGCACTGGGGCAAGACCCCGTAATTGGCGCACGTTGGCAGAAGCAATTTGGCGAGCCCATGAGCCATGCCGATATCGACCACATCTACCAAACCTTTTTGCCCCTGCAAGTCGAGCGCGTAGCCGAACACTCGGCTTTGATTGCGGGCGCATTAAACACCGTAGAGCAACTGCGCCAGCGCGGCATCAAAATCGGCTCAACCACAGGCTACCCGCGCCAAGTCATGCAAAAGCTCATGGTGGCAGCCGCTGCCCACGGCTACGAGCCAGACTGCGTAGTGTGTGCCGATGACTTGCCAGCAGGCGCACGCCCAGGCCCGTGGATGGCATTGCAATGCGTGCACGATTTGAAAATCACAAGCGTAGCGCATTGCGTAAAGGTTGATGACACCGCCCCTGGCATGGCCGAAGGCCGCAACGCAGGCATGTGGACGGTGGGGCTGGCGCTCTCGGGCAGCTTGGCAGGGCTTACACAACAAGAGTTTGACGCTGCCAGCGCCGAGCTGTTAAGCCCACTGCGCGAAAAAGCCACGCAAGAGCTCTAAGCAGCGGGCGCACATTTCGTTATCGACACCGCTGGCGACCTGCTGCCCGTGCTGGAGCAAATCATGCACCTGCAAAGCCAAGGCGTGCGCCCCTGAAGCAAGCTGCGCCATAAAAAAAGGACATGCCCTTAAAACAGGCATGTCCTTTTTCAAGTGCAGACAGCGGGCATGCACAAACGCTTGCCCTAGGCGCGCATTTACTTCATCGGTGTTGCGTTAATCCACAGCACCGCATCTTGCGAAAGCTCTTTGCCTTTGTATGTTTTGGCTGGGCCCGAGCCCAGGCAGGCAAAGCCCCATACGCCAGCTTTTGGAATGCCAAAAGTAAACATGCCATTGCTATCGGTCACAGCCACCATGGCGCTATCAGGCACAGTGCCTTTCGTGCCTTTGCCAAAGCGGTTGTTTTTCACGTCCACATCGGTATTGATGTACTCGATTTCGCACTCCACCCCAGCGGCTGGCTTGCCTTGCGAGAGCACTTGCCCTGTAAACGTGCCGCCAGCAAAGTTCTGGTAAGGCTTGTTCATCGGCACAATTTCGGTAGGCAGACCAACGGGCTTGCTCCAGTGCGTAGGCATAGCCCCTTTATTCACATAAGACTTGGTAATTTGCTGGATGTAAGTGCTTTCGCTCTCTTCAAAATAAGGCTCTGGCACCAGCGCAAAGATATAGTCGCCGTTGAGCTTGATGCCATACTCGGCGCTGTAGGCCTTGCCTTTGTTTTTAGAGCCTTGCCAGCTTACTTCTTTCAGCGTGGGCAGCAAGTCTTCTTTTTTGTCATCTTTGAGCATGACAAAAAACTGCTCGGGCTTGCCCATATCCATCATGTGGCCGTTTTCCATAGGGTGCGCAAAAACGAGCTTGAGAGGTATCTTGCCAGGCTTTTCAACCATAACCTGAGGCGTGTAAAGCAACTGAAAATGTGCTTGTGCGGGCAGACTTGCGGCGGCAAAAGCGGCTGCAGCAACAGCCATCACGGTGCGGGTATAGCGTTTCATATCGGGTACGTTCATCCAAGCAAAAAACAAAAATTACGGAACAATCTTGCTGCCGTCGATAGTGATTGCGTGGCCGGGGCCTGCATCAAAAATCACTTTGTAAGCGCCCTTGGGCTTGTCAAACTCAAACGTGCTGCTTTTGTCCATAGCGCCGTTGATGAGTGCAGTGCCTTTGGCATCAACCACGCGCATTTTTACGCCACGCGCTGAAGAGCCATCTGAAAAGCCCCCTTCGCACATGATTTTTCCGCCGCCGCTGTCGTAGCACGAGCACAGTGGCGTGTGTGCCAAAGCGCCCACGCTGGCAAATAAGGCGCTTGCTCCCAAGCCGATTGCGGCTACATTTTTTGCCCATTTTTTCATCGCAAATACTCCTATTGGTTTAATTTACTTAATGGCAGTTAATACAAATTAACGCATATTTAATGCATATTCAATGCAACTGAATCTTGTTTGAAACATGCCAGCGCCTGATAAAAACACAGCAAAATGGCTGCCAGCACAGAGCGATTATAGAGAGAAGTGCAAACAAGGCAAATACAAATCATTTTTATTTGTGTGCCATTTTGCGTTATCCTTCGTTATCTGCCGTTGTACTTTGCTTTTCTGCGTTTTTCTTCGTTCTCTTTTTTGCATTTTATGCTTGATGCGCCATGCGCTGTGCACGTACTTGGCGTGCTTTGGGGCTGGTGCTTTTCAAGCGGTCTGCACCTATGACAGTCAAAACCTTAAACGATATTCCTAACGGGCAAGTCGCCCGCATTCGCCGCCTTTTCTCCAGCCGCGCCGTGCGCCAGCGCCTGCTTGATTTGGGGCTGATGCCCGATGTCACTGTGCGCGTAGTGCGTAGCGCGCCGCTCAACGACCCGATTGAGTTGCGACTAGACGCGTCAAGCATTTGCCTGCGCCGCCAAGAGGCAGCAACTGTTGAGGTATATCAAGATGAGCCTTGAAATGAGCCGCGTACCCATGACTGCACCAGAACCCCAACCCCAACCCCAATCCCAACCTAAGAAAAAGCGCCTGCTGGTTGCCTTGGCAGGCCAGCAAAACTCTGGCAAATCCACGCTTTTTAACGTGCTTACAGGCGCGCGGCAGCACGTTGCCAATTACCCTGGCGTGACGGTTGATAAAAAATACGGCATCTACCGCGATGAGGCGGGCGCTGTAGAAACGGTGGATTTGCCTGGCACATACAGCCTGACATCGTTTTCGCTCGAAGAGCGCGTAGCGCGCGACTTTTTGATAGACGAGCGCCCCGAAGTGGTGGTTGATGTGATTGATGCAAGCAACCTGCGCCGCTCCCTGCACCTGACGCTGCAATTGATGGAGCTGGGTTTGCCGCCCGTGCTGGCACTCAACATGATGGACATTGCCCAAGGGCGCGGCCTGCAAATTGATGTTGATGCTTTAGGTAAAAAACTGGGCTTGCCCGTGGTAGCCACCGTGGGGCGCACGGGCAGCGGGCGCGAGCCGTTGCGCCGCGCCATTCGCCACTGGGCACACAGCCCAGAGCGCAGCCAGTGGCAAAACCCCTGCCCCGTTGACTACGGCAGTTTAAGCCCGCATATCGCGCACATAAGCGCCCAATTGCAGCAAACAGGCGCAGCCGCGCAAGCGCCAGCGCCCTGGCTTGCGCTTAAGCTGCTGGAGGGCGACCAGCAAGCCGTTGCGCTGATTCGCAAACATGCGCAACAAGCAGGCACACAAAACGACACACAAGCTAGCACACAAACAAGCGCTCAAGCAGAGGCATTGCTGCAAGAAGTTGCCCGCTTGCGCCAGGCGTTTGAGCAAGAGCAGGGGCTCGAAGTGGGCGACCACGTTGTAGCCTGCCGCAACCAGCGCATTGTTGCCCTGCTGGATGATGGCGTGCTGCACGAAACAGCCAGCGGCAAGCGCACCGTAACCGACCGCATCGATACCGTAGTGCTTAACCGCTGGGCAGCGCCCTTGGTGCTGCTGATGGCAGTGTTTTTGATTTACCAGGTTTCCATTGTTTGGGGCTACGAGCTGGCAGCCTACGTCTGGCCCGTGCTGGCCAATACGCGCGAGCTGATAGCGGGGTTTTTGCCCGAAGCAGGCTTTTTGGTAGACCCGTACACGCGCTCCATGGGCTTGTGGCTGGTTGATTCGGCCAACACTTTGCTCAACTATGTGCCGATTTTTTTGATACTTTTTGCCACCATCGCCATTTTGGAAGACTCGGGCTACATGGCGCGTATTGCCTTTGTGCTCGATAAGGTGCTGCACCGCTTTGGCATGCACGGGCAAAGCACCTTGCCATTGATTTTGGGTGGCGTATTTGCGGGCGGCTGCGCCGTGCCAGGGCTGATGGCAACCAAGGCCATATCCGACACACGCGCGCGCATGGCCACCATTTTTGCCGTGCCCTTTATGAACTGCATGGCAAAAATACCGCTTTACACCTTGCTGCTGGGGGCGTTTTTCCCTGGGCACAAAACGCTGATGATGTTCTACATCTCAACCATGACCATCGTCTTTGCGTTGTTGGTCTCCAAGCTGCTCACCCACACCGTGCTCAGCGGGCATGAAACATCGCCTTTTGTCATGGAGCTGCCACACTACCATTTGCCCACTTTTTCGGGCGTTATGCGCCGTGCCTTTGAGCGCACATGGCAATACGTTAAAAAAGTAGGCTCCATCGTGGTGGCAGTAGCCGTAGTGGTTTTTACCCTGTTGCAGTTTCCGGGACTTTCCGAGCAGCAGCAAGCAGAGTTTGAGCAAGAAGGGCAGGCGGCTGTAGCCAAATTCAGCCGTGCGCTGCAAAACAACCGCTACCAAAAAACATTTGCCGACAACCCCGATGCCTTGCTCGCACTCATCAACTACGAAAACGACTACACCCGCGCCCGCTTAAACGCGCAGGGCGAAGCGGGTGCAGCAGCAGCGGGCGAAAAATTCAAGGCGCGCAATGCCACCTTCTACAACTTCATCCGCCCCGAAGAAAACGACCCCGATGCAAAAAAAATCAACCGCGCCTTGCGCCAACTGGTCAATGCCCGCAAAGGCATACGCACCGAAATGCGCGAAGCCTCGATTGAACGCTCGTTTCTGGGCAGCATCGGCCGCAGCCTTGAGCCAATAACGCAGTTTGCAGGGTTTGACTGGAAAATCAACATCGCCTTGCTCTCCTCGTTTGCCGCACGTGAAAGCAGCGTAGCCACGCTGGGCGTGCTGTTTCAGCAAGATGACGACGAAAACGTTACGCTTGAAAGCCGCATGGAAAGCGAAAACCAAAGCAAAGGCGGCACTGCGCTGCTGGCTGTATCCATGATTTTGTTCTTTGCGCTGTACCCGCCTTGTCTGGCAACCACCGTTATGGTGCGCATGCAAACAGGCTCGTACAAATGGATGGCGTTTTCTATTATCTTCCCCACCATTTTGGGGCTGGTAGTTTCCAGCCTGGTATTCACTATAGGCACGGCGCTGCAAACCCGCGCCATTGTTGCCATGTCGGTCGTTTACTGGGGCGCATTGGCGCTGCTGCTGGCTATTGGGCTGGGTGAAGAATGGTGGCAGCGCCGCAAACTGCGCCAAAACGCCACCGCCACCGCCAACACATCCCCAAACACCACAGGCAAAGCATGAGTACCACCACCACACACCACACCAGCACAGCACCAAGCCCGAGCGCGGCAAATGCCTCCGCAAAGGCGTTGCCGTCCGCCAGCGCCCAAGCAGCGGCAACACAGGCAGCAACACATGCAGCAAGCGCAGTTGCCATGTCAAACGTTAAACGCGCCGCCGTGAGCGTGCTGGATGTGGGCGTATTTGCAGCCATTCTTGCCGCTGCGCTGTACTACCTCTACATCAAACTATGGAAAAACCGTGGGCTGTGCAGCAGAGGCAGTTGCAGCAGTTGCCCGTCTGCCTGTAAACCACCCCCGCGCAGGCCATAAGCCTGCTTGCCGTGTGGTTGCTTGCTCGCCAGCCTGTTTTGTAGCCTTGCCCAGTCAAGCAAGTAGGCAAGCGGCTTGCATGGCACTGTTGCAGCACAAAGGCTATTTCAACGCTATTTATTTTGGAGGAAGCTGCTTGATTCTTCCTGCAATAAAAAGCGCAGCCGTGGATTCCTGCCCTACGCTTTCACGCGGGCTAGCTCGGCGCGGCAATGGCGGGCGATTGCATTTTTATACGGAACTGGAATAAATCAGCGTTTCCTTATCTGCTTATTGGCAAGCACTTGCGGCTAATTGCCGCGTGTGCCTTCCTATAATCTGGCGTATCTCCAACGCAAACCTACTTTTGCGACCCTACTTTCGCAACCATACTTTTTAGCAGGCACGCCAATGACAACAAGCACAAACAACATCGCCGAACTGATGCAAACACTGGGTATTCAAGCGCGGCAGGCAGCAACGCACATGGCTACAGCCACAGCCGCGCAAAAAAACACAGCCCTCAAAACCCTCGCCGCCTTGCTGCCCCAGCAGCGCACCGCCCTGCAAGCAGCCAATGCGCAAGACATTGCACAAGCCAGCGCCGCAGGTTTGAGCGCCCCTATGGTAGACCGCCTGCGGCTAGACGATGCCACACTTGCTACCTTAAGCGAAGGCTGCCTGCAATTGGCAGCCATGCCCGATGTGATTGGCGAAATCAGCGGCCTGACGCAGCAACCCAGTGGCATTCGCGTGGGGCAAATGCGCGTGCCTTTGGGCGTGTTTGGCATGATTTTCGAGAGCCGCCCCAACGTTACCATTGAGGCGGCAAGCCTGTCTATCAAATCAGGCAACGCCTGCATTTTGCGCGGCGGCAGCGAAGCCATACACACCAACCAGGCGCTTGCCGCCTTGGTGCAGCAAGCACTTGCCGCTGCGGGCCTTCCCACCCACGCCGTGCAACTCGTGCCCACAACCGACCGTGCTGCCGTTGGCCAGCTAATTACCATGCCGCAATATGTGGATGTCATCATCCCGCGCGGCGGCAAAGGGCTGATTGAGCGCATCAGCGCCGAAGCCAAAGTGCCCGTCATCAAGCACCTTGACGGCAACTGCCACACCTATGTAGATGACCCGTGCGATATCGACATGGCTGTAAAAATTGCCGACAACGCCAAAACCCAGAAATACAGCCCCTGCAATGCCACCGAAAGCCTGTTGGTGGCACGCGCTGTAGCCGTGCCGTTCTTGCAAAAAATAGCTGCCATCTATGCGGTCAAAGGCGTAGAAATGCGCTGCTGCGCGGAGTCAAAAACCATCGTGAATGCAGTTGCCAATGTCAATGCCAAAGTGCTTGATGCCACCGAAGCCGATTGGGGCTGCGAGTATCTGGCACCCATCATCAGCATCAAAATAGTTGATGGGCTCGATGAGGCCATCGCCCACATCAACCGCTACTCATCGCACCACACCGAAGCCATCATTACCACCAGCCACCCGCACGCCCAGCGCTTTTTGCGCGAGGTAGATTCGGCAAGCTGCATGGTCAATGCCAGCACCCGCTTTGCCGACGGCTTTGAATATGGCTTGGGCGCTGAAATAGGCATCAGCACCGACAAATTCCACGCCCGCGGCCCCGTGGGCATTGCCGGGCTGACATCGCTGAAATATGTGGTGCTGGGGCAGGGTGAAGTGCGCGGCGGCTGAGGCCATTTGGCAAGCAAAGGGCGCATGCGCCATTGAAAATGCAGTGCTGGTTGGTTGCGCTTGTGGTGGCGTTTGCAAAACCCGCATAACCTGCATAACCCGCAAAACCCGTATAAGCAGCATACATGCGGGTTGCAGAGTGAAAATGCCCCGCAAGCCGCATAAATACTGCTTGCCGCGCTTTAGCTTGCCTTGCTTTAGCTTGTCTTGTTTTGGCAAGCCAAAGCAAGCGCAATGCAGCTATGTGCTGGAGCGGGCGATGGGAATCGAACCCACGTTATTTGCTTGGGAAGCAAGAGTCCTACCATTGAACGACGCCCGCTTGGCGCTTGTGTAAGGCTGCCGATTTTACTGGCTGCTTGCCCGTCTGTGCGGCTTTGCAGGTAAAAATGGCGCACAAAATGAAAGCAGCGGCTTCCAAATGGAAACTTTAAAGCGCCAACTTTAAAGCAGCAACTTCAAAGCATCAGTTGCCAAGCATTATCTGCAAGCAAGCATCCAAATGCTCGCTGGGCTTTTGCCTGAATTCAGAGCGCACAAACCGCTGCATACGCCCCACGGCAAAGGCAGCCAGCACCGAAGCGCCCACCTGCGCATCAACCGAAGGCGTGGCTGATGACTGCTCTTGCGCGGCTTGCCGCAGGCACTGGCGCAAACTGCTTTCAACCTTGTCAAACAGCAGATTAACGCGCTGCTGCAAACGGGCGTTTTCAAACACCAGCGCGTCCCCCACCATCACACGCGCCATACCTGGGTTTTTTTCAGCAAATTGCAGCAGCATGGCCACAATGCGCGGCGCTCGCAGGGCGGGGTTTTCTTCGCGCTCGTTGATTTGGTTAATCAGGCCAAAAATAGCCTGCTCGATGAACTCAAGCAGCGCATCAAACATTTGCGCTTTACTGGCAAAGTGGCGGTACAAAGCGGCTTCGCTCACCTCAAGCCGCGCCGCCAGCGTAGCCGTGGTAATGCGCTCGGCATTGGGTTTCTCGAGCATATGCGCGAGCATTTCCAAAATCTGGTTGCGGCGCTCACCTGGCTTGGGTCGTTTGCGTGTTGCTGCGGGTGTGGCAGATTCAGGCGTTGTGCCTTCGGGAGTTGCGTCAGTAGGCTGGGTCATAGTTGGCAGGGTACATCAGAACGGGCGATTTTCGCATAATGTGCGCCAGCAAATTGCTGTATTAGCACACCCAGTCAGCCAAACAGCGGCGGCGACTTGGTCATAATACGCGATTAAATTTACTATATTGAGCCATGTCAGCCCTACCTCTTATTCCAGTTACCATCATCACAGGCTTTTTAGGCGCAGGCAAAACCACCTTGCTCAAGCGCGTATTGACCGAAGCACACGGGCAGAAAATTGCCGTTATCGAAAACGAATTTGGCGAAGAAGCCATCGATAACGAAATACTGGTTTCGGATGATAGCGAGCAAATCATCCAGATGAGCAACGGCTGCGTGTGCTGCACCATACGCGACGATTTACGCGCCGCACTCAGCACACTGGCCGAAAAAAGGCGCTCGGGCGCATTGCAATTTGACCGCGTCATGATTGAAACCACTGGCGTAGCCGACCCCGGGCCCGTGGCACAAACCTTCTTCATGGATGATGACGTAGCCGAGCAATACATGCTCGATGCCATCATCACGCTGGTTGATGCCAAGCACGCCATGCAGCAGCTCGATACGCGCCTTGAAGCGCAGCGCCAAATTGGCTTTGCCGACCAGATATTCATCAGTAAAGCCGAGCTGGTGCAGCCCGCAGAACTAGCAGCGCTGCAGCAACGTATTTCACGCATCAACCCGCGCGCCAAGCAAAAAATGGTGCATTTTGGCGAAGTGCCGCTCACCGAAGTGCTCGATGTGCGCGGCTTTAACCTCAGCGCACAGCTAGACCTTGAACCACCCCAGCCAGCGAACTGTAGCGCACAGCCGCACCAACACGATAGCTGCGGCTGCCCGCACGACCATGCACAGCAGCATGCGCACGCGCAAAGCTGCAACAAGCACGACCATAGCCAATGCAGCCACGAGCATGCGCACGAGCATGAGCACAATCACAACGCGTCATGCGAGCAGCACCATGTGCAAGACGACGACGTAAAAAGCTTCGTCTTTCGCGCCAACCGCCCCTTTGACCCCGCCAAACTCGAAGACTTTCTGGGCGCAATCGTCAGAATTTACGGCACAAAAATGTACCGCTACAAAGGCGTACTCGACATGCAAGGCACAGACCGCAAAGTCATCTTCCAAGGCGTACACGAACTCATGGGCAGCGACCTGGGCCCCAAATGGAGCGAGCACGAGCCGCGCATCAGCAAAATGGTATTTATCGGCGTGGAATTGCCCAGAGAAATTTTGGAACAAGGACTCAGGCAATGCCTCATATAAAGCAAAAAATTGCAATTTGTCAGATAAATAGCCTAGAATCTCCGCTCTTTAGCGCAAGATCAGGATATGGCACCTGAACCAATCTGGCTATATTCGCTGGTTTTAAGGCATATTGCCTGCATTTTGATGCAGTAAAACCAGCAGGCAATTTATTTTTGTCACGCATTGAACTGAAGGAGTACGCAATGGCATCCACATCTCTGAAAAAAACGGCGAGCCATTCTGCCTCTTCCAAAGCAACAGGCAGCAAAACTGCTGCGGTTGCTGGCGGAAATAGCAATCAGAAAGTCACACACGCATTCATGCAAAAAGACCCCAAGTTAGCCAATAACTGGAAGAAAAAAGCCCCGCACGAACTCAGCGACGCAGAAGTGCTCTCCATGCCCGAGGCAGAGTACATGAACGATGCACAAATGGCTTTTTTCAAACACAAGCTGCAATTGCTTCGCGACGAAATTCTGGAAAATGCAGGCGAAACCGCCGAGCACTTGCGTGAAGACGCCGTAGTCGTGCCCGACCCCGTCGACCGCGCCACCATCGAAGAGGAGCACGCACTTGAGCTACGCACCCGCGACCGCGAGCGCAAACTGCTCAAGAAAATCGAGCAATCCATCCAGCAAATCGACGAAGGCGAATACGGTTATTGCAACGAAACAGGCGAGCCCATTGGCGTAGCACGGTTGCTGGCACGTCCCACGGCATCACTCTCGCTAGAAGCACAGCAGCGCCGTGAAATGAAGCAAAAGTTGTTTGGAGATTGATAAGTTTGGGGATGAGTAAATCCAATAGTTGATAAACTGAGAGTTTTACGCCCACAGTGCTTTGTTTGTAAAAATGTGCGCTGCTTATTTATTGTTGTATGGCTCAGTCTGATCAAAAAACTTTCCTGGGCAAACTGGCCCGCTTCGTTACCAACCCCACTACCAACTGGGCTGCACTGGATGGTGGGCAGGCGCATCCTGATTTGCACACCGCAAAGCCTGCAGCAGCCGCCGCCAAGGGTGAAACGGGCGCTCTTAGTCAATCCGAGCTGCTCCAGATTCAGCGCCAAAGGCGCAAGCGCAACCGCAGCATACGGGAAAAAGAATTTGCCATGCTGCGGCAAATTCGGGCTGGTGCGCGTATTGAAGGTTTGCAAACCTATTTGGACAGTGTGCCACCCTCAGGCGTAGCCTTGCCTGCGCCCAGCCTGACAACGCCAGCCACACAAAAAAACGCAAATATTGCCGATAAATTCGATGTCAATCGGATTGACAAGGTTGAGCAGCAAATGACCAAGCAGTGGTGGGCGCACGAAAAAGACAACCCTGCCGCAATACCAGACCTCAAGCAAGCCAGCAGCGATGATGCTGATGCGAATACGCCAAAAACGCAAATCATGTTTGATGATGCGCCTGCCTTGGCTTTTACGCCAGCGCAATCCGATCAGTTTGACGAAATTGTTTTTGACACTGCGCTGTTTGCGAAACCTGCCCAGCCTAATCAGGCAAGCGCATCAGCATCAGCATCAGCAGCATTGGCAGTAGAGCAAGATACCCAGCCTGAGCAATCTGTGCAGGCAGGCGATTTGCAGCAGGGCGAGTTGCAGCAAGGCGAATTTCGCCCCATGCGTGACAGCGCTTACGCCAACGGCACAGGTGAAAGCGTTGATTTGCCTGACGCACAGCAAGCAGGCGATTTGCCATTTACCTATGAAAATCCGCCTACGCAGTTGCATGCTGATTTTCAAGCACAGCCAGCAAGTGAAAAACAAGCTGTTGCAGCACAAGAAGACAACAGGCGGCAAGTGCCGCTATCGGCAGAAGACGAGCACCTCATGGCTGAAACGCAGGAGCTTGACGCTGCCATTCAGCAAATCAACCAGCACGGCATTGAAGCGGCTGCCTATACGCCTGGCAGCGTGGAAAACTTGCCCGAAGGCCTCAATGAGCCAGCGATTTTGTTTGCGCAAAAGCGCGATGATGAGGCACGTGCGCAGTTGCGCTTGGTGGTTGATGCCTCAATTGCGCTAGCCAAGCAAAAGTACAAAAGCGAGCCAGATGCACTGCTGGCGCTGCTTGATTTGTACCGCGCCAGCCGCCAGGAAGACGAGTTTGAAAATGCTTCTATTGAGCTGGTGCAGTATTTTGAGCGCTCTGCGCCCCAATATCGGGCTGCTGACAGGGTGCAGGCAACGCGCATACTGAGCTCGTTTGGCTCGCATCACGCCGTAAGCGAAAACGAGCAAAGTAGCTGGTGTGCGCCCGCAAAGCTGGGGCTCAATGATGTGATGCTGCTGCGCTCGCAGATGGTGGTACAAAAACCCAAGCAGGTTTTGCTTGACTGGCGTCCGCTGCAAACCATTTTGGATGATGCCTTGGAGCCATTGCTAGACCAACTCCACGACTTGATTGGCAGCAGGGTGGAAGTGCTGATGTGGGGTGCCGAGCACTTTATGGAGTGCTGTGAGCGGCAGTTGCAGGGCGCGAGCAGGTCAGCAGGCGTATTGCTGTGGCTGCTGCGCCTGGAGATGGTGCGTTTAATGTATGGCAAAGCCAAGTTTGAGGCTTTGTCGCTCAAGTACTGTGTGGCGATGGAGCAGTCGCCCCCGCCTTGGGAGCCTGTGCGCTGCCAGTTCTTCAACGCCGACTCGGTTGTGAGCCTGTTGATGGATGAAGACTCGGACATGGATTTGCCGCATGCTGGCGCTGGCAGTAACAGCACCCATCCGTTTCAGTGGCAAGGCGAAATGGCAGGCAGCATACAGCCAGTTTTAAGGGCGATAGAGGCGCAAAACACAGGCGGGCCGTGTGTGATTGACTGTTTGCAGCTTGACCGCATGGATTATTCCGCCAGCGCCGAGTTGCTCAATTGGCTTATCAACCAAAGTGAAAGCGCGCAGCGTGAGGTGCGCTTTATCCATGTGCACCGTTTGCTGGCTGTGTTTTGGCGTATTTTGGGCATTACTGCCAAAGCGCAGGTGGATTTGCGCCTTGATTAATCAGGGTGCTGGCTAGGGTGCTGGCGTGCAGGTGCGAAGGTGTTGCCGAGTTAGGTTGCCTTCAAGCCCCTACGCGGTGGCTGGGCGATTGACCAAGGTCTAAGGGCTAAGCTGTTGCTTCGCTTCATCAAGTCGCTTGATTGGGAAAATGCACTTGGGTAGTTGGCTGCTGCGGCTGATTACAGGGTGAAAAACAATCAGCCAAAAACAATCAGCTAAGCACAAGCCGCTAAACACAAGCCACAAAACACAAGCCACAAAATACAAGCTGTCAAAAGGCAAACGGGCACAAACCGAGTGGGTGCATCAGGCTGGTTTTTTACTGTCGATTTTTTGTTGCAAGCCGCGCAGTACATGGGGCGCAACAAATTCGCCTACTGCGCCGCCTAGCAGGGCGATTTCGCGCACGAAGCTGCTGCTGATGAACTGGTGCTGGTCGCTGGGGGTGAGAAAAACGGTTTCTACTTCGGGCATGAGGCGGCGGTTCATGCCTGCGAGTTGGAACTCGTAATCAAAGTCGGTGACGGCGCGCAAGCCACGCACCATGGCGTTGCCGCCACGGGCTACGACAAAGTCGCGTACCAGACCTTCGTAGCTTTCAACGGTAACGTTGGGGTATTTGGCTACCGATTGGCGTGCCATGCTGATGCGTTCATCCAGTGTAAACAGGGGTTTTTTGTGGTGGCCTGCGGCTACGGCGACTATGAGGTGGTCGAACAATTGTGCCGCGCGGCGGATGACGTCTTCGTGCCCCAGAGTGACGGGGTCGAAGGTGCCTGGGTAGATGGCGAGTATTTGTTTCATGGGGCTGGCTCGGGCAAGGGTTGCAGCAGGTGGGCGTGTACGGCGCCTGCTTTGAGGTGGCGCAGGCGTTGCCAGCCTGCGGCAGCGAGTTCGTCTTGCGCCCATTCGTGGGGCGCTTCAAGGTAGCAAAAGCCTTGTGGGTGCAGCAGCAGTTTGGCTGCTTGCAGGGCTTGGTTGTACCAGTTGGCATTAAAAGGCGGGTCGAGAAAGATGGCGTTGATGCTGTGTGGCTGGCGTTGTGCCAGTTGTTGCATGGCGGCTAGCCCGTCGCCCGTCTGAATGTGTATGGCGCTGGCTTGCAGCAGTGTTTTGTTGGCGTGCAGTTGTGCGGCGAGTGTGGGGTGTTTTTCAAACAGGAGCACGCTGGCAGCACCACGCGAGGCGGCTTCAAAGCCCAGTGCGCCAGTGCCCGCGCAGACGTCCATGCAGTGCCAGCCTGTGAGGTTTTGCCCGAGCCAGTTAAACAGGGTTTCGCGCACGCGGTCGGGGGTGGGGCGCAGGCAAGCTGTGCTGCTGATTGCTGCTATGGGTAGCTTGCGGCGCTTCCACTGGCCGCCAATGATGCGTACTGCGCCAGCGGGTTGCAGGCTGTGGCTGGCGGCTGTTTGAGGGGCGCGGTTGTGTTTGGCGCGTGCGTTTGGCTGTGCTTGTGGCGTGTGCTGTGCAAGCAGGCTGTGCAGGGGCAAGGTGGTGCGTCCCATGGGCGGGGTTTGTGGCGGCTTGGGGGGTTAGGAGAACAGGCGGCGCGCGAGTGTGGAGCCTGCGGTGAAGTCGCGGTGCTCCAGCAGCAAGTACAGGTCTTGCACGTCTTTGCCTATGCTTTGCATGGCTACGGGGTCTATGCGGTAGCCGTTGCCATCGATGATGGTGCCGTCCATCTCTTTAGAGAGATTTTGTGCGACTGTGCACATGCGGTCAAAGGGTTGTTCTTGGGCGCTGATTTGGGGTACGTCCAGGCACAAAAGCACTTCGCAAATGGCGGATTGTTCCAGGTTTTCGGCGAGTGCGGCTTGGGTGTCAAATTCCAGACTGAGCAAGGGGGGCATGCCCGCATGGGATGAGGGTAGTACGAGCCTGCCAGGCAGCGAGCCTGCAATAAAGCCGTGGCGTGCAGCTACTTGTTGCAGGTAGCCTGTGCTCCATGCTGCGCCACGGGCGCGCAAGACGTAGTTCAGGCGGGCATCGTTGGTGGTGGCGAATTGGTCGAGCTCGCGGGCGCGGGCGACTTCTTCAATCATGTCGGGGAAGTGCGGTGTGCCGTTTACGTCGTCGGCAAAGGCTTGCGCTTTGAGGGTAAATTCGGAAAAGCCGATTTCGTTGAGTGCGCCAGCGCGGTTGGCGAGTTGCACGCCTGCTTGAAATGCGTCGTATATTTGCCCTGCCTGTGGAGCCTCCCACGCGCCTGTGTGGGCGTTGCGGCCTTCGATGGCAAAGGGTTTGTCGCCTACGCGGCGGCTGGCGGGCAGGGCTGCAATGGCTGCGTCGCCAGAGACTTGCGCTTGCGCGTCGAGTTTGATGGGGGCAATGGCATCGATGAGTGGGTCAAGCGGCTTGGTGTGGTTTACGCTGCTGCAGGCCAGACCTTGCGCGGCTATGCCTGACAAGGCGCAGGCGGCGGGGGTGGCGCTGGTGTCGCTTGCGTCTGATTCTGCTGCGTTAGCGGGTGCGTTGGTATCAGGCGTGTTGGATTCGGGCAGTTGGCTGCTGGCGGGTTGCGGGGCAACGGGGTCGGCTTTGCGGGGGCGGCTTTTGTGGGCGCTCCAGGCGTTATGCGCCATCAGGCCAAGCAATATCACGCCACCAGTGGCTGCCAGAGCGAGTTGCAGGGAGTTGCTCATGGGTGTTTTTTCAAAAAAGTTGCGTACAAAATAATCGCTACAGAATAACCGCTATCTTAGGGCAGCTTGGGGCAGGCGAGTTGCAAGGGTGTAATCAAGCTGTTTTTATCAGCGTTTGGGCTGAGGTTTTTGCTGGCGTTTATGTATCGACCATGTGCGCGGCAGATTCCATATCTACTGCCACAATGCGCGATACGCCTTGCTCTTGCATGGTCACACCAATGAGCTGCTCGGCCATTTCCATGGCGATTTTGTTGTGGCTGATGAACAGGAATTGGGTTTCACGGCTCATGGAGCTTACCAGTTTGCTGTAACGCTCGGTGTTGGCATCATCCAGCGGGGCATCCACTTCGTCAAGCAAGCAAAATGGCGCGGGGTTGAGCTGGAAGATGGCAAACACCAGCGCGATGGCGGTGAGAGCTTTTTCGCCGCCCGAGAGCAGGTGGATGGTTTGGTTTTTTTTGCCAGGCGGCTGCGCCATGACTTGCACGCCTGCGTCCAGGATTTCGTCGCCCGTCATAATCAGGCGCGCTTGCCCGCCGCCGAAAAGCTCGGGGAACATGCGGCCCAAGTGCTGATTGACCATTTCAAACGTGTTGCCCAGCAACTGGCGGGTTTCGCCGTCGATGGTGCGGATGGCGTCTTCGAGCGTTTCAATAGCGTCGTTCAAATCGGCCGATTGTGCGTCCAAGAAGCCTTTGCGTTCGCGCGCGCTGGTGAGCTCTTGCATGGCTGCCAGATTGACTGCGCCCAAGGCTGCCATATCGCGCTGGATGCGGTCGATTTCGCTTTGCAGACCGTTCAAGCGCACGCCTTCTTCGGCAATAGATGCAGCAAGCGCGGCTTCGTCGGCTTGCGCTTCGGCTAGCGACTGGGCGTATTGCTCCACGCCAATGCGGGCGGCTTGCTCTTTGAGTTGCAGGTCGGTAATGCGGGAGCGCAGGGGCTCGAGCTCGCGCTCAAGAGCCAAGCGGCGCTCATCGCTGGCGCGTAGTTTGGCGGTGAGGTCGTCATACTGGCTGCGCTGGGCGGCGAGTTGCTGCTCGTGTTCGAGTTTGAGCGCAAGTGCTTCTTGCAGGCCGTTTTGTACGGTGGTGGCGGTGAGGTTTTCAAGGTCGGCAAGGCCTTGCTCGCGCTCTTGCGCCAAGGCTTGCATTTGGGTAGTGGCGGTTTGTATGGTGCGTTGCAGCTCATCGGCGCGGGCTTGCAGGCTGCGGCGGGCAAAGCCTGCTTCTTGTGCGCTGCGCTCCAGGCTGCGCTGCTGCTCGCGGCTGGCGGCCAAGGCGCGTTCGGCTGCGATGGTGGTGTCTTCGAGCGTGGCGTGGCGTTCTTGCGCGTCGGCAAGTTGCATGTCGAGTTCTTCAAAGCGGGCTTCGGCGGTGGCGCGGCGTTCTTGCAGTTGCTCGATTAAGACTGCGACTTCGGTCATGTCTTGCCCGATTTGGGCGCTGCGTGCGCGGCTTTGTTCGGCTTGTTGGCTCAGGCGCAGGGCTTCAACTTGCAACTGGTGCTGGCTGGCTTGGGCGGCTACTGCTTCGCGCTGGGCTTGGGCCAAACGCGAGCTGGCGTCGGCATAGGCGTTTTCGGCGCGAGCCAGTGCGTTGCGGGCTTCGTCGTGGATGAGGCGCTGGGCGCGTAGCTCTTTGTCGAGGTTGTCGATTTCTTGTGCGCGCGCCAGCAGACCAGCTTGTTCGCTGTCTTGGGCGTAAAAGTCCACACTGTGCAGCCCTACGGCGTGCCCGTGCGGGGTGTAGATGGTTTGCCCAGCGTGCAGTTGTGCGCGTTGCGCCAGTGCCTCATCAAGCGTGGCGGCGGTGTAGCAGCCTTGCAGCCAGTCATCAAGCAGGGCTTGCAGGGCAGCGTCACCCAAGCGTAGCAGGGCAGACAGGCGCGTTAAGCCTGCGGGGGATGGTGCTTGGGTTGGTGTGGACTGGCTGGCTGCTTGGTGGTTTGCTTGGCTGCTGGCGCTGTCGTAAAAGCTCAGTTTGGCAGGGGGCGCGTCGTGTACAAAGGCACGCACCATATCAAGCCGATTGACTTGCAATGCGCCCATGCGCTGGCGCAGGGCGGCTTCAAGGGCGTTTTCCCAGCCTTGGCTGATGTGCAGGCGCGTCCACAAACGCTGCATTTCGGCCATGCCGTGCTTGTGCAGCCAGGGCGCAAGTTTGCCGTCGGTTTTGACTTTTTCT
>RRZU010359258.1_pt1 | contig 18727 bp, 22 predicted proteins | sample 2165561 | NCBI WGS metagenome assembly RRZU01 (sample SAMN10456909, study PRJNA506462) | wastewater metagenome | isolation source: wastewater sludge | place: USA: Moscow, Idaho | reverse complement strand
GGGCAGTGGTGGTGCGTCGGCGATAAGGGGCGCCTTCGGGGCCACCGCTTCGGCCAAGGCTCGGGCCAGGTGGACGTCGCGCACGACGGGGTCGACGAGGGGCACCGGGCCGCCGACCGCTCGAGCCGCGGCACGGAACTGCGAGAGACGTGCGGCGAGCGCGGGATCGCCGGCGACCCTCGCCGCGTCGTCAGGCGAGGCCACGCCGTCGAGCACGGCGGAGACGAGCAGGTCGTCGGCAGTCGCATCAGGGAAGTTCATGGTTCGTTCCTAGGACGTCCCGGGGCGGCCGCCGGGTTCCCGGCGTCGCCAAGGCGTTCGGCCAGGGCGGCTCGGCCTCGTGCGATCCTGGAGCGCACGGTGCCCGGTGGGATGCCGAGGGTCTCGGCGATCTCCGCATAGTCGAGCTGGCACAGGTCGCGGAGCACCACGGCGGCCCGGAACTCGGGAGGCAGGGTGGCCAGGGCGGCATCCACCTCGAGGCGATCAGCCACGGCGTCGGCCAGCGCGGGGGAGCGGTCCAGTGGGTGGGTGGCGGCGCCGCGGTCGTCGGGCTCCGGCGCCGTGGGCACCGGCCGCCGGCCTCGCCGCCGCAGCTCGTCGAGGCAGGCGTTGGTGGCCACCCGGTAGGACCACGTGCTGAACCTGGCGCGGCCGTCGAAGCGCGGGAGGCCCCGGACGATGGCCATCACGGCCTCCTGGGTGGCGTCGTCGGCGTCAGCGGCGTTGCCCGCCAGGCGGCGGCAGAGGGCGTGTACCCGGTCGTAGTGACGGCGCAGGAGGGCGTCGAGGGCGACCGTGTCGCCGGCCTGCGCGGCGGCGACGAGCACGCCGTCGTCGGCTTCGGGGCCTGGCGTCGGACCGACCCCGGTCACGAGGCCGTGACGGTCAGGTCGGCGATGGCCACGTTGCCCCCGTCGGGTAGGGCCGTGATCCAGATGAGCACCTGGTCACCAGTCGCGCCGTCGAGGTCCACGACGGTCTCGCCCTCGCCGAAGGGCTGGCCCTGGACCACCGGCTCGCCCCACTCGGCAAGGGTCCCGGCCGGTTCGTCGGCCACGAACACGTCGGCGGTCCACCCACCGGTGGGCGAGTTGGCCGTGAGGGATTCGAGGGCGACGGCCTGGTCGAGGGTCAGGATCAGCCCGACACCTTCTTTGAGCCCGCCGAAGTTGCTGGAGTTGTACGTCGAGGTGACCCATGAGCTGGCAGGGTCGTCGTCGATGGCCCGTGGCGCAGCGGCATCGTTCTCGCCATCACCGACCTCGGGATCGAAGGGGGTGGCGGTGGTGATCGCGACCGGTGCGTTCTCGTCGGCGGGCGCCTGGGTGGTGGTCGTCGCGTCGCGCCCGCCCATGAGCCCACCGTCGGCCAGCGTGTTGCCGATGAGCACGCCCGCCACGGCGAGCGCGATGGCCACGAAGACCACGACGAGGGCAGGCAGCAGGACACTGCGCTCGCGTTCGACGGCCTGCCCGCCGGCAGAAGCACCGCCCTTGGTCCCCGACCCGGCTGGATTCGCCGCAGCGAGCACGGCGGGCGTCCCCCTCGGCGGGGTGCGGGTGGTGATCGCGGTGTCGTCGCCGTGGCCGACGGGTCCGGGCAGGCCCAGGTCGGCGGCCTGGAGCGCGGCACGCAGCTCCGCAGCCGTGGCGAAGCGCTGGTCCGGGTCTCGGGCCATGGCCCGCATGACCACGTCGTCGAGGTCTCGCGGTAGGTCGGGCGTGATCTGCCGGGGCCTCGGCGGCTCTGTGGTGAGACGGGCAAGGGCGGTGGCGGCGTCGGTCTCCGCGTCGAAGGGCGGTCGGCCACAGAGCATCTCGTACAGGACGATGCCCAGGGCGTAGACATCGGTGCGGGCGTCGACGGGCCGGCCTTCCACCTGTTCTGGGGCCAGGTACTTGGCGGTCCCGAGCATGGTCCCCTCTTTGGTGTGGTCACCCCCCTCGTCGAGCTTCGCGATGCCGAAGTCGGCGACCATCACCCGGTCGTCCTGACAGAGCAGGATGTTGGCCGGCTTGATGTCGCGGTGCACGAGGCGCGACTGGTGCGCGACCGCGAGCGCATCGGCCACGGCAACGCCGATGCGCACGGCGTCGGCCGGGGGCAGGCGGTGGCGGCGGTCGAGCTCTTGACGGAGGGTGATCCCGTCCACCAACTCCATGACGATGGCCTCGTTGCCATCCCCGGAGTACGTGTCGAAGATGGACACGATGGAGGGGTGGGCGAGGCGGGCGGCCGCGATGGCCTCTCGGCGGAAGCGCTCGACGAAGGTGGTGTCGTCGGCAAGGTGGGCATGCAGGAGCTGCACCGCCACGCGTCGGTCGAGCACCAGGTCGGTGGCCTCCCAGACCTGGGCCATGCCACCCGTGGCGATGAGGCGCTCGAAGCGGTAGCGGCCGGCCAACAGCGTGCCTGCGAGGTCGGCGCGAGCAGACGGGCGCGGAGGGTGGGGGGAGTCGGACACGACGCCCCCACGCTACCCAGGAGGGGGTGCCCACCCTGGGACTGGTCAGCCCTCGTCAGGCCTTGGCGCGAAACCCGATGCCGATGACGCCGGGCCCGGCGTGGGTGCCGATGACCGGGCCGATGGTGCCGAGGAACAGGTCCTCGCGGGTGTACTTCGGAGCGAGCATGTCGACGAACTCGTCGAAGTCGGCGGCGAGGCCGTTGAGCACGACGAGGTCCTCCACGTCGTCGGCCAGCGCGCGATCCCGGAGCCACCCCAACGCCTTCTTGCGGGTGCGCTGCTTCGAGGCCTCCGCCACCTTGCCGTGGCTGATCTCGAGGATCGGTTTGATCGCCAACATGTTGCCGACGAGGGCCTGGGCACCACCGATGCGACCCCCCTTCTTGAGGTTCTCGAGGGTGTTGAGGGCCCCGAAGATGTGGGTGCGGTCGGCCTTCTCCGTGAGGTCGGCCACGATCTCGTCGGCGCTCTTGCCGGCGGCGGCCGCCTCCGCGGCCTCGATGCACGCAAGGCCGATGGCGCCACTGACCGTCTGGGTGTCGATGACGCGTACGTCCACGTCGACGTTCTTGGCGGCCTGCTGCGCCGACTCCATGGTGGCGGAGAGGCCGGACGCGAGGTTGATGCACAGGACGGTGTCGGCACCGGCTGCGGCCTGCTTCTCGAAGGCCTCCTGGAAGCGACCCGGCGCAGGGGCCGAGGTCTCGGGCAGGGCGTCGTGGCTGGCCAGCTTGTCGTAGAACGCCTGGACGTCCAGCTCGAAGCGGTCGACGTACTCCTCGTCACCGAAGCGGATGTTGAGGGGCACGATCTCGATGCCGTACCGCTCGACGAGGTCGTCCGGCAGGTCACAGGCGCTGTCGGTGACGATTCGAATGCTCATGGTGGCCTTGCGCCTCCTCTGTCGATGCCCCTGGTGGGCACCGACCACGATGCCGGGTCTGCTGCCGGTCTGGCTGCCGCGCCGTTGCGCGCGACCAGAACCTTCGACGCCGGCGCGAACCTCGAGGTTACTCCTACGCGTCGGCGCCCTCCGCCTGGGTTGGCTTCTCGACCATGGGCTGGGCCGACTGCCCGGTGGCCGCGCCGAGCTCGACGAGCTTGCGGGCGCGCCGCACCCGGCGGAAGTGGCTCGCCCACCACAGGGCCAGGAAGAGGCCGGCGCCCACCGAGAGCACGAGCCCCACCCCCGAGACCGCGGTGGAGCGCACGGTGAAGCGCGAACGGGAGACCACCACGATCTCGTCGGGAGAGGTGATGACCATGCGCAGCGGGAACGTGCCGGAACTGCGGGCGCGCACGTCGACGTCCAGGGAGGTCACGGTGCTGGCGGGGAGGTGCACGATGACCGTGTCGCCGTCCGGGAAGGTGAGCTTCTCGCTGTCGAAGCGCAGGCGGACCGTGACGTCGTACAGGTTCTCGTTGCTGAGGTTGAGAGGGATGCGGCCGTCGCGCGACGTGAGGGTGACGTTGCCGGTCTCGGGCGCGACCACCGATGATGCGGCACGGTCGATCTGGCGACTGATGACGTCGAGGTAGGCGCGTCGCTGTGGGCGTCCGAAGTCGGCCGACCCCGAGACGAGCAGGCGCCGCTGCATCGAGCTGACCACGGGGTTGTCGCGACCGACGAGGCTGGCGAAGCCCGCGGCCGTGAGGCGGGTGAGGGGCAGGACCTCGGGGTAGCTCCCCAGGTTCGGGCTGGGGGTGGGGGCGAGGGCGCGCACCAGAAGGGGGCCATCGACGTCGTCGGCTCCGCCGGCGCGCGCGTCGGGGACGCGTGCGAAGAGCTCGTCGACCGTGACGGCGGTGAGCAGGGTGCTGTCCTGGAGCCCCCCGAGCAGGGTGTCGAGGAACGCGGGCGATGGCTCCCAGACGCGCGGCAAGGCGACAGTCACCCCTCGTGGTTGCGCGGGGCGCTCGAACCACAGCACCGCCAGGTCGGTGAGCAGATGGGTGGCGTCGAGGACCGGGTCGCCCGTGCTGTCGACGTGGGCCGCCAGCGCGGCGTCCGCGGCGACGGCACGCGCCACCTCGCCGTCGGCGTCCTGCACCCCGAAGGGCTGTGCCAGCGTGGTGGGGAACACGGTCGGATCCAGCGGTGCGAGGGCGTCGGACGGGACGACGACCTGGTCGGCACCGAGCTGCTCGAGCCGGGTCAGGCCCTCGGGGGTCAGAGCGGCGTCGGCCACCGCCGTGCGACGATCGGGTCGCTCGACGAGGCGATCCGCCAGGGCGGCCTCCCCGGCGCTCGTCTGGCGGGAGATGTCCTCGTCGAGTCCTGCGGCCACCCACGCCGAGAGGTCGATGGGCACGTACTGGGACGACACGACCTGACGGCCGTCGATGGCGCGTCGCAGTCGCCCCAGTTCGGGAGTGCCGGTGAGGCTGACCACGGTGTCGGGCGTCGGCACGACCGTGAGGGCCAGGTCCGCGTGCGCAGTGAGGGCATCGAGCAGGGCTGCCACACGGTCGATGCCCACCGGATCGGCGCGGCGCCGCCCACTCGGGGCGATGCCCGCTCCGCTGTCCATGGGCGCCACCACGGCGACCTGGAGGCGCGGTGCCTCGCTCGCGGGGCCGGGCAGGCGCACCAGGTGGGTGACCAGCCGGTCGAGGATCACATCGCCGACCATCAGGCGCACGTCGACGGGGTACACCCCCGACTCATCGAGCTCGGCGTCGACCTCGGTCGCGTCCGGCTCGCCGCCGGTGGCGAAGCGCACCTCGGCCCGCGGCACGCCCTGGCTGGGCAGCACTTGAGACCCGCTCTGGCCCACGACCTCGCCCAGGTTCCCGCCGGTGATCTGCTGGGCGAACTCGTTGCGCGATCCCGTGGCCTCGTGGATGTCTGCCGTGACGACGGCGCCGTCGGGGACGTCACCGCTCGCCCGGACCCGCACGACGTAGCGACCATCCGGGGCCACCCAGGTGGTCTGGCCTTCGAGACGCAGCCGCGGAGCGCCGTCGTCACGGACGGCGTCGGGGGGGTCGTCCTGGGCGCGGGCGGGTGTGGGGGTGACGCCGATCACCCCGAGGGCCGTCGTCGTGGCCGTGAGGAGGAGGGCGAGCACGGCCCGGGCGACGCCCGCTCCGGTCACGTCGGCTCGCCGAGGGAGCGGGAGAGCACGGCAAGGCCCCCCGGCTGGCGTTCGAAGCCGGCGCGCTCGTACAGGCCCAGCGCAGCGGCGTTCCGCTCTTGGGTGTTGACCATCACCCGGCGGACCCGTCGGCGCTCGAGCCAACGGAGGCCGTCGACGAGGAGTGCTCGACCGACGCCGGCCCGGTGGCGGGCGGGGGTCACCGCGAGGCGTTGGATGTAGCCGCGGTGAGCGGCGCGGCCGATGACGGAGTAGCCGAGGAGCTCGGACCGGGGGCCTCGCTGGGTGACCGCGACGCGAAAGCGCGCCGAGGGGGTGGCGGCGATGGCATCGGCCAGTCCCCGCCCATCGAGTTGCCAGAACGGCTCGAAGGCCTGGTGGTCCACGGCCAGGACGACGTCGCGGTCCTGGCCGTGGCCCCGTCGCAAGCCGACATCCTGGGGCACGGCCGGGGCCGGCGCTGGCGGGAGGTCCCGAGCGAGCAGGTGCAGGCGTTCTCGCACATCGAAGCCGACGGCCAGGAACGCCGCCTGGTCGAGGGGCGCCAGCGCCGCCGTGACCACCGACCGGAAGCCCCGCTCGGTGAGCAGTTCGAGGGCCCGGCGGATGTCGCCCGCGGCGCACGGCGTGCCGCTGTGGACGGGCACGACGTAGGCCGTGAGTGGGTCGCCCTGCCACGGTCCGAGGCGCAGCGGTGGGCCCTCCCCGTGGAGGACCTCGCCTCGGTCGCGGTCCCGCACCAGGCCGGCCCGGAGGCGGGGCGCGGCAGAGCGGGACGGGGGGCGGGGCACGACCCCCGAGGATACGACCGGGGTGATGGCCGCAGGGGCGCGGGCCCCACGGCGCGCGTCGGCGCACGGGGGCTCGGGCCTGTTGGGGGCGAGGGGTGGGGGAAGGCCGGGCGGTACCGTGGACGTCACCATGACCGTCCTGTTCGCGACGCACCCGGCCTTCGCGCGCCACGACACCGGCCCGGGCCACCCGGAGCGCCCCCAACGCCTGCAGGCGGTGCTCGCCGGTGCCGAGGCAGCCGGTCTCGGCGAGGCGCTGGTCGACCTCACGCCCCGCCCCGCCACCCGGGCCGACCTCGAACGGGTCCACCCCGCTCGCTTCATCGACCGCATCGAGGCGTTCTGCGCCCAGGGCGGCGGCTACCTCGACGGCGACACCTCGGCCGTCCCGGAGTCCTGGGACGCCGCCCTGCTGGCCGCCGGCGCCGGCCTCACCGCCATCGAGGCCCTCGACCGGGGTGACGCCGGGGCGGACAGCGCCTTCTGCGCGGTGCGCCCTCCCGGCCACCACGCGCGGCCCGCGCAGGCCATGGGCTTCTGCCTGTTCAACAACGTGGCCGTGGCCGCCGCCGCCCTCGCCGACCGCGGTGAGCGCGTCCTCGTGGTGGACTACGACGTCCACCACGGCAACGGCACCCAGGACATCTTCTACGGGGATCCCCGCGTGGTCTACGTGTCGTTCCACGAGTGGCCGCTGTACCCCGGCACCGGAGCTCTCGACGAGACGGGTGCGGGTGCCGGCGCCGGGGCCACCATCAACTTCCCACTGCCCGCGGGCGCCACCGGCGACGTGCTGCGCGCCGGGGTGGACGAGGTCCTCGCCCCCCTCGTGGACACGTGGGCACCCACCTGGGTGCTGCTCTCCGCAGGCTTCGACGCCCACCGCGACGACCCCCTCGCCGGCCTGTCCCTGGCCTCGGGCGACTACGCCGACCTGACCGCCGACCTCCTCGGCTTCGTGCCGGCGGCCCGGCGCCTCGTGTTCCTCGAGGGCGGCTACGACCTCGGTGCGCTGTCGCGTTCGACCACGGCCTGCCTCGGAGCCATGGCCGGGGTCGACCTCCGCCCCGAGCCCGCCACCTCTGGCGGCCCCGGCCACACCGTGGTGCGCGCCGTGGCCGAGCGTCGCGCCATCGAGGCCGACCTCGCCGCGCCCCTCGACCGCCCCGACGTCCCGTGAGACCTGTCCATGAACATCTGCCCGTGAACGCCCCGCCGCCCACCATCCCCGAGCCCTTGCGACCGGCCCTCCAGCCAGTCCTGGACGACGTCGCCCCCCTCGCCGAGCGCTTCACCGCCGCCGGCCATCGGCTCTACCTCGTGGGCGGGGTCGTGCGCGACCTGCTGCTGGGCTCGCCGCTGCCCGACGTCGACATCGACCTGACCACCGATGCGCTCCCCGAGCAGACCAAGGCCATCCTGCGGGGCTGGGCCGACGCGGTGTGGACCCAGGGCGAGCGCTTCGGCACCATCGGGGCGAAGCAGGGCGACCGCGAGTTCGAGATCACCACCCACCGGGCCGAGGCCTACCGCCCGGACTCCCGCAAGCCCGACGTGGAGTTCAGCGACGCCATCGAGGCCGACCTGTCGCGCCGCGACTTCACCGTCAACGCCATGGCGCTGTCCCTGCCCGACCTGGAGCTGGTCGACCCCTTCGACGGCATGGTCGACCTGCTGGTGCACCGCCGCCTGCGCACGCCGCTGGCGCCCGAGGAGTCCTTCTCTGACGATCCCCTGCGCATGCTGCGCGCCGCCCGCTTCCTCGCCGGCTACGGCCTGGTGCCCGACGGCGAGCTCATCGCCGCGGTGAAGGCCCTCGCGCCCCGCCTCGAGATCGTCGCCCCCGAGCGCCTGCGCCTCGAGCTGGACAAGCTCATGGTCGTCGAGGACCCCTCCGCCGGGCTGTGGTTCCTGGTGGACACCGGCCTGGCCCAGGAGTTCCTGCCCGAGCTGCCGGCCATGCGCCTCGAGCAGGACCCGATCCACCACCACAAGGACGTGCTCGCCCACACCATCGCGGTGGTGGCCAAGACGCGGCGCCTCGACGCCGAGGGCCGACCCAACAAGCGGGTGCGCCTCGCCGCGCTGCTCCACGACGTCGGCAAGCCCAAGACCCGCTCGTTCGCCAACGGCGGCGTGAGCTTCCACCACCACGAGGTGGTCGGCGCCCGCATGGCCCGCGAGCGCCTGTCCGCGCTGCGCTACCCCAACGACGAGACCGACGACATCGTCCAGCTCGTCTATTTGCACCTGCGCTTCCACACCTACTCGATGGGGTGGACCGACGCCGCGGTGCGCCGCTTCGTGCGCGACGCCGGCGACCTCCTGCCCGAGCTCATCGAGCTGACCCGCTGCGACTGCACCACCCGCAACCAGCGCAAGGCCGAGCGCCTCTCGCGGCGCATGGACGAGCTGGAGGAGCGCATCGCCGCCCTCCGCGAGCAGGAGGTCCTCGAGGCCATGCGCCCGGACCTCGACGGCACCCAGGTGATGGCCCACCTCGGCGTCGAGCCGGGGCGCTGGGTCGGCGAGGCCCTCGACCACCTCCTGCAGTTGCGCCTCGATGCGGGCCCCCTCGGCGAGGAAGAGGCCTACCGCCGCCTCGACGCCTGGTGGGCCACGAGGGGGCTGCCCCCGCGACCCGGCGGTTGAGGGGGCTGCCCCCGCGGCCCGGCGGGTCCTGACCCCGACGGCGCCGAAGAACGGGCACGAAAGGCCGACGAACGCCGCCGCGCCCACGTGTCTCGGATACGGGATGGTCCGCATCGACGCCTGGCTCGACGCCATCGGCGGCACCGAGTTCCTCGTCGAGCTCCGCCGCCTCGGAAAAGCACCTGTTCGAAGCGGACTGGGCCGAAGCCCGCTCCCGCCTCGGCGACAACGCCAGAGCCTCCGGAAGCCGGAACGGTCGGACCCGACGGCGACGGCAACCCCGGCGACCCCGACATCGAGGACGACCTCGATCACCAGGACCTCGACGGCATCGCACCCCGCGTCGCGATCTCCCTCGGCCTCGCCGGCACCATCCGCCGCGTCGTGTTCGGCCCCGACAGCCACATCCTCGACCTCGGCGTCGACGTCGACTACTTCCACGGCCCCCCAACGCGAAGCCGTCATCATCCGCGACCGACTCTGCCGCGACGAAGGCTGCGGCCTACCCGGCCGCGACTGCCAGATCGACCACCTCATCCCCCGCGCAAAGGCGGCCCCACCGCCGCCACGAACGGCGACCGAGTGCCGTAGCGGGCACGCTTGCCCGCCGCGTTCGCTTCCAGCACCGCTTCCTCTCATGATCGAGCGCGCGGGGCATTGGGCTCCAACGCGGCGCAAGCGCGGGATGCGCGGCGGGACCATCAACACGACGGTCAAAGCCGACCGCGGCCCCGGAAGCCGACGCCGCCGACGACGAGCAGGAGCAGGATCTTCATTCCCGGCACCTACCCGAGGGGGTGGCGCTCAGACCTGCGCTAGACCCGGCGGCTCCCGCGACGCCCTGAGACGGACCTCGGCAAACCTCCAACTCCTCTTGACAGTTTCCTGTAGCTCTCGTTATAGGTATCGCATCGGACCGAAGACGACGAAAGGAGTGTCCGATGCTGATGCGTACCGATCCGTTCCGTGATTTCGACCGGCTGGCCAAGGAGGTGTTCGGCACCCCGACGCGGCCCGCGGCCATGCCGATCGACGCGTATCGCAATGGCGAGGAGTTCGTCGTGGCGTTCGATCTGCCCGGGGTCGACCCGGACTCGGTCGATCTGACGGTCGAACGAAACGTGCTTACCGTGCATGCGCAGCGGCGCCGCCCGGCGGGAGAGGGCGTCGAGCTCCTGGTGGGTGAACGGCCGCACGGGACGTTCAGCCGCCAGCTGTTCCTCGGAGACACCCTCGACACCGAGCACATCGATGCCGGCTACGAGGACGGCGTGCTCACGCTGCGCATCCCGATCGCGGAGCGGGCCAAGCCGCGGCGGGTGGCGATCAAGGGCTCCGAGAACGGCCACAAGGCGATCGACACCGACTCCCAGGAGCTGGCCGGCGCGCCGGCCTGAGCCCGGTCACGATGCGCCGCGACTTCGACGACGACCACGCCCCCGTCTACAGCGTCGGCCAGGTCGCGGACATGCTCGGTGTCCAGGCGGCCTTCCTCCGCCGCCTGGACACCGAGAAGGTCGTACAGCCGGCCCGTTCCGAGGGTGGCCAGCGGCGCTACAGCCGGGCCGAGATCACCCGGGTGGAACACGTGTCGGCAATGGCGGACGAAGGGCTCACTCTCGCCGGCATCCGTCGCATCCTGCTGCTCGAGGCCGAGGTCGCACACCTCAAGCGGCAGTTGGACGGCGCGTCGGAGTGATGCGAAGCGCATCATCGAGGCTCTGTTCGAAGTGTGCGGTGAACGCACTCGATCTGCTCACCGCCGACCACAACCGCGTGCGCGGGCTGTTCCGTCGATTCCAGTCCGCCGTGGACGAGGAAGCGTTTGACACTGCCAGCGGTCTCGCGGACGAGATCTTCCGGGAGCTGGAGGTGCACACCTCCATCGAGGAGGAGATCTTCTACTCGCGGGTCGGGGCACTCGGCGAGGAGATCGCCGAGATCGTGGACGAGGGCATCGAGGAGCACCATGTGGTGGAGGTGCTGATGGAGGAGATCTCGGCGTTGACCCCAGGTCACGACCAGTGGAAGGCGAAGATGACCGTCCTCATCGAGAACGTCGAGCATCACGCCGACGAGGAGGAGACCGAGCTCTTCGTCGACGAAGTCGCCGAAGTCGCCGACGCGGCCTAGCTGCTCACCATGCCACTCATGACGCCCACGCCAGCGTGGGGGAGGCCCGTAGCGACGTCTCCCCCCGCCGCCAGGTCTCCAGCACCATGTGGGAGAAGCGGCCTTCGACCGTCATCAGCGCTCGGGCACCGAAGACGATGTCGTCGGCCAGATCTGGTTCGTCGTCGGCGAGCGCCTGGGCGAGATCGCGGGCCGCCACCACCTGGTGATGGGCGTCGGCCTCCACGTGGATGTCGTAGAAGTGGGTGGCCCCGGCCAGGCCGAGTCGGCGCATGCCGGCCGAATAACGCCCCATGGGGCCTACGGACGTCATCTCGAACAGGGCGAGGTGGCCGATCAGCGCACCGCGCAGGCGCCGCTGCCGCCCGAGCAGGCTGATGAGGTTCACCGTGGCCAGGGTCACACCGGGCACGACGTCGAGGTAGGCCCCGTAGGTCGGATCGAGGTCGAGGCATCGCATGGTGTCCGCGAAGAGCTCGGCGTGCGCAGCACCGGGCCGGCCTTCGCCGTACTCGTCCATCTGGATCTCGACGATGGCCGCCTTGGCCCGTCCGCTGAGCCTCGGAATCGCCCAACTGTGCGGGTCGGCCTCCTTGCGCTGGTAGGGCGATCGCTGGATGGCCAGCTCCCGGACCTGGTCGACGGTGGCGCGCTCGGCCACGAACCGGGACAGGGACGGCCCGTCGCCGGGCTCCGCGAGCGCCCACAGGGCGTCTTCGACGTGGGCGGGGTCGAGACGGACCGACGTCGCCTCAGCGCGCAGCGCTCGCTCGAACTCGTCCTCGAGCCCGCAGGTGAGCGCCATCACATCGATGTCGCGCTCCCACCCTTCGTCGACGTCGGCGAATCCCCGGTAATGCAGCTCGTAGCAGGCGTACAACGCGAGATGGAAGTCGTCGCCGGTCAATGGCTCGTCGAGCGGTGCCGGGAAGCTCACGTCGTGATCATCCTGTCGCCACGCGTCGAAGAGGGACGCCGTGAGCGGGCCACGGGGGGCTGGCAGAGGAGGTGGGGAATCCGCACTCATGGCGATCTCCTACCCGCACGCTCGGACACCATGCACCTACTTCGCGCTCGTCCAGTCTGCGGCCGTTCGGGGTAGGAGGGCGGCCATGACAAGCGACCCCGTGGCACGATCGGACCCCCTGTGGCGACAGGAGGTGGTCGCAGCACCCCAGGCTCTGCCGCGATCTCGAGGAGCAGGATCTCGCCGAAGTGGCGGGCGGCGTCGCCGCTGAGGCTCCCTTCCAGGGCGGCGATGAAGTCGTCGTCCGACCACGCGCACACGACCTTGAGCTCGAACGATGTGGCCATGCTCTGGCTTGTACCCGGAGCGCGACCACCGCAGAACGCGCGGACCTTCGTCTGTCCGAGGGACCCCCCGGGTAGGGACTGTGCGAGGCGGAACCCCACCGACCAACACCCCACCCACCAAGGAGCGACATCATGGCTGGAGAAATCGACGAGGCAAAGGGCCGTGCCAAGGAGGCTGCTGGAAGCCTCACCGACAGCGACAAGCTGAAGCGCGAAGGCAAGGCCGACCGGGCCGCCGGCACGGTGAAGGACGCCGTGGAGTCGGTCAAGGACAAGGTGACCGACGCGGTCGACAAGGTCCGCGACCGCGCCTGAAGCACTCCGAACCTGTTCCGCTGAGGTACCCGGCCCCCGCGGGGGCCGGGTACTTTCGCGCGCTGGTTCTGTTCACGCGTCTGACAGGGAAGAACCGCGGGATGTGCCGTTCGCTGCCGCTGATGCCCGCCAAAGGAGGCGCTGCCATGTCCGTGTCAGGTTCCCCACGATGAGCGACGGTCGCCTGACCATCGAATCGGCGTCGGTCGACACCGCGGTCACGTTGACGGTGGTCGGTGAGGTCGATCCCCATACCACCGATCAGCTCGACGAGGCCGTCGATGCGGCGTTGGCCGACCGCCCCCATCTCGTGCTGGACTTCGCCGGTGTGACGTTCATCGATTCTGCGGGGCTGCGTTCGCTGATCAGGGCCCTCCGTCGGTCGGAAGAGGCCGGTGGATCGCTCGTGCTGCGGGCGCCGAGGCCCTCCACCATCCGCGTCCTGGAGATCACCGGGCTCACCGACGAGATGACCGTCGAAGGGGCGGTCGAGCCCTCCGCCTGACCGGCGGGCCACCACGGGCGAGTCGTCCGAAGGGGAAATGCCCCGGCATGAGGGGCACATGAGAGGCAAGGGACACGGATGACAGACGCGTCGACGCCTGACGTGAGGGCAGGCGTCCGCCACGAGGCACTGCTCTACGCCACCTTCGACGCGTTCGTGGAGCAGGTGGGCGCGTTCGTCGATGATGGCGACCGGGCCGGTGAGCCCGTGCTGGTGCTCGTCGATCGTCAGAAGGCCGACGCCCTCCGCGAGCACCTGGGCCGGCGTGAGCTGGTGCACTACGGGGACATCACCACGGTAGGAGCGAACCCGGCCCGCCTGCTGCCCACCTGGCAGGCCTTCGTCAACGACGTCACCGGTGATCAGGGTGCCGGGCCGGCGTCGGTCGCCGGGGTCCCGGCCCGAGGCGTGGGCGAGCCGGCCTGGCCGGGCCGTACCCCCGCCGAGCTGGCCGAGTGCGCACTCCACGAGGCGCTCATGAATCTTGCACTCGCGAACAGCGGGTCGGGCCACGTGCTCTGCCCCTACGACGCGGCGCAGCTCGACCCCGGCACGGTCGAGGCTGCCGCTCATCTCCACCCCGTCCTGCGCACCGTCGAGGGAGCGGTCGTGCCCAACGCGCGCTATCTGGGGTCCGAGGCGGCGTTGGCGATGTTTGCCGAGCCTCTGGAGCCGCCCCCGGACGGGGTGGTCGCACTCGACTTCGAGGCGGCGAGCCTGGTCGGCCTGCGTCATCACGTCCACGCAGAGGCCCGCCGACTGGGCTTGGGGTTGGACCGAGCCGATGACCTCGCTCTCGCCGTCGACGAGGTCGCCAGCAACAGCGTGTCGCACGGCGGCGGTCGAGGCGTGCTGCGCGTGTGGCTCGATGGCCGCACCTTCGTGTGCGAGGTCACCGACGCCGGGCGGCTACCTCACCCACTCGTCGGGCGCCACCGTCCCCTTCCCACCCAGGAGGGTGGCTGGGGGTTGTTGATCGCCAACCAGCTCTGCGATCTGGTGCAGGTGCGGTCCCCCTCGTCGGGTGCGGTGGCGCGCCTGCACATGCACCTTCCGTAGCACGCTCGCTACTCGCGGCGCTCGTCACGATCGGGCACGCGCAACTCGAACCACACCGTCTTGCCCATGCCCTGGACCGAGACCCCCCAGCGGTCGGCCAGGGCCTCGACGATCCGAAGCCCCCGCCCGGCAGGTGCCCCGAGCGGCGCCGGCAGGCTGGCGTCGTCCGGTTCAACGCCATCGGACATGCCATCGGTCACGGCCACGCGCACGGTGTGGTCGAACCACCGCACCTCGAGCTGGGCAGGGGTCTGGGCATGGACCACGGCGTTGGTCACCAACTCGCTGACCAAGAGAACGGCCGACTCCGCAATGGCCTCCCGATGCCATTCGCGCAGTCGCTCGGACACGAAGGCCCGGGCTGCTCGGGGGCTCTGTCGGCTGGCCGGGAGGAGGGTCCCGGCCGTGCCACTCTGGACTTGGATGTAGGCCATACGGTTGACTCCTCGTCGATCGGAGGTCGTCGCCCGAGAGCGGTCTACCCAGATGTTGCCGGGACGTGAACCAGACCCGACGTTGACGCCCGTCGGGTCAGGCTGACTGGTCGGTGAGCTGCTCGCGCAGGTCGAGGAGGGTCCGCCGGAGCACTCGGGAGAGGTACGACTGACTCACGCCGACCCGGTCGGCGATCTCCGGTTGGGTCATGTTCTCGAAGAAGCGCATCTCGATGATCTGGCGGTCACGGTCGGGGAGGTCCGCCAGCAAGCCCTGCACGAGGTCGCGGCGGTCGATGTGGTCGAAGCCGGCCTCGTCGGTGGCGAGCACACGATCGCCGAGCGAACCGCCCGAGTCATCGGGCTCGGCGGTACGGGGGCGATCGAGGCTCGCGGCCTGGTGGGCGCCGCTGGCCTCCAGCGCTTCGAGGACGTCGTCCTGGGACACCTCGCAGAACCGGGCCAACTCCCTCACGGTGGGGGAACGCCCGAGGGTCTGGGCCATCTCCTCCTGGGCGCGGCGCACGGCGAGGTGCAGCTCCTGCACCCGCCGCGGCGGGCGGATCGACCACGTGCGGTCCCGGAAGAACCGCTTCAGCTCACCCTCGACAGTGCGGCCGGCGAACGTCGAGAACTCGACGCCACGGGCAGGGTCGAAGCGTTCGGCCGCCCGCACGATGCTCAGCAGGGCGACCTGGAGGAGGTCGTCGTGGGGGACCCCGCGACGCTCGTAGCGCCGGACGTAATACTCGGCCACGTGGCGGTGCGCCTCCACGATGCGGTTGCGCACCTCCCGGTCCCCGCTCCGCAGATACTCCTCGAACCACTTCGAGGTGTTGGCCCGGAGGACCGCGGTGTCACGCATCGTCCGGCGTGGCGAGCGGTCGCTCTACGGGGACGCTTGGGCCCTTCTCGATCTGAAAGCGTCGCTGGCCATCGGCGCCGCCGACCAGGAACCGGTCGGTGGTGAGCTCGAGCAGCTCGAGCGCGAGGGGATCGAGCTCGCCGAGGGGCACCGGGCTCGTGCACTGGCCAGCCACGAACAGGGAGCGGCCGCCCTGGGCGAACTCGAGCTCGAGGGTGGCGTCGCCGGCACCGTCGATGAGGGCGGCCGTGAGCTCGTCGACCGCGATGCGGAGATCCTCGATGTCGTCGAGGCACCAGTCGAGGTCTGCGGCGAGGCTCGATGCCGTCAGCCGCGCCAGCCGCAACGAGGACGGAATGGCTGGAACCAGCAACTTCGCGCTCGACACCCGACCCTCGCCCATGATCAGCGCCATCCTCTCCTGCTACCCCGTTGATGGTCGGAGTATGCCCCCACGGGTGATCATGGGGACGCCCGCCGCCGGACGAGGAGTTGGCAGACGTCATCGCGACCCTCGTGGCCGCCGTCGGGGTCGGACATGAGGCGGTCGCACAGGCCCTCCACCGGGCCGTTGGCCGCCGCCGCGAGCAGGGCCGAGACCCGAGCGATCCCGTCGTCGAGGTTCTCGCCGCGGCGCTCGACCAGACCGTCGGAGTAGAGGAGCACGCCCTCGCCGGGGCGGAGGATGCGGGTGGTCTCGCCGTAGTCGACCCCGGGTCGGAAGCCCAGCAGCGGGCCTCGTGTCGTCGCGTCCTCGACCGGCGCGGCCTCGCTCGGGCGGAAGAAGATCGGGGGCGGATGGCCCGCGGTGGCCCAACGGAGCTCGCCGCTGGTCAGATCGAGCAGGCCGTACAGCACCGTGGCCAGGTGGTCGGCACCGAGACGGCAGAGGAAGTTGTTGAGGCGAGCGAGCACCGCGCCCGGTCGCGGGTCCTCGAAGGTGAAGCCGCGCTTGGCATGGCGGATCTGCGCCATCAATGCGGCGGCGTCGAGGCCGTGACCCGAGACGTCGCCGACCGCGAGGGCCAGGGTGTGTTCGTCGAGTCGGAAGGCGTCGTACCAGTCGCCGCCGACTGCCAGGTCGGGGCTGGCCGGCGTGTAGCAGGCGTCGAGCTCGTAGTACGGGACGGTCGGGAGAACGTGCGGGAGCACGGCCTCCTGGAGGGCGTCGACGATGCGCGAGGCGCGGAGCCGTTGGAGTTCGCTCACGTAGAGTTCGGCACGGGTGGCGTCGAGTTCGGCCTGCGCACGGGCGTCCGCCTCCACCTTGATGCGCTGTTCGACCGCGTGGTCCCGCTCACGCAGCGCAGCCTCCATGCGCGTGATCAGCAGGCCGATCGCGCCGGCGGCGACGACGAAGCCGACCACGCCCCAGAGGTCGTCGACCCCCGGGCGACCGAAGGTGTGGACCGGCGGGACGAGGGTGTACCAGATGCTGGCGACGCAGGCGACGAGGGTGACGCCGAGGGCGACCACGCCGCCGACGAGCGCGGCGGCGGCGACCATCACGAGGTACCAGGCCGCGGGGCGGTAGGTGCCGGGAGTCTCGGTCAGCGACAGCAGCAAGGTCAGCACCAGCGTGCCGGTGAGACCCACGGCCACCCCGGCGGCGCGCCGGCGGCCCCAGGCCGAGTCTCCCATCATGGCGAACGGACCTCGTCGCTCGCCGAGCGGACTCGAGCCACCTCGATCGAGCTGGTCCGCCATCGCGGGGATGCTACCGATCTCGGCGCGTTCGAACGCCTGCCGCCCTGGTCCATCGGATGGACTCAGGTGGCGGCGACCGGTGCCGACTCGGTCTCGGGCGGTCGAGACGGGGCGGGTGACTCCGGTGCCGGGTCGGGGATGATGGGGGCAGGCTCCGGGTTGGGGTCCGGGTCAGGGATGATCGGAGCGGGCTCCGGGTTGGGGTCCGGGTCAGGGATCACGATCGTGGGCTCGGGGTCGTGCGGCGGGTCGGGGAGCAACGTGGCCACCGGTGCCGAGGGGACGGGGCGGTCGGGTGACGGGGGCATGCGAGCCTCCGGGTTCGAGGGGATCGGGACCCGGGCCACCCAAACGCCGATCGCCGCCAGCGCTCTCAAGGGACGGGACCACTGGGCGGTAGCGGTCCCGCCCCATGACAACGCTGACGGCGACGGGGCGGTGGTGAGGCCAGGCAGATCTGTTGTACCCGACAGTCGAGAGCCTAGAACCCGTGACGGCGGATTTCCCCTCGTTGGGGCCAGGAGCTCACGGGTCGAGTGTCGGGAGGGGCTCGTGGTGTCAGGTTCTGTGCCCCTGTCACCGGGGTAGACAGCGTTCATTGGCTGGGCCGAGTGCGCCCGAGCCGAGGAGCTGAGAACCATGTACTTCCTCTTGTGGCTGCTGGCCGTGATCCTCGTGATCGCCGGCGTCGTCGCCATCGTCCGGCGCCAGGTCCTCTACGGCGTCGTCCTCGTCATCGTCGGGCTCCTCGTCGGTCCCGGTGGTGCGAGCATCTTCACGTGAGCCTGTAGCGGGCGGCGGCAGCACGGCGATGGTCACCCACGAAGCGGCGCTCGAGCTCGCGCCCGAGCCTCAGAGCGCGGGTGCCGCGCGCCGCTTCGTGCGCGACCAGTTGCGGGCCTGGCGGGTGGGCGCCGACGAGGACGACATCGCCCTCATGGTCAGCGAGCTGGTGACCAACGTCGGCCTCCACGCCCGCACCGGAGCCCTCGTGCGCGTGGCGCTACGCGACCGGTGCCTGCGGGTGGAGGTCAGCGACCACAGCCCCGAACCCATCGAGGTGCGGCCCCACGCCCCCGGCGCCGAGACCGGCCGGGGCCTGCGCATCGTCGAGGCCCTGGCCGAGGACTGGGGCGTCCAGGCGCGGGACGGGGGCAAGACCGTCTGGTTCGAGGTCCCCGTCCACGAGGGCTCCGAGCCCTTCGCCGATGATCCCGCCTGACCGACGTCGTCCGCCCGAGGGGCTAGTGCCGCGTCAGGCAACGTTTGCGCGGTTGACGACCTCACGTAGGGCGCGGTCGTGGGCGTTGCGGTTCCGCCAGGCGATGTAGCGGCGGATCATGCGGCCTTGGGCCTGGTGGGTGGGGTGGTCGGTGCCGTCGAG
>RRZU013370316.1_pt1 | contig 18729 bp, 17 predicted proteins | sample 2165561 | NCBI WGS metagenome assembly RRZU01 (sample SAMN10456909, study PRJNA506462) | wastewater metagenome | isolation source: wastewater sludge | place: USA: Moscow, Idaho | reverse complement strand
GGTTATTCTTTTCCTATAACAGATGTTAGAACTATAAAATTATTCAAAGAAGCATTTTGTAAAAAACAAGTATTACCTAGAATAATTATTGTAAATCCAGAACCAAATGATATAGTTGAATTATTTCAAATGACATTTGGAATACCAGAGAAAAATATAATTATCTATAAAGAATACTTTGATAAAGACTTTAATTTTGATAAAATCAGTCCAAACTAGTAAAACTGTAAAAGCTGATACAGTATAACTAATTAGTGAAGCCAAATTTATTGGCTTCATTTGAGTCGTTACCCATAAATACAAAATAGCAATCTCGGAGTAGTTTTAAATTTTCTGATTTCCTATAATTTCCCTACAAAGTTTTAAAAAGAGGCAGTATGATGATTAAAAGGAATTGTTATGTATAAAAAGACAACCAAAGATGAATATCTTCAAAGTATCTATAAAATCATCTATTATATTGAACAAAATTATAATTATGATTTGACCCTTGAAGAACTATCGCGTGTTGCAGGTTTTTCAAAATATCATTTTCATAGGATTTTTAGCTCTATTGTTGGTGAAAATTTGAGTGATTACATTAGAAGAGTAAGACTTTCAAGTACAACTTTGAAATTTAAAACAAATCTAAATATCACTCAAATCGCACAAAAAAGTGGATATGAGACAAATGCCTCTTTTTCAAAAGCTTTTAAAAACCATTTTGGGATAACTCCAAAAGAGTTTTCAAAAAATGCAAAAAACAAAAAAGGAAATGAAATGTTAGAACCAAAAATTGTAGAAATAGAGCCTGTAGAGGTTTTATATGTGAGAAAAGAAGGTGCATATAATAAATCAGCAGGAGAAGCTTGGGAAGTTTTAATGGGTTTTGCTTATAAAAATAAAATAAAATATAAAAAGAATTTAATGGGAAAAAATGCTTTAATGTTTGGAATTGGACATGATAATCCAAATATAACTGATGAAGACAAACAGCGATATGATGCATGTATCAGTTGGGATGACAAAACTGTTGCTCCAGAAGGTGAAGTTTCAAACAAAATTATTGATGGCGGTAAATATGCTATGTTTTTGCATAAAGGTGCTCATGAAAATTTAAAAGCAATTTACAATAGCATAGCAGACTGGATTGTAGAGAGTGGTATTGAAGTTAGGGATTTACCTATGTTTGAAAAATATTTAAATCGTGACCCAAGAAGAACAAAACCAGAAAATCTTAAAACAGAGATTTATGTTCCGATTGGCTGATATGGCTAAAAACTTTTTTGCTATCAATATAGCAGATAGGAATTGAAAAAAGATTCAGTTATTAGGAAAATTCCTAATAAACTGTAACTTCAACTCTATTACATTTTAAGATTATACAAATTTATAATCTCCTCTTTGGTTAATTCACACCCTTTTTTATCTGATTCCTCTTTGATAACTTTTCCAAATTCTATCGCTTCCTCTTTTGACATATCAACACCCAAAAATTCATTTATGATAAAACTCACTCCACCTTTACCTGATTGTGAATTTATCCTAATAACTTTTTCATAATTTCGATTGATATCTTTTGGGTCAATCGCCAAATAAGGAACATTCCATTCGTTTTTATCAGTTTTGTTATAAAAATCAAAGCCTTTTTTTATAGCATCTTGATGTCCACCACTAAAAGCTGTAAATATCATATCCCCAACATACGGGTGTCTTATATGTGTTTTTATTTGAGTTGTTTTTTCTATAAACTCTTTTACTTCATCAATAAATGACAATTTCAATTCGGGGTCTATCCCTTGGGAATGAATATTAAAAGCTAATGTAACTAAATCCAAATTTCCTGCTCGTTCACCATTTCCAAATAATGTTCCTTCAACTCTATTCGCACCTGCTAATATTGCCATTTCAGCACTTGCTACTGCTGTACCTCTGTCATTGTGTGGGTGGACACTTACGAATATATTTTCCCTATTATTCAAATTCGAGCACATCCATTCGATTCTATCTGCATAAATATTTGGGGTACAAGCTTCCAAAGTATTTGGTAAATTGATAATCATTTTTTTAGATGGTGTTGGTTGCACTACATCGATTACGGCATTGCAAATTTTTATAGCAAAAGTTAAATCTGTTTGTGAAAAACTTTCAGGGGTGTATTCATACATCACTTCACCCTCAAAATTTGCAGTCAATCTTTTTAATTCCTCCATCCCTTCAACTGCCATAGAGATTATCTCTTCATCGCTTTTTCCAAATACTACTTTTTTTTGAAACTCATTTGTAGGATTATATAAATGAAAAATAGCATTTTTAGCACCTTTTAATGCCTCAACACTTCTTTGGATTAACTCTTTTCGAGCAGGAATTAATACTTGAATAAATACATCATCAGGAACCAAATTTTGATCTATAATTTTTCTTGTAAAGTCAAAATCTGTCTGTGATGCACTAGGATAACTCACCTCTATATGTTTAAATCCCATCTTCACTAAATAGTTAAAATATTCTAATTTTTGTTCAATATTTAAAGGGTTGACTAAAGCTTGATTTCCATCTCTTAAATCAACCGAACAATAAATTGGTGCTTTTGTTATGGCATTGTTTGGCCATTGTCGAACTATATTTTTGACAATAGGATATTGCCTGTATTTTTTAAAACTCATGGTTTTTCTCCGTAATAAATAATTAAATGTTAAAAGCTACAAATGTAGCAACTATTGCTTTTTGTGTATGAATTTGATTTTAAATTGAAATTGCTGTGTTATTACAGCAGATTAGAAAGAAGGAGAAGGAGTAGAGATTGGTCAGCTTTATTATTGAATTGAACTGTATTTATATGCTGATTAGCATCAATTTTTGCCATTGTAAACTCCTTTTATTTTTTGAATTTGGAAGATTATAGGAATACAACTTAAATTTTGGTTATCTTGAATTGGCGAAATATTTAAAGGTCTCTTATCTTTTTTTCTTTCTTGTTTTGGCAACTTTGTTTTTATAGACATTTAGTTTCCTTACTTATTTTTGATTGAGATTATTACAATTGGAAATATCTAAAGTCTTTATTTTGAAGTGGGCAAGTTTTAGAAACTTGCCCATTCATCGTCATCATTACTTGATGCTACGACTGGTTTTATTGAGGCAGTTGGTATAGTTTTTGCTACAGGTTTTGGTTTTGAGCTAATCATTGGTTTCATTTGAGAGATTGGAGCATGGCTTGACTGTTTTACCATATTTTTTGCTTTTACTTCATTTTTCCCTATAAACTCTTTCTCGTTTGCACTTGCAACAACAAGTTTTGCAATACTATCTGTATCAACTGCTACATCATGGGTCTCTGAAGCTATTTGTGCGTTTCTTTGTGTTTGTCTATCAAGAGAAGAAACAGCATCATTAATTTGGTTTATACCACCCAATTGCTCTTTACTAGCCATCTCAACATCTTTGATAAGGTTAATTGTTTGTTCGATATTATTATTCAAATTAGTATATCCACTTATCATCTTATCAGCTATTTGTTTCCCATTATTTGCTTTTGCTGTTGCGTTTTGTACAAGTTTTTTGATCTCATTTGCTGCATCTGCACTTCTAGTAGCAAGGTTTCGCACCTCTTGAGCAACAACTGCAAACCCTTTTCCTGCCTCACCTGCTGTTGCTGCTTCTACAGCTGCATTAAGAGATAAAATATTTGTTTGGAATGCTATTTGGTCAATTATAGTAATAGCTTCATTAATAGCATTTACTTCTTTATTAATTTCATCCATTGCTTGGGTTGTCTCTGTAGCCAAAGCTTGTCCTTCATTTGAAGCTTGTGTTACACTATTTGCCAATCCAGCCATTTTTACTATATTGGTAGTCGTATTTGAGATATTACTTGTAACTTCTTCTAAGGCTGCCGCTGTTTCTTCTAATGCTGCAGCTGCTTCATTTGAATTCTTATTAAGCAAATCAACATTTTTCAAAAGAATATCTGAACTATAATCTAAAGTAAGACCGTTTTGTTTATTTTCTACTAACATACTATTAACAACATCAGCAAGTCCATTTAATCCTTTAGAAGTCTCTCCTAAATCACCTGATATTCTGTGTGTAAAGTCTAGCTTTTGAAAAGAAGCTAAAGCGTTTGATATTTTATTCAGATCACCATCAACTTTAGAAGATACAACTTGGAACAACTCATTTACACCATTTTTAAGTTCCTCTATCCCTTCATTTTTAGTAGACTCAATGATAGTTTGCTTCATAATTCCAGTTTTTGCTAAATCAATAGCTTTTTTTACAGCTTCTATCACTTTTTTAGCTTCAGTAATATCTTGAGCGAATTTGACTACACGAGTTACTTTTCCATTTTTATCTTTTACAAGGGTATACGAAGCTTGAATCCAAATTGAACTTCCATTCTTTTTAAATCTTTCAAATTCATCCACTTGAGATATTCCATTTGCTAAATCGTTCCAAAACTTTGTATATGCTGATGTTGTTATATATGTTTTATCACAAAACATTTTATGATGATTACCAACAACTTCTTCAAGTCTATAGCCCAATGCATTTAAAAAATTATCATTCGCATGCAGAATTTTACCATTTGGTTCAAATGATATAATTGCAAAGTTTTGCTCCATTGCATTTAATCGTCCTGACTCTTCTTCTGTTTTTCCAAAATTAAACATAATTTACTCCCTAATAAATGCGTGACTTCATCCTTCTCCTAATCTATAATTAAGATAAGATAAACTAAATCAATTCAAAATAATAGCTTATTAATGTCACTTTCTTGTCACTTTTTGGAATTTTTGATTATAAATTTACGATAAAAAAAAAGAATTATCAGGAGTTGGACACATTACTTTTGTAATATACTAGAATGCAAAAAAGTCCAAGAGCAAATCTTGGACTTTCAAATTTATAAGAAAAGAAATAAAAATTATTTAGACAAAGTCACTTCGATTCTTCTATTTTCATCTCTACCTTCAACAGTGTCATTTGAAGCAACTGGTTTCTCTTCACCATATCCAATAGCAGTCATTCTTGCAGCATCTACACCCTCTTTTGTAAATCTTTCTTTTACAGAATTAGCTCTTGCAGATGATAGTTTTTTATTTGCAGCTGCATCACCTACATTATCAGTATGTCCACCGATTTCAGCTTTATATACTGGAAAAGTATTCATAAATAGTACAAATTTTGCTATTTCATCATTGTACTCAGCTTTGATATCAGCTTTGTTTGTATCGAAATTGATTTTTAATTTATAGCTTACTTCACATCCACTAGCATCTACTTTAAACCCTGCTGGTGTATTTGGACATTTATCATTTTCATCTAAAATTCCATCTTTATCACTATCTTTTGGAGCTGGTGGAGCAACTACGATTTCACAACCATTTGCATCAACTTTTACACCTGCTTTTGTTGTAGGACAAAGGTCTTTTTCATCAATTACACCATCGTTATCACTATCTTTTGGAGCAACTACGATTTCACAACCATTTACATCAACTTTTGCACCCGCTTTTGAATCTGGACATTTATCTTGAGCATCAATTACACCATCATTGTCACTATCTTTTGGAGCTGGTGGTGCAACTACGATTTCACAACCATTTGCATCCACTTTTGCACCCGCTTTTGAATCTGGACATTTATCTTGAGCATCAATTACACCATCATTATCACTATCTTTTGGAACAATAACAACTGGTTCTGCTTTTTTCTCTTCAACTACTGGAGCTTGTTTTTCAACTTTTCCAAATGGGATAACAAGACCAACATTAAAAATAGTATGACTATCAAATTCATCAAGTCTTATTAAATGTCTTACATCTGTCATTAGAGAAAATTGCTCATTTAATTTATATTTTATTCCCACACCAACATTTAAAAACAATGCATCATTAGCATCTTTTTTCTCATTTGAGAATGCTTCATATCCAACACCTGCCAATCCATAAGGAGTATATGCAGTAGTATAATTATAGTGTTTTAATAAGTTTGCACTAAATCTATTCGTTTTTGTAGATTCTGCAATACTTGTATAATCAACACTTGTTTGTCTATCGTAAGCAAATTCAAATGTATCGGCACCATATTGATTTGTAACTGGCATTCCAACTCTAAATCCATAAATACCTTTTTCATTTAAGTCACTTCCCTCATGGATAACTTTTCCAATAGTTGGTGTAAAATAGTACCCTTCACTATTTGCACTTAAAAGTGTAGCTGAAGCAACTAAGCTCAATAAAATAACTTTTTTCATTTTTGTGTCCTTGTAAAATTTTTCGCATTTTAGCGAATGAAAGTTATTTGACACTTTTAAAAACTTTTTAATTTCAAAGTAACAAACATGAAAAAAGGCTAGACATTTTGCCTAGCCTTTTTAGTCTTGAACTTTTGAAAAATCAAAGATTACTCAACATCCGCATCGATGATATCATCATCTTTTTTCTTTTTACTATCTGTTCCACAAGATCCACTTTCACATCCACCTTGCTCTTTTTTGTACATAGCTTCTGCTAATTTATGGCTTTTTTCGCTTAAAGTTTTCACTTTTGCATCAAGCTCATCTTTAGTGATAGAATCATTTTTAAGTGCATCTTCAACGTCTGCAGCTGCATCGATAATAGCTTTCTCTTCATCATCACTAATAACACCTTTATTCTCTTCTAAAGATTTTTTAGTTTGGTGTAAAAGAGCTTCAGCTTGGTTTTTTGACTCAACTAACTCTTTTCTTTTTTTATCAGCTTCTTTATTAGCTTCTGCTTCATTTACCATTTTTTGGATTTCATCATCAGAAAGTCCAGATGAACCAGAGATTGTGATTTTATTCTCTTTTCCTGTCCCTTTATCTTTTGCAGATACATTTAAAACACCATTTGCATCAATATCAAATGTTACTTCAATTTGTGGTACACCTCTTGGAGCTGGAGCGATATCACCAAGCTCAAATTGTCCTAAAGATTTGTTATCTTTAGCAAATTCCCTCTCACCTTGTGCTACAAGGATTGAAACTGCTGGCTGATTGTCAGCAGCTGTTGAGAACACTTGCGATTTTTTAACAGGGATAGTTGTCCCTTTTTCTATAAGTTTAGTCATAACTCCACCCATAGTCTCAATTCCTAAAGAAAGTGGTGTAACATCAAGTAAAAGAACATCTTTCACATCTCCTCTAAGAACTCCACCTTGGATAGCTGCTCCAGCTGCTACAACCTCATCTGGGTTTACAGAGTTATTAAGCTCTTTTCCAAAGTATTCTTTTACAACTTGTTGTGCTTTAGGGATTCTAGTAGATCCTCCAACCATGATTACTTCTTTGATTTCACCTTTATCAAGTCCTGCATCTTTTAGAGCTGTTTTGATATGAGATAAAGTCTCTGCAATTAAATCATCAGTCATAGCTTCAAATTTAGCTCTTGTTAAAGATTTTACTAAGTGTTTTGGTCCAGTTGCATCTGCTGTGATAAATGGAAGATTTATCTCAGTTTCATTTGTACTACTTAACTCTTTTTTCGCTTTTTCAGCTTCATCTTTAAGTCTTTGCATAGCCATTTTGTCATTTTTAAGGTCGATTCCAGTATCAGATTTAAAATCATTTACAAGCATATCTATGATTCTATTATCAAAATCATCTCCACCTAAAAAAGCATTTCCATCTGTTGAAAGAACTTCAAATGTTCCATCACCGATTTCAAGTACAGTAACATCAAATGTTCCCCCTCCTAAATCGTAAACTAAAACTTTCTCTTCACCTTTTTTCTCTAAACCATAAGCTAAAGATGCTGCTGTTGGCTCGTTGATAATTCTTAGAACATTAAGTCCTGCGATTGTTCCAGCTTCTTGAGTTGCTTTTCTTTGTGCATCATTGAAGTATGCTGGAACTGTAATAACAGCGTCTGTTACACTTTGACCAAGATAAGTTTCTGCATCTGATTTTAATTTTGTTAAAATTTTTGCTGAAATCTCTTGTGGAGTATATACTTTTCCAGCTATCTCAACTGCTGCTGCTCCATTTCTATTAACAATTTTATACCCTACTTTACTCATAGCATCTTTTGCATGTTTTTCATCCATCATAAGACCCATGATTCTTTTGATTGAATATATTGTTTTTTCTGGGTTTGTTACCGCTTGTCTTTTTGCAGGGTCTCCAACTAATACATCCCCTTTATCTGTAAATGCTACAACCGATGGAGTTGTATTCTTACCCTCTTTATTTACGATGATTTTCGCCTCACCACCTTCATATACTGCCACACAACTATTTGTAGTTCCTAAATCTATTCCTATTACTTTTGACATCTTTTATCCTTATTTTTTATTTTTTAACTTTTAATTTTTAACTTCATTCTATAGTTTAATGACATCGCGGTCAAATAAAACTACTTCTGGCAGATTGAAACCATTGCTGGTCTTAATAGTCTGTCTTTCAGTTTATACCCTTTTTGAAGCACTTGAACAATCGCTCCATGCTCGTGTTCATCACTATTGACTTGCATCACTGCATTATGATGTTCAGGATCAAATTCATCAGAATCAACAGCAACAACATGATGTTTCTCAAAAGAAGTGATTAAATTTTTCAAAGTAAGTTCAATCCCTTCTCTAAGTTTTGGTAACAACTCTTCTGCTGGTGCATCCATATTTGCTGATTGTAAAGCCATCTCTAAAGTATCAATTGTACTTAAGAGGTCTTTTGCAAATTTTTCACTTGCATAATCTATCGCTTGATATTTTTCTCTCTCTAACCTTTTTTTGATATTTTCAAAATCAGCATGAGTTCTTAAAAATTTATCTTCAGCCTCTTTTGCTCTATTCTCAGCATCTTGTACTTTCCCCTCCATATGAAGTTTGTATTCCTCCTCAAGTGAAGCAAATTTTTCTTCAATCTCCTCTTTTACATCTTCCATATCTACAGTTTGAGTACTTTCATCTATCAACTCTTCATTTATTTTTTCTTCTTTCAAATTATCCCCCTATAAAAATAATCATAATCTTTGCTAAGTTCACCTACTACTAAAATTTTTACATTTTCGCTTCCCATTTTCGCTCTATGACAAACTCCCATAAATCCAGAAGGAAGTAAATTTTCAAAATAAACCCCCTCTTTTATATTTTGCATCACATTTCCATGCATAAATCTACTTATTACATCTTCACTCAAATCGTATCTCACAGCAAATTTCAAAAAATATTTGATATTAATCATACCAAATTCACTTTTTTGTAAATACCGATTGAGCTCCTCATAAAGTTGTGTTGCACCAACTTGTCTTGCGACATCCAAAATATCATCTGCATCAAGTCCTATCATATCATTTAAAAATCTATACAAAGCAGAAGTGTATTTCACTGTGATTACAAAAGATTCAAATTCCAAAATCATATAAGCATTTTCGACATTAAGAACTCTATGAAGTTTTTTTGATTGTAGTTGTAAAATAAAAACACTCAGTCCCATATTATGAGAAAGTGTTTTTAACTTATCATAATCAATACTCAAAAATTCAAAAGTAAGTTTATCTCGCCAATATGCTTTCAATGCTTCAATTGTAGGTGTTCTTCCACTACTAATATGCTCTTGTTCTAAGTATCCCTCTTCTCCAAGCTTTTTAAAATAACCTCTAATTGTTGCAGGTGAAAACGATAAATCATACATAGACTTTAACTGATTTGAACCAATTGGTTCAAGATTTTCTATGTAAGCTCTAATGATTGAATGCAACAAAAACTCTTTTTTATCTATCATTTTTCTACCGTTTCAAATTAATTGGCACTCTTATTATATAAGTGCTAAGGAATTGTAGCAAATGTGATTTTATTTGTCAAGAGTTTTTATTATTTTTTAGCACTCATTTACATCAACTGCTAAAATAAATAAGAAATTGTAGATTTTAGTCTATTTTACTAGCGATTTAAAACTCTATTGGAAGATAAAAACTAAGTTCAAATGAACCATCACTCAAAAAATGATTCTTTTTATATATCGAATAAGATGGTTTTGTAGTAGTTTCATAACCACTTTGTGGAAGCCATTCATGGAAAACCCAGTGGATAAATTTAAGTACATCACCATATACTCCAACCAAATCAAATTTTGCATAAATCCCATCAGAAATAATAAACTTTGGGAGTTCTGTTTTAGTTTTTATCGGTTCATCTGTAACAATACAAGCAATATACTGGCACGAATCAAGTGGCGTTATTGTTGGATTATCATGATAAAGAGCAATTTGTTGAACATTTTTAAAATCATTTCCAAGTACCCAAGTATAAAGTTTTTGCCAAGTTTTTTTAATATTTTGATTGTATCCTTGATTTCGTATATAGTAACTTACCATTTTGGGCATTTTAACAATAGTGGGTTCAAGATTCGAAAAATCAGCTTTTGAATTTGAAGAAAGTTCAAATTGTTCTAAGATTGCTCCAGAATAAATCTTATAACCACCATTTTTCCACTCTTTTGGGGTCATATCAAAACGATTTTTAAACACTTTTAAAAAAGAGGTTTGGGAGCTATATCCACACATATTTGCAATATTTGAAATCGTGGAAAGTTTATTGGTTATAAGGAGGTTTGAAGCTTTTTGCAAGCGAATAGACTTAATACTTTCATAAATATTTTTTCCAAATGACTCTTTAAAAACACGGTGCATATAAAATTTACTAATACCTAAATCATAACTAAGCCCTTCAATATCGATATTAATATCAATATGGGTATAGATATAAAACATTATATCATTAGCAATTTTTGTCCGTTTATCAAGTGTATCTTTTTTCATAATCGTAATAATAGCACAAGATAAATTATTTAATAGCATAAATAATAAACAATATTAGAATACAAAATAGGCACTAATGGATAGTATTTATAGCAATAATTATGGAGAATTTATTTTTTAATTTTCGTAATATGTCATCACTAAAACAAAATAAGGAGAAGAATATGGGAAAAATCAAAAAAGTGTTAATTGCCAATAGAGGTGAGATTGCTCTAAGAATTGTAAGAGCTTGTAAAGAGCTTGAAATCACAAGTGTAACTATTTTTTCAGAAGTAGATACAGAGGGTGTTTGGATTAAAAAATCTGATGAGTGCTATCCAATTATGGGTGACCCTATGCAAGCATACTTAAACTATGAAACTATTATTTCATTAGCGAAAAAAGCTTCTTGTGATGCTATCCATCCAGGATATGGATTTTTAAGTGAAAGTGCTGAGTTTGCACAAGCTTGTGCTGATAATGGAATCATCTTTATTGGTCCAAAACCAGAACATATTGCTCTTTTTGGAGATAAAATGGCTTCTAAAGTAGCTATGAAAGCTGTTGGTGTACCTGTTTTAGAAGGAACTGATGAACCAGTTTCAAGTAAAGCTGAAGGTGCAAAAATTGCAAAACAAATTGGTTTTCCTGTAATCATCAAAGCAGCATTTGGTGGTGGTGGACGAGGTATGAGAATCGTTCGAAAAGAATCTGAATTTGATTCATTATTTGAAAGTGCAACAAATGAAGCTATCAAATATTTTGGAAAAGGTGAATGTTTTATCGAAAAATATGTTGAAAATCCAAGACATATCGAGATTCAAATCGTTGCTGATAAATATGGAAATGTTGTACATCTAGGAGAGAGAGATTGCTCAATCCAAAGAAGACACCAAAAAGTTATCGAAATCGCTCCTTCTCCAAGATTAAATGAAGCTACAAGAAAAGAGCTTTATAGAATTTCAACAAAAGCGATGTTCAAACTTGGATATGAAAGTGTTGGTACTGTTGAATTTTTAGTTGACCAAGCAGATAATATCTACTTTATCGAAATGAATACAAGGGTTCAAGTTGAGCATCCTGTAACAGAGATTATCAGTGGTGTGGACATCATCCAAAGAATGATAGAGATTGCTGAAGGTGATAAATTAAAATTCTTACAAGAGGAGATCCAATTTAGAGGATATGCTATCGAATTTAGAATCAATGCAGAAAACCCACAAAAAAACTTTATGCCTTCAGTTGGGACAATTACAAACTATTTAACTCCAGGTGGTCCAGGTGTTAGACTTGATACAAGTGCTTATGCTGGATACAAAATCCCATCAAACTATGATTCAATGGTTGGAAAACTTATCGTTTGGGCACTTGATTGGGAAGGTGCTGTTAAAAAAGCAAAAAGAGCACTCGATGAGTTTTATATCGATGGATTCCCTACAAATATCTCTCTTCATAGAGAAATCGTAAGAGATGAAGACTTTAGAGAAGGAAATCTTACAACTCAATACTTAGATAAAAAAATGGATCAATTCAACTTAAATAGTGAAAAAACTATCAAAGAGGAAGAGGAAAAAATGTCTAAGATTATGAAATTTATTGAAAAAATCAAATCTCATAAATTAGTTGTTAGAAACTAAAAAATATACAGATTAGCTAAAAATAGCTAATCTGCCTCCACAAAAATAAAATAATACTTTATAGATTTATAAATTTTCACCATTAAATATTTTTGACACATAACTCTTTTTAACACATATTTAAAAAAATTTGCTATTATTTTTCATTATAGTATTTATGCTATTTATCAAGGAGAACCAATATGAATATCTTTACAAAAAAACTATTAGCATTTAGTGTACTTTCATTTTTATCAATAAATCAGATATTTGCTATGGAAAATATGTCACAAAATAGTTCTAAAATAGAACTATCAGAAGAGATGAAAATGAAATTAAATTTTGATTACATTGTTAATCTTCCAATAATGATGCGAGCTGTATTTAACAATGCAAAACATCCCGATTTAAACCTTACAAAAGAACAGATAATAGCTATTCGAGATCATAAAATCAATGTAATGGATAATATTGAGCCTATTATGAAAGAAGCTCATATGTTATCATTACAATTAAAAGAAGGTTTAATCAATGGGAAAATAAGCAATGAAGAGGGTTTTAAACTTGCTACGAAAATTACAAATCTAAAAGAACAAGTTCTTATGATGAAAATTACTTGTATCAATTTTGTAAAATCAACATTGACTCCTACCCAATTTCAAAAATTAATTGAAATTGATAAAAAAGCTATGTATAAGAACAATCCTTACGAATAAAAATACAAAAAACAAATACTTAAAAAGTTATTTTTTAAATATTAAATCTTTTTAGATTTGCGGATATACAATTCACTTAAAATAGTAACCATACTATCAATCGATTTCATATGAGTAGTCTCTTCTATAGTATGATATCCGATTGTTGGTATTTGCATCGTTGTTCCTTGAATTTCTCCTTTAGTAGCATCGATAATTCTCCCAAGTTCCGTTGTACCAACGGAGTATTTTTTTAGCCCTAATCCCTCTTTTTTAGCTTTGATATACAAATCTTTGTATTGAAATCGGACTTTATTTTGTTTTGCTATTTTTTTTATTTTTGCTTTTAAAGGTGACCTAAAAACTGCATTTGAATCTCTATTTCTTAAAACTACATCGATATTTAAAATATCTTCTAAAGACTCATAAGGACTCGTATCTAGCACTAAAAGCTTATTTGTACTAATATCAAATCTCCTAAACCACTCAAGTAAAAATCGCCAACTTTTTCCAGCCTCTTCACTTGCTGTAAAAAATGCCGTCCCTTGATAACCCAAATGATATAAATAAATTACGATTGCAACCGTTAAAACATTATCAAGTTGTCCCGATACAAGATTATCCTTGATACTTAACTTATCCATAAAAGCAATCGGCGTTCCAGGGAAAAGATAATCAAAGCCATCAACTTTAAAGATGATATTATTTCTTCGTGGACATAATATCGCCTCTTTTATTACACCCATTCCAAGATAACTTCCACTCCAAGGCTCATATGCTTGTACTTTTTGTTCTAAAAATCTTGTCGATAAACTACTTAGTAACTGTTCTGAATTGGAGTTTCCAGTCAAGTCTGTCCTATTTTTTGCAATAAATGCAGCATATTGAAATTCGTTATGTCCCGTACAAATTAATCCATGTCTATCGGCATGGGCTGAAATATAACCACTTGTCGGCTCATTTCCAGTAGCTACCAAAACACCATCATAATATTCTACTTTGACTCCTATCTCTTCAAGTTCCCTTTTACAATACATAAAAAAATTATGTTCAGCTCCAACAACACTTGGTGTTCTTATAAGTTGTTTTAAAATATCATAAAAATATTCCACTTTAATCTCCTCTTTTAAACCCCTATTTTATCTTTTTTAATTTTTCTTTTTTTATCTTCCATCTTTGGTTTGACATTTTTTGCTATATATTCCATAATCTTTCTGGCAATATTTATATTTGTAGATTTTTCAATCCCCTCTAAGCCAGGAGAAGAGTTTACTTCCATCACAAGTGGACCTCTTTTTGATTGTATCATATCGACTCCACAAACACCTAGTCCCATTGCTTTTGCTGCTTCAAGAGCAGTTTTTTTCTCTTTTTTATTCAATTTATAAAGTGTTGCCTTTCCACCTTGATGGAGGTTTGAGCGGAAATCCCCCTCAGCTCCTTGCCTTTTCATCGCACCAACAACCTCACCACCAACTACAAAAGCTCTTATATCAGCCCCGCCTGCCTCTTCTATAAACTCTTGAACCAAAAGATTGACATCCATCCCATAAAATGCGTCAAGGACAGATTTTGCTGCTTTTTCACTCTCAACCAAAACAACCCCAACCCCTTGTGTACCTTCTAAAATCTTCAGTACAAGAGGTGTTCCACCACTAAGTGCTATCACATCTTTTGTACTTGATTTATTCGAAGCAAAAACAGTTCGTGGCATATCAACACCATTTTTTGAAAGCACTTGTAAACTTCTAAGCTTATCCCTACTTCTTGCTATTGCTAAATTTCCAGAAGTACTAAATACTTCCATCATCTCAAAATGTCGCACCATCGCAGTTCCATAAAAAGTTCGACTTGCCCCAATTCTTGGGATAATTGCATCGGGCGTAGGAAGAATTTTCCCTTGATAATTTACAACGAGTTCATTTTTCATTATCTCAATCGTACATTTGAGATAATCAATTACTTTGACTTCCCAACCCATAGCAGTTGCCTCTTCAACTAATCGTCTTGTAGAGTACAACTCTTTGTTCCTTGATAAAATATAAACTCGCATTGGGATTTTCCTCATTTTTTATTTTTTGTATTATAGAATAGTTTTTGTTTGGATTGGTTACAAATTTGTCTATTGTTTGATAATTATCTCTAATTTATCAGGTTTGAGTTGATTTTTATTCGGAACAAAAAGCATAGCAACATCAGCTTTTAAGCCATCAATATCCAAATGATATTTACATGATACATAACTTGAATTATTAAGGTCAAGATATGTAAGTTGCTCCTCTATCTCTAAAATTTTATAATCATTTGTTTTATTGATATACTCATCAATCACAAAATCAACTTGCTTTTGATTTGTAATATTTTTGTCTTTTATCACTTCTAAAAGTGCATTTTGATTGATAAAACCAGTGAAATAACTGTCAATATTCTTTGTTAAATTGCTATCAAGCTTATATGTTTTTTTTGAAAATTCTTCAAGCTGAAGTTTCACACTTACATTTCCATAATCAAAAGGGATAGTTTGAGGAAAACCATTCAGTATCTTTGCATCTTTATCTTTAAATAGTTTTAGGATTTCAGAATTTATATCATTTATACTTATCTCTAACTGTTTGATATTTGCATTTTTTGATGAGATAGTGATAAATTCATCTGTAATATCAAGATTTTTAACAATCAATACAGAAAGTGCTGTAATAAAAAGAAGGGTAACAAAAAGGACAATCCCTTTTTTATTTTTCATTGTGAGACCACTTCATAATCAAAATAGTTTAGTGTGAAACTATGTTTTAGCAGATTTTCATTCAAAAAAAAGTCGTTTGCTCCCTGCAAATGGCTTTTTTTTGAATGAGAAGATACAGAACAGAGCATTTGCAATGAATTGTTTTTGTTGTGCAGTGGTCTCATTACCCAATACTCATACTAAAAATAGGAAGCAACATAGCAATAACAATAAACCCTATAATTCCACCCACAATAAGCATCAACATAGGTTCCAATAAGGTCAAGAAACTACCAAGTTTTTCACTATTTTTTGAGCTATAGAGTTCAGCTAGATTTTCTAAAACATTTCCTAATTGGCTTGTCTCTTCCCCTATCGCAATTGCTTGAATAAAAGCTATATCTATTTTATAAATTTTACTAAGTTCCAGTATTTTAGAGAGTCTCTCCCCCTCCACCACTTTTAAAGAGGCTTCCACAAAAAGTTTTTGTATCACAGAGTTCCCTAAAGTATTAGAACTCATTTTAAAAGCTTGAACGACAGGGACACCAGATTTTAAAAGGATAGAATTCATATATGCAAAACGGCTTAGTTCATTGAGTTCTATGATATTTCCAATAAATGGAACGCTCAACAAAAACTTATCAAAACTGTATTTAAATTCACTCAAATTTTTTAAAGCTATTCCAAAAAGAAAAATAAATAAAGTAAAAAAAATAAGTAACGTGAGATAATGGCTTCCCATAAAATCTCCACTATTGACTACAAAAGTTGTTATTTTTGGGAGTTCTTGACCATTTTGTACAAAAATATCTGTTATCTTTGGAACAATAAAACTCAGCATAAAACTCACCATAACAATAGAAACTACAATGATAAAAATTGGATATGTCATAGATTGGCTAATCTGTTTTTTAAGCTTATGCTCTTTGATAAGATAATTTGAAAGTTCTAGCAAAACATCTTTTAAAATTCCACCATCTTCACTCACTTTGATAGATTGAAGATAAAATTCTGGAATTTCGATGATATTTTGACTTTCAAGTGCAGTATAAAAGTTTTTCCCTTCACTAAGAAAAGTTCCAATAGATTCAAAAAATGGATTCATTTTTTTATCATCTCTATATCGTTCATTGATAAGTTTTATAGAGTTTGGTAAAGAAATTCCAGCATTAAGATAGATACTCAAATCTTTGCTTACTCCGGCAAGTTGTAAAGCTGGTATCTTATATTTTTTTTGAAGATTGAAAAAACTAAAAATATCTTGACCATCATCTTTGATATCTTCGTAGATAATCTTTTTTTGTTTGAGTTTGAGTTTTGCTGTATTTAGGTCTGTAGCTTCAATTTTTCCGTTGACTTTTTTTCCAAAAGCATCGTAACCACTATATTTAAAAAACATCTTTTACCTTAGAAATTTTACTATCAAAATATTCATCAACATCGCTTAAACTCTCTAAAATAAAGGGTTTATCAAATACAGAGTTAAAAATGTACACTTTTCCATCTACCTCAACTATCATATCTTTTGTTTTCCCATATTTATCAATTTTATAGGCAAAATCTATCGGATAACTTTCCAATTTTTCCAATTTCAAATCGTTAAACCGTATCCTATTTTTGTTCTTATCATAACTATAAACAGTTGGAGGTGAGTTAAAAAGCTTCTCTTTTAGTTCTTCTTTAAAAGTTCCATCTACTAAAACAAAACATCTAAAATCAACCTCACTACATTGTAATTCGATTGTTTTATCAAATTCATATTTCAAAAGTAATGATTTTACATTGATAAGATTTTTTTCTGTATCACTACTTTTATTTTCATTTGCAAAATTGATAAACGAGATACTATAAACACTCAAAATAAGAATAACAACAATCAGTAATTCAACAACTGTGAAAGCTTGAATTATTTTTTTTGTTCTTGACATTTAGAGTAATAGATATCATCATTTCCACCTTCAGCCTTGTTTCCACCAAAAGAGATTATTTCAAATCCATCTCCATTTTGTGTATAAACAAAGTTATTTCCCCAACTATCTTTTGGAAGTTTTCCATCTTCAAAATATTTTTTTTCAATCAAGATGTTTAATCCATCTGAAGTGCTTGGATAACTTGAATTGTCTATCTTATACATTTTTACCGCTTGTGCTATATTTTCCATCTCAATACAAGTGATTTTATCTTTTGCTTCATCACTTTTTCCAGTAAGACTTGGTAAAACAAAAGAAGCTAACAATCCTAATATAATGATAACTACCATAAGTTCCATAAGTGTAAACGCTTTTTTATTTCGTATCTTTGATTGTAAAGTTGACTCTGTATTCATTTTATATAATCCTATTTGTTTTTGTTACAAGAAATGCGATTTTAACGAAAAAACTTTAAAGAGTTGCTATGCTCCAAATAAGAATATCGACATTGACAAAATTTTAGGTATAACTTAGGAAAAAGAAAGAATTATGGGAGTACAATTAAAAAATCTAAACTATAGAATTATGGAGTGTTAAAATGAGTACGGATAGGGAAATACAAAAGGTACGGTTGATATTTGATTTGCAGCCAAATATCGTGGTAATAACTGATGGGCAAAAAATAGTTGATGCGAATGCTGCATTTTTGAAATTTTTTAATAAAAATCATTTGGAAGAATTTACCGCAAAAAATGATTGTATTTGTGACTTTTTTATACAAGATGACAGTAATAGATATCTTAAAAAAATCTATCCAGATGGAACAACTTGGGCTGATTTAGTTTTAAATGAGGTAGATATTACACATAAAGCAATGATTTTAGATTCAAATGGACAAAAAAAGATTTTTGAGGTAAAAGGAAGTAAACTTGTAGATGGGGAGTATGATTACATGGAAGAAGTTATTGTTTTTTCAGATATCACAACAATCGAAAATCAATCTATCCTCATTGCAAATATGGAAATACCTATCTTAGATATAAG
>RRZU010190205.1_pt1 | contig 18735 bp, 16 predicted proteins | sample 2165561 | NCBI WGS metagenome assembly RRZU01 (sample SAMN10456909, study PRJNA506462) | wastewater metagenome | isolation source: wastewater sludge | place: USA: Moscow, Idaho | reverse complement strand
GGGGCGGACGCGGGTCAGCGGCATACCAGGAATGTATGCCGCGCTCTCGCGCCGGCCGCGCCCGCGGGCACCGATAGGCGCGCCTGGCCGACCTGGCCCGCGCGGGTGAGAGGCTATGCCCCGTGACCGAGCTGATCGACACGACGGAGATGTACCTCCGGACCGTCTTCGAGTTGGAGGAGGAGGGGGTCGTCCCGCTGCGCGCGCGGATCGCCGAGCGGCTCGGGCACTCCGGTCCGACGGTCTCCCAGACGGTCGCGCGGATGGAGCGCGACGGATTGGTGCGGGTCGGGGGCGAGCGGCATCTCGAGCTCAGCGAGCAGGGCCGGCTGGTGGCCACCCGGGTGATGCGCAAGCACCGGCTGGCCGAACGGCTGCTCGTCGACGTCCTCGGACTGGACTGGACCCTCGCGCATGCCGAGGCCTGTCGGTGGGAGCACGTCATCAGCGAGCAGGTGGAACGGCGCATCCTCGTGCTCATCGGCGAGCAGACCGAGTCGCCCTACGGCAATCCCATCCCGGGCCTGGCCGAGTTGGGTGGGGCGTGCGACACGCCGGTGGTCCGCGACGGTGTCGCGAGTCTGGTCGATCTGGCGACGCAGGCGCATGCCCGAGGGGGGTGCGATGTGATCGTCCGACGCATCGGCGAGCCGGCCCAGGTCGACCCGGAGTCGCTCGCCGAGTTGTTCACGGCTGGGGTGGTGCCGGGCGCTTCGATCCGGATCAGGTTGCAGGACAACGGAATCGACGTCGCTGTGGGTGGCCGGGAGGGCGCTGGGTCGGGGCCGGAGCAGGAGCGCGTGGCCGCGCTCTCGGCGGCCCTCGCCGCGCATGTCCTGGCGACGGAGGCCCCCGGGGGCAGCTGATCCGCGGCGCCCGGATGCCAGCCGCGGGCGCATCGAGGGATCATCCGAACGGTGCCGAGCGGCTCGTCCCCTTGACCATTTGGTGGTCGTTCCGTGACCTGAGCGTGACATTGGTGCGGTCGGTCGGCTATCGTCGGGGTTACCGCTCCACCCGGGGCGGCCCTGGGCGGACCGCCGAGTCCTGCCACCGCCTCAGGTTCATCGAGCACGCCGGGCAGGGGCGGGGGAACCAATTCCGGGCACGAGCGCAGTAGCGCCGGGTCCTTGGGGTTAAGTTCGCGGGTCGGGTAGGGCGCCACGTCGCTCGGCTGACTCGGGAGCCGGGTGAGCACTCCCACCCGAACCCGACAGCTCACCTCGTAGGCGTCCTGGAGAGATGCATGTCCAAGCACGTCGGGCGCCATCGTGCGCCGGGCTTCTCGCCCTTGCACGAGATCACTCAGATCGCTGCCGATTCGGCCAAGCCCGCGATGCAGGTCTCGGTCGTCGCCGTCGCCTCCACGGGGCTCATCGCGACGATGACCATCCCCGCGCACGCCGCCACCGACTCCGGCGCCAGCGCGTCGGCGGCCGCCGCTGTGGCGAGTGTGTCTGCCGGCAGCCTGCCCAGTGAGGATCTCGCCGCGGCGACCGGCCCGCTGGTGACTGCCCCGGCCACCGCGAACGCGATGCCGACCTTCGGGTCGCTGCGCGGTTTCCGCACGAAGGCCGCGGCGACCGCCACGACGGCAGCCCCGGCCACGGCCCGGGTCAGCCGCACGACGACCCGCAGCACCCCGGCAGCTCCCGCGCCGACGGCGCCGGCCCCCGCGGTCACCGGTGGGCGCGCGGACATCATCGCCATCGCGGCGAGCCTCACCGGCATCCCCTACCGCTACGGCGGCACGTCGACCTCTGGCATCGACTGCTCGGGCTACACCCAGCTCGTCTACGCCCGCGCCGGCATCAGCATCCCGCGCACGGCCGAGGGCCAGCGCGCCGCGTCGGTCAAAGTGGCCAACCCGGCCCCTGGCGACCTGATCTTCTTCGGCCGCCCCGCCACGCACGCCGGCATCTACGCCGGGAACGGGATGATGTACGACGCCGGTGCCAGCGGTCGCTACACGAGCTACCGCAAGATCTACACGTTCGTCAACGTGTCCTACGGTCGCTTCTGAGCGATTTCCCCGCGTTTCGGGGACTCCGACCAAGACCCCGCTCCGTTGCAGCCGGAGCGGGGTCTTTCGGTACCTGGTCAGGCCCACGGGAGCGCACCCACGGTGGGGCTCGCCCTGTCATGCGAGACTTCCGGGATGGACGCGTCTTCGTCGCCGCACCTGATCACCCCCGAGATTACTCCAGCGATGAACGCGGCGCTCGTGATCGAGATATGGGCCGATCTGGTGTGCCCGTGGTGCTACCTCGCCAAGCACCGCCTCCGGGGGGCGATCGCGGCATACGAGCTGCCGGCGACGATCCAGCTACGCCACCGGGCCTACGAACTCGAGCCCGGTATGCCGCCCGGCCGGCGGGTGCCGGTCATCGACTACCTCGGCGCGAAGTACGGCGGCGGGCGCGCCGGTGGGGAGGCGATGACCGCACGGGTCGCCGCCATCGCCGCCGCTGACGGAATTGAGCTGGATTTCGCTGCGGCAGTGAAATGTTCGACGTTCGATGGGCATCGCCTGGTGCTGCTCGCCGAGGCGATGGGCGGGTGGCAATTGGGTCAGGCGATGCTCGAGCGGGCGTATGCCGCGCACTTCGAGCAGGGGCTCGCTCTCGATGATCACGGGGTGCTCGTGCGGATCGCTGCGGAGGCCGGGCTCGACGAGCGACGGGTCGCCTCGGTGCTCGCCGGTGACGACTACGCCGACCCGGTGCGTGCCGACCAGCGCCGGGCCCGCGAACTCGGCGTCACCGGCGTGCCGTTCGCGGTCGCGGGTGATTGGGTGTCGGTCAGCGGTGCCCAGTCGGTCGAGGTCTATCTGGACTTGATCCGCCAAGCGTCCCAGAGATGAGCCGCCAAGGGCCGCAGTAGACCGGAAAGGCCCCACCCGGTGGTCCGGGTGGGGCCTCTCTGTGCGGCTCGGTGAGTCGCTCGCCGGCGTCTCAGAGGGCCATCAGGGCGTGGCTGCTGCGCAGCTTGGCGTGCAGCACGGCCCGGGTGATCTCCGCGTCCGGGTGGTTGCTGCGGTCGGCGGCGGCGAGCAGGTCCTCGATCTCGCTGCGCGAGTGGTAGGAGTCGAGCTCACGCATCATCCGATCGTGAGCGGCGCGCTCCTGGCGGCGGACCCGCATCCGCTCGCGGAAGCTCGCCCACCGCGCAGACGTGGTCTGCAGCGGGTGGGTGCTCTTGCTGTTGGTGCTCGTGCTGGTGCTCTTCTTGGTGCTCATCTTCTCGGTGCTCTTGTTCGTCGTCGTGCTGATCCGGCTGGTCCGGGGGATCCGGGTCTCCGGTTGGTGTTGATGTTTCAAGTGTCCGGCAAAAGCCCGAATGCGTCCAATGCAGTGCGAGCAAGGGAATCATGCAGCAGAAGCATGTATCGCGTAAGGTGCCATCGTGGACATCGACGTGTTGCGCTGGTTCCAGATGGTCGCCGACGGAGCGACGGTGACCGAGGTCGGCGAGATCTTCATGGTGAGCCAACCGCAGGTGTCCCGGTCACTCGCGGCACTGCAGCGGGAGGTGGGTGCGCCGCTGCTCGTGCGCTCCGGCCGGGTGCTGCGTCTGACCCACGCCGGGTCGGTCTTCAAGCGGCACGTGGACCGCGCCGTCGACGAGATCGACGACGGGCTGGCCGATGTCGACCAGCTCATCGACCCGGAGCGCGGCACGGTGACGCTGGCCTACGAGCCGTCCCTGGGTGGGTGGCTGGTGCCGTCGGTGGTGAGCGGTTTCCGGGCCGCCCATCCCGAGGTCGAGTTCGTGCTGCGGCATCTCGGTCAGGAGGTGCTCGAGGCCTTCGACGCGGTGGCCGCGGCGCGGATCGACCTCGCCTTCACCGCCGATCCGTCCGCCGGGTCGGGGGCGTCGGGAGGGTCCGGGGGGTCCGGGGGCGACTCGGCCGCGGTGCGCTGGCATCGGTTGTTCACCGAACCCTTCTTCCTCGCCGTGTCGGCCGGTCACCCGCTGGCCGACCGCGGGGCCGTCGACCTCGCCGAGGCGGCCGCCGAGTCGTTCGTCGGGATGGGCGCCGCCCCGCTGGGCATCCTGGCGGCGAATGCCTGCCGCAGTGCGGGTTTCGAGCCGAAGGTCCGCTTCGAGGCCGACGACCTGCCGACCGTCCGCGGCTTCGTCGCCGCCGGCCTCGGGGTCGCGCTCGTGCCGGCGATGGGCCCCGACTTCGCGGCGGCGCCAGTGCCGTCGGGCGACCTCGGTGCGGTGGGGGCGGCCGGCGTCAGCGCGTCGGGCTCGCCCGGTCGGTATGCCGCGGGCCCCGCCGGACCTCGCCTGTTGCGCCTCACCGATCCGACGATCGGGCGGGCCATCGGACTGGCCTGGTCGGCGCAGCGGCGACTGCTGCCGGCCGCAGACCTGTTCCGTCGGCACGTGCTGGGCGAGGCGGCCGCGACCCGCCGCTGACCGGCTACCCGAGCGCCCGCGATGCCCGCCGAGCGCCGTCCGAGCTGCCCGCCGAGCCCTCGTCGGGACTGCCCGCCGAGCCTCGTCGGGACTGCCCGCCGAGCGTCATGCGAGGCGGACAGCCGGCTCCAGGACCGTCCGGCGCGACGTCGCGTATGGCCATTGACAGCGGCCGTGACGTCCGTCACGATGCCCTGGTAACTGCATTCGGTATTCGGTATGCCGTCCGTTACGGCAAGCCTTCCCGTCTGGTCTCATCCGGAGGAACGATGGCTGCTGACCTCACCGCCGCGTCCGAAACGTCGGTCCGTCTGCACGGCAGGTCGCTGGGAGTTCCGCACATCGTCTTCTTCGTCATCGCGGCGTCGGCACCGCTGACCGTCGCAGCCGGCGGGGTGCCGGTGCAGTTCGCGGTGACGGCCCTGGGCGGCATACCGCTCATCTACGTCATCATCGCGGCGATCCTGCTCGTGTTCACCGTCGGCTACGCCGCGATGAGCCGCCACGTCACCAACGCCGGTGCGTTCTACACCTACGTGAGCAAAGGGCTCGGTCAGGCCTGGGGTGTCGGCTCCGCGCTCGTCGCGCTCGTGGCCTACAACGCGATGCAGGTCGGCATCTACGGGCTCTACGGCTTCGCGGCCGCCGGGGCCCTGGAGAAGTTCTTCGGCCTGAAGGTCTCCTGGGTCGTGCCCGTGCTCGTCACCGTGGTGATCATCGGCGTCCTGGGCGCGCTGCAGGTCGATCTCAACGCCCGGGTGCTCGGCGTCTTCCTCATCGCCGAAGTGTTCATCGTGCTCACCTTCGACATTGCCGGCGTGGTGGAGCCGGGCGACACCCTCACCGTCGCTCCGTTCCTGCCCTCGGCGTTGGAGGGTGGCGCCTTCGGCGCGGCCCTGTGTTTCGTGACGGCGTCGTTCATGGGCTTCGAGTCGGCCGCCATCTACAGCGAGGAGGCGAAGGACCCCAAGCGGACGGTGGCCCGGGCGACCTACATCGCGGTGCTGCTCATCGGCATCTTCTACGCCTTCACCGCGTGGGCGACCGCGATGGCGACGGGGGACGCCAAGATCGTCTCCCAGGCTCAGGAACTCGGCGCCAACCTCTTCTTCGTGTATGCCGAGCAGAACGTCGGGGTGTGGTTCGCCGACATCGCGACCGTGCTGTTCGTGACCAGCCTCTTCGCCGCGCTGCTGTCCTTCCACAATGCGGTGGCCCGGTATTTCTTCAGCCTCGGGCGCGAGCGGGTGCTGCCCTCAGTGCTGTCCCGCGTGCAGCCGAGGACGGGTGCCCCCATCGCCGGTTCCCTGGCCCAGAGCGCGCTGGCCGTCGTCATCGTCGTCGCGTTCGCGGCGACCGACAAGGACCCGGTGCTGGGACTGTTCACCTGGCTGACCAACCTCGGCGCGCTGGGCGTCATCTTCCTGATGGCGTTGACCTCCGTCTCGGTGGTCTTCTACCTGCACCGCAACAACGAGATGCTGCCCGAAGGGACGGCGCACTGGACCGTGGCCGCGGCGGTCGCCTCCGTGGCCCTGTTCGCCGTGTTCTACCTGGCGATCACGAACTTCGACGCACTCCTGGGGGCCCAACCGGGCGACCCGGTGATCTGGATCCTGCCCGGCCTCGTCATCGTCGCCATGGTGGTCGGTCTCGTGCTCGGGTGGGTCCTCAAGAGCACCCGACCACAGATCTACGACGGCATCGGGCGCGGCGGCGAGACCGCCTGACCGGCCCGACGCTCCTGCTGCTTCCAGCACGCCGGTCGGAGCCGGTGCGCGGTCAACCCCGATCCGGGCCGGTGCGAGCCCACGACAAGGAGATTCACCGATGGGTCATTTCGACGAACGGGCACTCGACGAGGCGGCTGGCCGCCTGACCGAGCAGGGCGTCGATGTCCTGCGAATCGCCTATCCCGATCTGCTCGGCACCGAGCGGGGCCGCGACATCCTCGTGAACCGGCTCAGCCGGACGCTGGCCGACGGCCTCGCGTTCTGCCGCTCCGTCTATGGGGTGACGCCGATGGGCGACCTCGTCGACATCGAGGGCGGGCTGTCCGACGGGCTGCCCGACGTGGTCGTCTTCCCGGACCTGGCGACGCTTCGGGTCGTGCCGTGGGAATCCGGCGTCGCGAGTTGCATCTCCGATGTCTTCAACCCCGACGGGTCGGCGTCGTTGGAGAGCCCTCGCCACGTGCTCAAGAACATGATCGCCCGCTTCGACGAGTTGGGCATGCGCCCCCTCATCGGCCCCGAGCTGGAGTTCTACGTCTTCGAGCCGTCCGAGACGTCGGCGAACGGCTGGCGCAGATACGGCGAAGCGCCGGGGAATGTCTACGCCACCGGCTTGCGGGGAGACCCCGACAACCTGCTGCTGCGCCTGTTGCGCAACCTCTCGGCATACGAGGTGGACGTCTTCGCCGCCAACCACGAATACTCCAGCGGCCAGTTCGAGATCAACCTCTGGCACTCCGAGGCGCTGGACGCCGCCGATCGGGCGTTCCGCTTCAAGGCGGCCGTCAAGGAGGTGGCCCGCCAGGATGGCAAGCTGGCCACGTTCATGGCCAAACCGGCCAACGACGAGGGTGCCTCCGGATTCCACATCCACTTCTCCACCGTGGGGCAGGACGGTGCACCGCTCTTCGACGACCCGCAGGGGGAGTTCGGGCTCTCCGACCTGGCCCGGTCGGCGATCGCGGGCGTGCTCAAGCACGCGCCAGCGCTGGCGGCCATCTGCAATCCGACGATCAACTCCTACAAGCGGTTCGGGCCCGACACGCTCGCGCCGTGGCTCATCGACTGGGGGCTGGACAACCGCAGTGCGATGATCCGGATCCCGCCGGAGCGCGGCCGGGCCTCACGCATGGAGGTCCGCCTCGGCGACTCCAGCGCCAATCCCTACCTCGCCTTCGCTGCGGTGCTGGCGGCGGTCTACCTCGGGATCCGTGACTCGCTCGAAGCCCCGGCGCCGCTCGTGGGCTATGGCTACGACACCTCCAAGGCAGCGCAGCTGCCCGGTGACCTGCGCGCCGCGCTCGCGGCTCTGGAGGCCGACACCGAGCTCACCGAGATGCTGGGTGGTCGGTTCGTCGACGCCTTCCTCAAGTACAAGCGCAACGAACTCGAACGGTTCGACCATTGGGTCACCGACTGGGAGTTCCGCGAGTACACCTATCACCTCTGAGACCAGGGCCGGGGCAGCCCGGGGCCGACGACGGCCATCCGGGCGGACCAGACGACGCAGATGGGAGGCCTCGCACGGTGGCGTTCCACGTGGTAGCACGCGCATGCGACCGCTTGCGGGCGCGCTTACGATGTGCCGGTGCACAACCGAGAGGCTGGCGAGATGAGGACGTCGCTGCGTCCCATCCGACGCGAAGCGAGCAGCCTCGCCGACGTCGCATACCGCCGGATCAGCGAGGCGCTGCTCACCGGTCAGATCCCGCCCGGCCAACGCCTGGTGATGGACCAGCTCGCCGAGGAGTTGCACATCAGTCGCACGCCGGTGCGCGATGCTCTGCTGCGGCTGCAGCGCGAGAACCTCATCGAGCCGACCGGCAAGCGGGGCTTCGTGGTCCGGGTGATGACCGCCGACGATGCCGTCTACCTCTACGAGGCCCGCGCGGCGATCGAAGGGTTCGCCGCGCGCCGAGTGGCCGAGATCGGCAAGCCAGCCGTCGACCACGTCCGCCGAGCCATCGCGGCAGCCAAGGGTGCCAACGCCGGCGCCCGGCAGGCTTTCGACGCCAATCTGAACATCCACCGTGCGGTCGTCGAGGCGACTGGGAATCCGGCGCTGCTGGAGCTCTTCGACGACATCTGGCAGCGGGCCCTCGGGTTGGCCCTGTTCGCCGACTTCTTCCACAACGACACCCAGCGCGTGCCGGTGGACCAGCACCATCAGCCCCTGCTGGACGCCTTCGGCGAGGGGGCGGACGCGAGCTTCGACGCCATGCGCGATCACATCCGCGCCGGCCTGCGCGTGCACGACCGCTAGTCGGGTCGTTCGTCGGGTCCATCGTCAGGTCGCCGGTCGCGCCGATCGTCAGGTCCGGATTCCCCGTCGGGCCGATCGTCAGCTCCGGTGTCGGGTTGACCTTTCCTCAGGTTCGCAGTGCGTCGCGGCTTCCCTTGTGCCGCAACGAAGCACCGTATACGGTATACCAAGACTGACGGGGCCGGTCGATCGACCGGAGATCAGCGTCAGCGGAGCGGAGGCCTTGTGTGCGGAATCTCGGGTCGCATCAGGACGACCATCGGGCCGGTCGGCCGCGAGGTTGTGGAATTGGCCGCTCGCATGCGCCATCGCGGGCCCGATTCGACCGGCTTCGGCATCTTCGGAGTGCCCCGTGAGGACGGGCTGGTGGTGCGGGCCTTCCTGGACGACCGCCGCGGCCTGGACGGTGCGCTGGAGACCCTCCTGGCGGTGACGAGGGCGGCCGGCAGTGACTTCACCGCCGACCCGACGTGGGACAGCACGAAGCAACCGCACGTGCTGGTCCGCGCCGAGATCAAGGACGTGGCAGACCTCGGTGCCTGGACCGTCGACGTCGGTGACCAGGCCGGCTTGCAGATCCTGTCGGTAGGGCGGTCGTTGGAGATCATCAAGGACGTCGGCGACGCCCACGACGTCGACGCCAAGCATCACGTGTCGGAGATGGTCGGCACGCATGCCCTCTCGAGCATGCGGCTTGCCACGGAGTCACTGGTGTCGCCGATCGCCAGCCACCCGTTCTGGGCCCGTCCGTTCCTCGACGTGTGCATCGTGCACAACGGGCAGCTGACGAACTACTACAAGTGGCGGCGCAAGCTCGAGCGGGCCGGATACCACTTCTCCAGTGAGAACGATTCGGAACTCATCGCGGTCTGGAACTCGGTGCAGATGAGCCGCGGCAAGACCATGGACGAGTCGTTGCGCGCCAGCATCGACGAGTTGGACGGCGTCTTCACCTACCTGCTCGCCACGGCGGACAACATCGGCATGGCCAAGGACCAGTGGGCGATCAAGCCACTCATCGGCCTGCAGGCCGACGACGGTCTGGCGTTGGCGACGGAGGAGCAGGCGCTGCGTGCCATCTACCAGCAGGAGGTGCCCGTGACGAACTACGACGGGCGCTCGCTCACCCAGGTCTGGTCGGTGGCCCGGCCGACGGAGCGTGCGGCATGAGCACCGACGTCCGTCAGGTGGTCGAGGTGCTCGCCGGTGACCGGCCGTTGCGTGAGGTCAACCAGGAGATCCGGGCGGCGCTCGCCGCTGGCCACGACGTCTCGGTCACCGAGCCGCTGTCACGGCACAACCTGGCGGTCGCCCTCACCGGCACCGGCACCGTGCGGCTGCGCGGTAGCGCCGGCTACTACTGCGGCGGGCTGTGCGCCGGGCCGGACATCCACGTCGAGGGCAACGTCGGTTGGGGCGCTGGAGAGGCCCTCGCGTCGGGCTTGATCCGCGTGGACGGCAACGCCGGCATGGGTGCCGGCGCCTCGATGCGTGGCGGCACGCTGCACATCAAGGGCAACGCCGGGCCCCGGACCGGGATCGCGATGAAGGGCGGGAATCTCGTCGTCGAAGGCGATGTCGGGTATTCCAGCGGCTTCATGTCGCACGCCGGACGACTCATCGTCTGCGGTGACGCGGTCGCGTCGATCGGTGACTCGCTGTGGCTGGGCACCGTCTGGGTGGCCGGCGAGATCAGGTCGCTGGGTATCGACGCCCGTGTCGTCGAGCCGGGCGAGCAGGAACGGCGTGAGGTCGAGGACCTGCTCACGTCGTTGGACATCCCCGAGGCCGACCGGGATTGGAAGAAGGTCGTCTCGGCTGAAGACCTGTGGTACTTCGAGGCAAGGGACGCGCAGAAGTGGCTGATGATATGACGGACGCCGAGCAAGCCCGCCGGGAAGAACTGGTCATGTTCGCCGACGGTGCCGACCCGGCCCGGCCGGCCGGCATCGCATCGTCGTACGCGCCGGCCCGGTCGGTCCGCTGGTCGCGGGAGACGATCGCGGACATCCACGCCAAGTCCCAACTGGGGCGCTACCAGCTGCGCGGGTGGTCGACCTTCCAGCGCAATCTGCCCTCGTTCGACGACCTGGTCTTCCAGCCGGCCACGATGACCCGGCTGCCGCTGGAGGGCTATCGCGAGTCCTGCGACACCAAGACCGTGCTCGGGGATGGCCTGGGGGTGGTGGAGCATCCGATCGAGTTGGACATCCCCATCTACATCGCGTCGATGAGTTTCGGGGCCCTGTCGGCCAACGCCAAGGCGGCCCTCGGCCACGGTGCGCGCAAGGCCGGCACGATGACCTGCACCGGTGAAGGTGGCATGCTCCCCGAGGAGCGGGTCGCCAACCGCACGCTCGTCTACCAAATGACCCCGTCGCGTTACCTGCTGGACCTGGAGCACCTGCGCCAGGCCGACGGCATCGAGATCGCCGTGGGCCAGGGCGCCAAACCCGGCACCGGTGGCCTGCTGCTCGGGATGAAGGTGTCCCAACGGGTGGCGGACATGCGGACCCTCCCGGCCGGTGTCGACCAACGCTCCACCATCCGGCACCCGGACTTCATGGGTGCCGACGACATGGCGATCAAGATCGCCGAACTGCGCGAGGCCACCGATTACAAAGTGCCGATCTTCGTCAAGATGGGCGCGACCCGGCCCTACTACGACACGGCGATCGCGGCCAAGACCGGCGCGGACGTCGTCGTCATCGACGGGATGGAAGGTGGCACCGGGGCCAGTCCAGAACTGTTGCTGGACCACACCGGGGTCCCTACCCTGGCCGCGATCCCCGCCGCCCGACGGGCTCTGGACGACACCGGCATGTCCGACAAGGTGAAGCTGGTGGCGGCCGGCGGGATCCGCTCGGGGGCCGACGTTGCGAAGGCGCTGGCCCTCGGCGCGGACTGCGTGATGATCGGCACCGCGGCGATGATCGCCCTGGGCTGCAACAGCCCGCGCTACGTGTCGGACTACGGGGCGCTGGGCACCGCACCAGGGGCCTGTCACCACTGCCACACCGGGCTGTGCCCGGTCGGCGTCGCGACCCAGGACCCGGAACTCGTCGCCAGAGTGGACGTCGAGGCAGCCGCCGAACGCATCTACCGGTTCCTCACCGCGATGACGATGGAGGCCACGATCCTCGCCAAGGCATGCGGCAAGTCCAGCATCCACAACCTCGAACCGGAGGACCTGCGGGCCCTCACCCTCGAGGCGAGTGCCTTCACGGGTGTCTCATTGGTCGGTGCCGACCGGCCGTTCACGATCTAGTGGTCCGGCAGGCGCGCAGGTGCCCGCCAGGGCGGAGGCTTCCTCATGAGTGATGGTGCAGGGCTTGAGTCACCGCCCGTGCCGGGCGACGGCGCACCTCGATGGCATGCCGTCGTAGGCTCGGACGCGCCACCCGGCCGGGCCGATGCCGTCGTCATCGGGGCCGGCATCGTGGGCCTGGCCGCGGCATACGAGCTGGCGGAGCGGGGGATGCGCGTCGTCGTGCTGGACCGATCCCAGGCGGGCGCGGCCCAGTCGAGCCGCAGCTGGGGATTCATCCGGCAGCAGGGCCGGTCCGTGGAGGAACTGCCGCTGATGATCGAGTCGAACCGGATGTGGCGGGAGCTGCACACCCGGTTGGGCACGGACATCGACTGGGTGCAGGGCGGCAACCTACGACTCACCGACAGCGCCGACCGCGCCGCGGACTACCGGCGTTGGATCGAGACGGCCAAATCCTTGGGGTTGGACAGTCGGGTCGCGACCCGCGAGGAGGTCGGGCAGATCCTGCCCGGTTTCACCGGGGAGTATCTCGAGGCGATCTTCACCCCCAGCGACGGCCAGGTGAACCCCGTCAAGGCCGTGCAGGCCTACGCGCAGGCGCTGCGCGCGCGGGGGGCGACGATCTTCGAGAACTCGACGGTCTCCTCGATCGTGACGGCCGGCAACCAGGTCGCCGGGGTGCTGACCGAGGACGGCTTCATCGGGGCCTCGACCGTCGTGCTCGCGGCGGGGGTGGGCTCCCGGTCGCTGCTACGTCGCCTCGGCCTGGACGTGCCGTTGCATTTCGTCGGGCAGACGGTCGCATTGACGACCGCCGTGCCGCGACTCACCGACGCCTGCGTGTGGACCGGGGCCATCGGCTTCCGCCAGACCCGCTCCGGAGGGATCCTGCTGTCCTCCGGGGGGCGCGGCGACGTCAAGGTCGACGTTGCCTCGTTGGGCGCGCTGGCCTCGCCGCGTCAACTCTCCCAAGCCCTGCCGATGTATTGGAAGAACCGCGAATACCTGCGCGTGCGCCCCCGTGAAGTGCTCGGCGCCGTGACGCACAAATCGAACGGGCTGTTCGCCGAGATCGCCTCCCCGGACGACGTCGCGAACTCCATCGCCGTGCTGTCGCGCTACTTCCCCCAGGTCAGCGCTCAGGTCGCACTGGCGTGGGCCGGGACGATCGACGGCACCCCGGACGCGCTGCCCATCCTGGAGGCGGCCGACCAGCCGTCCGGGCTCGTCGTGGCCACCGGCATGAGCGGGCACGGCTTCGGCATCGCACCGGCCGTCGGTGTCGCCATTGCCGATCTGGTGACCACCGGGCACACGCGGCATGATTTGAGCGCCTTCCGAATCCGAAGGTTTCGCGATGGCGAAGCGAAGGCGCCCCAGCATTTGCTCTGACACCCGGCCAGTGGCGATCCGCGCGCGACGCACCGGCACAGCAATCGAGGATGAGGAGAACCATGTCGACCTACGCAGAACTGCATTCCCGGATCACCGACTCGACCGGCGGGCGCGAGGTGTTCGACCCGGCCACCGAGGAGTTGATCGGGTCGGCGCCGCAGTCCACGGTCAGCGACGTGGATGCCGCGGTGGCGGCCGCCCGGGCAGCCCAACCGCAGTGGGCGGCGCGCTCGCATGAGGAGCGCTCGGCCTTGCTCATGCAGTGCGCCGAGGCGGTGCAGGCCAACTCCGAAGCCCTGGCCGAGCTGTTGTCGCGGGAGCAGGGCAAGCCGCTCAACGGGCTGAACGCCCGCTTCGAGGTCGGGGCCTGCGTCGGGTGGCTGCAGGCAACCGCCGCCACCCCACTGGCGCCCGAGGTCCTCATCGACGACGGCACCGACTACGCCGAACTGCACTATCGGCCGCTGGGCGTCGTCGGGGCGATCGGGCCGTGGAACTGGCCGATGATGATCACCATCTGGCAGGTCGCCCCGTCGCTGCGGATGGGCAACACCGTGGTCGTCAAGCCGAGCGAATACACCACCTTGTCCGTGCTCGGACTGCTCGACGTGCTCAAGGGCGTCCTCCCCCAGGACGTGCTCACCGTGGTGACCGGCGACGGCACCATCGGCGCTGCCTTGGCCGGACACGCCGGGGTCGACAAGGTGATGTTCACCGGCTCCACCCGCACCGGCAAGAAGATCATCGCCTCCTCCGCCGACACCATCAAGCGGGTCACCGTCGAGCTGGGTGGCAACGACGCCGGCGTCGTGCTCCCCGACGCCGACCCGGCGGCCATCGCCGAGGGCGTGTTCTGGGGGGCGTTCATCAACACCGGCCAGACCTGCGCGGCCCTCAAGCGGCTCTACGTGCACGACTCGATGTACGACGCGATGTGCCAGGCGCTCGTCGACTACGCCAAGAACGTGCCGATGGGGGTGGGCATGGACGAGGCCAACGCCCTGGGCCCGCTGCAGAACAAGGCCCAGTACGACATCGTCACCCGCCTCGTCGACGCCGCCCGCGACTCCGGCGCCCGTATCCTCATGGGCGGCAACCCCGACACCGCGGCGAAGGGCTACTTCTACCCGACGACGCTGGTGGCCGACATCGACAACGACAACCCGCTGGTGACCGAGGAGCAGTTCGGGCCGGCCCTGCCGATCATCCGCTACCACGACGTCGAGGAGGCCATCACGATGGCCAACGGGCTGGACGTCGGCCTCGGTGCGTCGGTGTGGTCCGGCGACCGCGACCGGGCCCGCGAGGTGGCCGCCCGCATCCACGCCGGCACGGTCTGGATCAACAAGCACGGCGCGATCCACCCGATGATCCCCTTCGGCGGCGCCAGCCAGTCCGGCTACGGCCTGGAGTTCGGCGTCGAGGGTCTCAAGCACGTCGCCCAGCCCGTGGTGATCAGCGGCTGACAGCGGTTCACCCCAGCTCCGGTATGCCGCCGCACGGCGCCGTGCGGCGGCATACTGGTGCGTTCGGAAGGCGCTGCGGGCGGCGCACCGGCGCGGGCCCGGGCCGGTAGGTGCCGGTGAGGGCGCCGGCGGCCGAAGTGATTGGCTGGCACGGTGACCCGGCTGCCACAATGTCCCTATCCCCGCCCTCGTAGCTCAGGGGATAGAGCACCGCTCTCCTAAAGCGGGTGTCGCGCGTTCGATTCGCGCCGGGGGCACGCGCGGTCATCGGGGTGCCTGGTCCGCCTACCTGGGGCCGAGCTCCAAGCCGGACTGGGAGTCGAGGGCGGGCCCGGCTCCGCTTTGGGTCCACCTGCCCACCACGGCCTCGCACGCTCTTCCCCGTCGGGCTCGAGGCGAGGCGCAGCGTCGACTCGTCCTATCGCCTACTCGACCACAAGCCGGCCCGGGCCGTACGGCGTGGGCGCGATGAGTTGGTGGCGCCCCCGGTTGACCTGAAAGACGAGGTGGGCCTTCCCTTCCAATGGGTCAGGAGTGTCGTCCGGATAGGCCCGCACCGATTGGTCGGTGCGGTCGAACGCGTAGAGACCGTTGATCCCGAGGTGCAGGGAACGTGCCAGGTGCGCCACGACGCTACGCCGGTCCAACGGGCTGTCGGCCCTTGTCCATGCCTCGGCCAGCAGTCGCACCATGTCGAAATGTGTTCCGGCAGAGGACAAGCCAGGGTCGTGACCATGCCGATCGCGGTAGGCGCGAGAGAACGCCTGAGTCGCAGGCCCGTCCTTTGTGCCAGTCACCGTCGACCACACCAATCCCTCGGCGGACGACCCAGCACGGGCGAGGAAGCCGCTCACGGATGGCACGTAGGTGGCGTATAACAGGGCCCGGAGCGGCTGTGTCGCGTGGACCCGCAGGAAGTCCACGAGAACGTCCGGGACGAAGCATGCAACGAGTACTGCCGCGGGTGTCTGGCCGGCATGGAGCCGGGTCAGTGTGTCCCACCAATCGGGCCGGAACGGGTCGACGAGGATGGGTTCCGCAACGCGCCAGCCGAGAGCCTCGGCGAGGCGGCCGGCGTCGGCGGACCAGGCCTGGAGATCGGGGTTGGTGCTATCGATGACGGCGAGCGTGCGGCGCGCTGGCCGCCAGGATCCGCTCGCCGCGAGTTCGTCGACGAAGCGGACGAACCCCAGGCCATACCGGGTCTCTGGTGCGCACACCTGAAAGATCGATCGATACCGTTGGTGAGATCCGGACACGAGCGCCGTAGCGTTCTTCGAGGTCTGCGAATGCAACAGCGGGGCTCCGTAGTCCGAGATCCGGTCGAAGAGGTGCGCCAGGTGCTTGGAGGATCTTGCGAACGTGTAGCCCAGGGTCACCGCATCGACGCCAGCGGCGAACAGTCGCGATAAGCCGTCGTCGATACTCTTCGGGTCGCCGATGTCGACCGCGACGGGGCAGTGGACGATGCCACGCCCGTGGACTCCACCGGCTCGGTTGACTACTGCCACGGCCAACTCGGCACCCGCGCGCATCGTGCGCCCGTCCTCACCCGCCACCGGGCCGACGGGGTAGAGCCCACCGATGAGTATCGGGTGGAGTCGGATGGGGCGACGGTGATCAAACGCCCGACCCACGGCACCAGTGCTCGGGCCGTCACTGCCGCGTTGCATGCCGCCATCTCGCAGTCCGCTCGCAGCGGCAGCCAATCGGACCAAGGGTAGGTCGGGCAATTGGTGCACCCCGCCCGGTAACGGCAAGACGGCGAGATCGTCGTTCACGACGAGGATGGCGGCAGCTGTTCGCGAAGCGACCGCAAGCTTGGCGAGGGCTCTCTCCACATGGGTGCTCGCCGTCCGGCGGGCAATCCCTAGGCGGTCGGCGATCTCGGCGTTGGTCAGTCCGAGAGCCAGAATCGTCAAGACTTCCAGCTCCCGAAAAGTGAGCGCGTAGGGTACTTGACGGTGTCCGAGGCAGACCTCGACGCCCATGCGCTGCACCGTGATCCGTGCAATGCGATCGGCGCGTTCCCACGTGAATCCGGCGTCCCGCAGGCCCAGTGCGGCGGTCGCGCGGGCGATGGCGTTGAGCGCTCGACGGGCCGGGGCGACAGGGGGCCAGTCAGGCTGCGCGAGAGGCACCCACCACCGGTCGAGAACCACGTCGACGGGGGACGGGGCGCGCCCGCGGGGCATGAGTGATCGTACCAAGGCGATTACTGCGCAGGGCCCTCGATCGAGTCCGGGTACGTCAAGCGACCGACGCCCGGGTGCGCCTGCCGGCGCAAGATCGGGACGTGTTCACCGTGGCTTCGTGCAATTACATCTTCCGGCAGGTCGATACCTTCCAGGACTTCGCCGATCACGTTCGTGAGGTCCTCGACGCCGGCCGCGAGGTCGACCTCGTCGTCCTCCCGGAGCTGCTCTCGATGGAGTTGATGACGGCGCTCCCGACCTGGCCGGACATGGGTCTGCCCGGTTTGGCGGAGACCAGGGTCTGGGCCGACGACGTCGCCGAACTTTTCCGGGCCGAGGCTGCGGACCGCGGGCAGTACATCTTGGGGGGCTCTCATCTTTGGGACGGGCCGGAGGGGCTGCGCAATCGCGCGCAACTCTTCGGCCCGAATGGCCTGGTCCTGGAGCATTGCAAGACACATCTCTTCCCCGCAGAGTTCATGTTGGGCATTACGGAGGGTGAGGCGATGGAGGCGGTCGACCTACCGTTCGTTCGAACTGCGATCAACACCTGCTACGAGGCGGAGATCCCGGAATGTGCCGCGTCCGTCACCGAGCAGGGGGCGCAGCTCATCCTGGCGCCGTCGCTCACCTTCAGCGAAGCCGGTTTCTGGCGGGTCCGGCATTGCGTCCAGGCCCGATGCATCGAGAACCAAGTGTTCATGATTCATTCCTGCGTCGGGGGGGTCCCAATAGGTCCGTTTCCTGGGGCGTTCGCGCGCAGCTCGATCTGCTCCCCGTGTGACGTCCCTTGGCCGCCGAATGGTGTCCTCGCGGAGGCAGGGACCAATACGGACTCGATCGCGGTCGCGACGATCGATCTGGAGTCACTGCGAGTCAATCGTGAAAGAGGCGCGGCCACGACGTTCAGGGATCGTCGGCGACGGACCGACCTTTATCACACCTGGCCCACCCATCTGATCAACGAGAAGGAGTGATTCGCATGTCTCCCACCGTGTGCCTCACGTTTGACTTTGACGCGATTTCTGTCTTCATCGGCACCTTCGGAGTCAGTACGCCGCAATTCGTCTCCCGTGGAGAATACGGTGCCAATGTCGCCACCCCTCGCATTCTGGATCTGCTCGAGCGGGAAGGAGTGGTTGCCACGTGGTACATCCCCGGGCTCGATGTCGACACCTACCCTGAGGTGTGCAAACGGATCCGAGATGCCGGGCATGAGATAGGGCACCACGGGTACGCCCACGAGGGGCCCACGTCGCTGTCCGAGGGTGCCGAGCGGGAGATCCTGGAGCGTGGCCTGGCCAGTCTCGACACGGTCCTCGGGGTCACGCCGCAGGGATACCGCTCACCTGCTTTCGACTTGTCGCCGAACTCGACCCGATTGTTGAAGGAGTACGGCTTCGTCTACGACTCCAGCATGCAGGCGAACGACTTCGATTTCTACCGGTGCCGCCAGGGCGACGTCATCCACGCCGACCGGGCCGCGCAATTCGGTCCGGTCATCGACCTGGTCGAAGTGCCGGTGACGTGGACCCTCGACGACTTCCCGTTCACTGAGATGGTCCTCGTGCCTCCGATCTTCGTACCTGCATCCACCGACGTCGAGGCCATGGCCCAGCGCTGGATATCGGACATGGACTTCATGGTCGAAGAGGTGCCTGATGGCGTGTTCACCCAGACCTTCCACCCACAATCGATCGGTCGGGCCGCGCGCCTGCGGATCCTCGAGCGCATCATTCATCGGGCTAAGCAGCACGGCGCGACGTTCTCGACCGTCAGCGACGCCGTGTCCCACTGGAAGGTGGCGAACCCAGCCTGACACGCCGAACGCGGCGGTGAGGCCGCGCTCCCGAACGAGCGCCCGACACGGGGCGCAGCGCCGGGGCGGGGGAGGGCGCAGCGTCTAGCCTGACTGAGTGAGCGTCGCGCAGACCATGGCGGGTTGGTCCCGCGAGCTGTCGGAGGTCGGTGGGCGTAACACGCT
>RRZU010525356.1_pt1 | contig 18736 bp, 19 predicted proteins | sample 2165561 | NCBI WGS metagenome assembly RRZU01 (sample SAMN10456909, study PRJNA506462) | wastewater metagenome | isolation source: wastewater sludge | place: USA: Moscow, Idaho | reverse complement strand
TGAGAATATATATACAATGGTACAACAATAAAAGAATAAAATTAAGGTTAAATGGAATGAGCCCGGTACAATACCGAGCTCATTATATAGAGAATAATAGTTAACGTTTAATTTAATGTCCAACTTTTGGGGTTCACTTCATTTTCTTTCAACCTTTTTTATTTGTTTTTTTACTCAAGTTTGCTATTTTGCATTATCTTTGGGCATATATCATTCAACTCACATTTTGTACATTCAGGCTTAAGGCTCTTGCATGTGTATCTACCATGTAAAAGTAACCAATGATGAGCATTTGCTACTTCATCCTCAGGGATATATTTAAGTAGTGCACATTCTACTTTAAATGGAGTATTAGCATCTGCTGGAACTAGACCCAATCTGTGGCTTACTCTGTATACATGTGTGTCAACGGCAAGAGTAGGTTTGCCAAACCATACTGCTTGAATGACATTTGCCGTTTTTCTTCCTACTCCAGGAAGCTTAATTAAATCATCAGTATTGTCTGGTACTTCACCATCAAAGTCACTAACCAACATCTTGGACATCTCTGAAAGGTGATTTGCTTTTGCATTTGGATAGTTTACGCTTTTTACTAATTCAAAAATGTCATCAACGTCAGCCTCAGCCATTTCCTTTGCTGTGGGATATTGCTTAAACAGTTTTGGAGTAACCATGTTTATACGTTTATCAGTGCACTGTGCACTGAGTAGAGTTGCAACAAGTAATTGAAATGCACTCCCAAAATCTAATTCGGTCGTTACATTTCCCATTTTTTTGTTGAAGTAATCTAAAATATAGTTGAATCTTTCTTTTCTTGTCATGTTGCAAAAATACAAAAAAATAGTATCTTTGCAACAGAATAATCAAAATATTAAACGATGGATGCTAAAAGAATATTGAATTTCCTAAGTGAAGTTTCTAAAAACAATAATCGTGATTGGTTTCATTCTCATAAGGATGAATATGATCGTTGTAAGGCTGAATTTGAGGATGGTGTAACCAAAGCAATTGCTGCCATATCACAGTTTGATCCTTCTGTTTCACACATAACAGCAAAGGATGCATGTTTTCGTTTTTATCGTGATGTTCGTTTCAGAGAAGATAAGCGACCATACAAGGATCATTTCGGTGCTTATATAAGTGCACATGGACGAAAATCTCTTCATGCGGGATATTATATACATCTACAGCCAGAAGCCTGTCTCGTTTCTGCAGGAGCATATTGGTTGCCTACAAATATTCTTACGTCGTGCAGAAATGAAATAATGGGAAATATTGATGAGTGGCGTAAGTGTGTGGATAATGGCAAATTTATTAATCTATTTGGTTATCCTAACGAGGGGGATTGGGAAAAGCATAATGGAAAGGGATTTGGTCTTACTCATCTTAAAACCTCACCAAAAGGTTTCCCTCGTGATTATGAGTTCATAGAGTATCTTAAAATGAAGGATTATGCTTGTTGGAAATATGTTACCGATGATTATTATGAAGGTGATGGCTGGCTAGAAAACGTGGTAGATATTTTCAAGACAGCCAAACCTATGATGGATTTTATGAATAATGTTATTGATGATTATGAATAAATTCCTCAGCCCTTCTTAAATCTTCAGGTGTATCAATGCCTACAGTTTCAGCATTCGTCAGTCCCACTTTTATCTTGTAGCCGTTTTGTAACCAGCGTAACTGTTCGAGACTTTCTGCAAGTTCTAATTCTGATTGAGGTAATTTGGTTATCTCATTTAAAACGCTTGCTCTGTATGCATAGATACCAAGATGTTTCAAGAAAGTATGTTTTTTTAGCCATTCATTTTTTTCAACACCACGTATAAATGGTATTATGCTGCGACTGAAATACATAGCATATCCATTATTATCAATAACGATCTTTGGTGAGTTGGGATTTTCCACAGCTTCAATGCTTTCAAAAGGCTTACCAAGCGTAGCAATCTGCGTTATCTGGTCATCAAAGCATTTGCAGAGAGTTTCAATTTGAGACTTTTGTATGAAAGGTTCATCTCCTTGTATGTTTACAACGACATCAAAATTTCCACCAACCTTTAGAAGTGCTTCTTCAATTCTGTCAGTACCGCTGTGATGTTCTGTTGATGTCATTACGGCTTTTCCGCCAAATTCTTCAACCTTATTATATATTCTTTCATCATCTGTCGCAACATACACGGCGTCAAGAACTTTTGATGCCTGCTCATATACATGTTGTATTACTGGCTTGCCTGCCAAAAGTGCAAGTGGCTTGCCCGGAAAACGTGTGGAAGCGTATCGGGCTGGGATTAATCCTATAAATTTCATCTTCCTTTTTTGTTGTTTGTTGCTGCAAAATTAATAAAAAATACTAACTTATTTTGCTATTCACCATTATTTTGTTAACTTTGGGCTTGAAACTATAATTTGGAATACAGTGAAAAAACTTATAATATTAATTATATCCTTAATTCTACCGTTTATGGCCACAGCACAGAAGATAGTTCTAGGCTCGTGTACGACTCATGACGGCGGTCAATATAAGGGACAAATGATGAATGGAAAGCCCAACGGCAAAGGTAATACTGTCTTTAAAAACGGTGACAGTTATGTCGGTGAGTATATAAAAGGTAAGCGTGATGGATATGGCGTTTACACTTTTTCTGATGGAGAAAAGTATGAGGGACAATGGTTTCAGGATCAACAACATGGTCGTGGAACTTTCTATTTTTCTAACAACAACAAGTATGTAGGTCTATGGTTCCGTGATTTTCAGCAGGGACAAGGTATCATGTATTATTATAATGGTGATAAGTATGAAGGCGCTTGGTCTCAAGATAAACGTGAGGGTAAGGGACGTTATACTTATTCTAGTGGCGCATATTATGATGGTATGTGGAAAGATGATCAAAAGTGCGGACATGGCTTTTTTGATTGGGGCGATGGTACAACCTATGATGGTATGTGGGCTAATAATCAACGTTCTGGAAAGGGTACAAATAAATATGCTGATGGTGATGTATATATTGGTAATTGGGCTGATGATATACAGAATGGAAGTGGAATATACAAGTTCCAGAATGGTGATGTATATGAGGGCGATTATGCTCAAGGCGAACGTACCGGCGAAGGAATATTTAAGTATGCTTCGGGTGATCGTTATACTGGTCATTTTAATGAAGGTGCCAAGGATGGCATGGGTACATACGAATGGCGTACCGGCGATGTGTATGTTGGCTTATGGAAAAATGATTTACAGAATGGCCATGGTAAACTTACAAAGAAAAACGGTGATGTGTTCGAAGGTGACTTTAAAAGCGGACATATTGATGGAGAAGTTATTATCCATTACGCAAATGGAAGTCGTTTCAAGGGAACATATAAAAATGGTATTCGCAATGGTGCTGCCATAGAAGAGGACAAGGATGGAAACCGTTTTGAGGGTTCTTATGTTGACGACGTTCGCGACGGACGTTTTGTTGAGAAAGATCGTAATGGAAACGTTACGAAAACTGGTCACTATGAGACGGGTAAGTTATTTCTAGACTAAGACAAATATATTATAAAAACAACAACTTAAAACATAGAAATCATGATTATTGATAGAATTGAGAACCTAAGTAAATATATAAGTTTAAATCCATTGTTTGCTGATGTAGTGAAGTTTTTGGAAAGCAATGACCTCAATACTCTCGAACAAGGCAAACATGAGATTAAAGGAACTGATTTGTTTGTGAACGTTCAGGCAGGTCCTGGAAAGAAATTGCAAGATGCTGTTCTTGAGTATCACAAGAAAATGATAGATATTCAAATACCTCTAAATGATTCTGAGACCTTCGGATATACTCCTGTAGACGAATTACCAGAGGCTGAATTTGACGAACAAAAAGATATTGCTAAGATTCCTGATTTGAAGTCTCAGACTTATGTTACTGTAAATCCAGGACAAATGGCTATCTTTTTCCCACAGGATGGTCATGCACCATGTATATCTGAATCTGACTGCTTAAGAAAAGTCATTTTCAAGATTCTAGTATAATATATAAAAAAATATGGTAACAATGAATGCTACTAAAAAGAAGGTTGCTGCAAAAACAACTAAAAAGACTTCGGCAGGTGGACATATTGGACTTGTGAAAAACGATCCATATCTAGAACCTTACGAAGATGCTATTCGTGGACGTCACGATAGTGTATTGCGTAAATTGGCTCAGTTTACTAAAGGCGGTAAGAAAAGTCTTGCTGATTTTGCCGCCGGATACGAATATTATGGGCTTCATATGTTGAGTAAGGAATGGGTGTTCCGTGAGTGGGCACCTAATGCTACTGCAATCTATCTCGTTGGTGATTTCAATGATTGGAAAGAGAATGAAAAGTTTCTAGCCCATCGTATTGAAGGAACGGGTGATTGGGAACTTCGCGTACCCCAAAAATGCATTCATCATGGAGACTTCTTCAAGATGCATGTAAAATGGAATGGCGGCGAAGGTGAACGTATACCAGCTTGGGCAACGCGTGTTGTTCAAGATGAAAATACGCATATATTTTCTGCACAGGTATGGACTCCTGAACAAACTTTCCAATGGAATACCAAGCCTTTTTCTCCATCAACTTCACCGTTGCTTATTTATGAATGTCATATTGGCATGGGACAGGATGCCGAAAAAGTTGGTACATATACTGAATTTAAGGACAACGTCTTGCCACGAATTGTGAAGGACGGTTACAACTGTATTCAGATTATGGCGATACAGGAGCATCCGTATTATGGTTCTTTCGGTTATCATGTAAGTTCTTTCTTTGCCCCTTCCAGTCGTTTTGGAACTCCAGAGGAGTTAAAAGCTTTGGTTGATGCTGCGCATTCTAAGGGTGTTGCCGTGATTATGGATATTGTCCATTCTCATGCTGTTAAAAATGAAGTAGAGGGTTTAGGCAATCTTGCCGGTGACCAGAATCAGTATTTCTATCCAGGAGAGCGCCGTGAACATCCTGCATGGGATAGTCTTTGTTTTGATTACGGCAAGGATAATGTTACCCATTTCCTTTTGAGTAATTGCAAATATTGGCTGTCTGAATTCCATTTCGATGGATTCCGCTTCGATGGTGTAACGTCAATGCTTTATTACAGCCATGGTCTCGGTGAGGCTTTTGGTGGATATGGCGACTATTTTAATGGTCGTGAAGATGATAATGCAATTTGTTATCTTACATTGGCAAATGTACTTATTCACGAAGTTAACCCCAAAGCCATCACCATAGCTGAAGAAGTTAGTGGCATGCCTGGGTTAGCAGCTAAGTTTGAGGATGGGGGATTTGGATTTGATTATCGTATGGCGATGAACATTCCTGATTTCTGGATAAAGTCGATAAAAGAATTGAAAGACGAGGATTGGAAGCCAAGTTCTATATTTTGGGAAGTAAAAAATCGTCGTTCTGATGAAAAAACAATATCATATTGCGAAAGTCATGATCAGGCATTGGTAGGCGATAAGACAATCATATTCCGTCTTATTGATGCTGATATGTATTGGCATTTCAAACATGGTGATGAGAATGACAAGGTTTATCGTGGTATAGCTCTCCATAAGATGATAAGGCTTGTTACTGCATCAACAATAAATGGTGGCTATCTCAATTTCATGGGTAATGAATTTGGACATCCTGAATGGATAGACTTTCCTCGAGAAGGAAATAATTGGAGCCATAAATATGCTCGTCGACAGTGGAATCTTGTTGATAATAAGGACTTGGATTATCATTATCTTGGTGATTTCGACCGTGAAATGCTGAAGGTGATAAAGAGCGAGAAAAATTTTATACGTACTCCAGTTCAGGAAATGTGGCACAACGATGCCGATCAAATATTGGCTTATATGCGTGGAGATCTTCTCTTTGTATTCAACTTTTCGCCAAACCGTTCATTTACAGATTATGGTTTCCTTGTTCCTACAGGCAGCTATGATGTTGTGCTTGATACCGATAATAAAAAATTTGGTGGTAATGGCTTGAATGATGATTCAATGATGCACCTCACGAGTTATGATTCTTTATATGTTAATGAGCGTAAGGAATGGCTGAAACTCTACCTTCCTGCTCGCTCAGCATTGGTATTACGTAAAAATTGATAAAATATTCATTATATAATAATGTCGAACTATTCTGTTAAAGATGGCACTTGTGTGATTAGAGTTGCTTGTGCCGTCTTATTTGTTTCTTTTACGTTTCTGTATCTTTATGATTATCAGGATGATATCTTAGCAATGGCGCAGCATGTGTTGTCTGATGGACTTACACATTATAATCGCACAATTGGAGCTGTTCTTATTACTCTTGTTTTGTGGCTATTGCAGATTGGTTTCTATGCACTGTTCCGTTTACGAGGTCGTGCACATGCAATTACATTCTTCCCATCGTTGCTCACGCTTGCAGTTATCACTTCGCCAGACAATTCTATTGATGAGGGATTTACTTTTGGTGCATGGCTTGTGGCGTGGCCTGTTCTTATGATTATTTGCATAGGTGTCATGTGGTATGCGCGTCAAGTACAGCCATATGAACCTGTAGATTCTTCACATGGATTTCTTTCTCGTCGTGCATGGATAAACTATGCAACGATGTGCTTTATGTTTGTTTTTGTGGCTTTATTTAGCAATCATAATGATGTATTTCACTATAGAATGCATGTTGAAAGTTGCCTTAATGATAGCCTATTTGATGAGGCACTGGCAACGGGTGATAAATCAAATAAAACAGATTCAAGTCTCACTTGTCTCCGAATTCATGCTCTAGCACTAAAGAATCAGTTGGGAGACCGATTGTTTGAATATCCATTGATTGGTAAATCTGACGCAATGCTTCCTAATGGCAAGAGTGTGAAATATCTTATGTATCCTGAAAAGAATTTGTATAAAAATCTAGGATGTTGGTTAAAGCAGCATATGACAACGATGCACTATCTTAAATTCGTTCATCGTCATAAACTTGCTACCAAGTCTGCGCATGACTATTTGCTTTGCGCCTATCTTCTTGATGGTAATTTAGATGCTTTTGTACATTCTTTAGGTTTGTATTATAATATTCACAGTCAGATGCCAAAGCATTATCGTGAAGCACTTACTTTGTATAATCATTTGCGTTCTAATCCTTATATATCATATCGCAGTACGGTAATGGAAACTGATTTTCAGGATTTTCAAACTCTGATTCATAAATATAATGATCCGGTTGAACGTGCTGCAGCATTGAGAGATACTTTTGGCAATACATACTGGTGGTATTATTACAATCAGTATTCTTGTAAGTCAAAGTAAAATTTATAAGTTTACATTATGATCTCAGCAATAGATTTCTCTACAGAAAATGATCAGAACTTTAATGATGATTTAAAGGTTACTGAAGTGAAGGTTTCTAGTGGAAAGCTATTGTTGTATGATAAGTTTCCTTCCAACTTAATTAGTCAAAGGAAAGTATATGTCTGGTTGCCTGATGATTATTCTGAAAAAAAGAAATATGACGTAGTGTATATGCATGATGGTCAGATGCTTTTTGATGAAAGTATCACATGGAATCATCAAAAGTGGGGTGTTGACGAGACTGTTTCTTCACTTATTAGTTCAAATAAAGTAAACGATTGTATTATTGTTGGTATTTGGTATATAACTGATAAGAGAATGGACGATTATTTTCCTCAAAAGATACTGAAGTATATGCATGCTGATGAATATACAGAATTCTGTAAGAAATTTAATCCTCTTGACTTCCATGCAGATAATTATCTTCAGTTTATTGTATCAGAGCTAAAACCCTATATTGATAGCCATTTCTCAACATCCATTAACAGGGAAAATACTTTTTTAATGGGGGCTAGTATGGGAGGATTAATATCGCTTTATGGTGTTTGTGAGTATCCTGATATATTTGGAGGGGCAGGATGCTTATCTTTGCACACACTCATAGTTACTCAAAAATTAAGCACAGAACATATTACAAGAATTGCTTCACAAGCATTTTGTAGATATCTTAAAGAGAATTTGCCGAAGACCAACAGTTCGCGAATTTATATAGATTATGGCAATAAGACATTAGATTCAAAGTATGTATCATCTCAACCAAAAATTGATGAAATACTGCGTGATGCAGGTTGGGAAGTGCCATATTGGACTACAAATTTCTATCCAGGAATGGCACATTGCGAAAATGATTGGGCATCAAGATTATTTGTGCCATTAATGTTTCTTCTAGGAAAGTAGATTGCGATAATCTATGATAATGATTCTTTGTTTATTGGAATATCAATATCACCAAATTCGATCATTGCATTAAATAGTCTTATAGCCTTATATTTGTAAATATCGTTCTCAAGAATATTCTTTTCTTTAATGATGCCTTTCTCAATGAGTAAAGCTCTTTTTGTTCCTTTAAGTAAAGGGTGCTTAGGAGTATACCAACTATGTCCGTCAAATAGGGCTATATTTGTGAAAGAAGAATCTGTAAGGAGACTATTTTTCGAAATGATAATTTCATCGCAATCTCCTTTCTTATCTGCTAAAGCATTAATTGCAGAACGATCCGCACTTTTAAACCGATATTCTATATTACTGTCAGAAACGATCTTTAGTCGTTTGATATTTCGCATGGCATATTTGGAATATGATATGTCTTCAATACCTTCTTTTCCATATAGCACACGAACTTTAATAATATCATTATTATTTTCTTGCGGAATAATATAATCGTTCAAGTCTATATCTTTATCCGTTTGCCAGAAATAATGTCGTGTGTTATTTAATCTGTCGTTATGATAAGATAGATTACAAACACATCCATTAATCATTTTTATTGTTTCTACAAATTGGTACATATATTTTCTGTTTTATTTCGTCGTATTCTTTGTCGTATTCACTCTTTGATGTTATTCCACCACCACTTTTAAAGACGTATCCTAGTTTTCTTTTCTCAATAAATCTTATCATTACAGCGCTATCAATATTCCCGTTAATACATATCCCCATAGTTCCTGTATAGAATCCTCTTTGGTAGTTTTCTGCTTCCTCAATAATCTCTACAGTCTTTTTCTTTGGGGCTCCTGTAATAGATCCTGCAGGAAGTTGTGATGAAATGATATCTCCAATATGTTGTTGATAGTCATTGGATAGCTGTCCACTGATTTGCGAACTCGTTTGTATAATTTTGCCTGTATTATTTGATATATAATCTATATATCTGTATTTGTCAACTTTAACTTTTGTCGCCACCTTACTCAGATCGTTACGAATCAAATCAACGATTGTTGCATGTTCAGCACTTTCCTTTGCATCAGATAATAAAGTTTCAACAGCATCAGGGCTTGTAGCGTCTGCAGTGCCTTTCATCGGAAAAGAATATATTCTTTTGTTGTCTATTTTAATGAAAGATTCAGGCGAGAAGCAAACAAACTTGTCTTTGATGAGAATACGGTATTTTGCTTTAGAATTGTTGAAGATATATTCCATAGACATGTTTGTTTTTATAGGTACGCAACATGTATAATTAACAAGGTAACTGTTACCAGCCAAAATATTTCTTCTTACTACATTAAAGCCTTTAATATAACTTTCTTTTGAAGGCATATCTATGTCCCAATTAATATTGATATTTATATCTGCTGGTGTGGATGTACAGTTTGTTATACCATTAAAGTCATATTTTATTTCAGTTGGATTTATATCTTTAAGCGGTTTGATAATAGCTTCATCACCTTTATAGTTGATAACAAAAAGAAAAGGTACATTTTCTTGTCCTAGTCTATTCATGTAATCAATGTCTTCTTGTTTCATTTATTGTCTACTTTTTTCTCGATAATTCTATTCTATCAAAAAACTAAACTGTGCTAGTTTCTTGCAAAAATAAAGATAATTATCTAAACAACCAAATGCTTTTATCATATTTATGATGAGTATACTAGAGTCTTATAAATAGTAGTAAGATGTATCGTTGGAGTGAAATAATTATATAAAATTTGGAGATATCATACCTTTCATGTAACTTAGCCGACAAATCGAGTTGAAACATGAATATAAATAAATTTGCAAGAAGAGTGAGGCTTCTAATGTTATTATTAACATGTTGTTCCATCTGTGATAAAGTTCATGCCGATAATGGCAGAAAGAAAGTTGCTGTTGTGCTTTCCGGTGGGGGAGCAAAAGGTATGGCGCATATTGGTGTGCTTAAAGTTATTCAAAAAGCAGGAATTCCTGTTGATATTATTACGGGAACATCAATGGGCAGTATTGTTGGCGGACTGTATAGTGTTGGTTGGAATGCAAACGAACTTGACTCACTCGTTCGTGGACAAGATTGGTTATTTCTTCTTTCAGACCGTGATGATTATTATTCTCAAAATCTTTTGAATCGTGAAAAACAGAATACATACTTCATTTCTAAAACATTAACCGCAAAAAAGAATAATATATCAGGTGGTGGTGGATTTATACAAGGTGTAAATTTGTCTAAACTTTTTTATCGCCTTACTGAAGGATATCATGATTCTTTGGATTTTAATAAACTTCCAATTCCATTTGCTTGTGTTGCTACTAACATAGTAGATAATAAAGAATATGATTTTCATAGTGGTGTGCTGCCCGACGCCATGCGCACAAGTATGTCAATTCCTTATGCTTTCACTCCTATTAGGAAGGGAGATATGATGCTTGTTGACGGTGGATTGCGCAATAATTATCCCGCAGATATTGCAAAAAGTATGGGAGCTGATTATATCATCGGTTCTACTGTACAGAGTAAACCTAAAACGGCTGATGAACTTACGACAGGAGCTGCTGTTCTTAATCAGATAATAGATATAAATTGCAAGAATAAGTATGATGATAATATTGGAATAACAGATATTCCTATACGTGTAAATACATTAGGCTATGGTCCTGCTAGTTTTTCAAATGCAGCTATTGATAGCCTTATTAGGCGTGGTGAAGACGCTGCTATGGCACATTGGGATGAATTGATGGCATTGAAACGTAAGTTAGGATACTCTGATGATTATATGCCTCAATATCTTCATGCCAGCAAAGAGGCTAAGGTTCCTGTTGATTTCGCAAATAAAAATACTGATAGTAGACCTCAGCATGATGTCATTCAGGGAAATCTTGGCGTAAGATTTGATACAGAGGAAATGGTAGCTTTGCAGATTAACGGTGTTTATAAATCTTCTGTTAAGCCTGTTGATATAGAAGCAACTTTAAGACTTGGACAGCGTATCATGGGCCATGCGCAGGCGATGCTTACACCTAAGAAAAATGTTAAGATCGGGTTTGGATATACTTTCCATTATGATGATATTGATGTTTATAATCATGGTGACAATGATTATAATATAAAATTCAACCATCATCAGTTAGGGCTGAACATAATGGGAGTTAATATGAAAAATCTGATTTTGGATTTAAGCGCGCATTTTGATTATTACAACTATCGTAATATGCTTGTAGCTGTAGATGCATTTGGACGTGATATAATTCTTCATGATGACCATTATATTAGTTACCATGCCAATTTACATTATGACTCAGAGAATATGGGCGTTTTTCCAACACGTGGAGCGAAGTTTAATGCAGAGTATGCTTATTTCACTGATAACTTTACCCAATATGATAATCATCTAGGCTTTAGTGAGTTGAGTGCTATGTGGCGACTATCGTTTCCATTAAATAGTCATTTCACTTTGCAGCCTATGGCTTATGGTCGTTTACTCTTTGGGCGTGATATACCATATATTCGTCAAAATGTCATTGGTGGTCAATGGTTTGGACATTACTTTGAACAACAGATGCCGTTTGTTGGTGTAGGTAATGTAGAGTTGACTGATCCACATTTTATAGCTATGCAGTTGAAGGCGCAACAGCGTTTGGGAACAAATAACTATATTTTGTTTCATGTTGCAGCTGCACAACATGCAGATAAGCTTAGAAACATTTTAGATAAAGGCCCAATGCTTGGTTATCAGTTAGGATATTATTATAAGACTATATTTGGACCTTTAGGGGCTAGCTTTGAATATTCAAACAAAACTGACTGCCTACATTTCTATATAAATCTAGGCTTTGAATTTTAAGAAAATGGCGAAGATAAATTGTTTTATCTTCGCCATCTTCTTATTTATTAATGTTTATTCTGATACCTAAATTAAGATTGAAGTTCAGAGGATTTTTCGTATAGATATTCTTTATATCACTTCCGTTCTTAAAGTGATAGCTCACGCCTGGCTCAGCATATAAGTTAAATGATTTGCCAGCTTTATATTCTATACCTGCAGCAGCATTTGTTGAAAACAAAAGTTTGTCGCTTTTTATGTTTTCTGTTGTTGAGTATGTTTCTGCTCCATTAATGTCGTGTGTGGTTTTTGCGTTACCGTTGACCAGTTTCTCTACTTCTCCACCTGTAGTTGCATATATGTTTACGGCATCGTTATGCCAAATACTATAGCTTACTGAAACCGGAAGACCAATATAATGCAGTTTTTGTTCCTTTATGTTTTTTTCACCATGACTATTGATGTTAAAGTCTGATGATAGGTAGCTGTATGTGAAACCAGTCTGCAAGCTCCAGCTGTCGTCTATCTTATAGTTGAGCGATATTCCAAGTTTTATTGGCTGGTGATGTTTGGTCTCCGTTATGAGTTCTTCGGTTGGGTAAACGTCATAATATTTTTTATCATTAACTAGCTTTTCTGAACTTTCTCCATAAAAGCATGCATCAGCCAACATTATTCCTTGTTGTGAATTGTTGTAGCTGCTCATTATCCCAGAATAGTATGTAGAAATCCTTAATTCTGAATTATGTCTTTTGTTGTTGTGATATTCATATTGATAATCGTTATACATCTGTTGTGTATAAATTCTTTTATTACTTGGTGTCTTTTGTTGGGGCGTGTCTTTATCTGTTTCTTTAGGAGTGGTTGCCACTTGTGCAATCATTTCTTCTTTATTAATAGGTGTGTCTTTTTTCACATCAATATGTTCAGCAATTAATTCAATCTCTCTTTTTACGTTGTGTGATATTGATTGTATTATATTTCCAGATCCATTTTTCCCAGCATTCAATACGTGTTCAATATCTTTATTTGCTATTTCTTTATTTGTAGTTTCTTTTGTAATATTTGACAGCTTATTTTCATCATTGTTATTGTAGTTGTTCTTAAAGTTATATAGAATAAATGCTACAGATATAGCTGCCACAGCGATAGCCGAGCGTAAAGTCCATGTAGAGACTATTCTAGTTTTTTTTGCGCATGCAGGAGCAATGCCGCGACGTTGCATCTCTTTTTTGATGTCGTCGAGCAGACCTTCTGGGGCTTTTCTATGGTTGTCCCTCATTCGGTCTCTGATGTCGTTAGTCCATTGATCCTTCATTTAATTCCTTATTTAATCTGTAGTTCTTTATCATTTTGGCAAGTTGTTTTTTTGCCTTATGAAATTGAGATGCTGATGAATCAGCTTTTATATTAAGAATTTTAGCTATTTCCTTATGGCTTTTTCCTTCAATAACGAAAAGATTGAATACTGTTCTGTAGCCGTCAGGAAGTTGTCTTATCATATTTGTCAGAACCTCTTCACCTATGTTACCTAGTTCCGGTTCATCATCCTGAATGTCTGGTGGTTCATTTTCTATATTAATAATAGGTGAATTCTTTTTCTTTCTTATTGTCAATAATGATTCGTTAATCACAATTCGTGTAATCCATGCACGTAGTGAACCATTTCCCCTATAATTGAATTCTCCTATTTTAGAGAATATTTTTATGAAACTTTCTTGAAGAACATCTTTTAACTCGTCATCGTCTGGGATATATCTGGCACAGACAGCGGTTAGATAATCGGCATATTCAGCATATAGCATGTCCATAGCCGAAGCATCACCCCGTCTGAATAGTTTTATAATATGTTGTTCCTTGTCTGTGCCGAATATATTCATAAATTATGTGGAACTATCTTATTTTGCTGTTTGTCTTGAGCGGTATTTAAATATTGCTGTTTTTTCTCCACTAAACGAGTTCCATTTAACTGTGAGATCTACTGTCTTACCTTTAGTGTCGGGCAGTGAGTCAAGTTTGAATGCTATCAGTCCATCTTTCAAGATGCCGTTTTTATCTCCGTTGGCATTATGATGCAACACCACTTCGTAAGGATTAGCCCCTTTTACAAGATTCAATTGGTGAGTAATCTGATTGCCGAAATATGTGCGGAAACGTAATGTCAGGTATCCGTCTTCAACTACAGTCACCCAGTCGTTCACGATTTCCAATGGATCTGTTCCGTATTTACTATCATTGTTTGTTCCCAAGTCCATAGCCATATTCTTTGTGCGTATACTATCCAACCAGTTTACGTAGATTGAATTTGCTTGACCATTGTTTATCTTGCTATAATTCACGAGAGCTCTAACTTCTTTATCGCCGTATGGTGGTTGGGTGATATTACTTGGGTATAGTTTAGTGCTGTCGTCAAGTTGTAGTACCAACTTACCAGTTTCGTTCTTCACTGTTACTATAGCAGAAGGATATTGCATGCTGTAGTTGTTATCGTCATCGTCATTTAGACATGACTGCAAGATTGGCATTGTTGATGCCAGAAGCAATAATGTAGCAATAAATTTATTATGTTTCATAACTCAAAAGTATTTGGTTTATTACACACTATAAATGTATGCATTGTATTTTCCTTGCTTGAAAAAATGAATTTTTTCTTTTGCAAAGATAATATTTTTACTGTTAATAGCAATTTATAACTATTGATATAAGTCAATATAATATGTAATATAACATCTTTGATTAAAATTTGTATAAATATACTTTGTAAATTAAATGAATTTTTATACCTTTGCATTTCTAAAAACGAAGTTTATAAATGTTTAGAATATTATTCTTATTATTTCTTGGTATAGGCATTGGTTACTTGATGCGTAATTGGCGTGGAGTTCGACATGTAGAGAAGACAACAAGGCTCACTATCTTTGCATTGTTGTTTGTCTTTGGCATAACTATAGGCTCAAACCATTCATTATTGAATAATATAGCTTACTTTGGTTGGCAAGCTGTTGTCATAGCAGTATTTGGTATCGTCGGTAGTTTCGGCGCATCATATTTGTTCAATCGTGTACTTACAAAGAAGGGAAAACAAAAATGAAAGAGAATTTATTATTATTGATGTCGTTGTTGTTAGGAATTACAATTGGTGCTTTTGATTTAGCACCTATGTGGTTACATGCCACTTCGTTGCCAATGATTATTCTTTCATTACTTGTTATACAAGTTGGAATTGGGGTAGGGAGTATGGACCATCTTGGAAAAATGATACGTTCTATTCATTGGCAGATGTTTTTGTTGCCTGCATGCACAATTATGGGAACATTACTTTTCACCTCATTGGCATTCTTATTTTTCAGTAATCATAAACTTGGTGATATAATGGCAATCGGCAGTGGATTTGGTTATTATTCATTGTCGTCTGTGCTTATTGCTGAAATGAAAACTATTACAGTTGGACCTGCTCAGGCAACTCAATTGGCTACAATTGCATTATTGGCTAATGTGGTAAGAGAACTTCTTGCATTGTTTGGTTGCAAGTATTTCACGAAAAAGGGTAGTTGCTTCGCTGCTATTTCTATTGCTGGAATAAACTCAATGGATGTTTGTCTGCCATCAATATTAAGGGCTGCTAATGATAAAACATTGGTTCCCGTTGCTGTATTTCATGGAATTATTCTTGAAATAAGTATCCCTTTGCTCATTACTTTCTTCTGCCAGTAATTTATAAATAGGTTTCTATTAGTAAAAAAAATAGTTGTTTTTACTTTGCTAGAATATAGTAGTAATAGTCTACAATCTTATTCTTATAGCTATAATGATAATTAATTGCTTAGCAGTGTTAAGTAATATCATTTTTCACGTTGTGTAATTCGATTACACAACGTGTGTAATCGAGTTGTTCACGTTGTGTAACAGGGTTACATACGTTGTGTAATCGGATTGCATACATGCTGATGTAATTAAATTACACACCTGCCGATGTAATGCGATTACCCAATAGCTGTGGAAACTCAGGTAATAGTTTGTACATTCGGTTTCAATATAAATTTGTATACATCAAATCCATTTAATTGTGTCTGTATGATTACGAAGTGGTTTGCTCCAATTATCTATGATATTTGATAGTTAGTATGATCTTCGTTAAGATTACATCAGCAAGAAGCCCTATTATTATAATAGCATAATTGCGAAAAAAACGCCAAAAATAGGTGTGTTTGAGAGTTTAATGTCACTTTTAGGCCGATAATGTCACTTAATGTCACTGGCCAAACCCTTATAAACAAAGGGCTAGTGACATTATGACATTAGTGACATTGAAAAAACTTTTTCTGGTATAGTGGGTCTTTAGCCGTATTAGGCTTACATTTGTTATCAAACAAGTTGTCTAATCTTACCAGATTGGTTGTCATTCAATCCAATATGGTTGTCACCTTTCTGTTTTTATCTGAAATAGATTTATTGAGGATACCCCCTAGAATAGACAAAGAGTTAGAATATTTTCAGGATATATCATCCATTTAATTTCATCGTTAAGACATAACAAGTTTATGTAGCTAGACGTAGTTATCTTATCTACTTTAAACTTTGTGATTTCCTTTGTTTAAGGGAGATTCAGTGAAGGGTGTAGTTACGTAGCTATGAAATAGAAAAACCAATGAGAGCGAACTAAGTATTTATGCCAATATTTATTAAAATGGTAAAGTGGTGAAGATGATACTGTTATTTTATTAGTATTTTTGCATTTGAAAATAACAAATTGAAGAGATGAAGAATAAAAATTATAAGCAATTACTTGCTCTTGCTACATGTATTATTGCCCTTGCTGTTGTTGCCGTTGTGCGTGACGGAAAGGTATGGGGACACAAGATGAGCATGGCGAATAAAGAGATAGTAAAGAAGAGCGAAAAGGTGAATGTTATGAGTTCGTTGCCAGATGGAACTGTTATAATCAATACTACTTCACTAGCTAAAGATGTCAATGGATATGGTGGTAACGTGCCATTGGATATATATTTGAAGGATGGAAAAGTTGTGAAGATCAAGGCTTTGAAGAATTCAGAAACTCCAGAATTCTTTGCTCAAGCATCAAAGTTGCTTACTGCTTGGAACGGAAAAAAAATTGATGATGCTCAAAAAATGAAAGTTGATGGTGTGAGTGGTGCTACATATTCGTCACGAGGAATTCTTGGTAATGTGCAGCGTGGGTTGCAATATGCTGCAAAGAATGCTGTGAAACCGTCACCATTTGATAATATGGATTTTAGTGCTAAGAATATAGCAGGACTTGTTGTTGTGCTTATGGGAGCAATAATACCATTGTTTTATCGTAAAAAAACTTATCGCACAGTGCAACTTGTTCTTAATGTGGCTGTATTGGGATTGTGGTGTGGTACCTTTATTTCTTATTCTCTGTTGGTAGGATATATGTCATCAGGAATAAATATCTGGATTTCTATTATACCAATTATAATGCTTATCACCGCATTTGTTTATCCTCTTTTCGGAAAGAAAAGTCATTATTGCACATATATTTGTCCATGTGGCTCATTGCAGGAACTTGCAGGAAGACTAAACAAACACAATAAGTTGAAGATGAAACCTGAAACAGTGAAAATGCTGGGTAAGTTTAGAGAAATATTATGGGCTGTTCTTATGATGATGATGCTTGTCGGTGTAGGCTTTGAATGGATGGATTATGAAATATTCTCAGCGTTTATTATCACAAGCGCATCGGTAACGGTATTGATTATTGCAGCAATGTTCATGCTGCTATCTATTTTCGTTCCACGTCCATATTGTCGTTTTGTTTGTCCAACTGGCACATTATTTAAGGTTGCACAAAACTCAAAATGATATGATAAAACTTATATTGTTTGATTTAGGCGGAGTTATCTATACCAGTGATCGTAGCGAATCTGTTAAGCGTTTTGCTGCGCTGGGGTTGAAGGATGCAGATTCCAGACTTAATGCTTATACACAGACTGGGATATTCGGAGATTTAGAAGAAGGCAAAATCACTGATAAAGAGTTTCTTGAGGCTCTGAAAAAAGATACAGGACGAGATATTACTTGGAATGATTGCAGGCATGCATGGCTTGGATATGCAGCTGACTTACCAGATAGAAATATAAGAATTCTAGAAACTCTTCGCCAACAAGGTTTCAGATTGGCTTTGGCGAGTAATACCAATGAGTTTATGATGTCTTGGACTTGTAGCAATGAGTTTGATGGTAGAGGTAACTCAATAAAACATTATCTAGATGAACTTTATGTAAGTTATAAGATAGGTGCTTTAAAGCCTTCAAAACACTTTTTTGAGTATATCCTTGACAAGGAAAATGTGAAGCCAGAGGAAACTCTTTTTGTTGATGATGGTCCAAATAACGTTAATGCAGCTAAAAGTATTGGTATTAATACGATACTCGCAATCAACGGTGAGGATTGGACTAAAGATGTTTTATGTATGTGCGCGCACACAAAAATTTGATTTAGGTCAAGAAAACAGTGAAAATTTGATTAAAATCCTATTAATTCTTGGATTGTATTCAAATCCTTCATACCTTTGCATCAACAAAAGGTTAATAGATTGTTTAGGTTTTTAGTTATTAGGTTTAAAGATTGTGATTCGGAATGGTATTAGATTTAAGGTAAAGATTCAAGATTGTAGGATAACCGAGAGCG
>RRZU010486172.1_pt1 | contig 18738 bp, 17 predicted proteins | sample 2165561 | NCBI WGS metagenome assembly RRZU01 (sample SAMN10456909, study PRJNA506462) | wastewater metagenome | isolation source: wastewater sludge | place: USA: Moscow, Idaho | reverse complement strand
TTGATGCTCTTTCGAATAAGCTGTTAATCTTTTTAAAAGTTGATAACTAGAAGTTTTTTTTTACTTGATATTTTCTTTAAACCTTAAAATTGAATCCCAATTATTTTCTATATTTTCAAGATTTATCTTTTGTCGTGGAACTAAAGAATATTTTTTCTCCTGACTTCCGCGATAAGACACACAAATCAATATCTTGAAATTTCAAATAATATCTAAAATCTGTTTTTGTATTTCAGATGGATTAATAGGTATTATTTCATCATCTATTTTTACAGCAATTATATGCTCAATAATTTTGCGTAAAAATTTTTGTGAGAAATCAAATTTAACATCATTTAGTTTTAATTTTCTTTCAAACTCTTTATAGATTGCATAAGATACAAACGAAATTAAGATATGAGCTTTTATTCTTGTTTCTAGTCTATGATAAATAGGTCTTATTTTTAGATCAGTCTTTGAGATTCTAAAAGCTCGTTCTACATCATATTGATTATTATAGTGTTCAATTATTTCATTTGCTGTAAGATTAAAATCATTTGTTATAAATCCTTTGATACCATCTAATTTTTGATCTTCAATTATTTTTTGATTATTGATATTAAAAGTGATATCACATTTTTGATCATCAATATTAAGATATTTAGCATAGTATGATAGTTTTAAATCTTTTTTTGTGATATTTTTTGTAGTCTTTATTTTCTCTTCTAATCTTTGCAATGCTTTATCTCTATTGTACTTATCTTTTTTTGCCCTTTTGAATGAATATGAAAGCACTAATCTTTGATTTACATTTATTGATTTTGAAACGCTAGTATCTTCATCTATTTTTTCTTTATAGGATATATCTTTATTAAATTTTAGTGTATGAATAGTACCATCATCAATAAATGTTAGATTTGTGATTTTTTCTTTTAAATCACTTGCGATACTTCTTGTTTTAGCAGCTAAAATATATTTATAATTATTCTCTTCTAAATAAGCTATATTTGCATTATTTAACATTCCACGATCAGCTACAACTATAGGTTTATTTGGAAGAACAAATTTCTCTTGGAATTTTTTGAGTATATCTACTAGTGTATGGCCTTCATATTTATTACCCTCATAAACTTCAAAGCTTAATGGATATCCTTGCAGTGTTGTAAACAATCCTAGTTGTATCTGAGGACGTGCTAATTTACCCTCTTTACTAAATCCAATACGTCTAAGATCATCTTCACTCTCACTCTCAAAGTATAATGTTGTTACATCATAAAAGGTTAATACTATTTCACCTTTCATTATATTTTTTGTATATTCAAATACACAGGTCTCTATTTTTGATTTTATTTCATCTTGGTACAAAGTATCTAAAAATCTATATATTTTATCACTTGTTATATCAATATTTTTAAAGTAACTTAGATAGTTTATAAGTTCAAGTTTACTCCCTGGATATAATAATCTTGAAATCACCAAACTTTTAAACAAAAAGTTTTTATCCTCTTTATTCCTAATATTTTTTGTATTTATATCTTTAAATAAATCATTACATCCAATATTATTAAACAATTTCCCAAATATAAGCTCATCACCTATTGGAATAAAGTCTTGTGTATTTAAACTTGAAAGTAGTTCTTTAAGTAGTATCTTTTTATTTGATTCTGATATTTTATTTGCAAAAAGATTTTGAGATAAATCATTGATCTTTACAAGAGCTTTTTCATAAAATTTTTCAATCTCTAGATCTTCAAAACTACAACCAATAGTTTCAACTTCTTTATATCCTCTATTAGTTCTATCTAAAATTTGAACACTTATACTACCACTTGCATTTTTCTTTTTTCTAACTCTTAAATTCATAAAGAAATTTTAACAAATATACCCTTGAGACACACAAATAGTGTTTTCTTATTATCTATAAAGCCCTTTATTTAGGGATTCATATTTTTAAATTATTGATTTATTGAGTTATCGCGGAAGTCAGGTGAAATTGCTGGAACACCTGCCATAATAGGATTTTCTTTTGAATTTTCTAGTATTGATTTATTTTTTCTTGTTAATTGGATATTTAAAAGTTCTGCTATTTCTTTTGCTTTTCCGATTTTATCTTCATCATTATTTACTTCATAAACTTCAAAAAAAGTTCCTATTTCCATAAGAACTACTGTATTTTTGCCATACTTTTTTTTTTACAATTTTTGAAGTTTAAAATATGTAATTGTTAATAAATCTTTCTTATTAGCTAAAAGTTCTGCTACTTCTTCTCTCACTTAGCTCTAACTCCCGTCCAATCTCTAACTGTACTTCTTTGTTTTTTTGTTAAATTTGCTTCTTCATGGGCAAATATATAACTTGGAAGTGGCATTGCTGCATAAACTGTTCTGTAAATATCTTTTAAATGCTCTTTTTTTTCTTCTTCACTATAATTTTCCCAAATAGAAAAATTTAAAGCCTTTCGACCTTGAGTTACATGGTTTGAAATAACCCATGCAAATGGAGAAATTTCTGAATACCAAGGCCATCTTGTTTCGTTTGAATGGCAATCATAACATGCAGATTGAAAAATTTGTGTAACTTCTACTGGAGTTTGAATTTCCATACTTTTTTCAACTGCTATATTAGTTCTATCTGGTCTAATAAACTGCATCACTATAAAGATTATTAAGAAAATAAATAAAGCTCTTTTCATTATTCCTCACACATCAAGTTATATGGTCTTTTTAACTCTTCAATAAATAAAGCAACACTCATGTTTCTTCCATATCTTTTGAACTCTTTTTTATCAAAGAAAATCAAAGTGGTTGGAATAGAAAATACAGTAAAATTGCTTGTTATTTCTTTATCTAAATCAGTTTTTACTTCAAAAAGTTGAAATTTTGGAAAGTTTTTACTAACTTCTTCTTCTATTTTAGGTTTTAAAACCTTACAAACAGAACAATTTTCTCCTGAAAAATAAACTAATACAGGCTCTCCTGTATCAATACTATTTTGTATCTGTTGTAGATTGTGAACTGTTTTCAAAATCATCCTCTATTTCATCACCAACACATTCAATTGGATTATTTTTATTTAAATTAACTTGATAAGCTCTTTCTTTAAATATATCTTCTTTTGTTAAAGATATACCTTTCATATGAGATAAAGGGAAAGCAAAAGCAACACCTTTTCCCGTTGTTGTAATATGAAGTGAATGAATAACTGATTTTAAAACCTCATTTACCAAATATTTTGGTAATAAAAATAATAAAACTACATCATTTGCTTCAAAAGAAGTTCTATAGAAATTTGCCATTTCTTCAAGTCCAATTCCATCTGCATTTAATACAGTTACACCTGAAGCGCCAGCTCTATGAGCTGCTTGAATAGCATCTAGTTTTTTATCAGCTGGAACAATAATAACAACAGCAGAAAATTCTAAAGATAAAGAGTGTCTTACGTTTGAACCATCAATATTAACTGTTGCTAAGTCCATATTATCAGCATCAACTAATTTATCATGTAATAATTCTTCTTCCTCAATTTGAGTATTTGATTTAACTTCAAATTTTTCAATTAAAATACCATAAAGCATAACAGTAATCATGGGAAATAATGAAGCAAAAGCAATAAGTCCAAATCCATCAATTAAAGGATCTCTTCCTTCAATATTTGTAGCAAGACCAATTCCCAATGCAGCAACTAAAGGAACAGTAACAGTTGAAGTAGTAACTCCTCCACTATCATAAGCAATTGGAATAATATATTTAGGAGCTATAAAAGTTAAAATTATTACAACTAAATATCCCACAATTATATAATAATGAATATGTCCACCATCAACTATTCTAAAAGCTCCTAATGCAATACCAATAGCCACACCAAGTGCAACAAAAAGTCTTAAAGCAAAGTCATTTATTTTCCCATCACTAATCTCTTTTGCTTTTTTAGCAATTGCCATAAGAGCAGGTTCTGCCATAGTAGTTGAAAATCCAATTGCAAAAGCAAAGATATAAATCATTAATACAGAGTCAGACTTAGTAAGTTGATAAGCCATTGTTTCACCAAGTGAAAACAATCCCATTTCAAGACCTAAAATAAATGCATACAATCCAATGATTACTAAAATAAATCCTAAAAATACTGTTTTAATATTTTGAATAGGCTTTTTTAAAACTGCATATTGAAAAAATAGAATAATTACTAAAATTGGCAATACATCTTTAACTACAGATGTTAATCCAGTTAATACACTTGAAATAGAGACAGCTGTTGGAACAGAAATTGTTGCATCAACTATTACATCAGCAACGCTAACCGCATCAACTAAATTATAAACTGCAATTCCATAAATTTGAACAAAAATCATTGGAGTTAATGAAGCAAAAGCAATAAGTCCAAATCCATCAATTACAGGATTTCTTCCTTTTATATTTGAAGCTAGTCCAATTCCAAGAGCTGCAACTAAAGGAACAGTAACAGTGGAAGTTGTAACACCTCCTAAGTCATATGATAAACCAATTATTTCAGGTGGTGCAAAAAAAGTAACCGAAACCACTAATAGATATCCAACTATTATATAATAATGAATTGGATGACCTTTTATGATTCTAAATACACCAAGAAAAATTGCAAATCCAACAGAACCTGCAACCACATATCTTAATATTGTAGAATCAATTCTTCCACTTGAAATAGAAGCTGCTTTATCAGCTATTACTGCAAGTGCAGGTTCTGCAATAGTTGTACCAAATCCTATTAAAAATCCAAATACTAAAATCCATAAGGTCCAACCAGATTTTGCAAAATCTCTTGCTAATCCTTCACCTACAGGAAATACACCAATTTCAAGACCTTGTAAAAATATAGCTAAACCAACACATACAATTCCTAAACCAATAGCTGTTCCAACCCAACCTTCTGGTACACTTTGAATAATTGCTAATTGGAAAAAAAGTATTACAATGATAATTGGTAATAAATCTCGAAATGATTCCCTTAAAAGTTTTAAAAAAAAGTTAAACTGCATCATCTAAGTCTACCACCTTTCAAATATCTGTTAAATTTATCAAATTTTTCTTTATATCCAATTGTAAGCAATGTCTCTCCTATGTTTTTTTTATGTTTATTAAAATGTAAGTTAAATATAAATTCTTCACTAATTTTTTAGCTGATTTAAACATTATTTTAGTATTTTTATTCAAATTTCTCACTGAAACTAAGATAGAAAAAATTATTGTAGTATCGAAATATTTTATATATTAGAGATAATATACAAATTTTATGAGAGTGATATAATAAACTCAACTATAGTTAATAAATGCAAAGTAGTTAAACTACTTTACACTTCTACTAAATTTGGTGTTCACTATTTTTAGATAATCTTTCTTTTTGAGAAAGGTATGAGTTTAATGCACCTAAATATGCTTTTGCAGTTGCAAGCATTGTATCGATACTTAATCCATGTCCTACAAATGCTGGACTTGTTTCATCAAAAGAAACTCTTGTAGTAACTTTTGCTAAGGCATCTTTACCTTCTGTTACAGAAGTTACTTTATAATCTTTTAACTCTCCATTATAACCCGTTAATCTATCTATAGTTTTAAAAATTGCATCCATCGTTCCATCACCAATAGCTGCATCTTTCATAATTTGATCTTTGAATTTAATAGCAACTGCTGCTGTTGGAACTCCAGCTGTACAATCAGATATTTGTAATCCAACTAATTCATAAGTTTTATCTTGATTTAATGACTCATCAGTTATTAACATTCTGATATCATCATCAGTTACATCTTTTTTCTTATCAGCTAAAACTTTAAATCTTTCAAAAGCAGCATTTAATTCTTCATCACTAACTTTATCAAATCCCATATGAACAATTTTATCTCTAAATGCAGCTCGTCCAGAGTGTTTACCTAAAATTAAAGTTGATTCTTTAAATACACCTACATCTTCAGGTTTCATGATTTCATATGTTTCTTGATGTTTTAAAACACCATCTTGGTGAATTCCACTTTCGTGAGAGAATGCATTTTTACCAACAATTGATTTATTTTGTTGTGGTTCAACACCAGTTACAGTTGCAACTAATCTTGAAGTTGCATAAATTTCAGGAGTATTAATAGTTGTATATAAATCTCCAAATGCATCTTTTCGAGTTTTAATAGCCATAACAGCCTCTTCTAAAGCTGAATTTCCAGCTCTCTCCCCTAATCCATTGATTGTAACTTCAATTTGTCTAGCGCCATTTAAAACAGCAGCTAAAGTATTAGCTGTTGCTAATCCTAAATCATTATGATTATGAACAGAAATAATTGCACGACCTCCTGCATATGCACTTAATTCTTTAACCATTGCACCTAATTCATTTGGTAATCTATATCCTACAGTATCTGGTAAGTTAATAGTTCTTGCACCTGCATTTATAACTGCATCCATAACTTCTTTCATAAATGGAATTTCAGATCTTCCTGCATCTTCCAATGAAAACTCAACATCATCCACAAATGTTCTTGCATATTCAACCGCATGAATTGCTCTTTTAATTACTTCATCTGGCGACATTTTTAATTTATATTTCATATGAATTGGAGATGTTGCAATAAATGTATGAATTCTATGTTTAGGTGCTTTTGATACTGCTAAACCTGATTGTTTGATATCATTATCAATTGCTCTACTTAAAGAACAAATGCTTGAGTTTTTAACCATTTCAGCAATTCGGCTAACCGCATCAAAATCACCAGGACTAGCTGCTGCAAATCCAGCTTCAATTACATCAACACCTAATTTTTCTAATTGTAATGCAATTTTTATTTTTTCTTCAGTGTTCATTGAACAGCCAGGGCTTTGCTCACCATCTCTTAATGTTGTATCAAATACTATAATTTTATTTTTATCCATTGTGTAAACCTTTTAAAATGTTAATTATTATATCTTTTTTTATATGAAAAAAAGAAAAACAGAATTTTGATTATTTATTATAAATTGTAATAATAAGAAATTTATTATTAGAGAGAAAAAGAAAGAAGCAGAAGAGAGTTAACACTTTTGATGAAATGGTTATTTGAAATATTAAATATTTTCATATATCTCTCCTTGTTATTTTTGAATTGTCACAAGTATAATTAATTTAGGGGGATTTGTCAAGAGTTTTGTTTTTTTCCAAGAGAAAATATTTCTATTTTCTCTTATTCATTGTCTTTTTTTTCTTCTTGTGTTTCTATTTTTGGCTCTTGAGTTTCTTCAGTTTTTGTTTTAACTTTATCGTCACTCACTATTGCATCAGTATGTAAGTCACCATCTTCAAAAACAGTTCCACCATTTTCTTTGATAATTTCTCTAACTCTTTCACCTGAAATTACTTCAATATCTAATAGTTCAGCAGTCATTTGCTCAATAGCAGCACTATTATCTCTTAATTCTTGAAGAACTATTTCATATCTTTCATTTAAAAGTTTTTTAGTATGATCATCTAAATCTTTAGCCATTGCATCTGAGAAGTCTTTTTGTGTTTGACCACCAAGGAATTGATTAGATCTTTTTTCTAAAACCATAAGTCCAGCAATATCACTCATACCATAAACAGTAGCCATAGATTTGATAATTCCAGTTGCTCTTTCAAGGTCATTTCCAGCACCTGTACTAATTTCACCAATAAATACTTCTTCAGCAGCACGACCACCTAGTAATACATCAACTTCAGCTATTAACTCATGTTTTTGCATTAAGTATTTGTTTTCTTCTGGAGTATTTAATGTATATCCTAAAGCTGCTAATCCTCTTGGAACTATTGATACTTTATTTACTTTATTAGCACCTTTTGTGATTTCAGCAATTAAAGCATGTCCAGATTCATGGTAAGCTACAATTTTTCTTTCTTTTGGAGAAATTCTTTTAGATTTTTTCTCTAAACCAGCAATTTGTCTTTCAACAGCTTCTTTAAAATCACTTGGATCTACTTGATCTTTTGAAGCTCGCCCTGCAAGAAGTGCCGCTTCATTAATGATATTTGCTAAATCAGCTCCAGCAAGTCCTGCTGTCATTTTTGCGATTTCTCTTAAATCAACATTTTTACCTAATTTTACTTCTTTAATATGAACATTTAAGATTTCAACTCTACCTTCGAAATCTGGTTTATCAACTAAAACTTGTCTATCAAATCTTCCTGGTCTTAAAAGTGCTGGATCTAGAACTTCAGGTCTATTAGTTGCAGCTAGTACAATAACAGGTGCATGTTCAGTTGAAAATCCATCCATTTCTGCAAGTAACTGATTTAATGTTTGTTCTCTCTCATCATTTCCACCCATTGGACCACCACTTGCTCTACTTTTACCAATTGCATCAATTTCATCTATAAAGATAATAGCAGGTGCAACTTTTTTAGCTTGTTCAAATAAATCTCTAACCCTAGAAGCTCCAACTCCAACAAACATTTCAATAAATGCAGAACCTGAAACAGATAAGAACTCAACATTTGCTTCACCAGCAACTGCTTTTGCAAGTAAAGTTTTACCTGTACCTGGAGGTCCTACTAAAAGAACACCTTTTGGAATTTGAGCTCCAAGTCTTACATATCTATCAGGTGATTTTAGGAAGTCAACTATTTCTTGAACTTCTTCTTTAGCTTCTTTATTTCCAGCCATATCATCAAAAGTTACATTTGGTTTCTCAGAATTTATCATCTTTTTAGATGAACCAATTCCTAAGATTCCACCTGAACCTCCACCCATAGATTTTTGCATTCTTTTTGCAATAAACATCCAAATAGCAAAGAAAATAAAAATAGGTAAAACCCAACCAAATAAAATATCAGCTAAGATATTTTCTTCATTAATTCCACCATAATTGATACCATTTTCTTCTAAAGCACTTATTAATGTTTCATCAGGAATTACACGTCTTGCAGTATATGTTGTTGCTTGACCTGATCCCATTTTAGAAACAGCTCTAATTTGAGTATTTCCAATTCCTACATATTCTATTTTTCCAGAACTAATTAATTTTTTTAAATCTGAATATGCAATTGTTTTGTTTTGAGTTTGCCCATAAGCTTGCATATTTGAATTTGTTGCACTTCCCATTTGATCTTCTGGAAAAATTGCTTTAAATGCAAAAATAGTAACAATTGAAAAAATTACAAAAATCATTAATGGATTATTATTGAAAAAATTATTGTTTCCATTATTGTTATTGTTATTCCCATTACTGTTGTTATTGCTATTATTTTTGTTAAAGTTGTTATTATTTTGTTTTTTAGCCATAACTAAGACTCCTTATTTTTTTTAAATATCACAGTTACCCATTCATTTTTATGAATAAGTTTTACCTCTTCTAAATCTTTAAATTTATTTAATACTCTATTGATATGTTTATCTAAAATTCCTGAGATTATTAATAATCCATTATCATTCATACATTTTTTTAAATCACTAGCAATCATAACTAAAACATCTGCAACAATGTTTGCAATTACTACATCATATTTTTTTGTTACTTTATTTGTTGAACCAATCCATGAGTCGTTAAATGTCACACCATTTAATTGGAAATTTGATTTTGTATCCACAACACAAACTTCATCTGTATCACAAATATCAACAATACAACCTTTTTTGGAAGCTGCGATTGCTAAAATTCCACTTCCTGTTCCCACATCTAAAACTGTTTGCTTTTCTTTTACATATTCATCAATAGCTTCAACACAAGATGATGTAGTTTCATGATGACCTGAACCAAAAGATAAAGCTGGATTAATTATAATATCAATTTTTCCTTCTTTTTTTTCTTCCCAAGATGGTCTTATAAAAAAATTTCCAATTTCTACAGATTTAACAGATTCTTGATACTGTTTTATCCAATCAATATTTTCTTTTTTTTCATAAGTAATTTTACAGTTAATAGAAAGTGTTTTAGCAAATTCTTCTATTCCAAATTTTAAATCACCAAGTTCATCTTCACTTCGAATAATTATAGCACCGTTATCTTCTTCAAGTGCATCCGTAGTTAAAGAATCAATTAAATCTAAAAAAAGTTCATAGTCATTTTCTGGTTTGAGAGTTAATTCAAAATAATATTTAGACAAATATTTCCCTTATTAAAAAATCGTTTATAATTTCTTTATTTTATAAAGTGCAATATTTTATCCAAATAACTTTTGAATCATATTAAAAAAGCTTAAAAAAAGTTGTCTATTATATCTCGCATAACATCAATATCAGAGATTTTGTTTACAATATCCCTAAATTCGTTAGCTCCTGTATAACCTTTTGAGTAAGAGTGTAATAATTTTCTAAACATTATAGCACCATGGGGACCATGAAATTTCAACATTGCGTCAAAATGTTCTAAAATTATCTCTTTTTTCATTTCCTCTGAAATATTATCAACTCCGTGTTTTAATTGATAAAATACCCATGGTTTTCCAATAGCTCCACGACCTATCATAACTCCATCTGCATTGGTATATTTTAATACTTCTTTAGCTTTATCATAATCTTTAATATCACCATTTGCAATAACAGGAATCGAAATAGCTTCTTTCATAGCTTTAATGGCATCATAGTCAACAGGAGCTTTATATTTTCCAGCTCGTGTTCTTCCATGAACTGATACAAAATCCACACCGCAAGCTTCAACAGCTTTTCCAATATCAACTGGAATTTTATCATTTACACCAATTCTAACTTTTGCTGATGTATATTGTTTTTTAGAGTATTTTTTTACAGTTGAAAGAATCTCTTCTAATTTTTTTAAATCACCTAAAAGGTTTGATCCACTTCCATGATTAAATACTTTAGGCGCAGGACATCCACAGTTTAAATCAATTCCATCAATACCTTCAACTTCATTTAAAAGTAAAACAGCATCACGAACTAACTCAACACTATTTCCAGCTATTTGTACAAAATATGGATCTTCGCTTGGAGATTTTTCTATCATTTTAAGTGTTCGAGCAGATTTGTAAACTAATGCATTTGATGAAATCATCTCAGAAATAGTTAAATCTGCGCCAAATTTTTTAACCACTGATCTAAAAGGTAAATCAGTATATCCAGCAAGGGGAGCCAACACCATAAGGGGTCGGCTAAAGTCAAGTTTTTTATTCATTATTTATAAGATATCGCTTCTAAGTTATAATATTTACCAGCTTCTTTTAAATCTAAAAGAGCTTTAAATGCTGTATATTCATTATCAGGTGTTGCAGAAATTATTTCTCTTACTTTATCAATCATTTCATACTCACATAAAACATGTAAATAAGCAGCTGTTGCTTCTTCTAACTCAGCTGATAATTTTTCAAATAATGAAATTATTTGGTCTGGTTGTAAAATTGTTTCATAATTTTTTGCAAGTGCTAAATAATCATCTTTTTTATAATCTAAATCTTTTACAATTTTTATTATTTCATCAGGTGTAAATCCAAATTCATTATTAGCAGCATCTTTTTCAAAAAGTTTTGTTGCTAATTCTTTATCTAATTTTATGTTTTTATAAAGCTTTTTAACAGTAGTCATACTTTTTTCTTTTAATACATTTTCAAAAGATTGTCTTACTACATTTGAAGAGAAGTTTTCAGGTTTTTTTAGAACATCAACTGCAAAATCAATTTGCTCATTTACTTTATTTAACATATTTAAATTTGCTAAAGGTGTAGTTTCATTTATTTTAAATGATTTGTCATTTACAAATTTTCCATCTCTAATATCTTGAATATTACCAACAATTTTATTTAATTCTTCATCTGATGATGTAAATCTATCGTCAGTCACATTGAATTTTAATTGAGAAAGAATTGAATATAAATTTTTAAAATCTTTTGTTTTAAATTTACTTGTAGCTGGTTTTTCTAATAAATTAGATTTAATAAAATTAATCATTGTTTCATGATCTTTATTAATCCCTCTTGAATTAAAGAAACTACATGTCCCATAAAATAATAGGTGTACGTAAGTAGCAAGAGCTAGTAATGCTAGAGGTAGAGCTATCCAAACAGCCACAGGCAAACTAAGAGAATAAGTAAGTATTGTAATATTATAATCACCTAATTCTAGACTATGCACATAGCCAAACACTACAATAATTAAAATTATTGAGAAAATAACATATTTCTTAAAACCCATTTTCTTTCCTTTTTTTTAACTAACTTTTATTTATATTTTCATTATACAAAAAATATAATAAATTACTTATGATATGGATGATTATTTTGAATGCAAAGTGCTCTAAATATTTGTTCACATAAAACTACATTAGCAACTTTATGAGCCATTGTTAAATCACTAAGTGATATAACATTATCACATTTATTTAAAAACTCTCTTTGAAATCCAAATGCACCACCAATGAAGAAATTAACTTCATTTTTATTATCAATCAATGATGAAAAAGCATAAGTATCAAGCTTTTTTCCTAATACATCAAGGGCAATATTATAACCTTTTAATAAAGGTTCATAAGTATCACTATATGCTTGTTGTGATTCTTTTTCACCTATTGTTTGTGCTTTTGCTATATTTTTATTAAAAATATAAAAAACTTCTACTTTTGCATATTTCGAAGACATTTTAATAAACTCTTTTATTAAAACATCAAATTCATCTTTTGATGGTTTTATTATTGAATAGATATTTATTTTACTCATTATAAAAAGCACTCCCTACAACATTAAATCTAATATTTTCAATATTATCTTTTATTTGAACTCCACCAATTGCGCAAACTGGATGTTTTGAGATTTTTGCTAAATATGAAATTTTAGAACCTAAAATTGTAGATACATCTTTCGTACTTGTATTTTTATAAGCACCTAAGCCAATCATATCTAAAGCCAATTCATTAGCTTCTAAAATTTCCAATTCATTGTGTGTTGAAAGTCCAAGAAGTTTATCTTTTATTTTTAATCTAATTAATTTTATTGCTAATTTTTTATCTTTATGAATTTTCAAAAAATCTTCTTGACCTAAATGTAAACCATCTGCATATTCAATTAATTCTATTTTATCATTTATTATTATTGGAATATTTAATTCTGATTTTAAATATAATAAGTTTATTTTTTGCTCTTCTAAAGAAGAAACTTTATCCCTGTATTGAATAACTTTTACATCATTTTTTTTACATAAATTCACAAATTTTTCTAAAGATATATTTTTTTTAAGAAGTGTTTCATAATCACATAAAACATATAGATAGTTAAAAGCTTCGAGTTTAAAACCCAAAGCTTTTTCAAAATTACTTAACATCAATATTAAGAAATTTTTTCTTTTTGAAACATACTTAATAAATCTGTTAATGTTTGTTTCATTGCAGCTCTATTAACAACCATATCAATAGAACCTTTTTCAAGTAGAAATTCAGCTCTTTGGAATCCTGCTGGTAAATCAGCTCCAATAGTTTGCTTAATAACTCTTTGACCTGCAAATCCAATTAATGCACCTGGCTCTGCCATAATAATATCACCTAAAAATGCAAAAGAAGCAGAAACTCCTCCCATAGTAGGATCTGTTAAAATTGAAATATATGGTAGTTTTGCATGATCTAATCTTTTAAGTGCAGCTGATGTTTTAGCCATTTGCATTAAAGCAAATGTAGACTCTTGCATCCTTGCACCTCCTGAAGCTGAAACGATTATAAGACCTTGATGCTTTTCAATAGCTCGATTTACAGCTCTTACAATTTTTTCACCTTCAACAGAACCTAGACTTCCTCCCATAAATGAGAAATCAAATACTACCATTTGAACTGGAATTTGATTTATCGTAGCTTCTCCACTTACAACAGAAGATGTTCTTCCTGTTGTTTTAAGTGCTTCTTCTACTCTTTTTTTATAAGAAGTTTTATCAACAAATTTTAAAGGGTCATTTGGTTTTAACTCTACATCAAATTCAACAAAGCTATCTTTATCGGTTAAAATTTCAATTCTTCTTTTTGCCCCAATTCTCATATGAAAATTACATTTTGGACAAATATTATCTTGATTTTCTACCTCTTTAAAAAACATTAATGCATTACATTCTGGACATTTTACCCAGTGACTTGGTGCATCTTTTTTTGTTGGTTGTTCTTTTGAATTACTATCAAAAGATATTTTGCTAAATAGGTTTCTTAAATCCATTTTAATCCTTTAATCTATATTTAAATATTATCAAATTTTTCTAATTCGTCAAGTTTTTCCCACGGATAGTCACTTTGACCAACTTGACCTCTAGCTGCTACATCTGCATACAAAAATGTTTTTTCGCTTGGACTATCTAATTTAAATTTCTCTGTAATCCATCTTGGAGTTAATGGGAAAGTGTTCATTACAAAATCAGATAATTTATCATCATCAAATTTTGTATAAGTTCCCATAGTATCTACAGATACAGATGTAGGTCTTGCTACACCAATTGCATAAGAAATTTGAACTGTTGCTTTTTTAGCAAGTCCAGCTGCTACTATATGTTTTGCAATCCAACGAGCTGCATATAATCCAGATCTATCTACTTTTGTATAGTCTTTAGAACTTTGAGCTCCACCACCAATTGGTGAATATCCACCAAATGAATCAACGATTAATTTTCTTCCTGTTAATCCACTATCATGTAATGATGAGTGAGAAACATATCTTCCTGTTGGGTTAATATGAATAATTGTACTTTTTTTATCATACATAGAAGTTGGTAGTCCTGAATCATCAATTAAACCTTGAATTAATTCTCGCACTTCACCTATTCCCATACCTTCAACAGAAGGTGCACTAACTACAATAGTGTGAATTTTTTGAGGTTTACAATTCTCAAAATTCTCTTTTGTTCCATAATCAACAGTAACTTGAGTTTTAATATCAACTCCTAGTTTTTGGTTATGATTCAATGCGTAATTATACACTTTATCACATAACATTCTAGCATAAGTAATAGCAGCTGGCATTAAATCTGCTGTTTCGCTTGAAGCAAAACCGAACATAATTCCTTGATCACCTGCACCTATATCTCCAGTTGATTGATCAACTCCCTGAGAAATATCAGGAGATTGTTGATTTAATAATACTTGAACTTTTATATCATCTGGGTGTAGGCATTGTTCTTTTGTAAAAGCTGATTTTCCATCATAACCTATTTTTGATAAGGCATCTTTTACTATTTTCTCATAGTCTTCATTTGATAATTGACAAGTTGATTTAACTTCTCCACCAATTACAACATGTTTTCCTGCTACAAAAACTTCAGATGCAACTCTGCTGTTTTTATCTGCAATAATTAATCTGTCAACTATTGAATCTGCAATAATATCAGCACACTTATCAGGGTGTCCTGGGCTTACTACTTCACTTGTAAATAAATATTGTGTTTGTTTTTCCATTTTGTTTTCCATCCTTTGTTTTCCACAAGAATAATCTTGAGTTGTTTTCCATCTTTTGTTTTCCATTTTTTTGTTTTCTATAGTTTGTTAAGAAAGTTAAAATAAAAATTTAAAGAATTCATTTTGCCATTAAAGACAAAAAGTGTGTTATATTAACTAAATATTGCTGTTATTTACTTTTTTTATCTTGTTTTTTTAATAAATAATTAATTTTTTATAATTGGCAATTTTATTCTATATTTAATTTACTTTCTTTGTTAATATATATTTTTAAAATATTATACACTATTAGGATTTTATATTGAATAATGAAAAACTTGGACAAATTTATGCAATATTAGCATTTTTTATTTGGGGTGCAATTGCTCCTATTTACTTTAAACAAGTGGCTAGTGTTGAGCCAATAGAGGTTTTAATACATAGAATTTTTTGGTCATTTTTATTACTTATTCCACTATTATATATAACAAAACAAATTAATGTTTTAAAAACAATTATTAAAGATTCAAAAAAAATTAAATATTTAGCCATTTCTACTTTTTTTATATCAATTAATTGGTTAGTTTTTATTTGGGCAGTTGCAAATAATAAAATAATAGAAACTTCACTAGGATATTATATCAATCCATTAGTAAGTGTGCTTTTAGGGTATTTATTCTTTTCTGAGAGAATGACAAAGTATCAATATGTTGCAATTTCTATTGCTTTTATTGCAGTTCTTTATCAAATATTTACATTGGGAACTATTCCTTTGGTTTCCCTAACTCTTGCTTTAAGTTTTGCTTTTTATGGAATGATTAGAAAAAAAATAAATGTGGGTTCTATTGTTGGCTTATTTATTGAAACTTTAATTTTAATGCCTTTTGCATTAATTGGAATTTATTATTTGATTTCTACAAATAAAATTTCATTTTTACATTCTAGTATGAATATTGATTTAATGTTAAGTTTAGGAGGATTAATCACAATTGTCCCTTTACTTTTATTTAATGGAGCAGCAACTAGAATGAGATTATCAACTTTAGGATTTTTCCAATATATAGGTCCAAGTTGTTCTTTTTTTGTAGCAATATTTATTTACAATGAAGAGTTAAATTTTGATAAACTAATTACATTTTCACTTATTTGGATTGCATTATTAATTTTTTCATTAGATTCAATTAATACAAAACAGCAAAATAAGAAAAAAATATCTAAGAGCTAGTATAAGATTTTAATTTTTTACTACTTTTTTTCTTTTAGTTGTTTTTTGAATTCTTTTAAAATTCCTATTTCTTCTCTTAATCTATTTTCTTCTTCAATATTATCAGAAGATTTTATTTTCTCTTTAATTTTAGAAATTTTGTCTTCTATTTTTTCATTAAGTTTATCAACTTTTTTCTTTTCAATATCCTCTTCTTCAATTAACTCTAAATATTTTTTAATTTTTTCATAGATTTTTTCCAGCTTCATAATCTTCTCCTAATTTTTTTATAGTAAAATCTTCAATCCACAATATTTTAGCTACATTTATTAACTTATTGATTACATTGTAAGCGTGTGAACTATCATTTAATAAAGTAGTTGCCATTTTTTTATCTATTCTTTTTTCTCTAATCAAAATATCAATTCTACCAGTTGCTATAACATCTAAACTTTTTAAATACTCTTTTAGTAACTCAGCTTTAGATAAAACATCTAATTCATCTTTACTGGTTTTAATTTCATTAATTGTATTAATGGTTTTAGCAATAGCTTCTCTAATATAATTATATTCATTTTTAATGTAATCATTATTACTTAATAGATATCTTGAGATGTTTTGTTGTAATTCTTTTGTATTTTTTACAGCTTCTGCAATATCTCTACAAGCTGTTCTTAATTCATATAAATAGTTTTTTTTATCAGCTTCTAATCCATTAATAAAAATAGTTGAATAATCAATAATATCACTATAAAGTGATTTGATTCTTGTTTGATAAAAATCATCTATATTTAATTCAATAATATCTGTTGATTCTTTTACAACTGAAGAAATATCACTTTTACCTAAATATCTATGTCTATGAAGCATAATTGCATGACTTAAAACTTCACTTGCATTATCATATAAGTGAATAGTTTCTTTTTTTGTTGCTTCTAAAGCCACTGAAGGTACAGCAGCAACTGCTAAATCTAAATATTTTGGTTTTTGAATATATGATTCAACATCTTCAACAAATAACTTTTTCAGGAATATAACTAATCTTGGTATAAAAAATGAAAATATTATTAAACCTGCTAGATTAAAAAATGTATGAAAAACTGCTAGTTTCATAGCCCAATCATCAGGTGCTATTCCAAATGCATCTGATAAATAATCAACAAAATCAACAATAAAATATAAAAAACTCAAAGTAATAACAGCTGTTACACCTTTGAATATAAACAATCCAACAGCCATTCTTTTACTATTTGCATTTGAAACCATCGCCCCCATAGCAGCTGTTGTTGCTGTTCCTATATTTGCTCCAACTGCTATTGCCATTGCATTTAAATATATAATTTGTCCAGTTGCAAGTGCTGTAATAGTAAGTGCTAAAGTAGCACTACTTGATTGAATAATAACAGTAGCAATTGCTCCAATAAAAGCATAAAGAATAATTCCTAAATATCCATCTACTGAAAATTGCGCTAAATCAATTCCACTTTTTAGATCTTCAAACCCATCTTTCATATATCCAATACCAAGAAAAACAAATCCTAAACCTAATAAAATATTTCCAATTCCTTGAAGATTTTTTTGTTTATAAAACCTAAAAATTACGCCAAATATAATCATAGGAAGTGAAAAAGCAGCAATATTAATTTTAACACCTAAAGTAGAAACAATCCAAGTAGTTGCTGTTGTTCCAACTGCTGATCCAAAAACAACACCCAAAGCACCTGCTAGTGAGATGATTTTTGCTGATAAAAAAGAGATTACGATGATAGCTATTAAAGAAGAACTTTGAAGAATTGCAGTGGCTGTTATTCCTAGACCAACTGATTTAAAAACAGTATTGGTACTTTTAGAAATAAGCTTTTCTAGGATTCCTCCTGAAAAAAGCTTAAATCCGTCTTCCATAAAATGCATGCCAATTATGAAGATTCCAACACCTGCAACTATATATTTTGAATCTTCATTTACATATAATAAATATCCTAATAATATTAATAATATATATGAAAGATATTTTTTCATTATTCAACTGTTACTGATTTTGCAAGGTTCCTTGGCATATCAACATCATTTCCAAGTCTTACTGAAATTTCCATTGAGAAAAGTTGTACAACAACTAACATTTCAAAAAACTCTAACATATAATGATCACATTTATTTATTTTTATAAAATCATCTGCAAGTTCAAAATCAGCAGAAGATATTGCACAAATTGTACTGTCCCTTGCACTTAACTCTTCCACATTTGATTT
>RRZU011233923.1_pt1 | contig 18743 bp, 12 predicted proteins | sample 2165561 | NCBI WGS metagenome assembly RRZU01 (sample SAMN10456909, study PRJNA506462) | wastewater metagenome | isolation source: wastewater sludge | place: USA: Moscow, Idaho | reverse complement strand
TTTGTTTTTTTTTTTTTTTTTTGTTGTTTTGTTTTTTTATTTTTTTTTTGTTTTTTAGTCTTTTTTTCAGTTTAGTTTTTTGGTGTGGTGTGGATGTGGATTGTTAGGTTGGTATTGGTGGAGGTGGATTGTTAGGTTTCTTGTGTTTTTTAGTCCTATTCACAGTTTAGTTTTTTGGTGTGGTGTGACTGTGATTCCTTTTAGTTTTTTAGTCTTGTTTTGTTGTTAGATCGGGTTTGGTTTCAAGGGGGAGAAAAAGACAATCATCCGTAAATTTCTACAGGTTAGTTTTTGTACAGGTTTCTTTGTCCTATTTTTTTAGTTTTGATAACCTAGATAAAACCATACAATTTATCCAACTATAGATATAATTCATTGTTTTACTATTTTTATTACCTACTATATTCTGTTTTTTATGTTTGGTTCTTTATTCATATAGTTGTAATCCTTATTGTTGTATCTTACTTAATTATTTTAAGGTGTATATAATGTTTATTTTTCCACAACTATACTTTTTCTTGTGTGTGTAAATTTACCTTTTAATTAAGAGTGTCTTTTATGTTAATATGTGTTTATCTCTAAATTAGTATTACATATATACTATAGAATATTGTCTGATATTTTTGGTTGGTAAATTTATTGTTGTTATTTAATACCACATTGAAAAACACCACAAAACATCCAAAAATAATAAAACAATCACCCAGATATATTACCCACATAACAACCCTATACCCTACCCAGATCATCTATATGGTCTTGTCCGTACTTTTGGTTGTTTTATATACTTGGACTATGTTACTACATCAAAAAATAACTGTTACCACATCAAAACCTGTTTTTTTAATTTCTGTTACCACATCAAAACCTGTAATTTTCAGGTCTGTTACCACATCAAAACCTGTAATTCTCAGGTCTGTTACCACATCAAAACCTGTATTTTTGTAAAATTGGCTATTTTCCAATATTTAACTAAATTAAGAACTTATAATGTTTTTTTTGCACTCAATTAATCCCTCTCAGTATATCTGGATACTTCTTATTTTATTATCTTAAAGGTGGTAGTTGTATGGTTTTAATTCCCCTTCGTTTGGATACCTAATGTTTTTTTCCACATCAGCACCTATCATCTTATCATTGCGATATCAAGTTGAATTTAATCATTACATTTTAAAAGTTAATGTTTATTAATGCCGATGAACGTATATGTAATTATGGTTCTATATAACCTTAACTAATACATATCTGTAATACAAATTAATATTATCAATAAATAAATAAATTCGTTATTTTGTGTTTTTTATAATGTGTATTATTGCTTTTATTATTCCTTTCAAATATTATACTTAATAAGTAATAGTTTTATTTATATTTTTACAGCTCTTTTTTTTGATGTTTTTATGATGAAAAGTTGTGATTTTTTGTCAAAAAAATGTTTAAAAGATGGCAACACCTAGTTATTTTCTGCATCAAGAATGGAAGATAATGTCTAATAACTGTATATAAAAAGGTAAAACCTGTATAAAAAAATATAATTCATGTCAAACACAGCTTCAATTTTGCATAAATTCCGTATTTTTTCTAAAAAGATAATGTAAATAGTTGTTCACTCAGGGGTTTTTTTTGCTATTTTTTTTGCATTTACAGGGCAAAGTAGTCCTCCATAAATTGACCTATGCCATGTTTCGATGATATATTTTTGTGTATGGAAATCGGTATTTTATATACCATTTTATTAAGCATTAAAGGGTAGCCAACCTTATTTATTGGCGAGAGGAATTGGAATATGAATGACGTAGATGCAGTGCTACAAATCCCGCAGTTTTCAAAAAAAGTTCTTGGTTGCTTCACCAGTGATCATTCCGTGATTTCACGTTTCGCCCTGCGTGACAACAAAACAGTACGCCAAAAAGCAAACTACTTTTATCAAAACACAATGGTTAGCAAGAAGCGAGCAGAACAGCGTAAGATCATGCTGAAATTTATTAATACTATGCTTCGTCGCAATGAGACTGTCGCTGATTTCTGTGTACGTCAGTTTAATGACAACACGGCGGATTTTATTCGTTTGAAAGTAAACTCACCTGATGAACTTTTAGCTGTTCTTAATGGTCTTTACTCTTCAAATGTTGATCAACACCTTAACCGCATTTTTCGAGCGATTGCGACCCGCACTATCTCTAACACCTTTGAAGAAATCATCGAGCTAAATAAAGACTTTCAGCTTGAAAAAACTACTGTTGGTTTGGGTGAAGCCTGTTTAACTGATACCGTGTATGCTTATGCAGCTCCAACTTTAAACCGCTACCTATTCAGCTTGTGTGTCCTACTGGTCGGTGGTCTCGCATGCTTTATTATTGCTGCTGTACAGGGTGTCTATACTCCATTTAATCTAGCAATGACAGCTCAGTTGATTACGCCTACTACTGAATATCGCTCGTTGTATTTATTAGCTATCAGTTCATCAATGCTTGCCATGTTTTTGATACCTGTATGTTTAGGCTTTTACCTTACTGATAAATTACATCCACTTAAACGTGTTGAGCATGTATGTGACGCATTCAATAAAACGGTTGGCTGCTGCATTCTCTTCTTTGGTGCTTTAGGCTTTTCTCATTTTAGTATGCAAGCATTTGAACAAAAGAATCCTCTGACCCAGATGGTTCAAGCAAGTGAAAAAGAATCAGCATTTGCTTATATTGACCAGAATTTCAGTAGCTATGAAAAACAGAGTTTTATGAAGGCTCAGGTGCTACTAGCAATAAATAAAGATCAAAAGCTTGATACTGCGACCCATGCCGAACTTCGTAATCTAGCTCAAGATTTCGTGCCAGTAGACAACATTGATGATGTTAAAGCTTGGAGTAAGGTAGACATTAACTATCCTGGCATTGCAATCAAGGAAATCAAAACTGCCCTTTTTGCTCAAGACCAGTCTGGCTTTCACCAAAACAAATCATTCTTACAGTTTTTGTTAGTTCTTATTTCATTCATTATGACATTTACAGCTTTCCAGTCGTACATCACTCAAAAGACTTTTAAGAACGGCAGCAACCAATAAATTAAAAAGTATCAGCTCAGGGCAAGATTATATGACTTTAACAGCAGACAGCATTGATTCAGCGATTACCAAGTTACCACGACACTATGCAAGTGTTGTAACCTATCTCTTCGGAGACGGCGAATTGCGTAACGATACGCTTGGAGCCATTTTAAAGCGACTAGAGCTGATTAATGCTTCGGCTGCTGCATCCGTGTGTGTGTATCGCTCAGGCGACTACGATACAGACACACGGTTCCAGGAATATATTTTTGATGTAATCAAGGAAGGTCCTATAGAGAAAACCATTCTTGATACACCTCGATCACTTCTTAAAACGGAAATTTCACAAGCTTTTAAGGTTCCAGAGTTTCTTAATAGCTGTATTGATTTTGAGTTGAATACCCCGAATAAAATTGCTGATGTGCTTTTAGGTACTGCCAAGTCTGCGCCACTTGAGCAAACCGTACTTCGCAATATGTTTGTCCAGACCCATGTAAGTATCATCCTGTTAATGCTTGCTGTTGAGCTTGGTCTACCTTTAAGTAAAGAAAATAAGCGACTTTACAGAGCTATAAAGCGTCCGTTTGTTGGGTATGAAATAAAACTAATTTTTAGTGATCTTTGGAATCGTTACAAGTACATTGGTTTGATAGTTGTTAGTTTCGCGCTTTTGGCTTATGCCGGAACTCAGGGGTGGAGCTTACTCTCAGAGCCGGCAATTTACTTGCCTTATATGGATATCAACGAGAGTATTTTATCACCGAAGAATCGGCTTCTATTTAAACTATATTTGATGATCATTTTTGGCTTCATGCTTTACTTGATCATTGGTAATAAATTTCATTACTTGGTACAACCAGATCGTAAGACCAATCCAGATACACAAGAGAGAGTAAGAAAGGTTGTTCCCGCTTTTTACATCATTCTTTTAATGTATCTTACAGGACCGGCGGTTGGGTTTTTTGATAGTCTCAAACAGCCTACCCACCCTATTGAAGCTGCTGTTGAAAAACGTGACTTCAAAAAAGCTGAACAGTTGGCAATCAAAAACACAAACTGGTCTGCCGAGCAAAAGGATTTTGTGTTAGCCCAATTGCTGCTTAAACAACGCTATGAAATGCCTAAAGCTGAGTACAACCAAAAACTTGCGCAATATAGCCAGAGCATTATCAAGGAGCATTCCTTTGGACGTTTCAGCAGTGAATATGCAGAATCCTACGGTGTTAAAAAAATCTTAGATGCGAATAATATAGAAAATCCATTGGTTCCATACGATTATCACCGGGCGGTTCTTTTTATCTGGTTGATGGTATTGGTTTATTGCTTTGTATCACTGGCAGTTGAAATAGATTACTTCGGCATTAAAAAACATCGGGAGAAGAAACGGAAAGCCAGTCAGACTGGATTGGATTCTAACGATCAAATTAAGGTTTAAACAAAACCAAAAAAAACCGCTCATTTGAGCGGTTTTTTTATTGGATATTATTTCTTCTGGATGACTACCTGAGATTTCAATGCTTGCCAGTCGTACTGATTCAAGTGATTCAATGCGTCTGACAGGTTTTGAATTACGCTATCTATTTCAATCTTGTCATCATGTGCGAACATTTGTGTTTTGCTCACTTCTTTAACAAGCGTAGCAGCCTTTAATGTACTAACACCGTGATCAGCGTTTCCACCCATAGTAGCTGCTAGGTTTTGCTGTTCTAATGTTTCAGCACGAGCAAAGTCTTGAGCAGCAGCCATGATGCGTGTTTCGATTTTATCAAGCGTATCACCATGAGCATTTTCAAAGTCACCTTGAATCAGGCGATACTTAGAAATATGTTCTGGTTTCAGATTCACAGACTTTAATTGCGCAGCAATGTCATCATAGAAAGCATCTACGTTGAAGATCGTTACAGGCTTATCGAATGTAGCTAGATTAATTTCTTTACCGTGAATATCTGTATATTCCTGTAGCGTGTCGTATTGACCTGTTTGTACTAAGGTTGATGGTTCTGAGCCGTGTTTTAAAATATCGTGAAGCTGACGCATTTCGCGTTCTTTTTCTTGTTGATCAAGTAGCTTGTTTTTGCCTACATGAATGATCTCAACAAGTTTTTCACGGTGTTCAGATACTATAGTCGAACCATGATCAGAGCTACCAAAGTTTACAGACATATCATCGGAAAGCTGTGCACTACTAGAAAGGGTAATATTTAACTGAGTTTCTGGCATCTGGTATGAAGCCACTGCTTCCATGATTGCCTGACTTGGGTTTGATTGAAACAAGCTCAAGTTGTTTTCAGCAGCCAAGAATATTTCAGTTAAATTAGAGTTTACCGTTTCAGTTGTTAAGTTGGTGTTATCTGAACGCAGAGTGTGGTCAATATTGATCTGACGTACAAATTCTGAAATCTGATCATAAGGGTTAAAAATATCATCTTTCTCTACTGTAAGGATTGGAGCTAAGTCATTCAAACGCAGTGACTTAGGTTCTGGTCCCGCAGTATAGAAGCCATAGATACGTGATATAGAAACACTGGAAATCTTACCACCATCAGACTTTTTAGACAGCAAGAGAGTAAATTCGCCATTCTCTTGACCGGCTAAGTCCTCATTCGGCAAGCGTGAAACTTTATGGTATTGAATATTATTGCTTACAACATGCTTATCGAAGAAGTCACCCACTTGACGTTCTGTGGACACTGCTTCTGATTGAAGTTCCTGTCCGGCGAAGCCCGCGATCTTTTTGTAGGAATCTCCATCTTCACCAGTAGTAAGACGACCAATTACTTTAACTGTTGAGTTCGCCCATGTTGCTTCGGCTTCTTCTTGCGAACCACGCTTGATATCAGAGAAGTCCTGAGCTGCGAACACGATAGAAAAGTTCAAACTACGTGCTTGTGCAGGCATTACGGATGCGCCTTTAACTACGATGTAACCCCATTCGTCCAGAATGAGTTTGCATGAGTTTGGCGAGTTTGTTGGTCGAGAATCAAGGATTACACGTTTAAGACCTTCGATACGGTTTCCAAGTGAACCCGCCATCATCTGCTTAATTGCACCCACGACCAACTTACCTAACATTTTCAATGTTTCTGGTGTACGTTCTAGTGCCGGTAACGGCACTGTTAAACAACGGCGGTTCAATACTACGTCAAAAATATCAATATCGCCTTGTTCAACACCAAAAATATGACCGTAAGAGAACGTCAAGTCGTTAATCGCACGAGTAAGCTGCATGGAAATAAAGCCATGCTGTTCAAGTGTTTTAGCTTCTTGCTTCTTACGTTTTTTTGGGTCCGTGTTATAACCAGGTAATGTACGAATATATGCTGTCAAAGACTGACACACCTTATCGAACATTTTGCCGTATTTACCTTCATGGTTAAAAACAAGCTCTTCAAGAGCTGCTAACTCCATGTATTCCAGGTATGTTTTAGGGCTTAACTGGATATAACCGAGGTCGCGTAGATACGTCAAAGGTGGTGTCAATGCAGCGATAAACGCCATAGCACGACCCTTCCACATATCGCCACCCCCGCCACCGCTATCGTCCAGAAGGTTGTTCAGCAACTCAACAAGCATACCGCTTGATGTGTTTGACATCATGTTAAACGTATTGGTGATTTTATCGCGCTGCGCCTTAATCAAATCACGACCAGAGGTAATGAAGTTGATTGTTAAAAGGTCATCATCACGCCCAAAACGGCGTACTAAACGGTAAATATGTCGTTGTAATGAAGGGTCGCCTTTTGCATCACAGTAGATAAAGCCCGCATTCTGTACAAGTTGGTTTACTACTAAACCAAGCAAAAATTCTGTCTTACCCGAACCGGTAGTACCCAACACAACCATGTGTGTACGGTCATCACTGTTAGAAGAATAAGCCGGTAGCTTCTTTTGGTGGTCAAAACCTAAATAAGTTACGCCCTCACCATGAAATTTCTCAGGTTTATCAACCATCTTGAAGGGTAAAATGGCTTCATTTTTGGAACCATCAGGCAATTTGGCGTGAATAGGCACACGCCACGGAAAATTTGTCCAACGCTTCTTTGGAAAACCATAGCGTTTAATTAAAAGAAAACAGAGTGCTAATCCAATTTCACCGCCAAACGGTAAAAAGAACCCAATAAACATGATAGCAACACCTAGAAACAGGAGCCACATCGAACCGTCGAGCGTAAACAGCTCTTCGTCGATAATCTGCCCTAAGCTTCTGGTATCACGCCGGATTGAACCTGGATTAAAGCGATCTGACGACCCTTTAGATGCGAAGCTCATATATTAACCCTTTTTCTGTTTAAACCTGAAAGTCAGATACATTTCTTTGTGCGAGGTCTGACCAATGAAGCCACTTTCAAGAATTTCGATATTTGTTTGTAGATTGATTTGCTCACACAAGCGCAGTACAAGGCTCCAAAAGTTACCAACCACCTTGTAATCTTCATCCGGTACACCTAGAAACGTGCGTATTTCTTTGGCATTTAGATGGACTGTTACCCTTCCGTGATGCAAAGGTTTTAAATTTTTTAATAGATAATTCAGGAACAAATAAAAACGTAGAGCGTGATTACTTCTTAACGAAGAAAAATCACACAGCTTTGCCCAATCAGAAACTTTTAAAAAGTTAGACAGGTCTTGTAACTGTTCGTGGAAGAATCCGATCTGAGTATAGGTCGCTTTTTTTCCAGTTACGCTTGAATAAACAATCGACTTAAAAAAATTGCTCTTCTTTAAATCCGTAACTGCTTTTTTAATAGAAAGATAAGCACCGCTATTGTTGCCATTGCTTGCACCATATACCGCGATATAGTTTTTAGTGGGAATTGTGATTACCCCATCCTGTTCAATATCGCGTGGTAGATCGGCAAGCATCAATAAGCGTAAAGTTATGGTGTTAAAGCTCATTGGATAACAACCAAGACCGGCTATTACCTCGTTAATAAGTATTCGCTTTATCTCTGATTGATTGATTTGTGTAGCTATCAATTCGAGAACTCCAATAGTCGCTTAACTAGACGACAAAAAAGAAGGCAGAGGGGTATCCCTCTACCTTAGTAAAATTACTTAACCAACCCTGCGCCTTTGCCGGAACTCACCAAACGAGAACGGCGTTCTTTGATTTCTTCAAGTTTTGCGTCAGCGATTTCTCGTGGAGTAAGCAGTTCATCAGGACGTTTAGCTTCACGGTTCAAACGCTCTAAACGCTGACGCTCTTCACGGATGTAGTTATCCATAACACGGTTTGCCATAAGCGTAGCAATCGAAGCTGATGCTTTTTTCTCGTCAAACTTTTCAGAACCCATAGTAGATTCTGTTTTCAGACGTTGACGTTCAGCAGCAATCGCATTCTTAGCACCACCCGGATATGTTTTCGCTAACAAACGCAATGCTAATGGACGGTCGTTATTACATACCTGGTACATCGTTTCACGCATCAGTCGGTCATCTGCGTCTGTAGTCAACGACCATAGACGTTGTGGACCGATAGTAAGAGTTAGTAGAGAAGTAAATGTCTCTGTCTTACATACGATACGAGAAAGGTAAGTCAAACCGCCTGGACCCAGACCGACGAACATAGACAGTGCACGTTCTTCTTCTGGTTTAAGCGAGATTTTTTCACGCATCCATTGACGAGTTTCGGCAGTACCGGAATCGGCAATCACGAAGCGGGTAGCAATCTTGATCAACATACCGAAGTCATCAAGCATCTGTGATGCCAAGCAAAGCTCAGTACCCCATTTACGTGCTTCACGACCATCACGTTCCAACTCAGCAAACAGAGTTTTATCTTTTGCAGCGTTGTGTAATTCGTCCATTGCAATGATCTTACGATCTTCTGCCAGTTCCTTAATTAGACGGTCGTAATAAGAACGATAGTTTTCAGGAATTAAAGGTAAATCCTCAGAAGAGAAAGCAACTTTCTTCTTAGAGTAGATACGTGCGATCTGGAAGAACAATGAAGTTTGTTTAGCGTTACCAGACGAACCAATAACGTCCTGTAAGTCGATAGATACTACGCGAGCGTATGACAAGTCGAAGCGAGTATGCTGTGAGAACACAGGATACATCGTAACGGCTTCGGTGATGTTACGTTGGAAGTAAGCTGCGAATGCTTCACCACGTTTGGTACGTGTCGTGTCATAGTTGGCTTTAATATCTGGGTGCTGTGCTGCTGCGGTCAAGTCAGCAAGTACCGGCATTGCATAACGATGGCAGAGGTCACGCGCACGTTGAAGTTCAAGACGTTCTGCACCTTCGTACATTTCAGCCAAACGATGTGCTTCATCACGAAGAGCATAGTAGGTTGGCTTTGTAGTGCCTTTATCTGTTGGGTCGGCTAATGAGTATTTCACCAAGAGTTTATCTAGCTCTTGATTACGATACGCTTGGTAGTAATGCGGATTACCAGTAGTGGTTCCATCTAGTTTTTGACGGAATGCGATACGAATAATCTGGTCCACATAACTTGTCATGCCTTCTTCTGGCTCACCATGAGCTTCGACCGGGGTGATCAGTGAGGTAACAAACGACACCATTTGCGCCATTTCGTTTGCCGGTGGCTCACAGAAGCCTACAGAACATTCGAGAGGGTTAATCGCAAACGCTTCGTTGTTCTTCATACGAGCGTATACAGCTAAGTGACGCTGATTTTCTGGCAAGTGGTCACGTAACAGGTCGATAGGACCACGAGACGACACCCCTACGTCGATAATGGAAATAATTGGCAGACGTTTCAAGCCAGGCATCATACAGGCTTCGATAATGTCATTGTTCATTGCCACTGACTTACCAGAACCCGGTTTACCTGAGTAAATCGTAATCCATGTATTTTGCTTGCCAGAGAATTTTTCCAGACAGATCAGCTTACCGTCGATAGTACGGTGGAATACTGTACCCATGTCGAAAGGTGATGCTTGGCGTGTCCACGGAAGCAAATAGAACGCATCAAACATACGTGCCGGACATGGTGGCGCGTGGTGCTTGTGGCTTAGACCAGGAATATTAGAACGCCATGACAGTAATGGGTCGCCACCCTGCTCCATTACACGCGCAGAACCCCATGCCTGAACAATACGAGACAGCTTTTGACGGCGGTTAATCAATACAGCAAGACCTTCTTCTGTATTTTTCGCCCAAGTCATAATTCCCATTTGGAATTTGACAATGATACCGCCCTCTTTTTCATACTCACGCAACGCCTTCGCTGCTGCGTTCAAGTTTGCGTTTGTAGAAGAAGCAAAAGTAAGAATAGAAGCCAATTGAGCGCGTAGAGCTGTACCCGCCATGCCATCAGCAGTGATGTTGTAGCTTAGAGAGTAAGGAATTACTTTAGGCTCACCATCTTCGTCCATAGAGACAGCACTATTCAGCGCATCAAACAGGTTTTGGAAGGTTACTCGTGATGATGGAGGAATATCAATCATCAATGGCGCATAAACAATATCATCTGTAATCACGGAGCCTACAGGATATGATGCTGAACGCTGCTCACCAGAAATGATGCCGTGCGTCATAATCTGATCTGGAATGGTACGGTATACTACTGCACTTAGGTCATCCTCAGGACCGGGACCTTTCCAACGTAAAGCCAAACGGCTACCCGCTAGAGGGATTTCAGGTTCCCATGATACAGGTGTAGAGTTTGGTGTTACTGCTTGCTTAATCACACGCAATGCTTCTACTACATTCAGCAATTTAGCTTGAGCACTGAAACTCTTATGCGTCACGATTTGTAGGAACTGGTCTACATACGTTTCATGTTGAGCACGTAAAGCAGAACCACACATCAGCAAGTTTTGAGCATCACGCATAGATGCCAGATCGAAGCCACGTAATTCATCAATACGTTTCTTTTTATCTTGGTCAATCTCACTAGGGTCTAAACGCATTGGCTCAGTAGTTAAAACGAAATAACAAGATTCATCACATACTTGATTGGCATACACGTTGACGGCTTCATCAATCAAAAACCCCATATTGAGTTTGGTTTCTTTGATTGAATCACGTTGAATATCCGCTACACGGTGTAGATCACTTGTAGGGTTAATATCACGCTTAAATACAACCTGTATGTGATGACCGCGCTCTTCAAAGAAGGCAGCCATTGTTGATGTTACACGAGATACGTGTTCATAGAGGTCATCCATAGATACCAGGGTACGTGTTCCCTCGTATTTAATGACTGAAACTAAAGCTCCCTTGTTTGTAACAAGCGATACTGGACCATCAATCGTTTCTAGGTCACAGTAATCTTCGACGTTCAGCTTGAGTGCCGAACCTATTAGTAACATTGCTGTTTCAAACTTTGAAACACCCTTATTCTTAGTTTTTGCCACGGTAGTTAAACTCCCTAGTAGTCTGACTGATCTACTCTGTTAAGCGATTAAGCTGCTTTCAAATGTTGAATAATAGACTTAACTGCTGCGGTATAGTCCTGATTGGTTATAAGATCGGAGATTGCATCGAAAATCGGCTTAGGCTCATTAGCCGATAGAATCAATAAAAGCAAAATGTAGATTTTTGCTTGGTCGCTGATTTCTTCACTAACAGCAAATAGATCAACTTGTTTTTTGGTAGATTCGGTGAAAGCAGTAGATTGAAGGTTAGGCGTAAAACTTAATTTGCTGTCCATCCCTTTAATACGTGATTCACCTAAAATTAAGAAGCCATCCTCATACAAGTGCCAGAATAGCCCTGTCAAACGGCTATCCAGAACTGTTTTTTCAGCATTCAAATCCTTTGAAAACACATAGAAGTTAAGCCCTGCGTTGGTAAAAAGTTGACCGTCATACAGTGTTGAGCAATCAATATCAAATGAATCAATAAGTTCATAAGACATGAGTTTTTTTACTAGGCTTAGGCGTAGTTGTTGGTGCAGCAAGAAAGACTGCAAATAGTAGAAACAAAAGCTATTTTGTTCTAAAGCACTTGCTGATTGAGCCTGATTTTTCGGCATATTGGGGAATTGGTTATATGCGTACTCAACATTCGCCTTAATACCTTCAAGATTCTTTAGAACAAGGAGGTCGAAAGGCGACTTAAACGCATACTCTGATGCAAAATCAGTTTCTTTCTTATACATCGACATTTCTTTATGGTGATGTATCTCAAATTCACCACTAAGCTGTTCTTGTATATACAGAAGCACCGGAGCCGAGACAACTATCGGTTGATTGATTGCTAGACCTAATATCGTCAGTATTTTTTGCCACTTGGATTGTGTGTAATCTTCGCCAGAATCCTCACTTAGATTCACCTCTTGCTCAGAAGGTAACAAGGTCTTTTTCAGCTCGATAACGCTGATTTTCACCTTCTCACCTGTTGGCTTTAACGAGGGGATTTCGGCATGTAATAGTACGTCAAACGCTTTGGTATACGTGGCTTGCAGTAAAAAGGATTCATCATAATAAGGGGCTACTGAGTTCGCTAAATACGGAACCCGACGAAAGCCTGAACCTGACGCTGATGTTGGAATAAACAAATGCTGTAGATATGCAAATTCCTCGTACCCTAGAACGTCCTTCTCAAAAAAGGTTACTGAATGAACAGTATCCTGTGTGTTCTTGCACAAAGCCATGCCCTGTAGCTTTACAGCTAAGGAGGACGGCTCTACCAAGAAACTTTCTAGTGAAGTTCCTGTATTCATACCGTGTCCTTACCCTAGATCAACTTTCATTTTGCGGAGCTGATCGTCCACATCAGGAATCATTTTGGCAGCATCAAAAGTCTGCATTATTTCTGAAATATCGAAATCAGAACGTGATTTGTAATACTCGATCTGTTCTGGGGTAAAGATATTCTCAGTAAAGCAAAGAAGGATGTTGTGATGCCCGAAGTGAAATTGCTTATAAGCTTCTTCTTCACATTCTTTAAGAGCCATAGCCAACTGAAAAACACTAAAGTTTTTATTGTTTTTCATGCGTTCCCGATACCATTTTTTGTATTCGGATAACTGCTCTTGGAACTTAACCTGACGTTCATTTGCGACCTCTTCATCTTCGCCTGGCTGACGCTTCAAGGCTTTCAGATCGTCAAATTCTCCTTTGAAATAAACTTCTAAATCCAAAGGCTCTTCGTTGGAACCAATAGGAGCTTTAGCACTCTTCTCACTGATTCTCTGCATAGCTTCTTTGTACTTTTTAACGTCCTCCAACATCATTGTTTGGAAGTCGTAATCTGTAAAATCAGTGAAACGGCGACGTTCATGCAGGGAAATAGGGTCATCAAAACATAGACTACCTAAACGCCCTTTACGGCTATAGACAGCACGTATCTTGTCGTTTTTATGACGGTTTAGGACCAGAAGTAAACGCTGTAAATGATTGAGGTTTGTTTGGGTAATATTGTCCTTAAACAAACCGAAAACAGCACTTTGGTTCTGGCTTATCGCAAATAAGTGATGTGGTGCATGACACAGCGTACATGCCGGTACAACATTCTTCTGTGAATGATCTGTATGGTCGCCATTCAAGTGATGCGGTTCAATAAAAAGAGGGTCGTGGAATCCGCAGAAATAGCAACGATGGTCGTGCGCTTTTAAGATCGCTTGGATTTCAGGCAATTCTTTTATGCCACGATGAATTACGCCGTCTCTTTTCCAAAGATCAGGATTCTTTGGATGGCGCAATACACCCATGCGAGGTTGTTTAACCTGATGTAATTGTTGTGTCATTATCTAAAACTGCTTTAACTAATACAGTGCTTTCAATAATACTTCATTTATAACAGTAAAGAAGCACTTTTTTTGCGAATAAAATGCTAAATAACGGCTATTTAATTAAAAAAAAAGCGAGGTGTAAACCTCGCTTTTTTTGACAAAGAACAGATTATTAAGTAGTAGTAATCGTGTTCGCTGCTGTGAATAGAACCCACGGCAATACAACTAGACACGCACCAATAGCGATTAACATCCAACCGCTTGATGCTTGTACGCCAGAAGAAGGGTCTTGAGCTTTTTTAAGCTTCATAAAGCCAGAAAATGCAAAGCCTAAACCAATCAAAGTTGCAAGCGAACATAAAACAATCCAAACCATTTCAAATGATTTAGTTGCGTTGTTAGATACTTTAGATAAGTTTGCACCCGCACCATATTGTGCTTGCGCGTTGTTAGAACCAAAGTTTGATGCGCCTACACCACTAGCAAGAGCAGCAGTTGTTGGTCCTAAAGACAGCAGAGTTAAAAAACAAAGGAATTTAGCGTAGCTGTTTTTGATTTTAGCTAACATGAGATTGCTCCAAAAAAGCACTTTTTTTCTGTATTTCAAAATAAGGGCTAAAAGCACCTTAATTTGCATTCGCAATTATTACTCAAGAATGTTGGTAATTTGTAGCGATGATAAACACAAACTTTTTTAAAGTAAACAAAATAAAGCAACAAATCACCTTATTTTGCTTACTTTTTCAGCAATATTCTAATTTCTACATGGCGAATATTTGGGCAAAATCCCAACCAAGAGCACCTGATAGAAGTTGGTGCATGAATCGGATTTGGAAACAACAAACGCCAAAGAAAATGAATGCAAAACCACGACCAATCGTGTGTTGAGACACACCATCAGCGATTTGAATCCAGATGCGTATACCATGTAATACTGCAAAGATACCAACGACCTGAGCAGCCAAAGTAATCAGTGTTAAACCGGCACGAGCTTCATAATTTGTTACTGTACTACTATATGATTGCAGAGTGATTAGCGAGTTTGATGTATAAGACCCATCATCAAATATTGAAGTTATCACACCGATTGTAAACAACCCATCAGCCGTAACGAATAAAAGCGCAGCGAGTAAAACCTTTCCAATAACACTACCAATGGTCGGTTGTTGCTTGGACGAGAAATACTTTTGCCCTTTGTTGCTCATACAAGCTGCATCTAAGAAAGCTGAATAACAACACCACAGCGCAATTAACATAAATGCGCCCTGACCAATAATCATAATATATGGTATTTGGTCGATCAGGCTCAATACTGTTGTTAGCGCAGAGGGAGCATTTGCTTGAGACATATAGCACTCCTTTTGAAATGAGGTAGAGGTAAACCTCTACCCTTTCAACTTATTTAGCCAAGATCACTTTGTTGTGTAGTGAATCAATCGCTTTCACACGCACGTTAGTACCAGGCAGTAAATCACCTACACGTACAGGAATAGATTTACCTTCGTGGTTTACCCATGCCATATCACCTGAAACAGCTTCAACTTCTACAGAACGGTTCTTACCTGTTAAAGTCACTTGTACTTTTGGTTTTGACTGTTGTGCAGCGTAATCAAATACAGGCTGCATTTGGGTTACGCGGTTCGTTAGGTTTGTAATCGTTTGAGTTTGCTTGTCTGAATAGGCTTCCAATTGCTCAAGCGTACTTTGTAGATTAACTTTATCTTGCTCTAGTGCATCAATACGCGCTTGTTGAGAAGCGAGTTGTTGGTTCAAAAATTCCTGTTGCTGTTGAGAAGCAGTCAGTTGACCTTGACCATTTTCTTGACCAGTAGCAGCTTGGTTTTGTGCCAACCATTCAGCACGTTTCGCTTCATAGTCTTGGATATATGCTGCGCCTTCTGCTGAACCTACCAATAATGGACCATTTGGTGTTTCAACCATTTTCATACCGGTTGAAGGGTCAGTAAAGTAGATAAGCTCTTTGCTGTAATCTTGTTCGGCAGTTGTGGCAACAATATCTCGTTCAGTGGTCTGATAAACATCAACACCCTGACTAGCGGAAGCAGTAGCCGTTGCATCTGTATAGGTCTGCTGAGTAGCCTGTTCTTGCTGTTGTTCAGTTTTCTTACCACTGAACGCCATCATAATCACACCAATTATGAGCAAGGCGAGAACAGCCCCTACGATATAAATAAGTTTAGGTACGCCCCCACTATTGCCACCGCCACCACTTTTTGCGCCACCACCAGTCGTTCCGGCTCCGGCAGCACCTTTGGTTTTGTCTGATGCAGCTTTAACGGCGGTTTTTGTATCTAGTGCCATTTTTATTTCTCCAAATTCTTTCTAAACGCTTAAATAGTCGTTTGCTTAACGCTTGTTTAGTCGTTAGTTGTTAGCTTCTTCGGTTACGTTCTGGTTAAAGTAAAGATTAAATACTTTGCCCGAATAAGTGATGTAGGTTGTTGGTTGATTAGTACGCTTAATAATGTCTTGTGAAGCAGATTCACCCATTTGACCTACAATACGACCGGCGATTTCTTTGTCATTCGGTTTGGTTTTGACTTGGACAGTTGTACCATTCGCATTATTAACAGTTGTACCGACCTCGCTCCAAGCTTCACCGTAACCCTGCATACCGCTCGCCAAAAGCATTCCCGCATAGCGTTTAAATGTATGCGTTTGAATGTCGTCAGCCATTCCCATTTTGTTCGTACCAATTTCACGAGCGATAGCTTCAATTTTCAATTCACTACCCTTTTTTGGGATTAAGCGAGTGAAAACAAATTGGATGTTCTTATTGGCTTGTCGAACCGAACCAATTAACTGAGCGTCTTTGTAAGGACCACTTGTAATACGTGCTAAAACCTCCGCACCTTCGTCAGTATTTACCTCCGAAACCAGTTGAGTAACATAAGTCGTACCCGCACGGATTAAAACTTTCTTTGAATCATTTGCGCTTACAGCATACGAGCCATTGCTGTTCGTATTTTGGTAATATTGATTCGAGGTATTGGCGTTTGAAGAGCTGCCACTACCTTTTTTTCCTTCTTTGTCTCGAACCGTATAGTTATATTGAACGTGGCGGTTACTGTTACCAACCGAAGCTTGATCTCGCTTAGGCTTAGATGAAAGTATGTTGTTCAATTGCTCTGTAAATGCTGTTTGAGCAACCTCTTCTGTTTGAGCAGCTTTATTCAACCAGTAATCCGCAATACCATTTTGCCAATCTTCAACATTTTTCCCCGCAGCTTCTAATGCAGAAATATTACCGGCATATTTGTCTTGTGGAACAGTTGGGGTTTTCGGAACTACTTGTGCTTGCTGACCACCATAGGCTTGTTGCTGACCACTTCCGTTTTGGAAATTATTTATAGGTTCACCGCGAGAGCCATCTGATGCAGCAGTTGTAGCACCGCCGTTTTGTGCCAAAGCAGGGTCGAAATCAGCAGCAAAGTTATTTGGGTTCACTGGACGACCATTAGCGTCCACTTCAACTTTTACGCCCGGAACAACACCATCACCAACAAGGTATTGTTGATCAGCGTCACGCTCTACGATCACGGATGGAATGTATGTTTCGCCATTCTGTTCTGCGTTAGATGCTTGAGCCTGTTGATTTCGACGTTCAAATTCAGCTTGCTCTTTGGTTAATGTGGCATTACCGGAAACATTGGCTTTCGGCAGATCAACTGAACCCGCCATATCAGCCTGTACCTGTTCATCATTCCCAGAAAAGTAAAGCAAAGCACCACCACCAAGTATAACAGCAGCGATACCTCCGGCGATTGCCACACGACTAAGACCGTTAGATGCAACACGCGAAGCATTGTCACCCAATGTTTTTTTACGGAAAGCCTGTGCACGAGCTTCATTTGCTTGCTGCTTCTTCTTCTCGTTAATCTCTTCTTGGGTCAAGCCCGGTTGAGGTTCTTCTAGGTCATTGTTAATGCTTGCTATTACGTCTGCCATTTCCTGAGAATGCGCTGTATTAACATCAGCACCTACATTCACCATTGAAGCAGTATTATTTTCAACATTAACACTCTCCGCCACCTGAGCATTGTCCACTTGAGCATTGTCAGCATTCGGGGCTGTCTCAGGCAGATTTGATTTATTTTCTTCCATTGTTTTTCCCCTTATGGTTGCTCAACAAAGATGGTCACTGGCTTACCTTCTTTGCTTAGTGTGATATTGCGAACATCACCATCAAACTTGTAAACCGTCATGCCGTTTGAAGCGCGTACAGAAGTACGATAAGCCGGATAGATCACTTGGTTCATAGTGCGAATAATCACATCCTCACCGTAGACCCATGCTTTTACATCAGGGTTTTTAGTTTGTTGCTCAATGGCTTCTGGCGGTGGTACACCATCAACAAACATTAATGCCATATCATCAATTGTTGTTGAAATGCGTGAAGCTGAATAACCTGAGAACCCGCTATACTTGGTATCCGGGCTAATACCCGGTACTTTCGCATCTACACGGAAATCAACATCGTTCTGACCTGTAGTAAGCAAGAAGATAATTGGAGTGGTTAAACCTTTTAAAGTGATTGCTACGTTACCGTATGCGACTGGTGTAAGCGGTTCTAAAGACAGGACGTTTGTTTCAATAGCATCTTCTTGTGAGTTTGCTGATGCTGCATTAATGCCATCATTGAACAAGGCGCGGTTTAACGAAATCTTTTCGATATTCCACGGCTGCCCCGCATTGTCTGTAAATACAACACTTGTCAACATCCCTGCACTTAAACGTAATGCCGGAGGTGCTTCACCGGGGTTTAGTGATAATCCAACACTGCGCGTAACTGGTTTTGCAGTTGTTGGGTACGGTGAAGCAACATGACGTTGTTGATCAATAATATATTGCTTGAGCAACCGGACCTGTTCAGGAGAGAGCTGCAATTTGCCTATTTCTTGCACCTTTCGATCAATTTCTGCGGTTGTGTCAAAAGAACTACCAGGCACATTAATAAGCTGTGAAGCTGATTGGAATGTATTTTTTGGCTCTTCCGCAGATACGGCGGTAGCAATAAGTGTAACAACCGAA
>RRZU010018952.1_pt1 | contig 18746 bp, 18 predicted proteins | sample 2165561 | NCBI WGS metagenome assembly RRZU01 (sample SAMN10456909, study PRJNA506462) | wastewater metagenome | isolation source: wastewater sludge | place: USA: Moscow, Idaho | reverse complement strand
TTCTGGCCGGGAAGGGCTGCAATATCACCGACAGCTCGCAATTCGACGATATCGAGACCGGGCGCTTCTTCATGCGGGTGAGCTTCCTGTCCGAGGAGGGTGTCGGGCTGGAGGAATTGCGCCGGGACATGGCCGCTCCGGCCGCGCCCCTTGCCATGGACTATGTGTTCCATGATCAGGCCGAAAAGATGAAGGTCGTGATCATGGTCAGCCGTTTCGGCCATTGCCTGAACGATCTTTTGTATCGCAGCCGGATCGGGGCGCTGCCGATCGATATCGTGGCGGTGATCAGCAATCACATGGATTACCAGAAGGTGGTGGTCAATCAGGACATTCCTTTCCACTTCATCCGGGTGACCAAGGACAACAAGCCGCAGGCCGAGGCGCAGCTTTTGCAGGTGGTCGAGGATTCCGGGGCCGAACTGGTGGTGCTGGCGCGCTATATGCAGGTTCTGTCGGATGAGCTCTGCCGCAAGATGTCGGGGCGGATCATCAATATCCACCATTCGTTCCTGCCCAGCTTCAAGGGCGCCAACCCCTATAAGCAGGCCTATGGGCGTGGCGTGAAGCTGATCGGGGCGACCAGCCATTACGTCACCGCCGATCTGGACGAAGGCCCGATCATCGAACAGGACACCATCCGCGTGACCCATGCGCAATCGCCCGAGGATTACGTCTCGCTGGGGCGCGATGTCGAAAGCCAGGTGCTGGCGCGGGCGATCCATGCCCATATCCATCGCCGCGTGTTCCTGAACGGCAACAAGACCGTGGTCTTCCCGGCCTCGCCCGGGTCCTATGCCAGCGAGCGCATGGGCTGAGGGTTTTCGCCCTGTGGTCAGGAAAAGCCCCGGTTCTGCCGGGGCTTTTTCGTCAGCCCGGGCCGCCCGACATGCGGTGGAACACCTTGCTGACGCGGGGATGGCTGGGCACCGTGATTTCCACCGGGCGGCCGGCGCGGGTTTCGCGCTTGACCCAGTCGCTGATCGTTTCGGCGCTGGTATGGTCGATATAGCGCAGGCGCTGCGCGTTCAGGCGCACCTTGCGGCCGGCGGGCAACCCCTCAAGCGTGCTGAGAAGGCGCGGCACGCGAGTGGCGGTTGCGGCGCCGTTCAGGTTGACGTCGATGGCGTCCTCGGCCTCGCGCGAGGTGGCGGCGAAGCGGCGGCGCAGCAGCGGCGCGATCTCGATCAGCGACAGGGCAAGGCCGACGGCGACGCCAACAAGCAGGTCCTCGACCAGGATGACCACGACGGTGGCGGCCCAGATGCCGGCGGGGAAGGGGCCGTGATGGCTGAAGAGTTCCCGCACATGCGTGAGGTTCACCAGCCGCCAGCCGGTGACCAGCAGCACCGCCGCCAGCGCCGTCAGCGGCACCAGCCCCAGGACCTGCGGCGCCAGCGCCACCAGTGCAAGGATCCAGACGCCGTGCAGGATGCTGGAGGCCCGCGTGCGCGCCCCCGCCTGCACGTTCGCGGATGAGCGCACGATCACCCCGGTGATCGGCAGCCCGCCGAAGAGGCCGCACAGGCTGTTGCCGATGCCTTGTGCCCACAGTTCCTTGTTCATGCGGGTGGGCGGGCCGTCATGCAGCTTGTCCACTGCGGCGGCGGAAAGCAGCGTCTCGGCACTGGCGATGACGGCGATGATGAGGGCGGCGATCAGCGCGTCGGGTTGCAGCAGCCCGGCAAAGCTGGCCGCCGGTGGCAGGCTGATATTGGCCAGCAGCGAATCGGGGATCTGCACGCGCGGGATCGGCAGGCCGGCGGCCCATGTCACCAGCGTGCCCGTCGCCACGCCGACCAGCGCGCCGGGCAGCAGCGCCAGCTTGCGGGGGCGGAAGCGTTCCCAGCCCAGCATCGCCAGCAGCGAGGCCAGGCCCACCATCAGCGTCAGCGCCTGCGGGGTCAGGTGGTCGCCCAGCACGCGGCCAAGGCTGGTGGTGATCGCCACCGCATTGCCGACCGCGCTGGCGGTGGGCGTGCTGCCCATCAGCACATGGACCTGCGCCAGCACGATCAGGATGCCGATGCCGGTCAGCATCCCGTGCACGACGGCGGGCGAGATCAGCCGGAACCACGTTCCCATGCGCATGAAGCCGGCGGCGATCTGGATCAGGCCGGCCAGCAGCAGGACCGGACCCAGCGCCGCCACGCCATGTTGCTGCACGAAGCCGAAGACGATCACCGCCAGCCCCGCCGCCGGGCCGGTGACCTGCAAGGGCGAGCCGGACAGCGCACCGACGACGATGCCGCCGACGATGCCCGAGATCAGTCCCATTCCCGCAGGCACCCCCGAGGCCAGCGCAATGCCAAGGCAAAGCGGCATCGCCACCAGAAACACCACCAGCGACGCGGCAAGGTCGCTGGAAAGGTCACGGGGAATTAGTCTGCGCATGACAGCTCCGCTGCGATGGTAATGGTATCGGCAACGGGCATATGCGCTTTGCCGCACCCGGTCAGCGGGCGGGCAGGGGGCGCCGCGCTCGGGCACGACGAATCGCCTCTTTCACGCATCATATATCACCGCCAGTTTTGCCATGCGGTCAAAAAACCGGCATCTGATTCGATTTTTATTCGGGCGCCCTTGTTGCAACAGTCGGGCGCCGATTCGCAGGGATGATTTTGCAGGTGCGAAGGCGCCCCCCTGCGTGCGGCGCCCGCGCGGTCGTCAGGGCCAGCGTCGATACGCTGGCACGCGGGATGATGCGGCACAATGCCATTGTCAAAGCCTTGATTTGGTTCATGTCCGGGGCCAGCTATCCAGCGCTTCGGCAATGGGGGGCAAGAACAGCAAGAATTTAGCCGTGAATCATGGGTGAACTTGTCGGAAATATGGCGGATCTGCTGCTGCGGGTCTTGGCGCCGCCACGCCCGCGCCCAGCTTGGCACTGGCGAGAGCGGGGGAATGGCGATACAGCAGGCCGAACCCAGCAGAGGCAGAAGGGCCGGATGAGCATTCACCTTTATCAGAACGATCTGCCCGACGATCTGGACCTTGGCCCGGTCGTCGCCATCGATACCGAGACGATGGGCCTTGACCCGCGCCGCGACCGGCTGTGTCTGGTGCAGCTTTCCTCGGGCGATGGCTCGGCGCATCTGGTGCAGATCGCCAAGGGCCAGCGCGAGGCGCCGAATCTGGCGCGGATGCTGGCCGATCCCAAGGTGCTGAAGCTGTTCCATTTCGGCCGCTTCGACATCGCCGCGCTTGAGGCCACCTTTGGCGTCGTCACCAAGCCGGTCTGGTGCACCAAGATCGCCTCGAAGATGGTGCGCACCTATACCGACCGGCAGGGGCTGAAATACCTGCTCTCGGAGCTGCTGGGCGTCGACATCTCGAAGCACCAGCAGACCAGCGACTGGGGCGCAGCCGAACTGACCGACGCGCAGCTTGAATATGCGGCCTCGGACGTGCTGTATCTGCACCGCCTGAAGGCCGAACTGGAAAAGCGCCTTGAGCGCGAGGGCCGCACCGGGCTGGCGCAGGCCTGTTTCGACTTCCTTCCCGCCCGGTCGCATCTGGACCTGCTGGGCTGGGGGGATGAAAAAGATATCTTCCATCACTAGATTGCCGGCATGAGCGTTTATCTTGATACCGCCCGCCGGGTGATCCGCACCGAGGCCGAGGGGCTGGCCCGTCTTGAGGCGGTCCTTGCCGACGGGCTTGGCGGCGGCTTCGACCGCGCGGTTGAAACGATCCTGTCGGCGCAGGGCCGGGTCATCATCTCGGGCATGGGCAAGTCCGGCCATGTCGGGCGCAAGATTGCGGCGACGCTTGCCTCGACCGGGACGCCGGCGCAGTTCGTCCACCCGGCCGAGGCCAGCCATGGCGACCTGGGCATGGTGACGCAGGCGGACGTGGTGCTGATGCTGTCCAATTCGGGCGAGACGCCGGAACTGGCCGACATGATCGCCCATACGCGCCGCTTCCAGATCCCGCTGATCGGCGTCGCCAGCCGGGCGCGCTCGACGCTGCTGCGGCAGGCCGACGTGGCGCTGGTGCTGCCCGACGCGCCCGAAGCCTGCGGCGAGGGCATCGTGCCCACCACCTCGACCACCATGACCATGGCGCTTGGCGATGCGCTGGCCATCGCGCTGATGGAGCATCGCAAGTTCACGCCCGAGCATTTCCGCACCTTCCACCCCGGCGGCAAGCTGGGCGCGAAGCTGTCGCGGGTGGCCGACCTGATGCATACCGACATTCCGCTGGTCCCGGAAATCGCCCCCATGGCCGAGGCGCTTCTGGTCATCAGCCAGAAAAGCTTTGGCGTGACCGGCGTCACCGATGTGTCGGGCCGGCTGACCGGCATCATCACCGACGGCGACCTGCGGCGGCACATGACCGGCCTTCTGTCGCGCAACGCCGCCGAGGTGATGACCAAGAACCCGCGCAGCATCGGCCCCGACGCGCTGGCGGAAACCGCACTGGCAGAAATGCAGTCGCGCCGGATCACCAGCCTGTTCGTCGTCTCGGACGAGGGCAGGCCGCTGGGCCTGATCCATATCCACGACTTCCTGCGCAGCGGGCTGGTCTGAACCATGACCCGCTCGCGCATCGTGGCATGGTTGCGAGTGATCCTGCCCCTGACGGCGCTGGCGCTTTTGTCGGTCCTGTTCCTTCTGGGCCGCAAGCCCGAGCCCGAGGGCAACATCCCCTATGCCAATGTCGACCCGCGCGAGGTGGCCGAGCGGCAGATGGCGACCTTGCCCGCCTATGCCGGGGTCACGACCGATGGCGCGCTGCTGAATATCACCGGCGCGCAGGCGGTGCCCGGCGCGATCGACGGGCAGGGCAGCGCCGACATGGTGCGCATGACGCTGCGCGCCAGGGACGGGCGGGCCTCGGATGTCAGCGCCGGCCGCGCCGCGCTTGAGGGCGATCTGATGCTGTTGCAGGACGGCGCGCGCATGACCACCGCCGATGGCTGGGTGGTGACCGCGCCCGAGTTCCGCGCCTCGCGTAGCGCCGGCACGCTGAACGCCGATTCCGAAGTGAACGTCCGCGCGCCCTTCGGCAACCTGACCGCCGGCCGCATGGAATTGCGTCCGCTGGGCGATGGCACCGGCGATCATGTTCTTGATTTGAGCGGCGGAGTCCGTTTGATATACCAGCCATGACCCGTGCCGGCGCTGCCGCGCCCCGGTGTGTGATTTGCCCGAAAGGAAACCTTCGATGATCCGGCCCGGACTGCTTATGCCGATGATCCTGTCGCTTGCGCTGGCGGCTGCGCCGGCGCTGGCGCAAAACACCGGCTTCGGCAATGCGCAGGACACGAAGCTGCCGGTCGAGGTGACCTCGGAACAGCTTTCGGTGGATCAGAAGACGGGGGTGGCGACCTTCACCGGCAAGGTGGTGATCGTGCAGGGGCAGATGCGGCTGGCCGCCGACCGCGTCACCGTGACCTATGCGCAGGGCGACAAGCGCCGCATCAGCGCCATGCACGCCGAGGGCAACGTCACCATGGTCAGCGGCGAGGACGCGGCCGAGTCGCGCGCCGCCGATTACGACGTCGAATCGGGCAATGTCGTGCTGACCGGCGATGTGCTGATGACGCAGACCGGCAATGTGGTCGCGGGCGAAAAGGTGGTGGTGAACCTGGCGACCGGCACGGCGCAGGCCTCGGGCCGGGTGCGCAGCGTGCTGCAACCGGGGACGAACTGATGGACGACGCGCCGGGCAAGGGCCTTCAGGCCAGCGGGCTGCGCAAATCCTATCGCAACCGCCCGGTGATCCGCGATGTCGGGCTGAAGCTGGACCGCGGCGAGGTGGTGGCGCTGCTGGGCCCGAACGGCTCGGGCAAGACGACCTGTTTTTACTGCGTGGCCGGGCTGGTCGCGCCTGATTCGGGACATGTCGTCATCGACGGCGTGGATGCGACGGCGCTGCCGATGTATCGCCGCGCGCAGATGGGCATCGGCTACCTGCCGCAGGAAATGTCGATCTTCCGCACCCTCACGGTCGAGCAGAACATCGAGGCCGTGCTGGAGCTGGTCTGCCGCGACGCCCATCACCGCCGCGACCGGCTTGAGGAATTGCTGGGCGACTTCTCGATCGGGCATCTGCGCAGCGCGCCGGCCATGGCGCTGTCGGGGGGCGAACGCCGCCGGGTCGAGATCGCGCGCTGCCTTGCCTCGAACCCGTCCTATCTGCTGCTGGAGGCACCCCTCGCCGGCGTCGACCCCATCGCCGTGGGAGAGATTCGCGGCCTTGTCCACGATCTGAAAAGCCGCGGCATCGGCGTGCTGATCACCGATCACAACGTCCGCGAAACCCTTGAGATCGTTGACCGCGCCTATATCCTGCATGACGGTCATGTGCTGAAATCCGGCACGACCGAGGAAATCGTCGCCGATCCGCAGGTCCGCCGCGTCTATCTGGGCGAATCCTTCCGCATGGGCTGAGCCCGGCGCCGGAACCTTCCGTTCACCGCTCTTGCGCGCGCCCGTTGACAGAAACCGCGACCTGTCACCAAATGGGGGTGTGGCGACGCAAGAACGCGGCGCCGGAAAAAGCCCGCGGCGCGGCGGCCTGTTCGTCCGACGCCCCGGGCAAAGGAAAGGACGGACCACATGCGCTACCAGATCAGCGGAAAACAGATCGATGTCGGCGACGCCCTGACGACTCATGTCAAGACTGAGGTGGCGGAAACCATCGACAAGTATTCGCAGCGGCCCACCGATGCGACCATCATCTTTTCCCGCAACGCGCATGAATTCATCTGTGATGCCGTCGTGCATCTGTCCACCGGCCTGAATGTCCAGGCCAAGGGCGCCTCGACCGAGATCTATGCTGCCTTCGATCAATGCAAGGAGCGTATGGACAAGCAACTGCGCCGCTACAAGCGCCGGTTGAAAGACCACCACAAGGACCGGGCCGAGCCGGTTGCCTTTGAACAGGCGGGCATGTATGTGCTGGCCGCCGACGAGGATGAATGGGAAGCGCAGGAAAACGGCCTGCAACCCATGATCATCGCCGAGATGGAAACCCGCGTGCCGACCCTGTCGGTCGGCGATGCGGTCATGCAGATGGAATTGGCCGGCACGCCACTGCTGGTCTTCCGCAACGAGAAGCACGGGGGCGTGAATGTGGTCCACCGCCGCGACGACGGCAACGTGGGCTGGATCGATCCCCGCAACATAGGCTAGACTGACCACAGGCAGTCTAGTTGAACCAATGTCCCGGTTGCGGTCCCCGCAGCCGGGATCAGGATAATTTCAGGCGATATGCAGATCAGCGACATTCTCTCTCCGGCCGCCGTGCGGACGATGAGCCAGATCACCAGCAAGAAACGGCTGTTCCAGGAAATCGCCGAGCAGGCGCGCAGCATCTATGGCGTCGATGCGGCGCAGACGCTGGACGCCCTGCAAGAGCGCGAGACGCTGGGCCCGACCGGCGTCGGCCATGGCGTGGCGCTGCCGCATGCGCGGCTGCACGGGCTGGACCGGGTCGTGGGCCTGTTCCTGCGGCTGGAAAAGCCCCTTGATTTCGACGCGGTGGACCGCCAGCCGGTCGACCTGATCTTTGCTCTGCTGGCGCCCAAGAATTCGGGCGTCGATCACCTCAAGGCGCTGGCGCTGGTCTCGCGCACGCTGCGCGATCAGGACCTGCGGGTGAAGCTGCGCGCGAATGAGGATCCGGTGGCGCTGCACGCCATGCTGGCCGCCGCGCCGGGCATCAAGGCTGCTTAAGGTTAATCGGTTCAAGGCTTTTGAATCGGACCGATTCGGCCTTATACTGATGGCCCACGACCTGAGGAGGGCCAAGGATGGCCAAGCACATCAGCGACCACCCCCGCAGCCAGGCGCAGTTGCGGTTGCGCGAATTCGTCCGGCAAGAGCGTGAAGCCGGCGTGCATCCCGCCATCCAGGCGCTGCGCAGCCGTCCGCAAAGCCGCGATGGCGACAGCCGCAAGGCGGCCGAATATCTGCGTATCGATCGCGGTCAAAGGGTCTGACCCTTCGCCAAGGGGCCGTCCATCTCGGGCGGCCCGGACCAAGTCCATTTTCAGTAGCAATTTTCGCCTTCCGCCCTTGGCGGGGGCGATATGCTTTGGCGGAACCGTGGTCGCGGGACCGCTATGTTCTTTTTTGAAAACGAGGGCGCGGCCCGCGTGCGATCGCCAAGGGCCGCGCCGTTTTCAGAAACCCCTCCGGGCACGCCGCGCCGTCGATGCGCGACACCCCGGGGGCGGCAGGGCTAGGCCCGCACCAGCTTTTCGTAATCGTCCGAGATCTTGCGGGTGGTCGGTCCGACCTGGAAATTCCAGTCGCCGATCTGGCCGACCGGGGTGACCTCGGCGGCGGTGCCGGTCAGGAAACATTCCTGAAAACCGTCCAGCTCCTCGGGCTTGATGCGACGTTCATGCACGGTGACGCCGTTGTCCTTCAGCATCTGGATGACGGTCTGGCGGGTGATGCCGTTCAGGAAGCGGTCTGCCAGGGGCGTGTGCACCTCGCCATCCTTGATGAAGAAGATATTGGCGCCGGTGGCCTCGGCGACGTATCCCTCCCAGTCCATGAACAGCGCGTCCGAGCAGCCCTTGGCCTCGGCCGCGTGCTTGGACATGGTGCAGATCATGTAAAGCCCGGCGGCCTTGGCGGCGGTGGGAATGGTTTCGGGGCTGGGACGCTTCCACTTGGCGATGTCCAGTTTCGCGCCCTGCCACTTGGCATCGCCGTAATAGCTGCCCCATTCCCAGGCGGCGACCGCCATGCGCACCGGGTTCCGACGCGCCGAAACGCCCATGTCCTCGCCCGAGCCGCGCCACATCACCGCGCGCACATAGGCATCCTTGAAGCCGTTCGCGGCCAGCACCTCTTCCTTGGCGCGGTCGATCTCGTCGGCGGTATAGGGCGAGGTCATGTCCAGAAGCCGCGCCGATTCGATCAGCCGCAGCGAATGTTCGTGGCCCTTGAAGATCTTGCCGGCATAGCAGCGCTCGCCCTCGAAGACCGAGCTGGCATAATGCAGCGCGTGGGTCAGGATATGCACCTGCGCGTCACGCCAATCCACCAGCTTGCCATCCATCCAGATCTTGCCGTCACGATCGTCATATGCGCCTGCCATCTTTCCCTCCGGCCGCTGATTTTCGGAATGTTGCGCTGCCTGACCGTGTCTGGCAAAGAAAGTTGCGCAACTTGGGGTCACGGCTATCCATTCATGGTTGGAAAGTCAACAAGCCTGACGTAATAATGGCCCTGCAACACGAGGATCGCATGCAACAAAAGGTAGGCGTGGCCGCGGCAGGGGGCGAAAACCTGCTGTTCTTGACCGACGATCAGCTTCGCCGCGGGATTGAGGCGATGTTCTTCGCCTATCGCGCCTTCACGGCGGACCCGGACATGATCCTGGCCGATATGGATTATGGCCGCGCCCATCACCGTGCGATCCATTTCGTCCATCGTGAGCCGGGGCTGACGGTAACGGCGCTGCTGGACGTGCTGGGGGTGACCAAGCAATCGCTGAACCGCGTGCTGCGCACGCTGATCGACGACGGGCTGATCGAAAGCCGCATCGGCCGCCGCGACCGGCGCGAGCGCCAGCTTTTCCTGACCGAAAAGGGCTCGGCGCTGGAACGCCGCCTGTCGGAAACCCAGCGCGCGCGGATGCGCGCCGCCTATCGCGCCGCCGGCCCGCAGGCGGTGACGGGGTTCCGGCAGGTGCTTGAGGCGATGATGGATCGCGACACCCTGCGCCAGTATCGTGCGCTCAAGGACCTGCCCGAGACGCCATGACCCAGCCCGACCCGCAACCCGCGGCCCATATCCTGATCGTCGACGATGACGAACGTATCCGCAGCCTGCTGCGCCGCTTCCTGATGCGCAACGGCTTTCTTGTCACTGCCGCGCGCGATGCCGCCCATGCGCGGCGGTTGCTGGGGGGGCTCGACTTCGACCTGATCGTGCTGGACGTGATGATGCCGGGCGAGGACGGCTTTTCGCTGACCCGCGACCTGCGCAAGCGCATGGCGACGCCGATCCTGCTGCTGACGGCAAGGGGCGAGACCGGCGACAGGATCGAGGGCTTTGAAAGCGGCGCCGACGACTATCTGCCCAAACCCTTCGAGCCGCGCGAACTGCTTTTGCGCATCGCCGCCATCCTGCGCCGGGTGCCGGCGGCGGAAGCGCGCGGTCCGAAACTGCTGTCGCTGGGCCATCTGCGCTATGACGCCGACAAGGGCGAACTTTGGCAGGGCGAGGTGCCGCTGCGCCTGACCGGGACCGAACAGGCCCTGCTGAAACGCCTTGCCGACACGCCGCGCCAGCCGGTCAGCCGCATCGAACTGATCGAGGACCTTGGCCGCAATCCCGGCGACGAGACCAGCGAGAATTCCGAGCGCGCCATCGACGTGCAGATCACCCGCCTGCGCCGCAAGATCGAACGCGACCCGAAAGAGCCGCGCTACCTGCAAACCGTGCGCGGCACCGGATACATGCTCGTCCCCGACTGACATCCGAGACTGGCACAAACCCGCCCGGCTGCCCGCAAGCGAATGGATATTTAGATGAAGAAGAAAGCCGGCCTGCTTTTCTTCTTCATTCAAATATCCATGCCAAGGTGGCCACGGTCGCGGCGCATGAGAAAAGGGGGCTGACGCCCCCTTCATGCCATCTTATGTCAGCGCGCCGTGGCAGTGCTTGAACTTCCTGCCCGAGCCGCAGGGGCAGGGGTCGTTGCGCGACGGGTTGCCCCAGGTCGTGGGGTCGGTCTCGTCGAAGCCCACGACGCGGCCCGAGACTTCGCCGCCCTCGGCCTCTTCATGTTCGGGATGCATCTGCGCCTCGGCGGCGGCCTGCTGTTGCTGGTATTCGCGCAGCATCTGTTCGCGTTCGGCATCGGTCAGCGGACGGATGCGCGACAGTTGCTGGGTCACGTCGAAGCGCAGCCCGTCCAGCATCGTCTCGAAAAGCTGGAAGGCTTCGGTCTTGTATTCCGACAGCGGATCGCGCTGCGCGTAGCCGCGGAAGCCCACGACCGAGCGCAGATGTTCCAGCGTCACCAGATGTTCGCGCCATTTGCCGTCGATCTGTTGCAGCAGCACCTGCTTTTCGATCTGGCGCATGTTCTCGGGGCCGAACTGCTCGGTCTTTTGCGCCATATAGGCGTCGGTGGCCTGCTGGATGCGTTCGCGCACCACCTCCTGGTCGACGCCGTCCTCGGCGGCCCATTCGGCGATCGGCAGGTCCATGTTCAGCCGCTCGATCACCGCGGCATGCAGGCCCTTGACGTCCCATTGCTCGGCATAGGCGCGGGGCGGCATGTGCTGGTCCACGAGATCGTCGATGACCTGCTGGCGCATGTCGGCGGCGACTTCCTCGACCTCGTCGGTATGCATGATTTCCAGGCGCTGGCTGAAGATCGCCTTGCGCTGGTCGTTCATCACGTCATCGAATTTCAGCAACTGCTTGCGGGTGTCGAAGTTGCGTCCCTCGACCTTGGCCTGCGCGCGTTCCAGCGACTTGTTGACCCAGGGGTGGACGATGGCCTCGCCTTCCTTCATCCCCAGCCGCGACAGCACCGCGTCCAGCCGTTCCGAGCCGAAGATGCGCATGAGGTCGTCTTCCAGCGACAGGAAGAACAGCGAGCGCCCGGGGTCGCCCTGCCGGCCCGAGCGGCCGCGCAACTGGTTGTCGATGCGGCGGCTTTCGTGACGCTCGGTCGCCAGCACGAACAGGCCGCCGGCATCGAGCACGGCCTTCTTTTCGTCGGCATGCTCGGCCTCGACCTGCGCGCGCAGCTCGTCGGGGTTGACGTCGGGATCGGCGGCGATCGCCTCCATCACCTTCATTTCGACGTTGCCGCCAAGCTGGATGTCGGTGCCGCGGCCGGCCATGTTGGTGGCGATGGTCACCGCGCCCAGCTTGCCGGCATCGGCGACGATCTGGGCCTCGGCCTCGTGCTGGCGGGCGTTCAGGACGTTGTGGCGGATGCCGGCCTGCGTCAGCATCTGCGACAGCATCTCGGATTTCTCGATCGAGGTGGTGCCGACCAGCATCGGCTGGCCCTTGGCATTGGCCTCGCGGATGGCCTCGACCACGGCGGTGTATTTTTCCGCCGCGGTGCGATAGACGCGGTCATGTTCGTCGACGCGCTGCACGGGGCGGTTCGTCGGCACCTCGACCACGCCCAGCTTGTAGATTTCGGCAAATTCGTCGGCCTCGGTCGCGGCGGTGCCGGTCATGCCCGAAAGCTTGCTGTAAAGGCGGAAATAGTTCTGGAACGTGACCGAGGCCAGCGTGACGTTTTCCGGCTGGATCGAGACGCCTTCCTTGGCCTCGATGGCCTGATGCAGGCCGTCGGACAGCCGGCGGCCCTTCATCATCCGGCCGGTGAATTCGTCGATCAGCACGATTTCGTCATCGCGCACGATATATTGCTGGTCGCGGTTGAACAGCTTGTGGGCGCGCAGGGCCTGATTGACGTGGTGAACGATGGTGGTCGATTCCGGGTCGTAAAGCGTCTGGCCTTCGGGCAGGACGCCGGCGGCTTGCAGCCGCTTTTCCAGGAATTCGTTGCCCTCTTCGGTGAAGGTGGCGTTGCGGGTCTTTTCGTCCAGCTTGTAATGCTCGGGCGTCAGCTCGGGCATGAACTTGTCCAGCGTCATGTAAAGCGCGCTGCGGTCCTGGCTGGGACCCGAGATGATCAGCGGCGTGCGCGCCTCGTCGATCAGGATGCTGTCGACCTCGTCCACGATGGCGAAGAAATGGCCGCGCTGGACCATCTGCTCGATCGAGCCCTTCATGTTGTCGCGCAGATAGTCGAAGCCAAGTTCGTTGTTCGTGGCATAGGTCACGTCGGCCTGATAGGCCTGCCGCTTTTCCGCGTCCTCCTGGAAGGGATAGACGACGCCGGTGGTCATGCCCAGTTGCGCAAAGACCTTGCCCATCCAATGCGCGTCGCGCTTGGCAAGGTAGTCGTTGACGGTGACGATATGCACGCCCTTGCCCGCCAGCGCGTTCAGATAGGCCGGGAAGGTCGCGACCAGGGTCTTGCCCTCGCCGGTCTTCATTTCGGCGATATTGCCCTGATGCAGGAAGATGCCGCCCATCAGCTGGGTGTCGAAGGCGCGCAGGCCAAGGGCGCGGCGCGCGCCCTCGCGGCAGTTGGCGAAGGCTTCGGGCAGAAGCTTGTCCAGATCCTCGCCCGATTGCGCGCGGCCCTGCAATTCGCGGGTCTTGCCGATCAGGTCGGCGTCGGACATGACCTTGAATTTATCCTCAAGGGCGTTGACCTGGGCCACCAGAGGGCGGACTGATTTTACCTTGCGGTCATTGGGGGTGCCAAAGACCTTTTTCGCCAAAGTTCCGATGCCGAGCATGTCTGCCTTCAAAATCGCGTATCTGGGGGTGCGCGGGACGTTCCGCCACTTGCCGCCACCGCTTGCCATGCCCTATCAGTTGGGCCGGAAAACGGCGACGGGCGCGCATTTTCGGTTGCGCTGGATGTATGCCCCGCATGCCAAACTGTCAACGCTTGCGCCTGTTCACGCAATGTGGACGTGCCGTCCCACAAAGGGGAAAACCATGCTGAAACCGTTTCTTGCCGCCTCGGTCCTGATTGCCGGGCACGTTGTCGCATTTCCGGCCGCCGCGCAGGACGCCGATACCGTCGTCGCCACCGTCAACGGCGAGGCGATCACGCTGGGCCAGATGATCGTCATGCGGCAGGGGCTGGGGCCGGATGCGACCCAGAACATGCCCGACACGGCGCTGTGGGATTTGATGCTGGACCAGATGATCCGCCAGACCGCCGTGGCGCAGGCCACCGGCAAGGAACTCAGCAAACGCGACGCCGCCGCGCTGGAAATCGAGCGCCGCTCGTATCTGGCGGGGTCGGTGCTGGAAAAGGTCGCCGCCGCCGAACCGACCGAGGCCGAGCTGCGCGCCGCCTATGATCAGGCCTTCGGTGGCGCCGCGCCGGCCGTGGAATACAACGCCGCCCATATCCTTGTGAAAACCAGGGAAGAAGCCGAGGCGATCGAGAAGCAGCTGGCCGAGGGCGCCGATTTCGGCAAGCTGGCCGAGGAGAAATCCACCGACAATTCCGCCCCGAACAAGGGCGACCTGGGCTGGTTTCAGGCCGCGCAGATGGTCGCGCCTTTCGCCGATGCGGTGAAGAAGCTGGAAAAGGGCAAGGTCTCGGCCCCGGTCGAAACCCAGTTCGGCTGGCACATCATCAAGCTGATCGATTCGCGCGAGGTGACGCCGCCGAAATTCGACGAGGTCAAAGAGCAACTGGCCGTGCAGGTCCGCCGCGACAAGGTTCAGGCCGAGATCGAAAAGCGGCTGGCGGCCTCGAAGGTTGAAAAGACGCCGGGGCTGAACGCCGACCTGCTGAACAAGACCGACATCCTGGGAGAGTGAGCGATGGCGAAGCCCGACGACAAGAAGGCCCGGTCCTCTGATGCCGACAAGCTGAAGGTGCTGAAGAAAAAGCTTAAAAAGCTTAAGAATTCGGTCAGGGAGGCTGCCGCCAACCTTGAGACCCGCGCCGAAGAGGTGGTGGCGACCGTCGCCGTCAAGGCGGTCAAGGCGACGAAGCTGGTCTCGCCGCTGGCGCCGGCGCGCTTTCCCGACCTGCCGGTGATCGAGGGCGCCGAGTTTTCGTCGGGCGCGGCGGGCATCAAATACAAGGACCGCACCGACGTGATGCTGGTCCGGCTGGCGCCGGGCACCGCCATCGCCGGGGCGTTCACGCGCTCATCGACGCGTGCGGCCTGTGTGCTGGACTGTCAGGCGAAACTGGCGGCCAAGCCCGACATGGATGCGGGCGCGGCGATCATCGTCAACTCGGGCAATGCCAACGCCTTTACCGGCAAGGGCGGGCAAGAGGCCGTGGACAGCGTGACCGGCGGTGTCGCCCATGCGCTTGGCCTGCCGCGCGAGCGGGTCTTCTCGTCCTCGACCGGGGTGATCGGCGAGCCGCTGCCCGCAGGGCGCATCACCGCGATCATCGGCGATCTGACGGCGCGGCTGGACCCGACCGGCGCTGCGGCCGCGGCGCGCGCCATCATGACCACCGACACATTCGCCAAGGGGGCGACCGCCAGCTTTCAGGGTGAGGGCGGCACCATCAATATCGTCGGCATCGCCAAGGGCTCGGGCATGATCGCGCCCGACATGGCGACGATGCTGGTCTATATCTTCACCGATGCGAAGATCGCGCCGGCACTGTTGCAGCGGATGCTGTCGGCGCGCGTGGACGAGACCTTCAACGCCATCACCGTGGACAGCGATACCTCGACCTCGGACGCGCTGATTCTGGCGGCGACGGGGCGCTCAAAGGCGGCGCCGATCACCGACCTGCGCTCGGCCCCGGCGCGGGCCTTTGGCAGGGCGCTGACGCAGGTCATGCTGGATCTGGCGCAGCAGGTGGTGAAGGACGGCGAGGGCGCGACCAAGTTCGTCGAGGTGCAGGTGACCGGCGCCGCCAGCACCGCCGACGCGCATCGCGTGGCCATGGCCATCGCGAATTCGCCGCTGGTCAAGACCGCCATCGCCGGCGAGGACGCGAACTGGGGCCGCGTCGTCGCCGCCGTCGGCAAGTCGGGCGCCCAGGCCGACCGCGACCGGCTGACCATTCGCTTCGGCGATATGGTGCTGGCCGAAAACGGCTGGCGCGCGCCCAGCTATGACGAGGAAAAGGCCAGCGCCTACATGAAGCGGGCAGAGCTGGTGATCGGCGTCGATCTGGGGCTGGGCAAGGGCGCCCGCACGGTCTGGACCTGCGACCTGACCCATCGCTATATCGACATCAACGCCGATTACCGCTCATGAGGATCGTGCTTGTCGCGGCCGTCGCCCTGATCGACAAGGACGGCCGCGTTCTGCTGGCGCAGCGCCCCGAGGGCAAGTCCCTTGCGGGCCTGTGGGAATTCCCCGGCGGCAAGGTCGAGCCGGGCGAATCGCCCGAAACCGCGCTGATCCGCGAATTGCACGAGGAGCTGGGGATCGAAACCTGGTCCTCGTGTCTGGCGCCGCTGACCTTTGCCAGCCACGCCTATCCCGATTTCCACCTGCTGATGCCGCTGTTCGCCTGCCGCCGCTGGCAGGGCATCCCCCACCCGCGCGAGGGGCAGAAGCTGTCCTGGGCGCGGGCGAACGAACTGGGCAACTACCCGATGCCGCCCGCGGACATCCCGCTGATCCCGGTTTTGCGCGACTGGCTGTGATGTCAAGCGCGCCGCTTGGGGGGAAAGTTGCACTTTTCGTCTGAAATCGGTGCGAAATTAATTAACAATTCGCAATTTTGTGTAATTCTGACCCGGCTAAGAAAAGGGAGAACTGGACATGATTCGCACGATCACGATCGGAAGCTGTATTTCAGTCCAAGGCGTTTTTGAGCGCCAGCAGGCCAACGGAAATATTGTCGTCCGTGTCGGAAGCAAGACTTACGAAGGCAAGCCCGTCGCGCATGTCTGACGGCCAAAAACGATAGCCCATGAACAACGGGGTCCCCATCGGGGGCCCTGTGCCTTTTCAAGTAGTTGATTTGCAATGCCTTGATGCGGCAACCATGATCGCACCCGTTGACCGAAAGTTTGCCAAAAGGGGCATGATTTGAAATTCTTGCATACTCCGTTTCGCGCGCTTGCCGCGCTGATGCTGTTCTTGGGCGCGCTGGTTCTGGCGGCGTGCACCCCGGGCGTATTCCCGAGCGGAACCGCCAACTCCAGGCTGGGGACGCAATGGGGCGAAAGCCTTGATTCGCGCGTCTCGACCGTCAGCCTTGTGCGCTCTGATGCGAAGCCCATGTCGGTCAGCACCTTGCGCTATACCGCCGCCAGGCCGGGCGGCAAGGTGATCAACGAACTGCCGCTGGCCATTGGCCAGGTCGGGATGCGGGTCGTCAAGGAAGACGGCGCGGCCTGGCCGCTTCGTCGCACGGCCGGCGGCAATGTGCTTCAGGGCAAGGATGGTGAGCGTTATCGCCTTGAATATAAAAACCATTCCGAAACCCAGACCTATGAGATCGTGACGACCGTCGACGGGCTGGACGTGCTGAGCGGCAAGCCCGGCAGCATCAAGAACCGCGGCTATGTCCTGCGCCCCGGCGCGGTCCTGCGCATCGACGGCTTTCGCAAAAGCGCGGATGAGGTTGCGGCCTTCCGCTTTTCAAGCGTGGCAGAGTCCTATGCCGCGAACAGCGATGCCGGGTCGGTGGCGAATGTCGGCGTGATCGGCACGGCGGTGTTCCGGCTGATCGACCCCAAGGCCACGACGGCGCCCGGCTGCGGCGATGGCCCCTGCGCCTTCCCGCAGGACGCGGGCAAGACGACGGGCGGCTATGCGCCGCCGCCGAACTATCGGAACTGAGCCGGCAGCGGGGCAGGGCGGCGCAGGGCGGTATTGCCGCGCGAACCTGTCCCGCCATTGCGGCCATGAAAAAGGGCGGACCGCAAGGCCCGCCCCATTTCGTTGATTTCGGCGCGGCTTACAGCTGACGCTGCACTTCCTCGCGCTCGAAGATCTCGATGACGTCGCCCTTGCGGATGTCGTCGTAGTTTTCAAAGGCCATGCCGCATTCCTGACCGGACTGCACTTCCTTGACCTCGTCCTTGAAGCGCTTCAGCGTCTTCAGCGTGCCTTCGTGGATCACCACGTTGTCGCGCAGCAGGCGAACCCCGGCGGAACGGCGGGCAACGCCCTCGGTGACAAGGCAGCCGGCGACATTGCCGACGCCCGAGACGCGGAAGACTTCGCGGATTTCGGCATAGCCGATGAAGTTTTCGCGCACTTCGGCCGACAGCAGCCCCGAGGCCGCCGCTTTGATGTCGTCCACCAGATCGTAGATGATCGAGTAATAGCGGATCTCGACACCCTTCTGGTTGGCGGCATTGCGCGCCGGAGCGTTGGCACGGACGTTGAAGCCGATGACCGGCGCGCCCGAAGCCTCGGCCAGACCGATATCGGATTCGGTGATCGCGCCGACGCCGTAATGCAGCACGCGGACGCGCACCTCGTCGTTGCCGATCTTTTCCAGCGCCTGGACGATCGCCTCGGCCGAGCCCTGCACGTCGGCTTTGACCAGCACCGGCAGTTCGGCGACGTTCTCGTCGGCCTTGGCCTTGGCCAGCATCTGGTCCAGCGTGATCGCGGCACCGGCGGCGGCGCGTTTGTCCTTGGCCGCCTGGATGCGGTAATCGGCGATTTCACGCGCCTGCGCCTCGGTCTCGACGACGTTCAGGACGTCGCCGGCCTCGGGCGTGCCGTTCAGGCCCAGCACCTCGACCGGGACCGAGGGACCGGCCTCGTCGACGCGCTCGCCCTGATCGTTGATCAGCGCGCGCACCTTGCCCCACTGTTCGCCGACAACGAAGATGTCGCCGCGCTTCAGCGTGCCGTTCTGCACCAGAACCGTCGCGACCGGGCCACGGCCGACGTCAAGCTGCGCCTCGATCACCGCGCCCTGCGCCGGGCGGTCGGGATTGGCCTTCAGCTCAAGGATTTCGGCCTGCAGCGCGATGGCTTCCAGCAGTTGGTCCAGACCCTGGCCGGTCTTGGCCGAGATCTCGACATCCTGCACGTCGCCCGACATCGCCTCGACGACGACTTCGTGCTGCAACAGGTCGGTGCGGACCTTCTGCGGGTTCGCGGCCGGCTTGTCGATCTTGTTGATCGCCACGATCATCGGCACCTTGGCGGCCTTGGCGTGGTTGATGGCCTCGACCGTCTGCGGCATGACCGCGTCATCGGCGGCCACGACCAGCACGACGATATCGGTCACCTGCGCACCACGCGCCCGCATCG
>RRZU011061020.1_pt1 | contig 18754 bp, 15 predicted proteins | sample 2165561 | NCBI WGS metagenome assembly RRZU01 (sample SAMN10456909, study PRJNA506462) | wastewater metagenome | isolation source: wastewater sludge | place: USA: Moscow, Idaho | reverse complement strand
CGAGGAGAAAACGCCCCTTTCTCCGCGCTTTCGCGGCCTGCACGCCCTCATGCGCTATGACAATGGTGAAGAACGCTGCATTGCCTGCAAGCTATGCGAAGCCGTATGCCCTGCTATGGCTATCAGTATCGAGTCAGCCGAACATGCCGATGGCTCACGCCGCACCACCCGCTACGACATTGATATGAGCAAATGCATTTACTGCGGCTTTTGTGAAGAAAGCTGCCCAGTCAATGCCATTGTGGAAACCCCGATTTTCGAGTACTACGGAGAAAAATCAAGCGACCTGTACTTCACCAAAGACATGCTACTGGCCATAGGCGAACGCTATGAAGAGCAAATCAAAGCCGCCAAAGCAGCCGATGAGCCATACCGCTAAATAGAGACGCAGCATGACTACTTTGCACACTATTTTCTTCTACATCTTCTCAACGGTTTTGCTCGTTGCGGCTTTTCGCGTCATCACCGCCCGCAACCCCGTACATGCCGTGATTTATCTGGTATTGACCTTTTTTCAGGCGGCAGCCATCTGGTTGCTGCTCAAGGCAGAGTTTTTAGCCATCGTGCTGGTGCTGGTGTATGTTGGCGCAGTCATGGTGCTGTTTTTGTTCGTGCTCATGATGCTGAACTTTGATGTCAAAGCCATGCGCGAGGGCTTCTGGAAGCTGTTTCCTGCTGCTGCGGCTGTGGGCGGCCTCTTTAGCCTTGAGCTGGGCGCGATACTGCTGCTGAACTACCGCAGCGTAGTAGAGCCATTGCCCATGCGCGGTGCCGATGGTGCGGTGCTGGCAGCCAATGCGTCTAACACCAAAGAGCTGGGCAAGCTGCTTTATTCACAGTATCTGCTGCCCGTTGAGCTGGCTGCCGTGCTGCTGCTGGTTGCCATCATTGCCGCCATTACCCTGACATTGCGCCGCCGTAAAGACAGCAAATACCAGTCACCCGCCTGGCAGGTTAGCGTAAAGCCTGCCGAGCGCGTGCGGGTGCTGAAAATGCAGGCCACCCAACCCGCGCCAAAAAATGCCGAATCTGAAAATCCAAATACAGAGCAGCAAAACGCTGGCAAACAAAGGGGCGAGAAATGATGACTCTTTCCATAGGCCACTTTCTGGCGCTGGGCGGCATACTGTTTGCTCTGGCTGTTACAGGCATTTTTCTAAACCGCAAAAACCTCATTGTGCAGCTCATGGCCATTGAATTGATGCTGCTGGCTGTGAGCATCAACTTTGTCGCTTTTTCTCACTACCGTGGCGACTTGTCGGGGCAGGTATTTGTGTTTTTCATCCTCACGGTGGCGGCTTCCGAGTCTGCCATTGGTCTGGCCATTTTGGTGCAACTGTTCCGCAACCGCTCCAGCGTGCAGGCAGATGATTTCAGCACGATGAAGGGCTAAAACAGATGGTGAACACACTTTCTCTCCCCCTCTTGCTGTCTATTTTGCTCATCCCGCTGTGCTCGGCGGCGGTGATTGGTATTTTTGGTACGGCTGCTGGCGGCAATCGGCTTGGGCACAAGGCTGCGCACGGGCTGGGCATTGCTGCCGTGGGCTTGTCGTTTGCGCTCTCGGCTTTTGTGCTGTTTCAGGTAAGCCGTGGGGCGCATTACAACCAGACGCTTTACGAGTGGATGTGCATCGCTGGCTTTCGCATGGAAATAGGCTTCATGGTTGATGGGCTTACCGCCCTGCTCATGTGCGTTGTTACCTCCATCTCTTTGATGGTGCATATTTACTCCACAGGCTATATGCATGGAGACGCCAGTTACAACCGCTTTTTTGCCTATATCTCGCTCTTTACCTTTGCCATGCTGCTGCTGGTGATGAGCAACAACTTGCTGCAACTGTTTATCGGCTGGGAAGCAGTGGGCGTGGCTTCATACCTGCTCATTGGCTTCTGGTTTGAAAAGCCAGGCGCTATTTTTGCCAACAAAAAAGCCTTTCTTATCAACCGTGTCGCTGATTTGGGCTTTATTCTGGGCATTGGCTTGATTGCAGCCTACACAGGCACACTCAACTATGTTGAGGTTTTTGGCAAACTCGAATCCATGCATGCGCACACCCTGCCAGGCACAGGCTGGATGGTGGTAACTGTTGCTGCTATTTGCCTGTTTATTGGCGCTATGGGCAAGTCAGCACAATTTCCGCTGCATGTTTGGCTGCCAGATTCCATGCACGGCCCTACACCCAGCTCGGCGCTGATTCACGCTGCCACTATGGTAACGGCGGGCATTTTCATGGTTTCGCGCATGTCGCCCCTGTTTGAGTTGAGTGATGTGGCGCTTAATCTCATCCTAGTTGTGGGTGCGGCCACTGCCTTGCTGATGGGCTTGATGGGGTTGATACAAAACGACATCAAGCGCGTGGTGGCTTACTCCACCCTGTCGCAACTGGGCTATATGGTGATGGGCTTGGGTGCTTCTGCCTACCCTGTGTCGGTATTTCACCTGTTTACACACGCGTTTTTCAAGGCGCTGCTGTTTTTGTCGGCAGGCTCGGTCATCATGGGCATGCACCACAACCAAGACATGCGTTATATGGGCGGCTTGCGAAAATACATGCCCATTACGCACTGGACATCTCTTGCTGGCACGCTCGCGCTGATTGGCACGCCATTTTTCTCTGGTTTCTACTCTAAAGACGGCATTATCGAAGCCCTGCACTTTAGCAACCAGCCCATGGCTCCGATTGCCTACTGGGCTGCATTAATCAGTGTTTTTGTGACGGCGTTTTACAGCTTGCGGATGTATTTTCTGGTGTTTTGGGGTGATGAACGTTATGACCAAAATCCTGATGCACACCATGACGCACATGCCGCTGCACATGATGACGCGCACGCCCAGCACGGCAGCACGCAGCCACACGAGTCGCCCAGGGTGGTTACTGTGCCGCTGGTTATTTTGGCTGCCGCTTCGGTCTTTGTCGGCTTCTTTACCATGCAGCCGCTTTTGTTTGGCGACTTTTTCAGCAGCGCCATCCATATCGACCTGAGCAGCCACCCTGTGATGACGCACATGGCGCAAGCCATTCATGGCCCCATGCAAATGACGCTGCACGCGCTCTTTACCGCGCCGCTGTGGCTGGTGCTTGCAGGCGTGGGCACGGCTTACTACCTGTATATGCGCGGCAACACCGTTGCAGCACGCCTGCGCCAAGTGTTTGCCCCACTGGTGCAAGTGCTCGAGAACAAATACTATCTTGACTGGTTTTACGAAAACGTCATCGCACGCGGTGCATGCGCCATCGGGCGTGTGTTTGCCTTCAAAGTCGATAGCGGCTGGATGTGGTTTATTGATTTGGGGCTATCGGGCGCTGCACGCCAACTGGGGCACGCCTTGTTTATCACCATAGAAAACAGCCTGCTGTGGTTTACCGACACCTTTTTGGCGGGCGCAACCAAGCTGTTTGGCAAATGGTTCTGGAAAGTGGGCGACCAAGGCTTGATTGAAACAGGCTTTGTGAACGCCTCTTGGAAAATAGTTGGAGCAATAGCGGCTCGGGTACGCCAACTGCAAACGGGCTACCTTTACCACTACGCTTTGTTAATGATTATGGGCTTGCTAGCCATGATGACATGGTTTGTCTGGATACTTTAGGAGCAACATTCAAATGGGATTTTTAAGTTTTGTCATCTGGACACCTATCGTCGCGGGCTGCTTGCTGCTGGCGTTTTCGGGCGAACGCTACAACCGCCTTGTGCGCTGGGCTGCGCTGCTTGCCGCGCTGGTAAGCTTTGGGCAAACCATTCTGCTCTACAGCCGCTTTAACCCCATCTTGTCAGACATGCAACTGGTAGAAAACGTGCCGTGGATACCTGGTATCAACAGCAACTACCACATTGGCGTAGATGGCATATCGCTGTGGTTTGTGGTGATGACGGCCTTTATCACCGCGCTGGTCGTGCTCGCAAGCTGGACCAACATCACCGAGCGCGTTAATCAATACATGGGCGCAGTGCTTGTGTTAAGCGGCCTGATGATTGCCACCTTCTGTGTGCTTGATGCGCTGATGTTCTACGTTTTCTTTGAAGCTACCCTCATTCCCATGTACCTCATCATCGGCATTTGGGGCGGGCCGCGCAAAATTTACTCGGCCTTCAAGTTCTTCCTCTATACCTTGATGGGCTCCTTGTTCATGCTGATTGCCATGGCCTACCTCTACACGGTATCTGGCAACAGTTTTGACATTGCCACATGGCAGGCGCTGCCACTGGGCGCTACTGAGCAAACCCTGCTGTTTTTTGCCTTTGTTGCAGCCTTTGGCGTAAAACTGCCCATGTGGCCGCTGCACACCTGGTTGCCCGACGTGCACGTTGAAGCCCCCACAGGCGGCTCTGCCATTTTGGCTTCTATCATGCTTAAACTGGGCGGCTACGGCTTTTTGCGTCTGGCGCTGCCCATTGCGCCCGATGCTGCCCACCGCTGGGCATGGTTGATGCTCGCCTTGTCACTCATTGCCGTGGTGTATATCGGGCTGGTGGCACTGGTGCAGCAAGACATGAAAAAGCTGGTGGCCTACTCCTCTGTTTCGCACATGGGCTATGTCACCCTGGGCATGTTTGTGTTCAGTGAAGCAGGCAATTCAGGCGCAATTTTGCAAATGCTGGCGCACGGGCTTATTTCACCTGGCATGTTCCTGTGCGTAGGTGTGCTGTACGACCGCATGCACTCGCGCCAAATTGCCGACTACGGCGGCGTAGCCAACACCATGCCGCGCTTTGTGGCGCTGGCCATGATTTTTGCTTTTGGCAACTTTGGCGTGCCTGCCACCGCTGGCTTTGTAGGCGAGTGGACAGTCATCATCGCCATCGTCAAAGCCAATCTGTGGATTGGCCTGATTGGCGGCACTTCGCTGGTGCTGGCTGCTGCTTATACCCTGTGGATGGTGCAGCGCGTGTATCTGGGCCCCATCGCTAACGACAACGTGCGCTCCTTGCGCGACATCAACCTGCGCGAAACCGTGGTGCTGTGCGTGCTGGGGCTATCGGTGCTGTGGATGGGCGTGTATCCCAAACCCATCATGCAGGCGATGGATGCCTCCGTTGTCAAGCTCACGCAACACATGGCGCAGTCCAAACTGCAATAAGGACGCGGCATGTTTGACGCAACAAGTTGGGTAGTCATCGCGCCAGAGATGTTCTTGCTGTTTATGGCGTGCGCCATTACGCTGCTGGATTTGTGGGTCAGCAGCACGCGCCGCGCCCCAAGCTACTGGGCAACACAAATCACCCTGCTGGTGCTCGCCCTGTGGAACGCCAGCCACGCGCTGGCTCTATCGCGGCCTGACTTTCCCAAAGCCTTCTACGGCTTTGGCGGCATGGTGCTGGCTGATGCCTTTGGCAGTTGGATGAAATGCTTTGCCACGCTGGCACTGGCAGCTACGCTGGTTTATGCCCGCCCCTACTCGGCACAGCGGCAAATGCTGCAACGCGGCGGCGAGCTGTTCACGCTCTCGCTGTTTGCGCTGCTGGGCATTTACACCATGATTGCAGGCAACCATTTTCTGGTGATTTATCTGGGGCTTGAGCTGATATCGCTTTCCAGCTTTGCGCTCGTTGCCTTGCGCCGCGAGCACTTGCTGGCTAACGAAGCGGCGATGAAATACTTCATTTTGGGCTCGTTGGCTTCGGGCTTTTTGCTCTACGGCTTATCCATGCTCTATGGCGCTACAGGCAGTATGCTGCTGCCCGAAGTACTGCAAAGCGTCATGCAGCACACCGCCAAGCGCGACATACTCATGCTGGGGCTGGTCTTTATCGTTGCAGGCTTGGCCTTCAAACTCGGAGCCGCACCATTCCACATGTGGCTGCCCGACGTGTACCAAGGCGCACCCACATCTATCACCCTCATACTGGCTGCCGCCCCCAAACTCGCCATATTTGCCGTAATGCTGCGCCTGCTGGTTACTGGCCTGCTTGAGCTTGCACCGCAATGGCAACTCATGCTCATGGTGCTGGCAGTGTGCTCGCTACTCATCGGCAACTTGTCTGCCGTCATGCAAAGCAATGCCAAGCGTATGCTGGCGTGGTCCACCATCGGGCAAAACGGCTTTATGCTGCTGGCCTTTGTCGTCAGCCACGCCAACGGCAACAACCTCTCACTCAAAGATGCCTGCGCCGCCAGCATGTTTTACATGCTCAGCTACACCATCGCCGCATTGGTCAGCTTCGGCATACTCATGCTGCTCTCGCGCGAAGGCTATGAGTGCGAAAACCTGAGCGACCTCAGCGGCCTCAACCACCACCGCCCGCTGTATGCAGGCATCATGGCGCTCAGTATGCTCTCGCTGGCTGGCGTGCCTTTAACCGTAGGCTTTTATGCCAAGTTCAAAGTCTTGCACGCCTTGCTCACCGTGCCCACCACACTGCACATTGCGTTGGCAGTGCTGGCCATTGTCATGTCGGTAGTGGGTGCATTTGCCTACCTGCGCATCATCAAAATCATGTTTTTTGATGCCCCCGAGCACGGCCAGCCAGCCGCCCTGCAAGCAGGCTACGGCGTGCGCGCCACACTCACGTTTAACGGCGCTCTGCTGCTGGTATTTGGCATACTGCCCGCAAGCCTGCTGCAACTGTGCGAACAAGCCATCATCAATATGCTGCGGCACATGAGTGGGCTGGGCTGATTGCGGGAGCGAACGCGGGGGCGGGCGAACGCAGAGGGCGCAGAGGAATGCGGGAGCGAACGCAAAAGGCGCAAAAGATACGCAAAAGTCGCAAAAAGGGGATGCCAAAGTGGCTTGTGCTTAGGGGTAAGCCGTGGCGAAGCGGGCGCTGGGCTAGGGCGTCGGTGGAATGCGGGGGGGCTTTACGCAGCACACGGACAAGTCACCCACCCTGCGCTTGCTGAATGTATTATCAAGATCATCTACGCCACGCCCCCATTGTCATTGTCTAGGTGGTAGAGGATTATTTCTCGCCATTCATCAGACCAATTAGGCCCACCAAATTTTCCATATGTTGGTACCGCCTCTTTGAACAAACGTCCCACACCTTCCTTCCGCAGTTGCAGTATGCACTTCAGAAGCAGGCAAACCAGTAGCCCAATCAGAAAAAGCCATATCATTCCCCTACGATAGTCATATTATTACAGAGCATTTACGGAAGAAATCAATTTGCAGTCTCCACTTTCAGATAGAGAGTATTTCTGAAAGAGATACTCATTTGAATATATTGTTGGTTTCCCAACAACAAAAAGCCATTTGCCATCACCAGATATACTATGACCTTCAATTCTTTTTAATTCAATGTTTAGTTTTTTGCGGCCTAAATCATTAACCAAATAAAGTTCATGCCAGAATTTTCCTCTTTCATCCGCCATTGTATTGCTTATAATACAAGCATTTCCCTCTTCCTCACATTGAATGCAGGGTGTATCTTTTGATTTCGATACAGACAGATAATCTTTTATTTTTTTTGTTTTTTGTTCAGCGTCAATGTTTGAGGATAGATTGACGTATTCCAAGGAATATTCACCATATTTTTTTCCAAGTTTTGCTAAATCCTCTTCTGATCCCAGATTTTTTTCTGCGAATCCTGCGATAGAGTTTTTAATAAAAAATGGCGGCGGATAATAATAGTATCTTTCATCGCTAATTTTTTTTGTTCCTTGATTTGGATAGGATACAAACCAATCATATCCCCTTCTTCCGCTATCCAAAGTCAACGAGACACCCAAAAAAAGAAGGCCATTGTTTTCGAGGGAAAAGAAATAACCACTCCCATCAAATAACATGATTTTCTCTCTTTCTTTCTTTTCATGATTGTATTTCCATGCTTGATGCCCCTCTTTGGTTCTTTCTGAAACAATAAATTCACCATTGGTTTTTGTAAAAATTAAGCCATTTACGTACAAGCTACCAAAAAAATCAAATTTATTTAATTTCAAACTTTCGTCAGAGATATAAATATCCCAATCGAAAGATTTTTTCTTATCAAGTCGTCTGAATATGGTTTTCGAGCCGTCAAAATTGGATGAAATATGAAAAACAAAATTATTACTCATTTGGTAATTCATCTTGCACCCCCCAATAAATACGATCACTAAGACAAGTAAAAATATAAAAGTTATTGGTCTTTTTATATAGCGCATATAAGCCAAATTTGTGTTCTCATTTGCTGCCTCTGTCGTTACTGGTGTCCAAGTTGTCTCTTCCCCATCTTTTCCGGGAGTGCGCACAGCTATTTTTTCAGCATTATCTTCGTATACTGCATCGGCAAGCGCAGCGTGAACATGATCAAAGGACATAATTAATTCTCCTTAAAAATCAAAATCAAAAATATAAGCGCCACGCTCTTTGTTATAGATTTTGTTACCTACAGGAAATACCAAGCCATTGCAATACAAAGTGTTATCTGGCTTTATTTGACATTGAAACTCATCAGAACCCTCCCAATCGTGTCTGAGGGCAATGCTGATATCGCCAACTGGGTTTCCATCTTTATTTTTAAAAACCAAATCTGGTAGTGTGCTTTCCCAATTCATCCATCCTTTTGCAAAATAATCTGGAGTAAAGGTAAGCTGGTATTCACAGCAACCCAGTTTTTTTACTGGGATATAGTAAGGTTTGGATAAGCAATAATCAGCTCCAACTTGCATGAGATTGCTGCTGCCAGGGCAGAAGAAAGCAGAAAATTCTTTTCTGCTTTGTGCCCATATAGATGCTTCCATGGTATAGCCCTTTTGATAAGGAAACTTGCCAATGATGGTGATGCTGGGGCTTGGGTTTGGGTTGGGTTTGGGGCTAATGATTGCTTTAAAAGTCAAATGGGCTAAAAACAACAATACGAACCAGCCAAAGGTTTTTAGCCTGCCATTATTGATGCGACGCGCACGGCTCGATAATACGCATGCACGCTCGTGCAGCCATGCCCAAACCTTGCATCGCTTTGTGTTTTTTTCTGAGTCCATTTCTATACCTTTCAAATACAGCGCTCTGGCGATGGAGCTGGAAGAAAAAGCCAGCGCAGGATGGATGAGTTGCAGCCCGTGCACATACATGCTTGCCAATACAAACCAAAGGCGCATCTACTATCGGCAATTGCCTGCCTGCTGCCGCGTGCTGCTGTCTGCTGGGTGCATTGCGAAGGTTTCACGCTTTTAACTCCGCGGCAATGTAGCATAATTTCCTTTAGACATTTGTGATGCTTGCCTTTACTCTTGCCGCTTGCGTGCGTAGCGTGGATAACTTGTCACCCGCGCGGCAACCATCCCGCAAACGCCGCACCGCATGGGGTACGGCTTGCAGCCTAACCCGCCCTGCCAAACTCAACCCCAAAGCAGCACAACATGCATTCATGCGCCTTTCAAGCCAATAATGCCCTGTAACCCGCATAGATACAGGTTATAGGCTTTTTAAACTAATTTTGGTATTCTTCTGCGTGCTCTGCGCAGCTTCTGCGCCCTCTGCGTCCCGCCCCCCGTATTCGCCACCGCCAACACCACTCACCCGCCCCAACCATGCCGCACCCCTTTACCGCCCTGCCCCGCAACTTGCCACCAACGCCCGCGTGTTTGCTTGAAACCACTGTTGTGCAAGAAAAAATACTCACTGGCCGCTTTTTGCACGCCGTGCGCGATACGGTGCGCCTGCCCGATGGCAACGCAGCCATGCGCGAATACATCCAGCACCCTGGGGCAGCCGTTATCGTGCCTTGTTTGGGCGATGGGCTTTATCTGGTTGAATACCAATACCGCCACCCCATGCGCCGCGCCATGATTGAGTTTCCCGCTGGCAAGCTCGAAGCGGGCGAGCCTGAGCTGCTCTGCGCTCAGCGCGAATTGCGCGAAGAAACGGGCTTTACCGCAGGGCTTTGGGCGCACGCTGGCACGATGCACAACTGCATTGGCTACTCTGACGAGCGTATAGAAATCTGGTTTGCCCGCGATTTGCAGTTTCAGGGGCAGCAGCTTGATGCGGGTGAGTTTTTGCAAATCCACACGGCTACTTTGGCTGACTTGCTGCAACGCGCGCGCGAAGGCACGCTAACAGATGCCAAAACCCTTACCGCCCTGCTTTGGGCGCAACAGCTTGCCAGCGGCGCATGGCAGCTAGACTGGCAGAGCAGCTCGCAGCCATAGTCTTCAGGTTGAACTTAGTAGCCGCCTCTAGCCGCATTCCCGCGTAGAGCCTGCCCCGCGCGAAGGCATGAGGCAAGAATCTATGCGCGCAAGTGACACTGTTGCAGATTCCCGCCCGCGCGGGAATGGTGTAAATCAAATGTGCTTTTTCTCGGCTTTGAAATCAAAACCCAATCCACATTCTCGTAACGCGCACAAGCCACCTATAGCCTTGCCGCGTGCCTTTTGCCCGCATAAGCAAACGCAAGGCGCTACAAAAGACGCTACAAAAGACGCATATCCGCTTATCTCTTGTAGCGCATTACAGCACCTTGTAGCGCCTTACAGCACCTCATTGGCAAAGTCTGCCAAGCGCGAACGCTCACCGCGCGCCAGTGTGATATGCCCGCTGTGCGGCCAGCCTTTGAATTTATCTACCACGGCAGTCAAGCCTGAGGAGCCTTCGGTCAAATAGGGCGTATCAATCTGCGCCAAGTTGCCCATGCAGATGATTTTGCTGCCGGGGCCCGCACGGGTTATCAGTGTTTTGAGTTGTTTGGGCGTGAGGTTTTGCGCCTCATCGATGATGACGTACTTGTTCAGAAAAGTGCGCCCGCGCATAAAGTTCATGCTTTTGATTTTGATGCGGCTGCGCACCAGCTCTTGCGTAGCGGCGCGTCCCCATTCGCCAGCACCGCCTGCACCTGCGGAGCCGTCGCCCTTGATGAGAAACTCTAGGTTGTCATCGAGCGCCCCCATCCACGGGCCCATTTTTTCTTCTTCTGTGCCGGGTAAAAAGCCAATATCTTCGCCCACGCTTACTGTGGCGCGGGTCATGATGATTTCGCTGTAGCGGCGCTCATCAAGCACCTGCGTTAAGCCGCAAGCCAGCGCTAGCAGGGTTTTGCCTGTGCCCGCATTGCCAGCCAGTGTAACGAAGTCAATTTCTGGGTCGAGCAGCAGGTTCATGGCAAAGTTTTGCTCACGGTTGCGTGCCGTAACTCCCCATGCGCTTTGTTTGGGGTGCGTGCAATCGCGCAAGGTTTTAAGCACGGCACTGCTGCCGCGAATTTCAACCACGCGGGCATACAGGCTGGTTTCGCCAGGCTGCTCGAAATAGACGAACTGGTTGATTAAAAGCTGCTGCACCAGCTCACCATGAATGCGATAGAAGGTGTGTGCACCCTCTTTCCAGCTTTCCATCTGCTCGGGCTGGGTTTCCCAAAAGTTGGCAGGTAGCGCCAGCATGCCGTTGTAGAGCAGCTCATCGTCTTCCAGCGCCTTGTCGTTTTGGTAGTCTTCAGCAGCTAGCCCCAAGGCACGCGCTTTCACGCGCATATTGATGTCTTTAGACACCAGCACCACCTCGCGCCCAGCGTGCTGCTTCTCGAGCGCGGCAACTACGCCCAGAATCTGGTTGTCTGCCTTGCCTTGCGGCAGCGCATTCAGCGGCAGGCTGTAGTCCAGCATTTGCGTCTGGAAAAATAGCCGCCCTGTTGCCTCTCTGTTGCCAATGGCAGACAGCGGCATGCCTTCGCCCAACTGGTCTTTGGGCGCAGTTGCCACCAGCGCATCAAGCATGCGGCTGGCTTGGCGCACGTTGCGCGCTACTTCGTTGGCGCCTTTTTTGTGGCTATCCATCTCCTCCAGCACAATCAGCGCCAGATATACGTCATGCTCCTCAAAGCGAAACAGGCAAGTCGGGTCGTGCATCAGCACGTTGGTATCAAGTACAAACAGCTTGCGCACACCCGCAGCCGCTTTGGGCGCGGCAGACTTGCGCGTTGCCGAGCGGCTGCCAGCTCGCGCCGCAGGGCGTGCGCTGCTTGCTGTAGTTGCTTGCAGCACTGGTGCAGCCGTTTGCTCTTTAGCTGCTTTGCTGGCGCTTGCTGTGCTGGTGTTTGTTTTGTTTGTACTTGCTTTGCTTGTACCTGTTGTGCTGGTGCTTGTTGGCGCTGCTGCACCCGCGCTCTGCACCTGCTTAACAGGCGGCGCACTTGTGAGCGCCGACACTGTTGCTCCACGCTTTTTATAAACCACTGCCTCGCCATCGTGGCTATCTGCCAAAGCTGGTTTTTTGGCGGCGGCAGCAGGCGCATTGGCAAAGCTGCTTTTTTGAAGAACACTGGCGCGTTTTTGTGGAGGAGGTGGCAAAGGCATAAGAAGTAACTTTCAATGCTGCACCAATGGCAGTTGGTTAGGATGCCCCAATATACATTACAACCGTGTCAGTCATTAAACAGTCTTATCTGCTTCATGCTAAAACTGCCGCAATTTGCCTGAAATGCCCGCCCCAACGGCTAGCGCCAACCATCAAAAAAACAACGCCCGCACCACCTTTTGCTGACAGTTTCTTGACCAACGCCAAGCGTTTGGCGCAAATCGCGCTACCATGCGTGCAGCACCCAATTTTGCTTACACAAGGCCGCGCCATGAAAACCAATCGCCCCTTTGCACGCGCAAGCATCGCATTTAGCCTATTCGCACTAAGCTGCGCAACACAGCACGCATACGCTGCCGACTGGCGCTGGCTCAACGCCAACAACCAGCCCCGCCCCATCGCCATACAAGCCGCCAAGCAACTTGTTGCAGCAGACAGCGATGGACTAAGCCCGCCAGACTACGAAGCCAGCAAAATCGAAAGCGCACTTGCCGCAGCCAGCAAAGCGCCCCTTGCGCCTGAAGAAGCAGCCAAACTTGATGAGCAACTCACCCAAAGCGTCTTGCGCTACGCCAATGAACTGCATCACGGGCGTATCGACCCCAAAACCATCCGCGAAAATTACACACCCGACGCTCGCCCGCCCTTTGATGCCAATGCGCTACTCACACAAGCACTAGCCACTGGCGACCTGCAGCCGCTATGGCAAGCAGCCACCCCAAAAGCGCCCATGTACGAAGAACTGCGCACCGAGCTGCAACGCTACCTGCGCCTGCGCGCCCACCCCGCCTGGGGCAGCCCGTTGCCAGCATTGCCCAAAGCGGCAACCATACGCCCAATGCAAGAATGGTCTGGGCTACCCCTGCTGGCACAGCGGCTTGCCGCTTTAGGCTACTTGCCCGCCAGCGCCCCGCAAGACAGCCGCAAACTCACACCCGAATTGCAGCAAGCCATCAGCAGCTACCAAAAGCACCATAGCCTCAAGCAAAGCGGCTTATTTGACCGCGCCACCAGCGAAAGCATCAACATCACCCCCACTGAACGCGCCGCACAAATAGCCCAAACACTCGAGCGCCTGCGCTGGGCACCCTTGCAGCAAGCGCAACGCATGATTGTGGTAAACATCCCCGAATACCGCCTTCGCGCCTACACGCTCTACAACTACAAAGCCATAGAAACCCTGCCAATTAACGTCATCGTAGGGCGTGCGCGCAGCAACCCCACGCCGCTATTTAACAAAGACATGCAGCGCGTTGAATTCAGCCCGTTTTGGAACGTACCGCCCTCCATCCTGCGCAAAGAAATGCTGCCACGCATACAAAACGACCCCGACTACATCAGGCGCGGCAACTACGAAATCGTAGGCAGCAATGGCAAAAAAGTTGAACTCAGCCCCGAAGCACTGGCGGGCTTGGCCAACGGCTCCATGCGCGTGCGCCAGCGCCCGGGGCGTGGCAACGCGCTCGGCGGCGTTAAATTCATTTTCCCCAACAACCAAAACATCTACCTGCACCACACCTCATCGCCCGGCCTATTCAAACGCGAAGCACGCGCCATGAGCCACGGCTGCGTGCGCGTGGAAGAGCCCAAGCTGCTAGCCAAATTCGTCTTGCACGACAACCCCGAGTGGACCGAGCAACGCATCAGCACCGCCATAGACAAGCACGCTGGCGGCGCTGTGCAACTCAAGCAACCCATCCCCGTCATCATCACCTACCTGACTACCGTCATAGGCGAAGACAAAAACCTGTATTTCCTGCCCGACGTTTATGGCCAAGACAAGCTACTGCAACGCGCCCTGGAAAAACGCCCCAAATAAAGCCGCGCAAAAAACACCGCAAACTAAACTACACCGCATCCAACGCCACAGTTTTTGCTAAAACCTGCACCAGCCAAAGCAACTTTCCCGCCAAGCGCGGCTATACTGGAGGCATTAGCTGATAGCTTTTTCTGTTTTTTTATTTTTTTGTTTTTTGCCTGAAAGGATGTTCATGTTTCCAGAGTATCGCGACCTGATTAGCAAACTCAAGACCGAAGATGCCCGTTTTGAGCGTTTGTTTGACAAACACAATGAGCTCGACCAGCAAATCAAAAATATGGAGGCACGCATCGTCTCTGCCAGCAATGAAGAGATTGACACCCTGAAAAAAGAAAAACTGGCTCTGAAAGACGAGCTTTACCAAATCTTGCGCAAAGCCTCTGCCTAACAGCACGCGGCATATTGCTCAAAACAAAAGGGAGTCAAATCGACTCCCTTTTTTTATTGCCTGCAAAATCAATATAAAAACTTCTACAAAACAACGCTGCCGCTTGCCATTACCACTGCAACGCCATCTCGCCAAAGCCCGCAGGCGCGGCTGATTCGCGCTCAAAAGTAAGCTCTTCAAACGCATCGGGCTGCTCTAGCAAAGCCCGCAGCAGCAAGTTGTTAAGCGCGTGCCCGCTGCGGTATGCGGTGTAGCTTGCCAGCAAGGGGCGACCAAGCAAATACAAATCCCCCATGGCATCGAGAATTTTATGCTTGGCAAATTCGTCGTCGTAGCGTAGCCCTTCGCTGTTGAGCACGCGGTAATCATCCAGCACAATCGCGTTATCCAGACTGCCACCCAGCGCCAAGCCGCGAGAGCGCATCATTTCAACATCACGGGTAAAACCAAAAGTACGCGCTCTGGCAATATCGCGCACATAGTTATTGGCTGATAAATCAAACTCAACGCATTGCCCAGTGCTGTCTACGGCAGGGTGCGCAAAGTCGATTTCAAACCGCAGCTTGTAGCCGTGGTATGGCTCCAAACGCGCCCATTTACCTTGCGCGCCTTCACCTTCACGCACCTCTACAGGGCGCAGCACGCGAACAAATTTACGCGCCGCACGCTGTTTGACAATGCCCGCACTTTGCAGCAGATAAACAAAAGAAGCGGCAGAACCATCCAGAATCGGCACTTCTTCGGCAGTAATGTCTATATACAAATTATCTAGCCCCAAGCCCGCAAAAGCCGACATCAAATGCTCAACTGTATGCACCTTGGCAGAGCCGCTAGAGATGGTTGATGCCATGCGCGTATCAGAAACTGCTTGCGCTGACACAGGAATATCTACAGGCTGCGGCAAATCAACCCGCCTGAAAACAATGCCCGTATCTATGGCGGCAGGGCGCAAGGTAAGCTCTACCCGTTGCCCGCTGTGCAAACCTACGCCTACTGCGCGTGTAAGTGTTTTGATGGTTCTTTGTTCAATCATGGCGCTATTGTAAAAGTTATGCAGATGGCAGGTGTTTATAAATGTCTATCGCCGCGTTCAAAGAAAGCTTATGCTTTTTTGGGCGATATCTACATCCCCCAAAACAGCGTATTGCCTTTGATTCACCCTGCGAAGGCAAATCCGTTTAGCCGTTTAGCCTTGTGTAACTGGTTTTTATGCCATTTAATTTGGCATACGCCGTATAAACGTTATGCAGCGCATTTTTTTGCGATTGCCTTTGCAATTACGTTTACAGTTGTAAAAAACAAAATCGGCGCATATTGTGAGCACAACATGCGCCGATTCAAGCCAAGGCTACTAGAGGCTTAATCCGCCTGTTTACGCAAGAATGCGGGTATTTCGTAGTCTTCCAGCCCGCTTGAGGCGAGTTGGCTTACGCGTGCAGATGCAGAATTGGCTTCGGCCGTGCGCCCCGTTTGCCAAACGCTCGCGCCGACTGTGCCAGCAGGCGATACGTTGGTCATAACCGGAATGGTTACACCTGCTGGTGGCGTGGCAGCAGACGGGACGAAGCTCCCGATAGCGTCATCAGTGCCCGTGCGGCTGATGACTTGCATAGGGGGGACGTGGCGGCGCATAGCTTGGCGGCTTAGCCCTGTAGCTACTACGGTGACGCGGATGTTGTCACCAATACTGCTGTCATAGGCTGCACCGTAGATGATGTGCGCATCAGGCGATGCGTAGGCGCGAATTGTGTTCATTGCCAGCTTGGATTCGTTGAGTTTGAGCGAACCTTGCGCTGCCGTAATCAACACCAGCACGCCACGCGCACCAGACAGGTCGATGCCTTCGAGCAACGGGCAAGCTACGGCTTGCTCTGCTGCAATGCGGGCGCGGTCTGGCCCGCTGGCTACGGCTGTACCCATCATGGCTTTGCCTGGCTCGCTCATGATGGTTTTTACGTCTTCAAAGTCAACGTTAATCTGGCCAGATTCGTTGATGATTTCGGCAATACCGCCTACGGCGTTTTTCAAAACGTCATTGGCGTGTGCGAAGGCTTCGTCTTGGGTGACATCGTCACCGAGCACTTCTTGCAGTTTCTCGTTAAGCACCACAATCAGCGAATCGACGTTTTCTTCCAGCTCGGCAACGCCAGCGTCGGCATTGGCCATGCGGCGGCCACCTTCCCATTCAAACGGTTTGGTTACTACGCCTACGGTGAGGATGCCCATTTCACGCGCAACCCGTGCAATAACGGGGGCTGCGCCTGTGCCTGTGCCGCCGCCCATGCCTGCGGTGATAAATACCATGTTGGCGCCATCGAGCACATTGCGTATTTCGTCAACGGCTGCTTCTGCCGCATCGCGCCCTTTATCGGGCTTGCTGCCTGCGCCCAGACCTGTGCTGCCAAGCTGGATGGTGCGGTGTGCGCTGCTATGGCTGAGTGCCTGTGCGTCGGTATTGGCGCAAACAAACTCAACGCCTTCAACGTTGCGATCAATCATGTGCTGCACGGCATTGCCGCCGCCGCCGCCAACCCCAAGAACTTTAATTCGGGTGCCAGCGTGGAATTCTTCGGTGCTTATCATTTCAATGGGCATCATATTGCTCCTCTCAGTTTCTGGGTATTTTAAATGGTAAATGGGTTTTTATAGAAAATCGTGTTGGTTATTGCCACAGTAATAAAAAGATTTAAGGACATGCCAAATAATTCCTCCTTTTCTGTGCGGCAATATGCCAACATCGCAATGGGCTGCCGCGTGCCTTGCGAATATAAATACGGGAAAAAAGAAATGGTGTAAATGCCATATTCAAAAATTCCTTACAACAAATTCTCTAACGCGCCCTAACCAGCCGCGCGAGGCATCGCTTTTTCTGGCTGGCACAAAGCCGCGCTGCTGGGTCATGCGTGCGTCTTCAAGCATGCCCATCACGACGGATGCGCGTGACTGGCACAGCATGTCTGCCAAGGTGCTGCTGTATTGCGGCACGCCAACGCGCACTGGCTTGAGAAAGATGTCTTCGCCCAGCTCTACCATGCCTGGCATCATGGCGCTGCCGCCTGTGAGCACTACGCCTGATGAGGCCAGGTGCTCGAAGCCCGAGTTTTGCACCTCTTTTTGCACGAGCGTGAATATTTCTTCAATACGCGGCTCAATCACTCCAGCAAGCACTTGTTTGCTGAGCAGGCGCGGAGGTCTGCCGCTAAGACCTGCTACTTCGATATGGGTATCGGGGTCGGCCAGTAGCTGCTTGGCGCAGCCGTTTTGCAGTTTGATGTCTTCTGCGTCATCGGTTGGCGTGCGCAGCGCCATGGCTATGTCGCTGGTGATGAGTTCGCCTGCTACGGGCAGCACGGCGGTATGGCGAATGGCTCCGCCCGAAAAAACGGCTATGTCGGTAGTGCCTGCGCCAATATCTATCAGCACTACGCCCAATTCGCGCTCGTCTTCCGTTAGCGTTGCCATGCTGGCCGCTAGCGGGTTGAGCATGAGGTGCTCTACTTCCAGCCCGCAGCGGCGCACGCATTTGATGATGTTTTCAGCAGCACTTTGGGCGCAGGTGACGATGTGCACCTTGGATTCAAGGCGCACGCCACTCATGCCGATGGGCTCTTTGACTTCTTGCCCGTCGATGATGAATTCTTGCGGCTCAACCAGCAAGGGGCGCTGGTCGGTGCTGATATTGATGGCGCGCGCTGTTTCTAGCACTTTGGCTACGTCGCTGGGCGAGACTTCGCGGTCGCGCACGGCTACCATGCCTACCGAGTTGCGCCCGCGTATGTGGCTGCCTGTGATGCCTGTGATGACGCGCGTGATTTTGCACGCTGCCATCATTTCGGCCTCGCGCACGGCTTGCTGGATGCTTTGCACGCTGGCTTCGATATTGACGACTACGCCGCGCTTCATGCCTGTGCTGGGGGCTACGCCCATGCCAAGCACTTTAATGCTTGCGTCAGCTTGCACTTCGGCTACGACTGCCATGATTTTGCTGGTTCCGATGTCCAGCCCGACGATGAGGTCTTTGTACTCTTTGGCCATGTTGGTTTACATGCTCCGTTTTGGTTCAGGTTTGTTCGCAGTGCTTTTGGGGGCGTTATTTTTTACCGCGTTGTTTTTTGCCGCGTTGTTTTTTGTTGTTGTGCTGTGCTCGGTTGTGCCTTTGGCTGCTGTTTTTTTATCAGCGGTGTTTTTTGCCGCGCTGCCGTCGCTTACCGTGCCTATGCCTTTGAGCCGCAGGGCGTAGCCTGCTTTGTAGCGCAGGTCGGCATGCTGCACATCGGCCAAGCTGCGGCTGTGCCGCGCTACTACTGCGCCTATGGTTTGCACAAACCAGTTG
>RRZU013114134.1_pt1 | contig 18760 bp, 18 predicted proteins | sample 2165561 | NCBI WGS metagenome assembly RRZU01 (sample SAMN10456909, study PRJNA506462) | wastewater metagenome | isolation source: wastewater sludge | place: USA: Moscow, Idaho | reverse complement strand
GGCGAATTTCACCGATCCCGACACCATCCGCAAGATCGTCGATCCGGTGGTGGTCGAGCCGCTGGCGGCGGAGTGGGGGACGGTCAAAGTCGCTATCGCCGGGCAGATGGCGGAGTACCGCGCGGGCGGCAGGGGCGCGAAGAAAGCCTATCGGGCCGCCGGCGAGCGGGTTCTCGGCTTTCTCGAACGGCTGAAGAATTTTCGCGTGCTCGATCCGGCTTGCGGTTCGGGCAATTTTCTCTATCTGGCGCTGCGGGCGTTGAAGGATTTGGAGCACCGGGCCAATCTCGACGCCGAGGCGCTGGGGCTGCACCGGCAGTTGAGCATCGAAGTCTGCCCGCGCAACGTGCTGGGCATCGAACTCAATCCTTACGCCGCCGAGCTGGCGCGGGTGACGGTGTGGATCGGCGAGATTCAATGGATGCTGAAGCACGGCTACGACATTCGCCGCAACCCGATTCTCGCGCCGCTGGATCACATCGAATGCCGGGACGCGGTGTTGACCGTGCTCCCCTCGCCCGCAAGCGGGAGAGGGGTTGGGGGTGAGGGCGCCTGGAGCGAACCGGACTGGCCGGAAGCGGACGCGATCATCGGTAATCCGCCGTTTCTGGGTGACAAGAAGATGCGCGGCGAATTAAGCGATGAATACACGGATCGCTTGCGCCAGCTTTATCGGGGCCGGGTGCCGGGCGGGGCAGATTTGGTGACGTACTGGTTCGAGAAGGCGCGGGCGCACATCGAAGCGGGCCGGGCAAAGCGAGCCGGATTGGTCGCAACGCAGTCCATCCGCAAGGGTGCCAGTCGCGCCGTTTTGGATCGGATTGTCGCCAGCGGGGAAATCTTCGCGGCTTGGAGCGATGAGCCGTGGATCAACGATGGCGCGGCGGTGCGGGTGTCGCTGGTGTGTTTTGGCGCCGCACACCCCTCGCCCTCCGGGAGAGGGGCCGGGGGTGAGGGTGCGACGCTCGACGGCCAGCCGGTCGCGACCATCAACGCCGACCTGACGGCGGGAGAGAATGATTTGACTCGAGCCGCGCGCCTCGCCGAAAACGCCGCAGTGTGTTTTCAAGGGCCAGTCAAGGTCGGCGCTTTCGACATTCCCGGCGAACTCGCGCGCCAGTGGCTCGAACAACCCAATCCGCACGGCAAGCCGAACCGCGATGTCGTGCGGCCCTGGACCAACGGCATGGACATCACTCGCCGTCCGTCCGATACCTGGATCATCGACTTCGGCGGCCAAATGAGCGAGAGCGAAGCGGCGTTATACGAAGTGCCTTTCGCGCATGTGTTGGCCCGCGTCAAACCGGAGCGGGACGAGAACCGCGACAAGAGTCGCCGGGAAAACTGGTGGCGTCATGGTCGGAGTGGCGAGGATTTGCGCCGAGCGCTGGCCTGTATCCCGCGCTATATCGCCACGCCGCGCGTCGCCAAGCATCGGCTGTTCGTCTGGCTGCATTCCGCCGTGCTACCCGACAGCCGCCTTTATGTCATCGCCCGCGCCGACGACGCGACGTTCGGCGTCCTGCATTCCCGCATTCACCAGGTCTGGGCGCTGGCTAACGCCAGCCGGCATGGCGACGGCGACGAGGGTGGCCGACCGACCTACAACGCCGCGACCTGTTTCGAGGCTTTTCCCTTCCCGCCGGGGTTGCAGCCGAACCGGAATGCCCTCACCCCCGACCCCTCTCCCGAAGGGCGAGGGGAGCCAAACGCCCTCACCCCCGACCCCTCTCCCGAAGGGCGAGGGGAGCAAAAAGGCGAGGGGCTTGAAGTTGCCACTATCGCCGAGGCCGCGCGCCGGCTGAACGAACTCCGGGAAAACTGGCTCAATCCGCCGCAGTGGGTGGAGCGGGTGCCGGAAATCGTCCCCGGCTATCCCGACCGGCTGATTCCCAAACCGGAGTACGCCGCCGAACTGAAAAAGCGCACGCTGACCAATCTCTACAACGCCCGTCCCGCGTGGCTCGACCAGGCGCATCGAGCCTTGGATGCGGCGGTCGCCGCCGCCTACGGCTGGGACGATGACACGCCCGGTCTACCGGATGACGAGATTCTGCGGCGCTTGCTGGCTCTCAACCGCGAACGAGCGGGTGCGGGGCGTTGACAGGGTTTCGGATGGAGCGGGGAAAAGTGGTCCTTGCTGGTTTCCTGTGATTGTTCCTATAGATTTAGGCTAACCCAACCAACGTGTTTCCCCATGGCCCGATTCCCGACCGCTCGGCATCCCTCGCCCTATCTGCTGCTGGTGCTGACCACCCTGTTCTGGTCCGGCAATTTCGTGCTGGGGCGGGCCATGCACGCGGTGTTCTCTCCGTTCACGCTGTCGTTTTGGCGCTGGGCGGTGGCGCTGGTGGTCCTGTTGCCGTTTGTGTGGAATTCGTTGCGCGAGCAGGGGCCGCTGCTGCGTCGGCATTGGCCGATTTTGCTGTTGCTCAGCGTGCTGGGCGTGGTCAATTTCAACACGTTCGTCTATATCGGTCCGCAATCCACCACCGCCACCAACGCCGTCATCATGCTGTCGGTGACGCCGGTGCTGATCGTCGCCCTGTCGTTCCTGCTGCTGCGCCAGACCGTGACCGGCTGGCAGGCGCTCGGTATCGGGGTTTCGCTGGCGGGGGTGCTGGTGATCGTCGGGCGGGGCGATTGGCGAAGCTTGTTGGCTCGGCAGTTCAATCCCGGCGACTTGTGGATTCTGGCGGCGGTGTTGAGTTGGGCGCTGTATTCGGTTTGCCTGCGCTGGCGGCCGGCCGAACTCCGACCGCTCAATTTTCAGGCCGCGACGATGGTGTTGGGCGTTTTGATCCTGACGCCGCTGTATGGCTGGGATCTGGCCCACGGTCGCATCTTCGCCGTCAGCGGCGCGACCGTCGCCAGCATCCTGTATCTGGCGCTGTTTCCCTCGATTTTGGCCTACATCTTCTGGAATCGGGCGGTGGCGGAGCTGGGCGCCAATCGCACCGGGCAGTTTTTGCACCTGATGCCGGCTTTCGGCGCGATCCTGTCGATGGTCTTCCTGGGCGAGCGGCTGCACGCCTTTCACGGTGTCGGCGTCGTCTTGATCGCGCTGGGCATCTGGCTGGCGACGATGTACGGGAGAAGGGCCGCTTGATTCTCTGGCCGCGCTCCCCGAAAGGCGGGCGAATGAAACCGGCGATGTCTCGGCCCCGCCTCAGTCCGCCAGCAGCCAGTCGCGCACCACGGCGATCTGATCGTCGGACATCAGCGCCGGGGCGTGGCCCATGCCGGGGAACTCGATCAATTTCGCCTTGGGACCGCGCTCGGTCATGGCGATAGCGTCGGCGTGATCGAGCACGTCGGAATACACCCCGCGCAACACCAGGGTCGGACAGCGGATGGCGTCCCACACCGGCCACAGGTCGATGTCCTTCAGCTCCATGGTCTTGAAAACGTCGGCGATGCCGGGGTCATAGGCCATCGTATAGCGTCCGTCCTCCAGTCGCCGGGCGCTATGCACGATCATGTGCCGCCATCGCTCGTCGGTCAGCTTGCCGAACGGCGCGGCGAAAACGCGCAGCGCATCGGACATCTGTTCGATGCTGTCGAAAGCGATCACCCGCCCGACATAATCGGCGATCCGCTTCAAGCCGGCGGCGGGTATGCGCGGCCCCACGTCGTTGACCAGCAGCTTGTGGATCGGGGTGCGGGGGTAGCTGGCCAAGAATATGCCGATCAGGCCGCCCATCGAGGTGCCGACCCAGTCGATCCGTTCCGCGTCGATCCGCGCCAGCAGCATCGCCAGGTCGTTGATGTAAACCGGGTAGGTGTAGTCGGTCTTGTCGTCCAGCCAGTCGCTCTCGCCGCGCCCGACCACGTCCGGGCAGATCACCCGATAGTCCCGTTCCAGCGCGGCGGCGAGAAAGTCGAAGTCGCGGCAGGTGCGGGTCATGCCGTGGGCGCAGATCAGGACCTTGGGGTTGGTCGGGTCGCCCCATTCGGTGTAATGAACCCGGTGGAAGCCGTGAGGGCCGAGCGCGCGGTAAGTGCGGGAAATCATCGCCATGGGTCATTCTCCTGATCGTTGTCGGGCCATTATCCGGCAAGCGCGGAAGGGTGGCTATAATCCCCTCACCGGCCTTCCATCCTCGGGAATCCAAGCATGACCATTCTGCACTACACCGAAAGCGGGCAGGGCGAGCCGCTGGTTCTGTTGCACAGCGGCGGCATGAGCGGCGCGGAGTGGACGCCGCAAATCCCGCTGTTCGCGCGCCACTTCCGGGTGATCGCGCCCGATCATCTCGGTCACGGCGGCAGCCCGATGGTGGCCGACAAGCTGGCGGTCAGCGACATGGGTCGCGCCGTGCTGGAACTGCTGGACGATCTGGAATTGCCGAGGGCGCATCTGGTGGGGTCTTCGCTGGGTGGCGCTGTGGCGCTGTGGCTGACCCTCCATCATCCCGAGCGGGTCAACAAGCTGGTGCTGTACCGGGTCGGCTACCGCAAGGATGAAGACACCCACGCCGGCACCCGCGACATGGCCGACCCCGCTTACTGGCGCGGCGTCGGGATGCACAAATGGCTGAGCGACATCCATCAACCGCAGGGCGGGCCGGATGCTTGGCGGGACGTGATCGGCCGGGTATCGGAGGCGCTGGAGCCGGCCACCACCGACCACGCCCACGATCTGGAAATTCTGGACCGGATCGCGCAGCCGACGCTGATCGTGGTCGGCGACCGCGATCCGGTGGCGCCGCTGGACCAGATTTTGGAGATGTTCGGCGCGATTCCCAACTGCGGGCTCTGGGTGATGCCCTACGCCACCCACGTCACCGCGACCGGCACTTGGCGGGCGGAGTCGTTCGCGCTGGAAGTGACGCGGTTCCTGCAACGGCAACAGTAGGGTTAACGGGGGACAAGGCAATGCTCAAGACCTTGAATGCGCTGATCCTGGCCGCGTTGAGCGTGGCGGCGACCGCGTGGGCGGGCGACTATGACGCGGTGTTCGGCCACGTTCAGCGGATGCTCGCCCAGTCGGCCAAAAACGACGAGGCGGGGCTGAGCGCGACCCGGCAACAACTGGAGGGCGTGTTCCGGCCGGCCCATCAGGCCGTGAAGGAAGCGCGGGCCGCGAACCAGCAGGGCTTGGAGGCGCTGAAGCGGAGCGACTATCAGGCCGCCGCGACCGCGTTCCAGCAGGCCCAGCAACTTGATCCGGCCGATGTCGAAGTGGCCGGCAATCTCGGTTACGCCAATTTCAAGCTCGGCCAACTCAAGCGCGCGGAGCATCAACTGGTGTACGCCGTTTCGCTGGCGCCGGGGCGATCATCGTCGTGGTACAACCTCGGGCAAGTCTACGGGGCGATGAACGATGCGGCAAAGGCGACCGGCGCGTTCGCGAACGCCTACCGATTTTCCCAGAACCGCCCCAAGACCGAGGAGTTCATCCGCCAGGCATTGCTGTTGCCCGAGAACAACGATGCCACCCGCGCCGCGTTGAGCCGCGCGCTGCAACTGTTCGGGTTGCCGCCGTAATTCGCCGCGCCATCAATGCGTTTCATCCAGAAAGGAGCGAATGAAATCGGCGACCGCGACCTTGCCCCGAAAAATGCCGTAGTGGCCCTCGCAAAGAATATCGGCTTCCAAGGCCAGCATCCGTTCCAGCGAAGCCCGATAGTCGGCCCGGTTCGAGCGCAGACGAGGGTCCAGCGGTCCGTGCACGTCTTGGGCGAACAGCACGGTTTGACCTTCCGATTCGGTCAGGAAAGCCAGCGAACCGGGAGAGTGGCCGGGAATGTGCAAGGCGGTGATCGACCGTTCGCCCAGCATCAACGTCTGGCGGGTCCCGCTTAGCCGGCGATCCACCGGGCAGGGATAGAACTTGGTGCCGTACCAACTGGCGGCGGTGACCTCGGAGTCGCCGCGCTCCAGAAAGTCGGCGTCCAGCTCGTGGGCGATGACCGGGCAGCCGAGCTTGTCGCGCAGGCCGAGGGCGCCGCCGGTGTGATCGTAGTGGCAGTGCGTCAGCAGCAGATACTCGATTTGCTCCTTGCGAACGCCGGCCTTGTCGATATGGTCGAGCAACCGCTTGTGGCCGCGCCCGGTGCCCGCGTCCACCAGCGCCGCGCGCCCGTCGAAATTGACCAAGTAAATGGCGGCGTCCTCGGGGGCGGTCAGGCCATAGCCGCCCACCTGTAAGATTTCGCCGGTGATGGTGATGGGTCGCGGCATCATGTCGTCCGTCCTCGCATGGATTTTTCTCAGAGTGTAGTGCGGGGCTGGGGCGATGGGAGGTTTTTCAAGAAGGGCCGGCAAACTCGACCGGGCGCACGGCGCGGGCCACTTTGTCGAGCACGCCGTTGACGAAGCGATGGCCCTGCTCGGCGCCGAACACCTTGGCCAGCTCGACCGCCTCGTTGATGATGATCCGGTAGGCGATATCCGGGCGCTGCATCAGCTCGTAGCCGCCGATGCGCAGGATGGCGCGCTCCACCGGATCGACCTGGACGATGGGTCGATCCAGGAACGGGGTCAACACGGCATCGATTTCCTCGGCGTGAGCCGGGACTCGAAAAACCAGTTCGCGGAAATATTCGGGATCGGCCTTGCCCAAGTCCTGATCGGCCAAAAACTGGGTCGCGATCCCGGCCGGCTCCTGGCCGGTCAACTGCCACTGATAGAGCGCCTGAGCGGCGCAGCGCCGCGCCCAAGCGCGCTTGCCGGGCGGGTTCTTGCGAGCGGGATTGCGCACGGGCTCAGGCTTCCAGCCGGCGCAGCAGGCTGACCATTTCCAGCACCGACATCGCCGCTTCGGCGCCCTTGTTGCCGGCCTTGGTCCCGGCCCGCTCCACCGCCTGATCGATGCTGTCCACGGTCAGCACGCCGAAGCCGATCGGAATGTTGTAGCGCAGCGAAACGCTGGCCAGCCCTTTGGTGCATTCGCCCGCGACGTACTCGAAATGCGGGGTACCGCCGCGGATCACCGCGCCGAGGGCGACGATGCCGTCGTAGCGTTCGCCGACGGCCAGCCGTTGCGCGGCCAGCGGCAATTCGAACGAGCCGGGCGTCCAGATCAGGTCGATGCCGGTTTCCGGGACCCCGTGCCGGCGCAAGGTATCGACCGCGCCGTTGATCAAGCTCTGGACGATGAAGCTGTTGAACCGGGCCGCGACCAGGGCGAAACGGGCGTCTTGCGGCGGCGTGAAGTCGCCTTCGATGATGTTGATCTCATGCATGGGAAATTCCGTGACGATGTGGGTAGAGAACGAGACCGGAAGCTGCAAAAAAAGCGCCTCTGTCCGAGCCGGACAGGAGGTGAGGATTTATTTTCAGGAGATGTATTCCACGACTTCGAGATTGAAGCCGGACAGTCCGGTGATGCGCTTGGGGGCGCTCAGCACCCGCATTCGCCGCACGCCGATATCGAGCAGGATTTGGGCGCCGATGCCGTAGGTGCGCAGCTCGGTGGACTGGTCGGCGGCGCGCGGCGCTTCGCCGGAACCGAACTGATAGCCGCGCATCCGGCGGATCAGCGCCGCCGGATCTTCCGGGTGACTCAGAAAAACCAGCACGCCGGCCGTTTCGTTCGCCACCCGGCGCAGGGCGTCGCGCAGCGGCCAGCCGCTGTCGGGCAGCCGGAGGGTCAGCAGATCGCTCAACAGATGCTGGACGTGAACCCGTACCAGCACCGCATCGTTGGGATGGATCTCGCCCTTGACCAGCGCGAAATGCACCTGCCGGCTGACCACGTCCTGATAGGTCAGCACCCGGAACGGCCCGAACTCGGTATCGAGCAGGGTATCGGCGGCCCTTTCGACGGTTTTTTCGTTCTGCATCCGGTAGCGGATCAGGGCGGCGATGGTGCTGATTTTCATCTCGTGCCGGGCGGCGAACGCTTCCAGGTCGGGGCGCCGCGCCATGTTGCCGTCCTCGTTGAGGATTTCCACGATGACCGCCGTCGGTTCCAGGCCGGCCAGCCGGGTCAGGTCGCAGCCGGCTTCGGTGTGGCCGGCGCGGGTCAGCACGCCGCCGGGCTGGGCCATCAGCGGGAAGATGTGGCCGGGCTGCACCAGATCCTCGGGCCGGGCGTCGGGCCGCACGGCGGTGCGGACGGTGTGGGCGCGGTCGTAGGCGGAAATGCCGGTGGTCACGCCCTGAGCGGCTTCGATGGAAACGGTGAAATTGGTGGAGTAGGGGGTGGCGTTGTCCTGCACCATCAGCGGCAGGCGCAATTGCTGGCAGCGTTCGCGGGTCAGGGTCAGGCAGATCAGGCCGCGCCCGTAGCGGGCCATGAAATTGATGTCCTCGGGACGGACCAGCGAGGCGGCCATCAGCAGGTCGCCTTCGTTTTCCCGGTCCTCGTCGTCCATGATGATGACCATTTTGCCTTGCCGGAGGTCGGCGAGGATTTCGTCGATGCCGTTGAGTGCCATGGCTATTTCCAGAAACCGTGTTCGCGCAGGAGCGCTTCGGTCAAAACCCCGTCGGGTTGGGCGGCGCGGTCGCCCAGCAGCAACCGCTCCAGATAGCGGGCGATCAAGTCCACTTCCAGATTGACCCGTCGGCCGGTTTTAAAATCCGCGAGCGTGGTTTCCGCCAGCGTGTGCGGGACGATGTTCAGCTCGAAGGCCGCGCCGTCCACCCGGTTGACGGTCAGGCTGACGCCGTCCACGCAGATCGAGCCTTTTGCGGCGATGTAGCGAGCCAGTTCATCGGGCGCCTGAACCCGCAACCGCCAGGAGCGGCCGTCCGGGCGCCATTCGGTGACGTTGCCGATGCCGTCCACATGGCCGCTGACCAGATGGCCGCCGAGCCGGGTGGTCGGGGTCAGGGCTTTTTCCAGATTGACGTTCAAGCCGGGCTTGGCCTCGCCGAGGATGGTGCGCTCCAGCGTCTCGCGCGAGGCGTCGGCCCAGAAGCCGTCGCCGGGCAGCTCGACGGCGGTCAGGCAGACGCCGCTGACGGCGATGCTGTCGCCGAGTCGCACATCGCTCAAATCGAGCTGGCCGGCGGCGATGCGCAGCCGCGAATCGCCGCCACGGGGTTGCAGGGCGGCGATGGTTCCAACTGCGGAGATGATGCCGGTGAACATGGCGGGGTTCTCGAAGGGTTACAAGAAGTTCCGAAATTCTTCCACCGCGAGTCTCCCCTCTCGGTATGCCGTCCACCGCTTTTTCTAAAGCGCGAATAACCTCCGTTCGGATGCCTGACGCTTCCCGTTGGTGGAAATCTTGGAGCGAAGCTATCGGTAGATACCATATCTGCTGGGTCTACCTCTCCCAAGTCGGCGATGGCTTGGCTGCGGGTGTCGGGATCGGGCTACATCGGTCGCGATGTTGCAATGAAGCTAATAATTTCCTTAAGAAAAGCGCGAGTCGATCCCGAGAGCGCCGAGGGGATGATATCGGGGTGAAAGATCGCTTCAAAATCCTCGTCCAGCCTGTCGGAATGCTCGGCCAAGAACGCCGATATTTCCGCTCGCAGCGCCGCCTGCTCGTCGGGAGGGGTGACCGCTCGAAAGGCATCGATGATCTCCGCCACCGTTTCGCCCTCGATGTCGTAATCTTGGTGGAACCAACCGCCGATCAAATCGGCGAGTCGAGGGTAATTGTTGGCAGTCATGGTGGCTCCGGTCAAGGCTTGGGGTAAGCGGTCAGGACGAAATAAACCCGGTTCTCCGCGATCACCTTGCGCACCACAACGACCATCTTGGTCATGTCGGTCATCTTTCCGGTGCTTCGTACCACGCCTTGACCGATCACCCTACCCGCTTCATAAGGGAAAGCTTTCGTCTGGCCCACGGCGGCGGTCTTGGCCCAAACCTTGATGGCCTCCTTGTTGGCGCGCAAAGCCTGCGCCACAGTGACGCCCGCGCTCTCCAAAGTCTTGAAGGTCGATGCGGCCGGGATGCCCGGCTGTGCGGCGAGCCGAGCGCGCAGCTCAGCTTCAGTGCGACCGACATGGCGGGCGATGGTGTGTCCGCCGGCGGTTTCCTCAGCCGCGAGGCTGACCACGCCCCGGCGGATCGCGATCGCCCGGGCCGCACCCGCGAATCCGGCGATAAGAGGAACCGCGATATCGACTGCAAAGCCGACGTTGCCAGCGGTCTGCGGGTCGGCACCCAACGCCTCGGCGGCGGCGGCCACCGCTTGCGAGGTCAGTGTGGTGTAAGTCCGGCCCGAGATCACCTGCATGATTCCGGTCGCGGTGGTATCAGCCCCATGCACAGCCAGCGTTCCACCAGCGATCTTGGTGATCGTTGTCGGTTCCGGCGTGAGCAACAGCACGGCACCACCGGCCATCTCCAGCGCCCCGCCCACTACGGTCGCCGCGCCCCAAAAGCGGTTGGTCAGGCTGCTCGATTCCTCGATCGATTCGTTTTCAAGGATCGCGGCAAACTGCAAAGGTGTGAGTACGATACTTAAGCCTTCTTCTTCCATCTGAGAGTCCTCTTCGTCAAGACGAAATTTCTAGAGTGGTCTTGAAATCTGTCGGCTTGTTTGATCGAAAATGCCGAGCGAGAGTCTCGAGCAATTCAGAAATGGGTGCCAAATATTCTTGAATCGCATCTTTGATGTTTTCAAGCGCTTCCTGTTCGGTATCTGTCAGGTATCGCCCTGCGACCAGCAACCCGGCTCTGCCGGGGGATATTTGCTCTAACGTGAGTTCATCCTTCTCCAAGCAGCAGGATCTTTTTGAGTTTCAGTAGGTTCCCAAATGCTGCGAGGTGCCATCCGAGCCTCATTTTGTTCCTCCTTACAAGCTGGATATTGGTTATATCACTCTTACATACTACCGCATATCCTTGGCGAACCATATCTGGTTCAATGTCACTATCGCGAACAAACACTTTGCTAATAGATTCGTCCATAACGATCTTGATCTATATTTTTTCCTTGGATGCCTCTCGTTGGCTTTAATTTTATCCGCCAATCTCGTCCCACCGCCCGCACATCCAATACGTCCAACTCATGCCGATCTTGCATCCGCGTCAATTCCGGCAACTCGAACAGCCCGCGCGCCTTGTCGCCCAACAGCAATGGGGCCATGTAGATGACCAATTCATCCACCAATTCGGCCTGCAACAACGCGCCGGCCAAGGTCGGGCCGCATTCCGCGTGGATTTCGTTGCATTCGCGGCGGGCGAGTTCCGCCATGACGGCGCCCAGCTCCAATCTGCTCCCGACCTGCGGCACGACCGCGATATCGGCGCCCGCCGCCCGCAACGGCTTCTGCGCGGCGGGGTCGGCGACGGCGGTAAAAATCAGCGCCGAACCGGGTAGATGCAAGATCTTGGCGGTCGGCGGGGTTCGCAACGCCGTGTCGAGAATGACCCGCAACGGCTGGCGCTCGGCTTCCGGCAAGCGGACGTTGAGGCCGGGATCGTCAGCCAGCACCGTGCCGCTGCCGGTCAGAATCGCCGAGGAACGCGCCCGCAACCGTTGCACGTCCTGGCGGGCAGCCTCGCCGGTCAGCCAGCGACTTTCGCCCGAAGCCAGCGCCGTGCGCCCGTCCAGGCTCATCGCCAGCTTGACGCGGACGAAAGGCCGGCCTCGGGTCATGCGCTGGATGAAACCGGGATTCAGCGCCCGCGCTTCCGTCTCCAGCAAGCCGCATTCCACCGCGACGCCGGCATCCCGCAATATCGCCAACCCTTTGCCGGCGACTTGGGGATTGGGGTCGGACATGGCCGCGACCAGGCGCGAAATGCCGGCATCGAGCAGGGCGTCGGTGCAGGGCGGGGTGCGGCCGTAGTGACAGCAGGGTTCGAGCGTGACGTAGGCGGTGGCGCCGCGCGCCCGTTCGCTCGCCATCTCCAGCGCGTTGACCTCGGCGTGGAGTTCCCCGGCATGTTCGTGCCAGCCTTCGCCGACGGTTTCGCCGTCCCGGACCAGCACGCAACCCACCCTCGGGTTGGGATCGGTGCCGAACAGGCCGCGCCGCGCGAGCGTTAACGCCCGCGCCATGTGGCGGTAATCGTCGGCCAGCCATCCGTTCCCCTCCGCCCTCGAAGGAAAAGGGCAGGGGGAGGGGGGGAAGTCGGAGGCCATCAATCGGAATCCGCCATGCCGGGCGCTTGTTGCAACCGCTCGATTTCTTCGCGGAAGGCGTTCACATCCTCGAAACTGCGGTAGACCGAGGCGAAGCGAACGTAGGCGACCTGATCGAGATTGCGCAGTTCCTCCATCACCCATTCGCCGATGCGCTGGCTGCTCAATTCCCGCTCGCCGCTGGCGCGCGCCCGGTTTTTGATGCGCAGCACGGTTTCCTCGATCCGCTCGGCGCCGACCGGCCGTTTCTCCAGGGCACGCAGCAAGCCGGTCCGCAGCTTTTCGTCCAGAAACGGCTCGCGGCGGCCGTCGCGCTTCACCACCGGCGGCATCAGCAATTCCGCGACCTCGTAGGTGGTGAAACGGGCGTTGCAGCGCGGACACTCGCGGCGGCGGCGCACCTTGTCGCCCTCCGCCGACAGCCGCGAGTCGATCACCCGAGTGTCGGGGGTGCCGCAGAACGGACAATGCATCGCCGTTGTCTCGCGCGTTCGCCGCCGCCGGTCAACCGTACACCGGGAACTTGGCGCACAGCTCGGCCACTTGGCCGCGCACCCGGTCGATGACCATCTCGTTGGCCAGATCGTCGAGGATGTCGCACATCCAGCCGGTCAATTCGCGCGATTCGCGCTCCTTGAAGCCGCGCGTGGTGATCGCCGGCGAGCCGACCCGGATGCCGCTGGTGACGAACGGCGACTGCGGATCGTTCGGCACCGCGTTCTTGTTGACGGTGATCCAGGCCCGGCCCAGCGCGGCGTCGGCGGCCTTGCCGGTCAGCCCCTTGTCGATCAGACTGACCAGGAACAGGTGGTTGTCGGTGCCGCCGGAGACGACCTGATAGCCGCGTTCGAGGAAGACGCCGGCCATGGCGCGGGCGTTGGCGACCACCTGCTTCTGGTAGTCCACGAAATCGGGCTGCAAGGCTTCCAGCAGAGCGACCGCCTTGGCGGCGATGACGTGCATCAGCGGGCCGCCCTGGATGCCGGGGAAGACCAGCGAGTTCAGCTTCTTTTCGATCTCGGGGTTGGCGCGGGCCAGGATCAGCCCGCCGCGCGGGCCGCGCAGGGTCTTGTGGGTGGTGGTGGTGGTCACGTCGGCGACGGGAACCGGCGTGGGATAGACGCCCGCCGCCACCAGCCCGGCGACATGCGCCATGTCCACGACCAGGTAAGCGCCCACCTGGTCCGCGATGGCGCGGAATCGTTGCCAGTCCACGACGCGCGAGTAGGCCGAGAAGCCGGCGACGATCATCTTGGGCTTGCATTCCAGCGCCAGCCGTTCCACTTGATCGTAGTCGATTTCCCCGGTGGCTTCGTTCAAGCCGTATTGCACTGCCCGATACAGCCGCCCGGAAAAATTGACTTTGGCGCCGTGGGTGAGATGGCCGCCGTGGGCCAAGCTCATGCCCAGGATGGTATCGCCCGGCTCGACCAGCGCCATGTAGACGGCGGCGTAGGCTTGCGAGCCGGAGTGGGGCTGGACGTTGGCGTAGTCGGCCTCGAACAGTCGCTTGGCGCGGTCGATGGCCAGTTGCTCGGCGATGTCCACGAACTCGCAGCCGCCGTAATAGCGTTTGCCCGGATAGCCTTCGGCGTACTTGTTGGTCAGCACCGATCCTTGGGCCTCCAGCACGCGCGGGCTGGCGTAGTTTTCCGAAGCGATCAATTCGATATGCGCTTCCTGACGTTGTTTCTCGCCCTTCAAGGCGGCCCACAACTCGTCGTCAAACCCGGCGATCCGTATCTCTCGGCTGAACATTCGCGACCTCTGCAATAGCGGACACCCGCTCGTTCGGTCGAAGGAGTGGGCGCAAAAATGGAAAAAAAGAATTGTACTCTTATAGCCTTGGGGGGAGTAGAAGGGGAATCGAACAAAACCGCCGCCGCGCCCCGCCGCAGAGTCCCGACAAGGGGATCGGGGCGGCGGCGATGGCGTGATCTCATCGGGGCATCGGGGCTTCCAGGAAAGAATCGACCACGGTGGTCCACGCCTTGGCGATGTTGCGCAGGTCGTAGCCGCCGCCGCCGACCGCGACGATGCGGCCCTCGGCGAATTCCTCGGCGATTTGGCACAGGCTGTGGGCGGCGCGGCCGTGCGCGCGGGCCGTGTAGTGCAGGTGGGCCAGCGGGTCGCCGTCCAGGCCGTCGGCTCCGCAATTCATGAAGACGAACTGCGGTTTCCACTGGCGCAAAAAGTCCTCGATCTTGTCCCACATCATCATGAAATCGTCGTCGGCCGACAGCGGTAGCAGCGGGATGTTGAGCTTGCGACCCTTGGCCGGCCCCTTGCCCACTTCGTGGGAAAAGCCGCTCTGCGGAAAGTTGTAGCGGCCGTCCTCGTGAATGTCGGCATAGATCACGGTGGGGTCGGTCTCGAACGGATAAAACAGGCCGTCGCCGTGGTGGGCGTCGATATCCACGTAGGCGATGCGCTCCAGGCCGTATTCCCGTTGCAGCAGCTTGATGGCGACGCCGACATCGTTGAACACGCAAAAGCCGGCGGCGGTGTCCGGCATGCTGTGATGCAGGCCGGCGATGGGCGCGAAGATCCGCCGCACCTCGTTGTTCATCACCTTGCGGGTCGCGTCGATGACGGTGCCGACCACCTTGGCCGCATCTTCGTACACGCCTTTGTAGGCGGGGGTATCGCCGTAATCCAGCAAGCCCTCGCCCACCTCGGAATAGATTTTGACTTTCTCGACATATTCCTGGGTGTGGAACAGTCGGATCTGGTCCTCGGTCGCCATCGTGGGATGGAGGATACGAACCTGATCGGCGAGTTGCCGGACGTGCATTTCATCCCAGAAGGCGTGGATGCGATCCTCGCTGAAAGGATGATCCTCAAATCCGTAATGGCTGACCTCGTCGCCGGTGTAAACGGCCACCGTTCTGCTGCGTGCCATGGGCTTCCCGATCCTCTCAAGGGTATTGCCGATGTTTTATAGACTATCATAGCCGGATTCGTCGTGGGCTTGGGGGGCGGCCATTCCTGAGCGAGCCAAGGCTAATTGTCATTTAAAAATTACATTTTTCTCACGAGCATACCGCTGCGCCATCGTCAGGAGTTCCCATGGCTGCAATTGAACCGGAAGGGCAGGATCGGTTTCCCCGCGATCGGCAACCGACCGTTCGCATTCTGGCGATGCCGGCTCACACCAATCCCAGCGGCAAGATCTTCGGCGGCTGGATCATGGCGCAGATGGACGTCGCGGGCGGCATCGTGGCCCTGGAGTATGCCGGCGGCCCGGTGGTGACGGTGGCGGTCACGTCGATGGAGTTCCACCGGCCGGTGAATGTGGGCGATCTGGTGAGTTGCTTCGCCCGCATTCAGAAGGTGGGTTCGACCTCGATCACGGTCAAAGTCGAAGTGTTCACCCAGCGGGCGCACGACGGCACGCTGCAATCCACCAAGGTCACGGAAGCCGTAATCGTTTATGTCGCCGTCAACAGCGATGGCACGCCGCGCACCCTGCCGGAGCGGGAGCCGGATTTCGGTCAATATTGGTAGGAACGCGCGTGAGGCTCGATGCCTCGCGCGGACCTCGCGTCCGGCGAAACGGACCCGACCGCCCCGGCGCGTCCTATACTTAAAGCTCCGAATCACCGAGACCCGCGCGTTTGGAAAATTTTCTGTTGGTCGTGATGGCGCTGCTGCTGGTGGCGCTGAACGGTTTTTTCGTGGCCGTGGAATTCGGTCTGGTCAAATTGCGGCAGACCCGCATCCGCGCCATCGTCAAAATCTACGGTTTGCGCGGACGTATCCTGGCCGCGGTGCATTCCCATCTGGATGCGTACTTATCCGCGTGCCAGTTGGGCATCACTCTGGCGTCGCTCGCTCTGGGTTGGATCGGCGAGCCGGCCTTTGCCCGGCTGTTGGAGCCGGTGTTCGGCTGGCTGGACATCACGTCGCCGGATCTGATCCACGTCATCTCCATCATCTTCGCCTTTTCGACGATCACCTTCCTGCATATCGTGGTCGGCGAACAAGCCCCCAAGTCGCTGGCCATCCGCCGGCCGGAGAAGGTTTCCCTCTGGGCGGCCATCCCGCTTTACGCCTTCTATTGGGTCATGTACCCGGCGATTTGGCTGCTGAACGTCAGCGCTACCGGGGTGTTGCGGCTGGCCGGGCTCGACGGCGCAACCGGCCACGAAACGAGCTACTCGGCGGAAGAGATCAAGCTGATCGTGCGCGGCAGCCACCCCGCGGAAAAGCTGAACCAGGACGAATTGCAGGTCATGGCCTACACGCTGGATTTCAGCGATCTCGAAGTGTCCGAGCTGATGCGGCCGATCGGCGAAGTGACGGGCTTATACCAGGCCCGCTCCCTGGGGCAGAATCTGGAGACCATCTACCATAGCCGCTTCAGCCGCTATCCGTACTTCGGTCGGGACGGGGAGACGGTGCTGGGCATCATCCATTTGAAGGATCTGTTTCTGGCCCAGCAGCACGACAAGCCCATCGTGAATCTGCACGATTATCTGCGTCCGGCGCAGTACGTCGCGCCCAACACCCCGGCGCTGGAACTGTTCCGGCGCTTTCGCAAGGGGGCGCCGCATTTCGCCATCGTCGGCCAGAAGGGCAGCAAAGCCGATGGCTTCATCACCTTGGACGACATGCTGGGCGCCTTGGTCGGCGGTATCCGTGACGAATTCCGGCAGAACCAGAACGATTGGACCCGGCTGGACGACGACACGTTTATCGGCAAGGGCAGCTTGCCCATTTTTACCCTGGAACGGATATTGGGCATCGAGATCGAGAACGAAAACGTGGATTCGGTCGGCGGGCTGGTGATGTGGAAGTTGGGCGACGTGCCGCATGAAGGCCAAAAAGTCGAGTTCGACCAGTTCGATGTGGTGGTGAAAAAAATGAACGGTCCCCGCATCATGCTGGTTCGGGTTTATCCGAAGGAACCGGCGGGCGGTTAGGCGCGTGAGCGAGATATTTTTCATGCGCTCTTTTCTGAAAGGGGTTGCGCTTGTCGCGGCAATCCCGATGAGGCCGGGCTGTCTGGGGGCGCTCGATGAAGATTGAATCGATCCGGTTGCGGAATTTCAAAATTTTCCGAAAGGTCAATATTACGGAGATTCCAAGTTTCTGCGTTATCGTGGGTGCAAACGGGACAGGAAAGACAACGCTGTTCGAGGTCTTTGGGTTTCTCCACGACTGTTTGAAAGGGAATGTCAGGCAAGCCTTGGATGCAAGAGGGCGTTTCAAGGAAGTGGTGAGCCGAGGTTGTGAGAGAGAGAGCATTCTCATCGAAATTCAGTATCGTATGCCAATCGTTGGTAAGAATCGTCTGGTCACCTATTCGCTTGAAATCGGAGAAAGGTCTGGAGTGCCATATATTAAGCGCGAAATCCTGCGTTATAAGAGAGGAGCGCACGGTAAACCTTTTCATTTTCTCGATTTTGCCGAAGGAGAAGGTTACGCTATCGTTAATGAGGAAGATTTTGATAAAGCCGATGAGGATCTCTCGCGAGAAAATCAGAAGCTCAATGCGTCGGATATTCTGGCAGTTAAAGGATTGGGGCAGTTTGATCGGTTCAAGGCCGCCAATTCTTTTAGGCGATTGATCGAATCTTGGCATGTGTCGGATTTTCACATCAGCGCCGCGCGCGGTCGCAAGGATGCGGCGGGCGAGTCCGAGCATTTGTCCGAAAGGGGCGATAATTTGCCGCTTGTGGCGCGATATATATACGAAAATCACCGTAGCATTTTCGATGATATCATGGCGAAAATGGCGCGGCGAGTTCCCGGGGTGAAAGCGGTCGAGCCGAGATTGATGGACGATGGGTACCTGACATTGCGTTTTCAGGATGGATCGTTTAAACCCCCGTTTCTTGATCGCTATGTGTCAGATGGCACGATCAAGATGTTTGCCTATCTGGTATTGCTTTACGACCCAGAACCGCACCCGCTTTTATGCGTCGAAGAACCCGAAAATCAACTCTATCCCAAACTGATGACCGAATTGGCTGAGGAGTTTAGACTGTACGCGAATCGCGGCGGGCAGGTTATGGTATCCACGCACTCGCCCGATTTCCTCAACGCGGCGGGATTGGATGAAGTGTTCTGGCTTGTCAAAAGGGATGGTTATGCCGAGGTTCATCGCGCCAAGGACGATCCGCAGATTGCCGCCTACATGGGCAAAGGCGATAAGATGGGATATCTTTGGAAACAGGGCTTTTTTGAGGGTGCCGATCCGCAATGAGGGAGCTGGTATTTTTTCTGGAGGAGCCTTCGGTTCAGTCGATGTTGGAAGGGTTGCTGCCGAAAATCGCCCCTTGGAATATCGCTATTCGCTACATCGTCTTTGATGGCAAGCAGGATTTGGAGAAGCAACTGGTCAGGCGATTGCGCGGCTACCGCAATAATGAGGCCGATTTCATCGTCATTCGCGATCAAGATTCCGGCGATTGCCGAGAAATTAAGGAGCGACTGAAAGAACTCTGTGCGGACGCAGATCGCCCGAAAGCCATCGTTCGCATCGCTTGCCGGGAACTCGAAAGTTTCTATTTGGCCGATTTGGAGGCGGTCGAGCGCGGACTTGGAATCGCGGGAATCGCCAAGCATCAGCGAAATAGGAAATTTCGCGCACCCGATCGACTGGGTTCCCCGGCGCAGGAACTGAAGGCACTGACCAAAGGACGGTATCAGAAAGTCGGTGGCTCACGCGCCATCGGTCCCCATCTCGATCCCGCCAACAGCCGCTCTCACAGTTTCAAGGTTCTCGTCGATGCGGTGCGGAGCGTGGC
>RRZU010745088.1_pt1 | contig 18764 bp, 18 predicted proteins | sample 2165561 | NCBI WGS metagenome assembly RRZU01 (sample SAMN10456909, study PRJNA506462) | wastewater metagenome | isolation source: wastewater sludge | place: USA: Moscow, Idaho | reverse complement strand
GATCACCGTTCGGCCGGCGCCCGGACGGCTCGTGCCGTCGGCGCCGGCGCGGCCGTGGTGGCAGCGGCCGGGGTCGCCTCCGGGTGGTTCTGGCTGCGCAGTCGATCCCTCTACGGCGACATCGCCGGCTCCACCTACAACTTGCGCCGCTTCGGCTACGGCCGGCGAGGGAGCACCCTCGAGCTCCTGCCCGACCCCCACTGGGTGACCACTCTCGCCCGTCAACTGTGGGGCCGCGTGTACGACAGCGCCGAGTACGCCACCGGCCGCGGGGCGCTGCCCGGCCTGCTGATCGCCGCGATGGTGGCCGCCGGCGCACTGGTGCTGCTGGCGCGTGCCGCCCGTCACCGCCCGCGACCGGGCCGGGATCTCTGGGCGGCGTGGCCGCCGGACGACCGGGGACGCGCCATCACGTGGTGCGTGCTGGTGGTGTGGGTCGGGCTGCTCTACGTCTCCACCATCAGCTACATCGCTTCGGGCGGGGGCGTCCACGGCCGCTACCTGCTCCCGGGCCTCCCCGCCGCCGCCGTCCTCGCCGCCGCGTCCGTCGACGCCCTCCCCGGACGTCGCTGGGCGGTGGCGCCCATCGTGACGGTGACGGTGCTGACGACCACCGGGCTCGTCTGGGCCGCACGCTTCGCCGACCTCCTGCGCCCCGACGCGTCCTGGTGGGGTGCCGCCATGGCCGCCACGGCGTCCGACGCCAACGGGATGCCCGCGCCGGCCGTGGGCGCGGCGATCGTCCTCGCCGTCGTGGGCACCGGGATCACCGCGGCCGCCCTCTTCCGCCTCTCGCCCGCCCCACGAGCCGCCGACGAAGCGTGCCTCGTCGACTGATCCGGCTGCGATCGACCGAGGTCAGCGAACCTCGGCGGCGAGGTGATCCGGATCGCCCGTGATGAGGTAGCGAAGGCGTGCCCCCATGATGCTGGCGTGGTCGGCGATGCGGTCGAACGCCTGCCCCGCGGTGGTGGCCACCAGAGCGACCGCCACCGCATCCGGCTCGGACAGGCGCAGCAGCTCGGCGGTGAGCCGCTCGCGGTAGATCCCCATCGAGTTCCCACCGGCGGCCAGTTGGGTGGCGATGGCGAGGTCCTCGGTCGACCACGCTCGGAGCGCCAAGCGGTACGACTCGATGGACTGGTCGGCCATGACCGACAGGATGTCGGCGATGGCGTCGTGGGAGGACAACAACGCGTGGTCCGGCGCCAGCTTCATCACCCGCAGCGCGAGGTCGCCCACCCGCTCGAGCTCGGTGAGCATCCGAACGACCGACACGACCACCCGTAGATCCGAGGCGACCGGCGCCTCTCGGCGGAGCAGGTCGTAGCAGCGCTCGGTGAGCGAGACGTTCATCGCGTCGATGTCGTCGTCGGCGTTGACGCCGAGCGCGGCAAGGCGCGCGTCGCCCGTCCGCAGCACCTCGCGCATGCGCTCGAGGTTCTCGTCGACCCGGACCCCCATCACCTCGACCTGGAGCTTGAGCTGATCGAGCTCCGACGTATAGGTCTGGCGCAGTTGACTAGCCAAAGCGACCCGTCACGTAGTTCTCCGTGCGCTCGTCGCTCGGGTTGGAGAAGATCTGTTCGGTCGAGTCGTACTCCACCAGCACGCCGGTGCGGGTGTCGCTCGTCTCGTTGACCTCGGCGGTGAAGAAGGCGGTGCGGTCGCTGACCCGGGCGGCCTGCTGCATGTTGTGCGTGACGATGACGATCGTGTACTCGGACTTGATCTCGTCCATCAGATCCTCGATGCGCCCGGTGGCGATGGGGTCGAGGGCCGAGCACGGCTCGTCCATCAAGATGACCTCCGGGTCCACGGCCAGCGCCCGGGCGATGCAGAGGCGCTGCTGCTGGCCACCGGACAAGCCCATGGCCGAGTCCTTCAGGCGGTTCTTGACCTCGTCCCAGAGTCCGGCCCGCTTGAGGGAGCGCTCCACGATCTCATCCATGTCGCCCTTGATGCCGGCCACCTTGGGGCCGAAGGCGATGTTGTCGTAGATCGACTTGGGGAACGGGTTCGGCTTCTGGAAGACCATCCCGATGCGGCGGCGCACTTCGACGGGGTTGACCGCTGGGTCGTAGAGGTCGACGCCGTGGTAGTCGATGCGCCCCTCGACCCGGGCGGTGTCGATGAGGTCGTTCATCCGGTTGAAGCAGCGCAGCACCGTGGTCTTGCCGCAGCCGGAGGGCCCGATGAAGGCCGTGACCTGGTGGGCGTCGACCTCGAGGCAGACGTCGCGCACGGCCCGGAACTGGCCGTAGAACACGTTCAGGTCATCGACCTTGAACACGGGAGGGTGAGCGACCCCGACCTCCTCGTTCCCGTGCTCAGGGACGATGTGCACCTCTGGCATCGTGTGATCCACCCTCTCACCGTCGAAGCCGGACACCGTACCGGCCGCGTCGGGTGAGGAGGACTGGAAGCCCGTCTCGGAGGACATGGAGGTCACCTGACCCTCTTCTTCTCGTAGTGGTTGCGCAACAGGATGGCGGCCGTGTTGGCCACCAGGACGACGGCGAGCAGGATGACGATCGCCGCCGAGGTGAGGGCACGGAAGTCCGGGTTCGGCTGGCTGGCCCACTGGGTGATGACGATGGGCATGGCGGTGAAGCGGTCGGTCAGCTGGCTCACGTCGAGCAGGCCGGCGTCGCTGGCCAGGCGTCCGGTCACGGCCCCGACAAGGATGAGGGGAGCGGCCTCTCCGAGGGCCCGGGCGAGGGAGAGCACCGTGCCGGTGAGGATGCCGGGCGCGGCGTAGGGGAGGACGTGGCTGCGGACGACCTCCCAACGAGTGGCGCCGACCCCGTAGCCCGCCTCGCGGAGGCTGTCGGGAACCGCCCGAATGGCTTCGGCGCCGGTGATGATCACGATGGGCAGGACCAGGATGGCGATGGTGATGGCACCGGAGATCGTGGTGCGACCTCCGGTGATGCGCTCGAGGGTGCCCACGAGGATGGTGAGGCCGAGGATGCCGTAGACGACAGACGGGACGCCGGCGAGGTTGCGGATGTTCAGGTCGATGAACCGGCTGAGCCGGCTGTTCTTGGCGTACTCCTCGAGGTAGATGGCCGAGCCCACGCCGATGGGAAAGGTGATGAGCACCACCGCCACCGCGATCCAGAACGAGCCGCGGAGGCCCTGGAAGACCCCGGCCTCTTCCGGCTGGGAGCGCAGCCCGGCGGTGATGAAGGTGTCGAACCGGCTGGTGAGCACGCTCATGGCGCCCGCGATCACGTCGATGAGCAGCACCACCAACACGAGGACGGTGGCGGCCAACGCGAACTGCAGGAGCGTGCGGAACACGAACCCCTTGGTGTCCGTCTTGTTGCGCGTGAGGTTGCGCCGGACCAGTTCGGTCGGGGTCAGCTCGGGGGCGAGGATCGTGGCCACGGTGTCGCTCCTAGTACTGCTGGCGCACGCGGTTCACGAAGCCGCCTGCGATCAGGTTGAGGGTGAAGGTCACGATGAACAGCAGCAGTCCCACGAAGAAGAGGCTGGCGAAGGCCAGCTCGGCGCCCGCGACCGCGTCGCTGCCGGCGGCCTGGCTGGCCATGGCCGCCGTCATCGTGGTGCCCGGTTCGAGGACGTCGGTGCTGAACAGCGAACCGCCGCTGCCGCCCGCGGCGATGAACACGACCATGGTCTCGCCGATGGCCCGGGAGATGGCCACGATGAACGCGGCCACCAGGCCGGAGATGGCCGCGGGGATCACGACCCGGATGGTGGTGGTCACCTTGCGGGATCCCATGCCGGCCGACGCCTCACGCAGCGAGTCGGGGACCGATCGGAGCGCATCCTCCGAGATGGCCGCCACGAGCGGGATGGTGAGGATGCCCACGCCGATGCCCGCCGACAGCAGGGTTGACTGCGGCGAGCCGCTGAAGATCTTCTGCAAGAGCTCGGGGGCGATGAAGGTGAGGGCGAAGAAGCCCAGCACGACGCTCGGAATGCCGGCGAGGATCTCGAGGACCGGCTTGAGCACCTTGCGGACCCGGGGCTTGGCGTATTCGGAGAGGTAGACGGCGGCGCCGAGGCCCAGGGGGGCAGCCACGACCATGGCGACGGCGGTGGTCAACAAGGTGCCTACGAACAGCGTCTTGACGTCGAAGAGGTTGCGCCGCGGGAACCAGCCGGAGCTCCACACCGTGTTCCACTCGACCTTGCTCATGAACGTCCACGCCTCGCGCACGAGCGAGAACACGATCAGCACGCTGATGACGATGGACACCACTGCGGCGAGCAGGAACACCACGCGGATGACCCGCTCCTTGCGCATCCGACGGCCTTCGCCACGAAGGTCGTCGAGGGTGATCCTCCTCGGGACGGTCAGGCCGACATCGGTCACGTCTCGGACGCTAGGGCGCGGTGGTGTCCCGTGGACAGTCGGGAAATGAACGCAAGGTGAACGAGTTCGAAACGCTGGGATCGCACGCCTTCAACCCCCCTGATCGCCGACGAACCCGACATCGGAAGGCGCGTCGCCGCCATCACCCTCCGCAGGAGGATCCAGGGCGAAGATCCGGGTGAGACGGCCGTCCTGGTGGTCGGTCCAGACCACTCGCAGGCCGGGCCACGGGCCGGGCTCGAAAAGTCGGTGGAAGTGGGGCCGTTGCGACCGGAGCTGGTACTCGTCGGCGACGACGTAGTCCACCCCGTGGGCCCGGGCATAGTGCAACAGGCTGGACATCGACGAGTAGGGCATCGGGATCATCACCCGGTCGGCGTAGTAGTCGACGACGAGGCTGCGGGTCATCACCCGGGTGCCGGGCGGGGTGTTGTCGTGGAGCCACTCGCCGGCGACGCGGTGCTCGACCTGCTCGCGTGGGTTGAGGAAGTGGTGGAGGCCACCCAGGCCGGCGAGGAGGGAGAAGGCGAGCAACACCACGGTCACCGCGAACGCCGGTCGGCGCCACCGGACGGGCAGGTCGGTCAGGCCCAGGCCGACGAAGACGCAAGCGACGGCGACCGTCGGGGCGAGGTAGCGGGGCTGCACGAAGAACCCCAGCGGCACCGCCAGCGCCACGACCCCGGTCGCGAGCACAGCGAGCGCAGGGGCACGGCGTCGGCGCCGCCAGGCCGCCCATCCCCCGAGGAGCATCAGCGGAAGCGGCAACAGCTCCCAGGACGGGTACGGCAGGAACTCGGGGCGAGCGATCTCGCGCGCGGCCGTGCGCAGGTTCACCCCGACGATGCCTGCGTAGCCCGCCGGGTCGTCCCTCACCAGCTCGGCCAGCGTGTAGCGGTCGGCCACGAACGACTCACGGTCGGCATCGAGGCGGTAGAAGACCTGGTCACGCGCTCGACGGTCGTGTTCGGCGACAGCCCGCCAAGCGTCGAGCGACGCATCCCTCGCTTTGGCGGTGAGCTGCCAGCTGCCCGTGCGGGTGTGAAGGTAGTCGACGTAGGGCCCGGCGCACGCCACGAGGCCCACACCGAACAGCGCCACCAGCACGGCGGCCGCGCCCCAGCGGCGTGTCGCGCCCGACCGCCGACGCAGGGCCGCCACCCCCCCGAGCGCGCCGACCGCCACGACCGGCACGAACACGACCGCGAAGAAGATGCCCTCAGGGCGCATGAGGTACGCCAGCCCGGTGCAGAGCCCGGCGCCGAGCGCTCCCGCCCACGCCGCCGCACCCCGGCGGCGGGTCGTGAGCAGCGCCAGCCACAACCCCGAGAGCACCAGCAGCAGGTAGGGGCCCTCGGAGCCACCGCCCTGGTTGGACGCGACCGTGGTCAACGCCGGGCAGAGCGCGCCCACCCACGCGACGGCCAACCCGGAGCGGTCTCCACCGAGGAACCGCCCGACGCCGGCGAGAGGAACGAGGGCCAGGGTGCCGGTGACGATGGTCACCACCACCAGACCCGTCAGCGGGTCGCCGAAGACTTCGGCGGCGCCACCGAGGAGCACCGGGATGAGCGGGGGGAAGTGGAGCTCGGGCTCGCCCTCTCGACGGAACCCGTTCCCCTCCCAGATGCTCTCGCCGCTGCGCAGGTAGGCCGTGGCGTCGGTGGTGGGGGTGTCGTCGATCAAGCCGCACACGATGCGGAGCCCGCCGCCGACGACGAGGGGCAGCAACAGCAACAACCAGAAGCGCCCCGCCGACCTCGGCGGCGCCCCCGGAGTCGATCTCGGCTCGTGCTCGGTCGGGGCGGCGGTCTCCGACTCGACGGTCAGCACGGCACCGGGGGTGCCGCGTCATCCGGCGCGGCGCTGGCCGCCGGCTCCTCACCGGCCGACCGAGCACGACGCCGCGACAGAAAGGCCACGCCCACGCCAGCGCCCGCGAGCTGCACAACGGTCCAGACGGCCCGGGAGCCCACCGTCACCGCGAGGGCGACGTCTGCGCCGGCGACGGGGGTCAGCGATGCCGCCATCACCGCCTCCCGAACCCCGAGGCCCGCGGGCGCACCGACCACCACGAGGCCACAGACCCACGAGAACGTGAACGCGCCGACCGCAGGCCAGAGCGGCCCACCGAGGCCGATGGACAGCATCCCGGCGCCGACGCCGTACGTGGCCCACACCGCCACGTGCCAGGCGACGATCACGGCGAGCGGGCCGCGTTCGATCAAGGGCGAGCCGCCGACCCGTCCGGCCACGCGCCGGCCGATCTCGGGCACCACGACCACGGCTGCGACCGCGGCGGCAAGCTCCACGGCCCGCCAGGCGGGGCCCGGGTCGTCGACGACGAGGGGCACCACCGTGCCGACGACCCCGGCGAGGAACAGTGCGGCCGCCACCGACGATGCGACCTCGACGACCATCGATCCGGCCACGACCCGCTTGGGGACGCCCAGGCGTTCGCTGGTACCGATGCGGCCGACATGCTGCCAGACCGAGCCGGGGACGAACTTGGCGCTCTGGGTGACGAGGAAGGCGGCGCCGGCCGCGCCCGGCGCGACGGGGTGGCCGGCGCGCCGCAAGGTCGCGGGCCAGGCGAAGGCGTACGCGACCTCACCGACCGCGAAGACGAGGCCGGACACGACCAGCCACCACGGGTTGGCCGTCCGCACCACGGCGGTGAGCTCGTCCCACTGCCGCACGATCTCGAGGACGACGAAGAGCGTCGTGAGGGTGGCCAGGGCGGCGCCGGCGGCGCGCACCGCGGACCGGGGCACCCCAGCCGAAACGGACCTGGCCCACGCAACCAGTTGGTTCACCACGGGCACCCGCGCTCGATCGGGAACAGGGAAGGGGCCGGGCCGCGATGGCCCGGCCCCTTCGTCCTGCTCAGGGGGAGAAGCTGCCTCAGCCGCCGGCGGTCGTGCCGGTGGTCTTGGCGTCCCAGACGTCCTGGGTGGCGGTCACCCGCTCCGCCGGGAGGTCGATGTAGCCGACCTCGGTCACCTGGCTGAGGCCGTCGGCCAGGTAGTAGTCCACGTAGGCAGCCAGGGCGGGGTTGTCCTCGACCGAGGCGGCGTTCACGTAGAGGTAGAGCGACCGGGACAGCGGGTAGCTGCCGTCCTCGATGGTGGCCGGCTCGGGGGCGACGCAGGTGCCGTCGTCACCGGCGATCTGGATCTCCTTGATCGCATCGCCAGCCTCCTCGGCGAAGGCGAAGCCCACGAACCCGAACGAGCTGTCCGAGCCCTCGACGGCGGTGATGATGGCGTTGTCGTTGGCCTGGGTGGTGTAGTCGGGACGCAAGGTCTCGACCTGGTCCTCGGTGATGTCACCCGCCTCGGCCCGGGTCTCGGCGATGCTCTTGGTCGCGAGGTCGATGAAGGCGCCGTAGGTGCCCGACTCCTCGCCAGGAGCGGTCATGTCGAACGCAGCATCCGGGAACTGGGTGTCCGAACCCAGCTCGGTGGCCAGGTCCTGGGCATCGGCCCAGGTCTCGAAGCCCTCTGACTCGGGGCCGGCCAGCGCGTAGAGGTCGTTCAGGTTCAGGCACTCCACGCCGTCGTTGGCGGGGTTGGTCATCACCGTGATGCCGTCGAGGGCGATCTCGAGCTCGATGAAGTCCACACCACCGTCGGCACACGCGGTGACCTCTTCCTCCTTGATGGGGCGGGAGGCGTCGTTGATGTCGGTCTCGCCGGCGCAGAACAGCTCGAAGCCGTCCGAGGTGCCCGGACCGTCGACGTTCACGCTCACGTCAGGGCTGACGTCGGCGAACGACTCGGCCACGGCGGTGGAGATGGGCTGCACCGTCGACGAGCCGGAGATGTTCACCTCGCCGGACACATCGGAGCTGCCGGCGTCGCCGCCGTCAACCGCCGAGTCGTCGGAGCTGCTACTGCTGTCATCATCGCTGCTGCAGGCCGCAGCCAGCAGAGTGAAGACTGCCAGCACTGCCATCAGCCACGCGATGTGGCTCTTGTTGGTTCGCACATGCCCTCCTTGGGCTTCCTGCACCGTTCTGATTCGACGGTTGTCGCGGCGAAACCTACGGAGCCGACGTGGCGGGCTGTCGTGAACGAGGTGAACGGCACGTGAACGGACACGGAAGACTGGGGACGGCCACTCAACCGGCGCTCGCTCGTCCCGATCGGCTCGTCCCCCCGGAGCGACCCCGGTGGGCGTGTAGAACACGCCGCTGCCGGGGTCGCCGTCCGGGCGGGGGGAGAACCGCTGGCGGGGACCGTAGGGAACCGATGTGAACCTCCCGTGGCGCCCACCTGAACCATGACCGGCGGACGGGCGAACCGTTGTCTGGCCGTGGCACGCCGGTCACCAACGCGTGAGGTCGATCCGGATCAGCCGAGCAGGTTGCGGCCGAGGAACCACACCGCGAAGGCGACCAGCAGCACCCCGAAGGCCGGGCGCAAGCGTTCCTGGGGCAGGCCCCGCGCGACGCGAGCGCCGGCGGCGGCACCGGGGATGAAGCCGGCGGCGAAGCCGAGGGTCACCGGCCACACGATGTCGCCCAGGAAAAGGTGGGTGACGAGGGTGGGGACGGTGAGGGCCGCGGCCACGACGAGACTCGTCCCGGTCGCCTCGGAGAGCTCGAAGCCGAGCAGGACGAGGAACAGCGGCACGAGCAGGAACCCGCCCCCGTTGGCCAGCAGGCCGGCGGTGAAGCCCACGACGGCGGCGAGGCCGATCACCAGGGGGGCCTTCTCGCGGCGGCCTGCGGCTCGGGCCGACCCGTCGACCGAGACCGGGCGCAGGATGCGCAGGCCCACGAGGACCAGCATCACGCCGGAGGCGACGATGAGCGGTCCGCCGCCCACCCACTGGCTCGCCAGGGCGCCCAGCACGGCGGCCGGCGCTCCGCCGAGGAGTGCCCAGCGGGCCACGACCCAGTCCACCCGGTCCTGGCGGGAGTACTGCCACGCCCCCACCGCCGAGCCGGGGAGCAGGGCCGGCAGCGGCGCCACGACCGCGGCCAGCCCCGGCACGCCGAGGACGGCCAGCACGGGGGTGGCGAACGCCGAACCGACCCCGAAGATCCCGTAGATCACGCCGACCACGGCGCCGGCGGCGAGGATCTCGGGGAGCAGGTGGGGCACGCCCCCAGTGGGCCACGGCACCACCATCGATACAACCCGCACTCATCTCTTCCTTCCATAGGATTTACCTATGGAGTTCCACCAGCTCACCGCGGTCGTGGCAGTGGCCGAGGCGGGCACCTTCACCGCCGCCGCCGACGCCCTCGGCCTGTCCCAGCCCTCGGTGTCACAGGCCGTGCGCATCCTCGAGCGGGAGCTCGGCACCCCCTTGTTCGACCGGGACGCCGCCGGGGCCCGCCTCACCGAAGCCGGACGGGCACTGCTCGGCCCCGCCCGCCAGGCCCTCCACGACCGCGGCCTGGCCCGCGCCGCGGTGGAGGAGGTCGCCGGCCTCGTGGCCGGAACCATCGAGCTGGGCTGCATCCCGACGGTGGCCGCCGACCTCGTCACCCCCGTCGTCGGGGCCATGCGCCGCCGCCACCCGGGCGTCACCCTGCACATCTCCGAGCCGGGCGAGGACGAGTCCGTCGCCGCGTACGTGCGCAGCGGGCAGTGGGAGGTCGGCTTCGGCGTGGTGCCGGTGGCCGACCGGCGCCTGGTCACCGTGGTGCTCGGCGAACAGGACCTCGTGGCGGTGTTGTCCCGGGGCCATGCCGCCACCCACGCGCCGGACGGCGCGATCGCGGTGACCGCTCTGGCCGACCTGCCCCTCGTCACCGCACCAGCGCAGACCGCCTCCTACCTCCAGTTGGAGGCGGCGTTGGCCGAGCGCGGCCGGGTCCTGCGCTCGGCGGTCGAGACCGTCCACCGCGACACCATCGTGGCCCTGGTGCACGCCGGCGCCGGCGCCGCGGTCGTCCCGAGGGGCGTGGCCGAGGCCGATCGCCGCAGTGGGGTGGCGGTGGCCGAACTCGACCCGCCCATCCGGCGGTCGGTCGGGCTCGTGCACCGGGACGCGGTCCTGTCGCCGGCGGCGCGCGCCGTGGTCGACCTTGCCGTCGAGCGGGCCCGCCGGCGCGACGGGAACGGGGCCTAGGACAGGGAGGGTTCGGCCTCGGCCGGCGATGCCGGCTCGGCGGGGGGCACCACCGTGAGGTGGTTGGCCTCGGCCCACGCCTTGGTGAAGGCCATGCGTTCGGCCGCCGGCGGGTGGGTGGCCTGGAGGCGGCGGAGCCGGTTGGGGTCGAGGTCGGCGAGGTTCTTCACGTGCAGGCGGCGCTGCATGTCGAGCATCACCTGGGGCTGCTGGAGCAGCTCGAGGGCCTCGAGGTCGGCCTGGCGCTCGAAGGCGCGCGAGACCCAGCCCGAGACCAGCCCGGTCACCGCGAATCCGGCCTGCACCCCGAACAACAGGATGGGGAGCGCCGCCGGGTTGCCGATGGCGGGGACCGAGCCGTTGGTGGGGATGCCGGCCTGTTCGAAGAGCCAGTCCCACTCGGAGAGCAGCTTCAAGAAGCCGAAGACGAGGAACGACAAGACCGCGGCGAGGGGGATCTGGCGACGCAGGTGGTGCAGGCGCCAGTGCCCGATCTCGTGAGCCACGACCTGCTCGACCACCGCAGGCGGGTGCTCGAGGAGCGTGTCGAAGAGCACGACGCGCCGAGTGGCGCCGAGGCCGGCGACGTAGGCGTTGTCGCGACGGGAACGTCGGCTCTCGTCGGCCACGTAGGCCCCGCTGATGTCCACTCCGGCGAGCCGGGCCACGCTGTCGATGCGCCGCGAGAGCTCGCCCTCCTCGAGGGGGGTGAACTTGTTGAAGATGGGGGCGATGACGATCGGGAACAGGAACCCCAGGCCGATGCTGAACACGAGGACGAGCGCCCACCCGTAGAGCCACCAGAGGTCCGTCGTGCGAATCACCCAATAGAGAGGCACCAGAAGCACCGTGTTCATGACGAGACCGAGCACCAGGCTCTTCACCTGGTCGCCGACGAATCCGCTGGTGGTCTGGGTGGACAGCCCCCACTCCTTGTCGTGTTTCAGGTCGACCCAGGCGTCGAGGGCCGGGTTGTAGAGCAGGGAGACCAGCTCCAGGGCGGCCACCATCACGAACAGCTGCGCCACCCAGTTGGTGACGTCGAGGGCGTCGAGCAGGCGGGGGCCGACCTCGCCGAACACGAACACCACCAGGACGACCGCCGACAAGGCGCCTCGCACGATTCGCAGACGGGCGAGGGGGCGCTGGTACGAGCGGGCTCGCGCGAGCTCGTCGGCCGAGAACCAGTCGGCGGGGTCGTTGGGCGCGGGCCGGTAGGTGGTGAGGCGCGCGCCGGCGGTCGGCACGGCGAGGGTGGGCGTCGACATCACCGCACCAACCTCGCCTGCGTTCGCGCCGTGGGCGGCGACCGCCACGAGGGACTCGGCGTCGGGGACGGCGACGGCGGACGCCTCGGCCGTGGCACCGGCCCGTCCGGCTGCGAACGTCTCGACGATCTCGGCGTCGTAGGCGTAGGTGAGGAGCGCCCGGGCATCCTCCGGCGCCAGCCAGCGCACCTCGTCGACCTCATGGTTCGGGGCGAAGGCGCCGACGGGGTCGGTCACCTCGAAGTAGTGCACGACCTTGTCGCGGCCCTTGCCGTCGACGTAGCGGGTGGTGCCGACCTCGGGGCCCAAGCGGCCGATGATCCCCGTCTCCTCCTCGATCTCCCGGCGGGCGCACTCCTCGTCGGTCTCGCCCGGCTCGTGCTTGCCCTTGGGCAGCGACCAGTCGTCGTACTTCGGCCGGTGCACGAGCAGCAGCTCGATGCCGTCGTCGTCGTGGCTCGCCGCGTCCGCGGGCCGCCACACGATGCCGCCTGCGGCCGTGATCTGCGCCGCGGCCTCGTCCCCGCCGCTCTGCGGGGTGCTCACGTCGTCAGCTCGCGCCGACCGACGCGATCGATGGCCAGCTCCTGCAGGCGGGTCTGCACGTTGCGGACGCCGCCCGGTGCGGGGCGCTGCCAGTGACCGTCGGGACCGAGTGACCACGCCAGACGATCGTCGGTGAGGCACAGGTGGAGCACCTCTTCGAGGCGGGCCTGGAGGGTCGGGTCGAGCACCGGCACGAGCGCCTCCACCCGCCGATCGAGGTTGCGGGGCATCAGGTCGGCTGAGCCGATGTAGTGGCGAGGTCGTGAAGGCCCAGCGCCGTTGGCGAAGCGGTAGATGCGTGAGTGCTCGAGGTAGCGACCCACGATGGAGCGCACACGGATGTTCTCGGACTGGCCGGTCACTCCGGGGACCAGGCAGCAGATGCCCCGAACGATGAGGTCGATCTGCACGCCGGCCTGGGATGCCTCGTAGAGCAGATCGATCATGTCGGCGTCGGCAAGGCTGTTGAGCTTCAGGACGATGCGACCGCCGCCGGGGGCGGCCATCTCGTTGCGGATGAGGTCGGCGATGCCCGAGCGCAGGGCCGTCGGGGCCACGAGGAGGCGGTGGTACTGGACGTTGCGGCCGTAGCCGGTCAGGAAGTTGAACAACTGGGTGAGATCGGAGCCGAGCTGCGGGTCGGCGCTGAGCAGCCCGATGTCCTCGTAGAGGCGGGCCGTCTTGGAGTTGTAGTTGCCGGTCCCGACGTGGCAGTAGCGGTGCATCCCGTCGGACTCCTCGCGCACCACGAGGGCTGTCTTGGTGTGGATCTTGAGCCCCACGAGTCCGTAGACCACGTGGACGCCGGCCTCCTCCAGCCGGCGGGCCCATGCGATGTTCGCCTGCTCGTCGAAGCGGGCCTTCAGCTCGACGAGGGCGGCCACCTGCTTGCCCCGCTCGGCGGCTCGGATGAGCGAGCCCACGATGGGGCTGTCACCCGACGTGCGGTAGAGGGTGATCTTGATGGCCTGGACCTTCGGATCGATCGATGCCTGGCGGATGAACTCCTCCACCGAGGAGGTGAAGGAGGAATAGGGGTGGTGAACCAGGACATCACCGCGCTTCAGCTCGTCGAACAGGTCGAGGGGCTCGTCGTCGATGCTGACCAGGCGGGGCTCGGTGACCGCCACCCAGGGGGGGTCCTTGAGATCCGGTCGGTCGAGGGCGTGGACAGCCCACAGACCGCTCAAGTCGAGGGGTCCGACGCACTCGTAGACGTCGTCCTCGTCGAGGTCGAGCTCGCTGACGAGCAGGGACCGGGTCTCGGCCGACATCGCCGCGTCGAGCTCGAGGCGCACCGCCCCGCCGAAGCGCCGGCGGCGGAGCTCCATCTCGACGGCAGCGAGCAGGTCCTCCGCCTCCTCCTCCTCGAGGGTGAGGTCGGCGTTGCGGGTGACCCGGAACGGCTCGTGGCTGTCCACCACCATGCCCGGGAAGAGCAGCTCCAGGTGCTCGGCGATGACCTGCTCGAGGGGGACGAAGCGCTCGCCGTCGGGCATCACCACGAACCGGGGTAGCAGCGACGGCACCTTGACCCGGGCGAAGCGCGTCTCGCCAGTGAGCGGGTTGCGAACCATCACCGCGAGGTTCAGGGAGAGGTCCGAGATGTAGGGGAAGGGGTGGCCGGGGTCGACGGCCAAGGGAGTGAGGACCGGGAAGATGTGGTCCTCGAACACCTCGACCAGGTACTTGCGGTCGTCCTCGTCGAGCTCGTCCCAACTCGACAAGGTCACACCCTCGACGGAGAGCGCGGGGGCCACGACCTCGAGGAAGATCCGCTGGCAACGCCGAGTGAGCCCTTCGACGACGTCGCGTATCTCGAGCAGCTGCTGGGCTGGGCTACGACCGTCGGGGGTCGTCGCACTGAGGCCGGCGGCCACCTGGTCCTTCAGCCCGGCCACCCGAACCTGGAAGAACTCGTCGAGGTTCTGGGAGAAGATCGCCAGGAACTTGGCCCGTTCGAGCAAGGGCACTCGCTCGTCCTCGGCTTGGGCCAGCACCCGGGCGTTGAACTCCAACCACGACAGCTCGCGGTTCAAGAACCGCTCGGTCCCGGCGCCGTCCTCACCGTCGCGAGGGTCAGCGAGGTCGAGGGCCACTGCGACAGAGTACCGAGGCCTCCGCCTCGATCGCGTGCCCTGCGCCATGGATCTGCGTCGAACCCGGGACGGACGCGCCGGCCGGGTCCGAGAAGGCCCGAGCAGCCCGGTCCCGGCCTCCCCCCTTGGGCCCGGTCACCGGGCCGGGAGGAGCGCGGTCAGCGGCGGATCGAGACCTCGTTCGAGGCACCGAGGGCCGCTTCTCGGCGGCGCTTGAGGATGCGCCGTCGCTCGCGCTCGGAGCATCCGCCCCAGACGCCATGGTCGATGCGCTCGGCGAGCGCGTACTCGAGGCACGGCTCCTTCACCGGGCAATCGGCACAGATCTTGCGGGCCACTTCCACGCCCACGCCGTCACTGGGGAAGAACAGCGAAGGGGGCTTGTCGTTGCAGTAGCCGATCGCCATCCAGGTGGTGTCCATCGAACCTCCGTATGTTCACCAGTAGTACGACGCCCGACCACGAAAGGTTCCCACGCGCAGCAGAAATCTGCGCCAGTCCGGCCCGCCGGTAGGGTGACTCCCATGTCCATGGCAGATCCGAACGTCGAGCCGCAGCCGCCACGGGGCCACGTCCGCATCGTGTACCTCGGTCCGGTGGCCCCGCATTGGGAGGTCGTCTCCGATTTCGGCGACCGCGCGGTGATCGACGACTTCCGTACCCGGGTCATGGCGCGCCTGATGCTGCTCCCGCCGCACGATCCGCAGTTCCGCCGCAACCGGGAGCGCGTGGCCCGCGACGCTGAACGCGAGCTGCTGAGCCTCGAGTGGGACCTCGGCTACCCCGAGGACGAGTAGCACGACACCGGTTCAGCCGCCGAGGCCGAACGTCCACACCACCTCGGTGCCGGCGTCGCGTGCGCGCTGCAGCAAGGAGGGGTCCGGCCCGTCGGGAAGGTCTTCGCCGACCACGAGCAGCACGGCCATCGAGGCGTCCCCCACCACGGTGTAGACGACACCGTCGCGCTCGAAGACCACTGCGTGCAGCCCGTCGCCGGCCTCCATGGCCCAGGCGTGGGCGTCCATGGCCTCCATCTGCGGGTCGAGGGCCTCGGCGTCGAGGGCCCCGTCCTGCTCGAACACGGTGAGGGTGTCGGTGCCAGACCGGTAGGCGGCAGCGAGGAGGTGATCCCCGGGCCGCTCGTAGACCTCTTCGCGACGGAAGCCACCATCGAGCACGGACGGTGCTTCGAGATCGTCCAGCTCGTCGGCCGGCATGGCGGCGAAACCTGTCGCCGGCAGGAAGCCCGCCTCGTGGACCTCGACCAGGTCGTCGACCACAGGAGAGACCTCGGTGCCGCTCAGGTTGGAGACCAGCCCCACCACAAGGGCGACCACCGCGGCGGCGCTGGCCACGGAGAGGGCGATGCGGACCCTGCGGCGGTCGCTCGAGCCCGACCCGAACGAGGGGCGCAGCAGGCGCTCGTAGAAGCCGAAGCGCGGATCGACCGCGGGCAGGCCGCGCACCAGGTCGGCCGTGGCCTGCGTGGCAGCCAGCTCGTCGGCGCAGTCGGCACACTCGTCGAGGTGGCGGCGGGCCTCGGCCTCCACGGCCGGGCTCAGCTCGCCGTCGACGAGGGCGCTCAAGGCGTCGCCCAGGTGCGGCCCGTCGGGGCCGTCGAGGTGCGCGAGACGGTCGTCAGGCATCCACCAGCACCTCCCGGAGGCGGCTGCGGCCGCGGTGGATTCGGCTGCGTACGGTGCCGACGGGCAGGTCCAGCGACTCGGCGATCTCCTGGTAGCTGAAGCCGACGACATCGCACAGGACGACCGCGGCCCGGTAGTCCTCGGGTAGCGCGACCAGGGCCGCCTGAACGTCGTCGGGCAGCTGGGCCTTGGCCAGCGCCTCGTCCGCCGACGCCGATGCGGGCAGGACGCGCTCGGGATCGTCGGGCAAGGCGTCGAGGGGGCGGCGCTTCTTGGCCCGGACGCGGTCGAGGAAGGCGTTGGTGGTGATGCGGCTGAGCCAGCCCTCCAGCGAGCCTGGACGGTAGGTGGCGAGGCCTCGGTTCACTCGTAGCAGTACGTCCTGCACCAGATCCTGCGCGTCGTCGTGGTTGCCGGTCAGCCGGTACGCCACCGTGTAGAGGAACCGCCCGTGGTCACGGGCGACCTCCTCCCAGGTGGGGATTCGATCTCGGGGAGCATCGCTCCGGCTCATCGACGACAACGACCGGGCCAACTCGTTGGTTCCCGCTCCGACCCGCCGAGGTGCCGGTCAGGCCGCCGACGGATCAGGCCGAGGGGGGAGCGTCCTTCGAGGACGCGTCGTTCGCGTCCTCGCTGCCGGCCTTGAACTCCTTCTGAGCCTGGCCCAGGGAGCGGGCCAGCTTCGGCAGCTTCGACCCACCGAACACCAGAAGGATGATCAGCAGGATGATCAGCAGTTCGGGGGCGCCGAGGTTCACGGGGCTAGCCTACTCCGACCGTGCTGGAGTGCGTGATGAACGTGAGCGAGGGTCGCGACGCCGGCGTGCTCTCCGCCCTGGCCGCCGCTGCCGGCGACAGGTTGCTCGACGTCCACACCGACGCCGACCACCACCGCAGCGTGTTCACCCTGGTGGGCGAGTACGCCCCTCGTGCGCTGACCGCACGCGCCGTCGAGCTCATCGACCTGCGCCGCCACCAGGGGGTCCACCCCCGCTTCGGGGCCGTCGACGTGGTGCCCTTCGTCCCGTTGCGCAACGCCACCATGTCCGACGCCCTCCGGGCTCGCGACGACTTCGCTCGTTGGGCGGCCGCCACCTTGGACCTTCCCTGCTTCCTCTACGGTCCGTCGCGGACGCTGCCCGAAGTGCGCCGGGGGGCCTTCCGCGACTTCGGTCCCGACCTGGGCCCGCCGATCGCCCACCGGTCCGCCGGCGCCGTGGCGGTAGGAGCCCGACCGCTCTTGGTGGCCTTCAACCTGTGGTTGGCCGAACCCGACCTCGAGCAGGCAAAGGCCGTCGCCGCCGCCGTGCGCTCGACCACCATCCGCACACTCGGCCTCGCGGTCGGCGAGCACGTGATGGTGTCGTGCAACCTGGTCGACCCGATCCACGTCGGGCCCGCCGACGCGTGGGACGCGGTGGCAGCCCACGCGTCGATCGCGCGCGCCGAACTGGTGGGCCTGGTGCCCGAGGCGGTGCTGCGATCCACTCCGGAGGATCGCTGGGATCAGCTGGACCTTGCGGCCGACCGCACCATCGAAGCGAGACTGGCCGTCGCCGGGCGCTGAAGCGCGACCGCCATGGTCAGGCCGGGCGGACCTCGGTGCGGGCGAGGGCGCGTTGACGCCGCAGGCGGCGGCGCTCACGCTCGCTCATGCCCCCCCAGATGCCGAACTTCTCGCCGTTGGCCAGGGCGAACTCGAGGCAGTCCTCGCGCACGACGCAGCCCCGGCACACCTCTTTGGCTTCGCGCGTGGAGGCACCTCGCTCAGGGAAGAACAGATCAGGATCGACGCCAAGGCAGTTCGCGTAGTCCTGCCAGCCCTGATCTTCGAGTTCGTTCGCAGCTGCGCTTCGCATGGGGAGCCCCCTGAGATGGCTACATACCACAGTTGTAATTACAACGGTGTGATCTTCATCATGGCCCGCATCTCCGGTCGTTGCAAGGGCGAATCGGCGTTGGCCTCACGGGCCGCGCGCGTCGCGCCACGCGGAAGGGGCCCGACGGATGGGGCCGGCGCCTCGGACTACCGTGCGATCGGGTCGCGCGCGCGGCCTTGCGAGGGGGGACGGGACCATGGGTGAGCTCACGGGGAAGGTCGCCGCCATCACCGGCGGAGGCAACGGGATCGGACGCGCCACCGCGGTGCGCTTCGCCGAGGAGGGGGCCACCGGTGTGGTCGTCGCCGACCTCCTCGACGACGCGGCGGCCGAGACGGTCACCTTGGTGGAGGCCGCCGGCGGCGCCGCGGTGGCCGTGCACCTCGACGCCACCAGCCGCAGCGACAACCAGGCCATGGTCGACGCCGCCGTCGAGCACTTCGGCCGGCTCGACGTCGTGGTCACCGCGGCGGGCATCAGCACGCCCGACTACCGCAGCGGCGACCAGGAGGTCGCCCGCAAGACGATGATGAGCGCGATCGACAACCTGGGCACGCCCTGGGTGCCCCTCCTCGACCTGTCCGCCGACGACTTCCAGCGGGTGCTCGACGTGAACCTCACCGGCACCCTCCTCGCCCTCCAGGCCGGCGCCGCCCACATGGTCGCGTCGAGCACCAAGGGATCGATCATCACGCTGGCGTCGATCCTGGCCAAGCACGCCGACGGCCCGCTCCCCTACAACGTGTCGAAGGCCGGCGTCTGGATGCTCACCAAGGTGGCGGCCCGCTCGCTGGCACCCACGGGCATCCGGGTGAACGCCATCGGCCCCGGCTACATCGACACCAACATGACCGCCATGTTCGGCGAGGTCGAGGGCGTGCTCGACG
>RRZU012013432.1_pt1 | contig 18767 bp, 19 predicted proteins | sample 2165561 | NCBI WGS metagenome assembly RRZU01 (sample SAMN10456909, study PRJNA506462) | wastewater metagenome | isolation source: wastewater sludge | place: USA: Moscow, Idaho | reverse complement strand
TGTGCCAGTGTTCCTGTGTTCTTGGTGAGCAATCCCGTAGTAATGTAAGTGTCAGTCGTATTGCAAAGAGCCGTACCCTCTCACGTACTGTAGCCACTAATCGAAACCGGCGCTGCCCACGACACTGCCGAAGCGGCCATACCGAGAACGGCCAAAGCCACCTTTGTCTTGCCATGCGATACATTCATTGATAACTCCTTCACTTCAGTCACCACCCTTTTCAGAAACTGGTTGATGAGGGTTTAAATGGGCTTCACAAGTCTTGGTCTCCGGGTATTTCCTGGGAGATTCCCCATCCCATCAGCAAAACCTGACCTGTATATATCGTAGCAAAATTCGTGCCAGAAAACAAATACCCTTATAAACCAGACACTTAAGAATTCAAAACTTGGCTGAAGTCGCTGAAGTGTAAGAAAAACTGACACTCCGCACCGCCATTTCTCCTCTCTTCCCATCAAAGAATCCAACTGTCCCCCCCGTGCTCACCTGCCTGACCCCTGTATGTCTACTATAGTACCAGCCAAGGCGTTTTGCAGGAAAATCGGTGTCCCCGCCGTCAGGCAGGATTCCGTCTGAAGCACCCGAACTGGCCCAGAACTTCAGCGTTGCGAAGTGTGTAGCCGAGCGCTTCTTCCTGCGCCGCGACGACCACGGTGACCTTGCGAGCAAGGCGCTCCGCGCGCTATAGTGACGGCGCGAATGGGAGAGCGCGGCAGGAGGTCGCCGCCGAAGGCGCAATCCACCCGGAAACGCTCAGGCAAAAGGACCGTTCGTGAATGGAACTCTGGAGAGCGGCGCACGCGTCTGGCGAAGCGCCCACCGATGGGGCAGGCTGCCACTCACCGATTCACGGTGGCAGCCGGATAATCTCTCAGGTACATGGACAGGGGGGTGAACTCGATACGAGTTCGCCCCTTTTTTGTTTCCGGCATGCCCTTCGATCAATCTTACCGACAACTTGAGACGATGATGAAGAAAACGGTCCTTAACGAAAGCCACCGCCGCAGCGGCGCAAGAATGGTCGATTTTGGCGGTTGGGAGATGCCTCTCCACTACGGTTCGCAAATCGAGGAACACCACGCCGTCCGCCGTGACGCCGGCATGTTTGATGTCTCGCACATGTGTGCCGTCGATGTCGAGGGCCCTGATGCCGGTGCTTTCCTGCGGCGTCTGCTCGCCAACAACGTCGAGCGCTTGAAGATTCCCGGCAAGGCCCTGTACAGCGCCATGCTCAACGAAAGCGGCGGGGTCATCGACGACCTGATTGTCTACTACCTCGACGCCAGCCGTTTCCGTGTCGTGATCAATGCCGGTACTGCCGATAAGGATCTCGCCTGGATGCGTGCCCGCCTCGACGACTGGCAGTTGACAGTCAGCATCACGCCGCGTCGTGAGGGTGCCCATGCGCTGGCGATGCTTGCCGTCCAGGGACCGAACGCCCGCCAGCGCGTCTGGCAGGTGCTGCCGGAATGCCGTGCCGCCAGTGCAGCCCTGAAACCGTTTTTTTCCACCAGCGGCGGTGACTATTTCATCGCCAGTACCGGCTACACCGGTGAAGACGGCTACGAGATCACCCTGCCCGCTGAGCAGGCCGAGAGTCTCTGGAGGTTGCTCAGCGAGGCCGGCGTGCGGCCGTGTGGTCTGGGCGCCCGCGATACGCTGCGCCTCGAAGCCGGCATGAATCTCTACGGCCAGGATATGGACGAAACCGTTTCACCGCTCGACGCAGGCCTCGCCTGGACAGTGGACCTCGTCTCGGCACGCGACTTCGTCGGCAAGGCCGCCCTCCTCGCTAGGCCACAGCAATATCAGTTTCTTGGCCTGGTACTGCTCGATCGCGGCGTGCTGCGTGCCCACCAGCAGGTCCATACGGTGTACGGAGCCGGTGAAATCACCAGTGGCAGTTTCTCCCCGACGATGCAGCAATCGATCGCCCTGGCCCGCCTGCCGCTCGCCGTGGCGATTGCTGATACGGTTCAGGTCGCGGTTCGCGATAAACTGCTCAGCGCCCAGGTAGTCAAGCCCTGCTTCGTCAGAAATGGCAATATTCTCGTTTGATTGCCGATCGCCAATCGCAAGACTTCAGCAAGACTTCAACCTCTCAGGAGAACAGATGAACATCCCCGCCGACCGCAAGTACACCAGCACTCATGAATGGATCCGCAGCGAAGCCGACGGCACCATCAGCATCGGCATTACCGGGCATGCACAGGAACTGCTCGGCGACCTGGTATTCATCGAACTGCCCGAAGTCGGCAGCGAGCTGGCCGCCGGACAGGAAGCTGCAGTCGTTGAATCGGTCAAGGCCGCCGCCGACGTCTACGCGCCGCTGGCGGGGACCATCGTCGACCTCAATCAGGCGGCGGTAGACGCACCCGAAACGGTCAATCAGGACGCCTATACGGTCTGGCTGTTCCGGATGCGGCCGGCGGCAGCCAGCGACATCGATACCCTGCTCGATGCTGCCGCCTACCAGCAGATCATCGACGCCGCTTAGGCCAGAACCCTACCGGAAAACACCATGGATGCCCATTCCCTTTCTCCGACGCTCGCGGCGCTCGAACGGCGCGACGATTTCATCAGCCGCCACATCGGCCCCAGCGCGAGTGACATCGCCGCCATGCTGGCCAGCATCGGCGCCAGCAGCATGGAACAGTTCGTCGAACAGACCATCCCGGCGACGATTCGACTGGCGACGCCACTGGCTCTCGCCGAGCCGCGTCCGGAAAGCGAAGCGCTGGCGGCCCTGCGCGCCATTGCCGGCCGTAATCGCGTGCAGCATTCGCTGATCGGAATGGGCTACTCAGACACGCTGACCCCGGCGGTGGTACTGCGCAACGTGCTTGAAAATCCAGGCTGGTACACGGCCTACACTCCCTACCAGGCAGAAGTCGCGCAGGGGCGCCTCGAAGCACTGCTCAACTACCAGCAGATGGTGATCGACCTCACCGGCCTCGAACTCGCCAACGCCTCATTGCTTGACGAGGCAACCGCGGCAGCCGAGGCAATGAGCATGACACGCCGGGCCAGCAAGTCGAAGTCGAACCTCTTTTTCGTTGACGTGGCCTGCTTCCCGCAGACCATCGACGTGCTCCAGACTCGCGCCGGTTTCTTTGGCTTCGAACTGGTCTTTGGTCCACCGGACGAGGCGGCGCAACAGGAGGTCTTCGGTGCGCTGTTCCAGTATCCGAACGATCACGGCGAAATCAGCGACCTGAGCGGTCCGATTGCTGCCGTCCAGTCACGCGGCGGCATCGTTGCCGTCGCCTCCGACCTGATGGCCTTGGTACTTCTCCGCTCGCCGGGCGAAATGGGCGCCGACATCGCTCTCGGATCGTCACAGCGTTTCGGCGTCCCGCTCGGTTTCGGTGGTCCGCATGCCGCATTCTTCGCCACCAGGGATGAATACAAGCGTGCGGTCGCCGGCCGCATCATCGGGGTATCCGTTGATGTCCGCGGCAAGCAGGCGCTGCGCATGGCACTGCAAACCCGCGAACAGCACATCCGTCGCGAAAAAGCCAACTCGAATATCTGCACCGCCCAGGTCTTGCTCGCCAACATGGCCGGCATGTACGCCATCTATCACGGCCCGCACCGCCTGCGCAGCATCGCCGCACGCATCCACCGCCTCGCCGCAATTCTTGCCGAAGGCTTGCGGCGTGCCGGAATCACCGTCCTCACCAGGTACTTCTTCGACACCCTGCGCGTCGACCTGGGCAGCCGAGCGCTGATCGCCTACCAGGCCGCCAGCGAGGCAGGCTACAATCTTCGCCAGGTCGCCCCAGGCATACTCGGCATCGCCATCAACGAGAAAACCTCGGCGACCGACATCGCCAGGCTGATCAAGCTGATCACCGGGGTCAACGCCGACCTCAAACCACTCGACGAGCAACTGCGACAGACCGACCCGACCTTGCCGGCAAGCCTGCTGCGCCAGGACGCGATCCTCACGCATCCGGTTTTCAATACGCACCATACCGAACATGCGATGCTGCGCTACCTCAAGAAGCTGCAGAACCGGGATCTGGCGCTCGATCACTCGATGATCCCGCTCGGGTCCTGCACCATGAAGCTCAACGCCAGCAGCGAGATGATCCCGATCAGCTGGCCGGAATTCGCCGACATCCACCCCTTTGCCCCGCGCGATCAGGCGCAGGGTTATCTGCAGATGATCAGCGAGCTGGAATCCTGGCTCAAGGCGATCACCGGTTTCGACGCCATCTGCATGCAGCCGAACTCGGGGGCGCAGGGAGAATACGCCGGCCTGGTTGCCATCGCACGTTATCACGCCAGCCGTGGCGAAGCTCAGCGCAAGGTGTGCCTGATCCCGAAATCGGCGCACGGCACCAATCCCGCCACCGCGCAGATGTGCGGGATGCGCGTGCTGGTGGTCGATTGCGACGATGCCGGCAACATCGACCTTGCCGACCTCACGGCCAAGGCGGCGCAGAACGCGGCCAATCTCGCCTGCCTGATGATCACCTACCCTTCGACGCATGGCGTCTTCGAGGAAGCGGTGAAGGATATCTGCGCCATCGTTCACGAACATGGCGGCCAGGTGTACATGGACGGCGCCAACCTCAACGCGCAGGTCGGTCTGAGCTCGCCGGCACGAATCGGCGCCGACGTCAGCCACATCAACCTGCACAAAACCTTCTGCATCCCGCATGGTGGCGGCGGTCCGGGGATGGGACCGATCGGTCTCAAGGCGCATCTCGCGCCATTCATGGCCAACCACCGCGTGCAGCCGATCAGCGGTCCACATGCGGGTCAGGGCGCCGTCGCCGCAGCGCCCTGGGGATCGGCTTCGATCCTGCCGATTGCGTGGATGTATATCGCCATGATGGGCGGCAGCGGACTGACCCGTGCCACCGAAGTGGCCATCCTCAACGCCAACTACATCGCCAGCCGCCTGCAGGCACACTACCCGGTGTTGTACTCTGGCAGGAATGGACGGGTGGCCCACGAATGCATCCTCGACATTCGCCCGCTCAAGTCGGTGACCGGAATCTCCGAGATCGACATCGCCAAGCGGCTGATGGACTATGGCTTTCACGCACCGACGGTCAGCTTCCCGGTCGCCGGGACGATGATGGTCGAGCCGACCGAATCGGAAACCAAGGCCGAACTCGACCGTTTCATTGCCGCAATGGTCAGCATCCGCAACGAGATCCGCCAGATCGAACGGGGCCACTGGCCGGCCGATGACAACCCGCTGAAGCACGCACCCCATACCCAGGCCGACCTCGTCGACCGCCACTGGAACCGGCCGTACACCCGACAGGAGGCCGTTTTCCCGCTGCCACAGGTGGCCGAGAACAAGTTCTGGCCGAGCGTCAATCGCGTCGACGACGTATATGGCGACCGTCACCTGTTCTGTACCTGCGCCCCGATCGATGAAATCGGCGAGCGCAACAACCCACATCCGGAGACATGAGCATGCGCGCACCCATCCATGAGTTCAGCGTCAAACTCCTCACAGGAGGCCAGCAGTCGATGGCCGACTACACCGGCAAGGTTCTGCTGATCGTCAACACCGCCAGCCATTGCGGCTTCACGCCACAGTACGCGGGTCTCGAAGCGCTTTACCAGCGCTACCGGGAGCGCGGCCTGGTGGTTCTCGGTTTTCCCTGCAACCAGTTTGGATCGCAGGAACCAGGGGATGCAGAGGAAATTGCCGGCTTCTGTCAGAAGAACTATGGCGTCAGCTTCCCGATGTTTGCCAAGATCGAGGTCAACGGCGACGACGCCCATCCGCTCTACCAGTATCTGAAGAAGGCCGCACCTGGCCTGCTTGGCAGCGAAGCAATCAAATGGAACTTCACCAAGTTTCTGGTCAATCGCCAGGGGGAAGTGAATGAACGCTATGCCCCGGCTACCGCCCCGGAGTCCATCGCCAACGACATCGAGAAACTGCTCTGATGCTGCTGGCTGCAGCGAATGACGAAGATCGGCAGGCCTGGCCTCATGCCCGCGCCTGATTTCAGCGCCATGCTGCGCTGGCCGAACGTGCCGGCCTGCTACGGCTGGTTGTCGCTGGACCGGCGTGGCCGCTGGCGACTGCGCGGCGAGGCGCTTGGCCATGCCGGCCTCAACGACTTCCTGAACCGCCAGTACGCGCATGACCAGGACGGCAACTACTTCGTGCAGAATGGCCCACAACGGGTGTTTGTCGAATTGGAATACACGCCGTGGGTACTGCGCCTGGTTGCGACAGACCGCCTGGAAACGCATACCGGCGAGGATGTCAGCACGATCCGTGGCGCCGCCCTCGATGACGAAGGGAATCTGCTGATCGAGATCCCGGAAGGAATCGCCTTGCTCTGCGACCGGGATCTGCCTGCCCTGCGCGACTGCCTGCACTTGCCGAATGGCGAGTCCGCTGACGATGCGAGCTTGTTCGAAGTCATTGCGCAGCCGCTTGCCGGCCGAACCGCGCTGACCCTCGACTGGGTAGGCCAGCGCGTGCCGGTGGTCTCGGTACGCCGGTCCGAGGTGCCCGGACGCTATGGCTTCGTGGCTTCCCCGCAAACGGTCATGACTTTGCAAGACACCCCCGATGATGAAATTCATGACCGTTTCCCCTCACCCCTGACCCCTCCCCCGCGAGGGGGGAGGGGAGATTCGAGAGTCGCTCGCGACTTTCATAGTAACGGCGATGGCGGGAGCAACGGCTGCGATAAACCCTGGCGGGATGGACTAATGATTGATGTTGGCGAATAATTGCGCGCTGTCCGCCAACCGCGGATCCGACATTCCTGTGTCGGGCCGTTTCTTAGCCGAGGTTTGTGATGCGCTACCAGGTTTTTGTGGAAGAAGAGGAAGGCTCCGACACTGGGGGGGATCTGGGCAATTTCGATCAGTTGGATGAGGTCTGGGCCTTCATCCAGAGCCGCCTGCCTACCGGGGTTTTCAGTGATCGCCGCCTGGTCTGGGTGAAGGATCGAGAAGCCGATGCTGACGTTTCCTTTTCCTTGACGACCGAGCTATGGGCCGAGCATTGCGAAACACCGCTGGCCTTCGCTCGCTGCTTCAAGATGTTTCTTGCCTTCAAACACGAGTAGGCCTTGCTAACCAGAGAGACCACGCCCAGCGCGATCGTGAGGTATCTCGATCAGTATGTCATTGGCCAGGATGAAGCCAAGAAGATTCTGGCCGTTGCCGTCTACTCGCATTACCGGAAAATCGCCACCTTCGCCAAGGACAAGGGGTCGTTCGCCAAAAGCAACGTCCTGCTCGTCGGACCTTCCGGAACCGGAAAAACCCTGCTCTGCGACACCTTGTCCAGGATGCTCGATGTACCGTTCGTGACTGCCGACGCGACTTCGCTGGCGCAGACCAAGTATGTCAATGAAGAAATCGAGGCGGCTTTGCAGCGGCTGCTGGAGAAGGCGGACGGGAACGTCGAGAACGCCCAGCACGGAATCATCTTCATCGATGAAATCGACAAGCTGAAAGCGACGCCAGCCGAATCGCGGGCCACTTCCGGCGAGAGCGTGCAGCACGCGCTGTTGAAAATCATGGAAGGTTCGCCGGTAAAGCTGAAGAACAATCAGTACATCGATACCAGCAATGTCCTCTTCATCTGCGGTGGAGCCTTCGTCGGTCTCGAAAAGATCATGTCCAAGACGCATGGTTTCGGGTTTATCGCCACCTCGACGGACGACAACCAGAACATCCTCGACCGACTGAACCAGCGGGTGAAACCGACCGACCTGTTCGAATTCGGGCTGATTCCGGAATTCACCGGCCGCCTGCCGGTGATCGCCAACCTGCACCCGCTGAGCAAGGCGATGCTGGTGAGCATCATGAGCGTGCCGAAGAACTCGATCTATCGACAGTACATCGAAATCTTCCGGGGCGAGGGCGTGGAGTTGAGTATCGGCCAGCGGGTGTTCGAGCAGATTGCCGAAATCGCCATCGAATACAAGACCGGCGCGCGCAGCCTGCGCGGCATTTTCGAGGAACTGATCACGCCGATTCTCTACGTCGTACCGGACAAACCCGAGATCTGCAAGGTTGAAATCCGCTCGCTCTTCGAAGATGCCCGTTTTTTCAGAAGGAAGTAAGCACGGCAACCGGCCAGCGCCTGCCTGCCGACGCACAACGATTTTTTCCGGATCGCGGCTGCGGCCCCGTTGCTGGTGGATTCCGAAGCTCGCGGTGTTCAGCGTGCTCGCCTTCTATCTGATCGAACTCATTGGAATCAGCATGTTCCAGGACAATCTGCTCTACTACCCAAGGCGAGCGGTCGATTGGCCGCATTCGTCGATTCACCGATACCTACGGCTGGGATTGCTGAATCCGGACTGGGCATCGGCTGCGCGCGACGAGGGTGGGTTCGGCGAGTGATGGCGAGGTGTTGGGGTTCGCAAGTTCACCCCAACCTACGGTTTCTCAGCCTACGGCACGAGTTGCAGGCCGTTTTCCTCACACCATTCCCGCAGTGCCGCCTCGGTTGCCTTGGTCTCGTAGTCGTACCAGGCTTGCAGACAAGCTTTCCGTTCGAGGAAATCCTTGAAGCGCGCATACGCGCCGCGGCGGTCGAAGAATGCGGCGATGGTGTCCGACGATTCGGGGAGTATAGAGGCATCCGCTGATTAAGATACATAGGCATGCCTACCAATCAAGACTAGCCCGTGGCTCATTCACTCGTTGTGTCGCTTAATCAGCTGTGGCCTCTATACTTCGTCCGCGAAGCGCCAAACCAGGTCCTTCCCGAGGTCGAGGTCGTACTTGTGCGGGACGGCGACGTACAGCGTGGCATCGTCGATGTCCTCGGGCAGTTCCTCTTCGAGGTGGTGGCTGGACGAAGCCCAGTGCAGGCGTCCCGTCTGGCGCGAGACGAACGCGGAGTGCTCAGATGGCGCGGCGGCGCTGACCCAATCGAAGGCGGAGAGGAGATCGTCGTAACGGATGCAGGTACGAGATTTCGGTTCGGCAGGCGGTGATTTAGTCATGATCGGTCAGCGCCTTTCTCTGACCGCCATCTGCTCGTGCAAGGTCCGCTTTGCCGGCTTGAGCGGCGTGCGGCTGACCGTCCAGCCGGACTGCATCGGCGGTGTCAGCGCCCGGAAACGCGTTGCCAGCCAGCCAAAGGCACGATACAGCGCGGGGCGCGTATACAACGCCGCCCAGCCTGACCAGACGGCGTCCACCAGTCCGCTCTTTGCTGCGCCCTGACCGAGCATGGGCGTGTGACCAGGGCGTGCGTCGTGCTGTGCCTCAGCCCGCAGACGGATCAGCAGGTCGGGAATCGGAATCTTGACCGGACAGACCTCGCCGCAGGCACCGCAGAGACTCGAAGCCGTCGGCAGGACATGCGTGGCGGCGAGACCGAGCATATGTGGCGAGATGATTTCACCGATCGGACCGGGATACGTCGTGCCGTAAGCGTGGCCACCGATGCGGGTATATACCGGGCAATGGTTCATGCAGGCGCCGCAACGGATGCACTGCAGTGTCGATCGCATCTGTTCGTCGCTGTAGGCCTGGGTGCGACCATTATCGACCAGTACCAGGTGCATTTCGCGCGGCCCATCCTTTTCACCCGGTTTGCGCGGGCCGCTGATCATGTTGAAATAGGTGGTAATCGCCTGCCCGGTCGCCGAGCGCGTCAACAGCCCAAACAACGGCGGCACGTGTTCGAGTTTCTCGACGACTTTTTCGATGCCGGTAATGGCGATATGCACGTCGGGAACGGTGGTGCACATGCGGCCGTTGCCCTCGTTCTCGACCAGGCACAGGGTGCCGGTTTCGGCGACGGCGAAGTTCACTCCCGAGAGGCCGATCTCGGCAGTCATGAACTTCTCGCGCAAGACGGCGCGGCCGATGCCGATCAGTTCATCGACCGAATCGGTGTAAGTGGCGCCCGGCACTTTCGCGGCGAACAGGCGGGCGATCTCCTCTTTGGTTTTGTGGATCGCCGGCATGATGATGTGCGAGGGTTTTTCGCCATCCAGCTGGACGATGTATTCGCCCATGTCGCTCTCGAGGGCCTCCATGCCGGCGTCGGCCATCGCGTGATTGAGCTCGATCTCTTCACTGACCATCGACTTGCCCTTGACCATCAGCTTCGTTGAATGTCGCCGGGCGATGTCGATGATGATCCGGTTGGCCTGTTCCGCGTTCTCGGCCCAGTGCACCTGCACACCGTTCTCGGTCAGCTTGCGCTCGAGTTGTTCGAGCAAGTCGGGTAGCCGAGCCAGGCTGTACTTGCGGATATGCTCGGCAAGCGCACGCTGCTTCTCGAACAGTGCGGCGTCGGGAAATTGCACTGCGCGTTTGTTGATCAGGAAATCCATGGCGCCGCGGAAGCTGCGACGCAGATGCTCGTTGGCGACTGCCGCCGCGGCGCGCTGCTTGAATTCACTGGCGGGAACGAACTGTAGTGGCTTGGCGTTCATTGCAGTTTCTCCTCTTCGCCTTCTTCTCCCTCTTCGAGCAGCAACAGGACGATCAACTCTTTCGGGCCATGCGCACCGTAGGCGAGCGTCACCTGGATGTCGGCGGTCTTCGACGGACCCGAGACGAGCAGTGCGTTGGTCGGCATGTGCTCACTCCAGCCCTGCTCGGTCATTGCCGCAAAGAGATTGTCGTACAGTTGCCTGGCGTCCAGCAGAGCAAAATGGATCGGCGGCACCAGCGACATCAGACGCGGTTCGCTGGCGTCCGGCCAGATGATCAGCGTACCGGTCTCGGCAATGCCGCCGCGCGTCGAGGTCAGACTGGCGTCGGTGTCGTGGAAGAGTTCCTTCTTCCACCCATCGACTGCTCGATCATAAGCTTTCAGCCCGCCAATCCCGGCGGCCTGCAGCGCCGCCGCATGCGGTTCGGCATGCAACAAGGAACGAACCCCCTTGGCCACGCACAACTCGCGCAGTTTATTCGGCCAGTCGGCGTGCGTCGTCGGAAGCACCTCTCCATGCCAGAAAGCCATCTTCTCGCAGAACAGTTCGATACGCTCGGCACGACTGCTGTCCGGCCTGCCGGCACGGCTCGCGGCATGGAAAGCATGCACGTCGGGCAGCAGTGGTGCCTTTCCCTGCGGTGCCGCACGCAATCGTTGCAGGATATGGTCACGCGCACTCATTGCCGCCCCCTCTCGCCAGCACTGCGTTGCCACAGGAAAGTTGCCAGATGCTGGCCCTGCAGGCCATTCCCCCGCTTCTGCAGAGTGTGGTTGAGGTTGAGCATGCAACCGCAGTCCGCCGAGACGAAGGTCTGTGCACCGGTTTCCTGGATGGCCTCGACCTTGTCGCTGGCCATCGCCGACGAGATCGCCGGGTGCTTGAGCGAGAACGTGCCACCGAAACCGCAACATTCGGATTCGTGGGCATGCAGGGCGACTTCGACTCCTGGCAACTGGCCAAGCAGTGCACGTGCATGCAGGTGCGTACCCATTTCGCGACGGGCGGCGCAGGAGGTATGCAGCGCCACACGAGCCGGCGCGCCCTGATCGCTCAGTCGAACCTTGACGACGTGCAGAAGAAACTCCGAGAGCTCGAAAATCCGCTCGGCAAGCGCTCTGGCCTCGGACAAGAGGCGCGCATCGTCGGCGAAAATCCTGGGGTAATGGTGACGCATCATGCCGGCACAGGAACCGGAAGGAACGATCACTGGCCACGGTTCCGGAAACAGGCGCAACTGCGACAACGCCACTGCGCGTGTCTGCTCGGGAAAGCCACTGCTGTGCGCCGGTTGTCCACAGCAGGTCTGATCGGCCGGGAAATGGACCTCGATTCCCTCGCGCTCGAGCAGGCGGAGCGTATCCATGCCGGCCTCCGGACAGAATAGATCGATCAGACAGGTCCCGAAAAGATAGACCCTGGCCGGCTTCTCGGGGTATTGGCGGCTGCCTGTTTCTTCCATGGCGGACTCCTCTTGTCGCAGTAAGGAAAAGTGGTAAGACCAATTTTTCGTACTCTAAGACCGCCCGTCCGATTTGTCAATGTCCGCACTGCTTCCGGCGCCAGCAAATCAGTCCGAGGGTTCTGCCAGAAATATCGATCGTCCTGGCCGACGATCACTGGTAAGACCACTGGATTCCTGCAATAATCCCGAGCAGGCCAACCCGATAGACAGACCCGCATGAGTTACAGCAAGCTCAATCTGCCGCGCATCCCCGACGCCATTGCTCATCAACTCGAGACGCGCATTCTGGAGGGTTCACTGAAACCGGGCGACCGCCTGCCGGCCGAGCGAGAACTGGCGGTGGAACTGGGAGTCTCCCGCCCCTCACTGCGGGAAGCGATCAAGAAACTGGTTTCGCGCGAGCTACTGGTCAGTCGTCAGGGCGGCGGCACCTACGTCCCCGACCGGCTCGCCTCCAGCTTCATTGATCCCTGGCCACAATTGATCGATCAGCATCCGTTCCTGCAGGACGACGTGCTCGAATTCCGCCATCTACTTGAGGCGTCGGCGGCCGAGCTGGCCGCACAACGGGCAACCGATGCTGACCTGCAACGTCTCGAAGAAGCGTACATCCGCTTGGACGCAGCCTATCTCGGCGAAGATCGGAGTGCGCAGGTCGCCGCCGATGTCGCTTTTCATCTGACGGTTGCCGAGTCAACGCACAATGCCTTGTACGGTCACCTCCTGGGCAGCATCCTGCGCCTGTTGCACGAGCATGTCCGACGCAGCCTCCGGGAAATGGCAGTCCATCCCGACACCGGTCGGCAATTGATGAAGCAGCATCAGGCCATCCGCGATGCGATCGTCGAGCGCAAACCCGAGGCCGCGCGGCTGGCCGCGCAAACCCACATCCACTATGTCCGTCAACGCCTCAGCGATGCTGCACGCTCGGAAAAACGCCAGCAACGATCGCTGCGACACCTGAGTTGATCGTCATGAGGGTTGGCGGCGCCAGCAGCAGCGACGGGGCCGCGGCAGCATGCTGCCGGGGCCGATCCGAGATCCGTCCTGCTACACTTTTTCACGCATCAGCCGGGCCTTCTCGCGCACCCAGTCGCGCTCTTTTTCGGCTTCCCGCTTGTCGTATTGCTTCTTGCCCTTGGCCAGGCCGATCTCGACCTTGATGCGGCCACGCTGGAAATGCAGGTCGAGCGGCAGCAGGGTGTAGCCGGCGCGTTCGACCTGACCGATCAGTTTGCCGATCTGCCGGCTGTGCAACAGCAACTTGCGGGTGCGAACCGGATCCGGCTTGACATGCGACGACGCCGCCAGCAGTGGCGTGATATGCATGCCGAAAAGAAACACTTCGCCGTTACGGATGACGACATACGCTTCCTTGATGCTCGCCCGGCCACCCCGGATCGCTTTGACCTCCCAGCCCTCCAGTGCGATACCGGCCTCCAGCTTCTCTTCGATGAAGTAGTCATGAAAGGCCTTCTTGTTGGCGACGATGCTCATGGTGCCGTTTCTCGGGTAGTCAGGGTTCGGGAGTGCTAGAATCCTCGATTCTACAGGATTCACGAGGTGTGGCAGCGAATGGCCATGGTCAAGAAATCGGTACTGATCGAGCGTTCCTCGCAACAGATGTTCGATTTGGTCGACCGCGTCGAGGACTACCCGCAGTTCCTGCCGTGGTGCAGCCTGACACACTGCGAATTCCGCGACGACACCAGGACGGTGGCCACCCTGCACATCAACTACCGCAACGTCAAATCCCACTTCACGACCGTGAACAACAAGGAGTCGCCGTTCTCGATGAAAATCACGCTGGTGGATGGTCCGTTTCGCCGGCTTGACGGGGTTTGGCATTTCAAACCGCTCGCCGCACACGCTTGCAAGATCGAGTTCCAGCTCTCCTACGAGTTTTCCAGCAAGATGTTCGAAAAGGTCATCGGGCCGGTCTTCAGCCAGATTGCCAATACCTTTGTCGACGCCTTCGTGAGGCGTGCGTACGACCTGCATGGAGCCGTGCCGAATGCCTGAGATGCTGCATGTAGAAGTGATCTATGCCCTGCCGACGAAGCAGCAGCTCGTCAGCTTGCGGCTACCGCCGGGCAGCACGGTGCGTCAAGCGATCGAGGCGTCGGGACTGCTGCAGAAGTACCCTGAAATTGATCTGGCGAAAAACAAGCTAGGCGTTTTCGCGAAGCTCAGCAAGCCCGACGCAGTCCTGCGCGATCACGACCGTGTCGAGATCTACCGGCCGTTGCTTGCCGATCCGAAGGAAGTGCGCAAGCAACGGGCAGCCGCGGGCAAGGTCATGAAAAAAGGGGCCGGTGAGAGCGAGGCCGAGTAGCTCGCCTGCCGCTCACTTACAGTGGACCTGCACGGATTCGCGAGCTTTGGCGATCTCCTGCGCACGCTGCGCGTCATCCATGAAGTAACGTTCGCCCTTGCTGTCGCGCAGCGCCAAGCGTTCGCCGGACTCCAGGACCTGCAAGGCACGGCGTGCAGTCTCGCAGTCTTCCTGTTTTTGCGTACTCGCGCGCTGTTCCTTTTCGGCCTTCTCGGCAGCTTCCCGAGACTCCTTCTGACGCTTGCGAAATTCCAGTTCGCGATCGGCCGCCGTCTTGCCGGCTGTGGCGTTCGCTGCCGGTGTTTCCGCCTCGATCTTGCGTTGCTGCCGGGCCTTGCCGGTGGGCGGCATGTCGGAAATCACGGTGCGGTTGTTTTCATCCTGCCATTGATAGATCTGGGCTTGCGCCGCAATCGCAAACAGCAGGCTGGCAGCAGTCAGTAGGGAGCGTTTCATGGTCATTCAGTGGTTAGGGGGCACGCTGTATAATACGTTTTTGTGACCTCGGATCAAAGGCCATGCGTTTAATCCCAAAGGCGCTGACGTTCGACGACGTTCTGCTCGTTCCCGCCCATTCGTCGATCATGCCGCGTGACGTCACCCTCAGGGCACGTCTGACCCGCAATATCAGCCTCAATCTGCCACTGGTCTCCTCGGCCATGGATACCGTCACCGAGAGTCGCCTGGCGATCGCCCTGGCGCAGGAGGGGGGAATCGGGATTGTCCACAAGAACCTCAGCCCCAAGGCACAGGCCGCCGAAGTCGCCAAGGTCAAGCGTTTCGAATCCGGCATTCTGAAAGATCCGATCACCGTTCCGCCGAACATGTCGGTCCGTGACGTGCTCGCACTGACCCACCTGCACAAAATCTCCGGCGTACCGGTGCTCGATGGCCAGCGCGTTGTCGGCATCGTCACCAACCGCGACCTGCGATTCGAAACCAGGCTCGACCAGCCCGTCCGCAACATCATGACCCCGCGCGATCGCCTGGTCACGGTGCGTGAGGGAGCCACGGTCGAGGAAGGCAAGGCACTGATCCACAAACACCGGCTGGAGCGCGTTCTGGTGGTCAATGACGCATTCGAATTGCGCGGCCTGATCACCGTCAAGGACATCATCAAGACCACTGAACACCCGGACGCCAGCAAGGATGCGTCCGGCCGCCTGCGGGTCGGCGCTGCCGTCGGCGTTGGCCCCGGCACCGAGGAACGCGTCGAACTGCTTGCCGAAGCGGGTGCGGACGTGCTGGTCGTCGACACCGCGCACGGGCATTCGCAGAGCGTTCTCGACCGCGTCCGCTGGATCAAGAAGAACTTCCCGATGGTCGAAGTGATCGGCGGTAATATCGCCACCGCCGACGCCGCCCTGGCGATGCTTGCGCACGACGCCGACGGCGTCAAGGTGGGCATCGGTCCGGGCTCGATCTGTACTACGCGCATCGTCGCCGGCGTGGGTGTACCGCAAATCACCGCCATCCAGAGGGTCTACGATGCCCTCCAGGGCAGCGGCGTACCGGTGATCGCCGACGGCGGCATACGTTACTCCGGCGACATCTCGAAGGCGATTGCCGCGGGCGGTGATGCGGTCATGCTCGGCGGCCTGTTTGCCGGAACCGAAGAGGCTCCCGGTGAAGTGGAACTGTTTCAGGGACGTTCGTACAAGTCCTACCGTGGCATGGGCTCGATCGGGGCCATGGCCGCGGGTGCCGCTGACCGATATTTCCAGGACGCCACCGCCAATGTCGACAAACTGGTGCCGGAAGGGATTGAAGGCCGGGTTCCCTACAAGGGATCGGTGCTCGCCGTCATTCATCAGTTGATGGGCGGTCTGCGCTCGTCGATGGGCTATCTCGGCTGCCGGACGATTGAAGAAATGCACGCCCGGGCCACTTTTGTCGAAATCACTTCGGCGGGGGTTCGGGAATCGCATGTTCATGATGTTCAGATCACCAAGGAAGCTCCGAACTACCACGTCGATTGAGCAGCAGTCGATGATCGGCGGGCGGCGGCAGGCCGCCCGCGTCATTTGAGGCATCATCATGTCCCATCAAAAAATTCTGATTCTCGACTTTGGCTCGCAGGTCGCCCAGCTGATTGCTCGCCGCGTCCGCGAGCAGCAGGTGTATTGCGAGCTGCATCCCTACGACGTCACGGCACAGTTCATTCGCGACTTCAGACCACAGGGAATCATTCTCTCCGGAGGGCCGAATTCGGTCTACGAAGTGGCGGACTTCAAGGTCCCGTCGCTGGTGTTCGAGCTTGGCGTACCCGTGCTGGGCATCTGCTACGGCATGCAGAGCATGGCCGAGCAGTTGGGCGGCAAGGTCGAGGGTTCCAGCCGACGCGAATTCGGCTATGCCGAAATGCGCGCACGCGGCCACAGCGCGCTGTTCAAGGGCATTGAGGATCGCCGCAATGCCCAGGGCCACGCACTCCTCGACGTCTGGATGAGCCATGGTGACAAGGTCACCGAATTGCCGCCTGGCTTCCAGGTCATCGGCAGCAACGAATCGACGCCGATCGCGGCAATGGCCGACGAAAAACGCCGATTCTACGCAGTGCAGTTTCATCCGGAAGTCACGCATACCCTCAAGGGCAAGGAAATCATCGGCCGCTTCGTGCGCGACATCTGCGGTTGTGGAAATGACTGGAACATGCCCGATTACGTCACCGAGGCAGTCGACAAGATTCGTTCGCAGGTGGGCGCCGAAGAGGTGATTCTCGGTCTTTCGGGCGGTGTCGATTCCTCGGTCGCTGCGGCACTGATTCACCGCGCAATCGGCGACCAGCTGACCTGCGTCTTCGTCGATAACGGCTTGCTGCGCCTTCACGAAGCCGAGCAGGTGATGCACACCTTTGCCCGCAATCTCGGCGTCAAGGTGGTGCATGTCGACGCGACGGCGCAATTCATGGGCCACCTGCAGGGCGTCTGCGATCCCGAGCAGAAACGCAAGATCATCGGTCGCGAGTTTGTCGAGGTGTTCCAGGCCGAGGCCGGCAAGCTCAGGAACGCCCGCTGGCTGGCGCAGGGAACGATCTACCCCGACGTGATCGAATCCGCCGGAGCGAAAACCAGGAAGGCGCACACCATCAAGAGCCATCACAATGTTGGTGGTCTGCCCGAACAACTGAACCTCAAGCTGCTCGAACCGCTGCGCGAGCTGTTCAAGGATGAAGTACGCGAACTCGGCGTCGCGCTCGGGCTGCCGCATGACATGGTCTATCGCCACCCCTTCCCCGGTCCTGGTCTGGGGGTGCGCATCCTGGGCGAGGTGAAGCCCGAATTCACCGACCTGCTGCGCCGCGCCGACGCCATTTTCATTGATGAGTTGCGCGCCACCGGATGGTACGAGAAAACCAGTCAGGCTTTCGCCGTTTTCCTGCCAGTCCAATCCGTGGGGGTCATGGGGGATGGTCGAACCTACGAATACGTCGTCGCACTGCGCGCCGTCGAAACCCAGGACTTCATGACCGCGCAGTGGGCAGAGCTGCCACACCACCTGCTGGGAAAGGTCTCGAACCGGATCATCAACGAGGTGCGTGGCATCAACCGGGTGGTCTACGACATTTCGGGCAAACCGCCGGCGACGATCGAGTGGGAGTAATAATGACGGAGGGCAACCTGATCAATTGATGGGGTCAGATACCCCATCGATTGTCGATTACCATCAATCATGCCTTGAACACGTCGTCGAGCCCGGTGGCATCCAGCAGGTCGAGGCCCCAGGTCTCCAGTTGCTCCGGGGTTGCTTGCCCAAGGCGCTCGTGCACCCAGCTGGGCAAGGGGCCAGAACGACGTTCGAGTTGCTTTTGCAGCTACTCTACTCCGACCCGTGTTTTGTTTGCAACACCGATTCATGTGCTACACTTGTTTATGTGTTTAATCCGAGAATCTACTATGACCAGTGTAAATTTTACGGGATCCGTCGATCGTGAGTTGCTCAAGCGGGCCAAGGTCATCGCCGCCAAGGCGGACACTTCAGTCAACGCGCTTTTTAACGCCGAACTGCGTTATCTGGTCGAGACCTTCGAGGCCGCGGAGGCGATGGGCAACCAGAACTTCAGGACGCTGCTCGACTTTTCTCTGGGTCGAATTGACGATCATACCGCCATCGATGCCTTGGGCATCAACAGCGAGGAAGACCTGTTCCTGTTGATGGCTTCGGCGCGCTTGCCGATGCCGCGCTTGTCGGAGGCGGTGACGCGCGACATGGTCGATAGCCTCAAAGCCTTGACATCCTGACCGGACCCGGTGTCTTCCCTCGCCAACATTGTTCTGCTGCCCGACGCTGGCCCGCTGATCACGCTCGCCTACGCTGACGCGCTGGACCTGCTCTTCAAACCGGATTGGTCTGTCGCTCTGGTGGATATGGTCCTGCACGAGGTCACCCGAAACGCGACACCGACCAGCGAGAAGCTTGCCCAATGGGCGCAGGACAATCATCTTGCCGTTGTCGCCACAAAGACCCTTTTGCACCACCAACGAACAGAGGTCATGGCAGCCAGACCAAGCAAGCGCCGACGCCAGCTTCGTCGGTGCGGTAGATAATGACATGCGCA